>Ga0302227_10002894_pt1 | contig 11549 bp, 9 predicted proteins | sample II_Palsa_N1_1_FD_193525 | JGI IMG/M metagenome (GOLD analysis project Ga0302227, IMG submission 193525) | Peat permafrost microbial communities from Stordalen Mire near Abisko, Sweden - II_Palsa_N1_1 | ecosystem: Environmental > Terrestrial > Soil > Palsa > Peat permafrost | place: Sweden...
CGCTGGCGCAGGGCCAGCTCCACCAGCGCCCAGCCATTCAGTGTCATCACGCTGACCAGGCTGCCGCCGAAGGCACTGCCTTTGTCGTTTACGTTCGGCGCCAGCGGCGCCAACAGATCAAGATGCCCTTCATCGCAGTCACCCAGCCGGATATCCATCGCCAGTGCCATGGGAATTTCATCGCGCATGAATTGCACCAGCTGTTTTGCTTGCGTGGCCAGATTCTGCGTCGGGTGGTCGATGGTACTCACGTTGATCGGTAGTCCGTGGAAGGTGAATACCCGATTGTAGGTAGGTCGTTACACTTACGGCTAATGGTGACGACTGGATGCGAGACGCAGATGCAGCGGCAAATTCCCGCAGTTGGCCAGAATCTGGGTGGCCATAAGGTGGTCATCACGCGCCCTGCTGGTACCGCGGCTTCGCTGGCGCGCCAGATTCGCGCTCGCGGCGGTGTGCCAATGCTGCTGCCGGGCCTTTCACTGCGAGGTGTAGCAGACCAGGGCAGTGCCCGTATCGAATTGCAGCATGCGCTGGCCGATGACCTGTTGATCTTCAGTAGCCCTGCGGCGGTGGTTTTCGCTGCGGCACTGTCGCCTTTGCGCACATCGTCCATCGTTCTGGCCGTGGGACAAGGTACCGCACGCGCGTTGCAAAGGCATGGCATCAACGCACCGCTGGTGCCCACGCGGCAGGACAGCGAAGGCTTGCTCGATCATCCGGTGTTGCGTGACCAGCGCGGCAAACGGATCACGCTGATTGGCGCACCCGGCGGCCGCGGCCTGCTGCGCGAGCAACTGATGGCACGCGGTGCGGAGCTGCGCGAGGTACATGTATATCAGCGGGTTGCGCCGCGGCTTGATCGTCGCCACGTCGATGCGCTGCTGCAGTTGCCCGCGTCAGCGCTGATTCTGCTGTCGAGTGCGGAAGCGCTGAGACATCTTTGCAAGCTGTTGCCGCCACCGGCGCTGGCCAGATTATTTTCTGCAACCGCCGTGGTCAGCAGCGAACGGTTGATTGCAGCAGCAAGCGCGGCCGGTTTCGGGCGCATCATCCAGGCCGCATCGGCGCTCTCGGTCGATTTGCTTGACGCTGCGGCGCGTGCCTGCTGATTTTTCGTCTGATCTGTTCGGCATCCTTCACAAGGCCTTGCTACGACCCTGAACGCATGGGCTGGTAGCATGGCTTGGAGATCAATGCAGACAACCCGAGTGAGAACGCCGTGCCCGAGAACATCCGCCCCGATCCAGTGCCCGTCGACCCGATTCCGGCAAAACCGGTGCGCCCCGCACCGGCAAGACGCGAGCCCGGTCCACGCGGCGGCACGCTGGCGCTGGCCGTACTGCTGGCACTGATCGCGCTTGGCGGTGCGGGATACGTCGGCTGGCGCCAGTGGCAGCAGGCGCAGGTCAGCACGCTCGATAGCCGTAATCTCGCCACGCTGCAGCAGCGCGTGGGCGCGCTGGAAGCCACACTCAGCGGCGTCAGCGGTGAGCGCACCAGCCTCAACCAGCGTCTAAGCGATGCGGATCAGGTCAACCGTTCGCTGCGTGAAGAGTTGCTGGGGCAGGCCGACCGCACGCGTAATCTTGAAGACGCCGTGGCCAAGCTGGCCGAGAAGAGTCTCTCCGGTCAGGACGGCATGCTGCTGGACGAAACCGAGTCGCTGCTGCGTATGGCCAGCGAGCGCTACACGCTGTTCCACGACGCGCAGGGCGCGGCCGCGGCGTATACCCTGGCGGATCAGACGCTGGCCGGTGTCAGCGACGGCGCGTTTTCCAGTCTGCGCCAGAACATCACGGCCGAGCGCGACGCGCTGATCAAGAGCCAGCCCGCCAGCCAGGCTAGCTCGCTGCAGCAGCTGACCGAACTGCGCGGCGACCTCGCCACGCTGCCGCTGAAAGCACTGGACAACCCATCCACGACCGCACAATCGCAAACCGTGTGGCAGCGGATCAAGCAGGCGCTGGCCAGTGTGGTCAGCGTGCAGCGCTCCAACGGCGCGCCGCTGGCGGTGGCCGATGCGCGCTTCGCACGCGAGCTGGCCTCGCTCGATCTGGCGCAGGCGCAAACGGCGCTACTGGCGTACGACAGCAACACCTATGCCGCCGCCTTGCAGCGGGTGGATGTGGCGCTGTCGAGCCAGTTCGACGAAAGCAATGCCGATGTGCAGCAGGCGCGCGTCACGCTGAAGCAGCTGGGCGCGGCACTGCCGCCGAGCGCGCCGGTGCATCTGGGCGCGGCGCTGACTGAGCTGCACAACCTGCGTACCGTGCACGCGCTGAAGCCCGAATCGACAGGCACGGCACCGGCGCCGTCGAGTAGCAGCGCAGCGCCGGCCAACGGAGCCAAGCCATGAAGCTGTGGCGCTGGATACTGCTGTTGCTGGTGATCGCAGCTCTGGTGGCGTTCGGCTGGCACTGGGCCGCCAATGACCCCGGCTACGTCTACGTGCAGTGGCATGGCTGGTATGCCGAACGTACAGTCGTTACCGCCGTGCTCACATTGCTGTTGTTCTGGGCCGTGCTGAGTGCCTTGTGGTGGCTGATTCGCTGGCCGTTCGGTGCGTTCTCGCGGCGGCATCGGCGCGTCAGTCGCCAGCGCATGAGCGATGGTTTGGTCGCGCTGGCGGAAGGTCGTCACGGTGATGCCGAACGCGATCTCAATCGCGCATCGCGAATGGATAGTCTGCGCGGCGCCGCCTTGCTGGGTTCGGCCGAAGCCTCATCTCGCAGAGGCGAATATGCCCGCGCGTTCGAGTCGCTGGATCAGGCATCGCAGTCCGCACCGCAGGCCGCCCGTGTACTGCGCGCCCGCGCCCTGCGTCGCGAAGGCAAGTTCGGCGAAGCGGTGGCTTTGCTGGCGCCGGAATCCGACAGCGGCGGTCTCACCCCTGCCGGCTGGCGCGAACTTGCGCTGGCCGCCTTGGCCAGCGGCGATCTTCGACGCGCGCGTCAGGCGCTGGAGCCGCTGCAGAAAAGTGGCGCATTCGGCACGCGTGCCTACAACGCGCTGGAATCAAAAATACTCGTCGCCACGCTCGGTACGTCGCCCGATGGCGCCGCACTCAATACCTTGTGGTCGCAATTGCCGAAAGCGCAGCGTCGCGTGCCGGCCATCATCGACGCTTACGCGCGCCGCGCGGCAGGCTTCGGCCTGATCCTGCCGGCGATGGACGAAGTGGAGTCGGCCCTGCGCCGTGAGTGGTCGCCGCTGCTGATCGAAACCTACGGCACGCTAGGCAACCACGATATCGACGCCCGCCTGCGCCGCGCTGAAGGCTGGCTCGATGCCCACCCCAACGATGCCAGCCTGCTGCTCACGCTGGGCCGCATGTGCATCCGCCTCAAGCTATGGAGCAAGGCACAAACCTATCTGCAGCGTGTGCTGGCACTCGCGCCCAGCGCATCGGCATGGGAAGCGCTGGGTGACCTGCACGTCGGCCAGAATCACGATGTACTGGCCAGCCGCTGCTATCGCAACGCGCTGGCCTTCGCCCGCGGCGAAGCGGTCGAACCGCTACCGCTGAATCCGCAGACCGGCAGCGTCGACACGCGTCCGATCACGATTGAAGAGCGTAGTGAGCTTGGGGTGCCGCGTTTGCGGGAGTAAGTGCGAGTGGCCCGGATAGCAAAGTGTCTGCTTTCGACGGCGGTCTCAACCGGTCGATACAAAATTCAGGCGCACTCATCTCCAGGCTCGCCGCACTAACTGGCCGGAATCATGTCGCGACGTACCGTAGCTGGTGATTTTCCAACGGTACGCTTGAACGCGCGACTGAAAGCGGCCAGCGAACCGTAGCTCAGTCGATACGCAACGGTCTCAATGGAATCCCGTCCCTAGCCAATCCATTGCACCGCCAACTGCGTGCGCAGTTCAGTGAGATAGCGTGCTGGTGTGGTACCTGTGACGGCAAGAAATTGTTGGGCAAACACCGAACGGGAGGCCCCCATGACGGATGCCAGTTCTTCCACCGTCCATTCTTTTCCCGGTTCGCGATGGAGTGCACGAATCACCTGGCTCAATCGGGGGTTGCGCAATGACCTGCTTCGCAAAGTTTCTGCTTTCGATGGCAGACATCAAATGCAGTTTGGAGCTAATTTCGGCGAGAAATCTATGGATGCCATTGAATTGTGAAGCCAGAGGCGCGCAGAGTTGCTGGAAGGGGTATCTAGAGCCGCGGCATGCGATTGCGCTTGGCAAACGAAGCCGGGTAGGGCAGAAACTGTCATCCATTCAATAACGGCAGCAACTGATCACCTTGTCGAATCAGCTCCGTGAGGTACGGGGTGTCGGACAGGATGAAGTGACTGATGCCCAGTGCCTCGTAGTTGCGCAGCGCCTGGACGACTTCTTGCGCCGATCCGACCAGCCATGTTGTGCCGGCGCCACCGCCGCCGTACTTGCCGGGCGCGGTGTAGAGGTTGGTATCGAGAATCTCGCCGCGCGCGTGCAGATTCAGCAGGCGTTTTTGTCCCTCGGCCACCGGGCCATGGTGGTCCTGCCAGCCCGCTCCTTGAGCCTCGGCCATCTCGGCGACCTTGGCCTGCGCATCCGCCCAGGCCTGCCCGCTGCTATCCCGCACCAGCGTGGTGATGCGCAGCCCGAATTCCAGCGGCGGCAGATCACGATCCAGTGATTGACTAAGCGCTTTCAACCGCGCGATGCGCTCATGCACGCCGGCCAGGGTCTCGCCCCAAAACATTTGCACGTCGGCCTCAGTGGCCGCGACTCGTTCGGCTGCCTCCGAGGCACCACCGAAGTAAAGCTTAGGATGCGGGCGTCCGTCGCGCGCATGCAGACGTGGCTGCACCGTGGAGTCGACGACTTGAAAGTGCTCGCCCTGATAAGTTACGTGCTCTTCGGTCCATAGCCTGCGTACCAGGCGCATGAATTCCTTCGTCCGGGCATAACGATGCGCCTGATCGACCTCGCTATCGCCATAGGCACCGAGATTATCTTGGCCGGAAACAATATTGATGCGCACCCGGCCGCCCACCAACTGGTCGAGCGTGGCGGCAGCGGCTGCAAAGTTCGCCGGTCGCCAATACCCGGGGCGGATCGCGATAAGCGGCTCGAAACGCGTTGTTCGTGCAGCTAGAGCTGCCGCGATAGTAAACGTGTCGGGTCGCCCCCAGCCGGCGCCGATTAAGGCGCCTTTCCAGCCGTGCTGCTCGAGCGCCTCAGCGTGTTCGGTTAATGTTTGCAGGCTGTTGTGGTTATCAACGGCGGCATCGCCACGGTGACCGGCCGTGGTCGAATTGGGGATGTACCAAAAAAATTCAGAGCGTTTGGTCATAGGAGGTATCCATCGTCGCGGTCAACCCACGACCCTACGTCGTGTCCCATATACATATAAAAGTATCGTTGCACGCCCAACGACTTCAGTAGGTCGTTGGTTCGCCCGGCCGCTTGAGCTGGTTTGTACCATATGGCGGAACAAGCGCTTTGGATAAACGATGCAGATTCGTGCGTGCAGGAATGTCAGTGATGTTTTTTTCCTGAAAGAGCGATCAATACACGTGGGATAGGAAAACGTCGACAAGCATTCGGAATAAAAGTTGCGAGCCGGCGTCTGCGTCCGGGCATAGCAATTTTGACAGAGAATCCACTATGGTCAGTCTCCATATTCAGGTAGACGTGACGCATGCAGGATCAAAATCTCAAGCCGTGGCAAACCGAGATTGCACGCTTGCTGAAAGATCATCAGGCACTGGGCTGCGACGGTCTCGTCGCTTTGACCGAGGCGCTTGACCAAGCGACAGATCGCACTCATGTCAGAAGTGAGCTGGCAAAAAAGGCCGAGGAGGCCCGTTTTTCTTATCGGCGTTGGCTTGTCGCAGAAAGCGAACACTATTCGGCGATTTTGATCGGGTGGCCACCAGGCCACCACACGCCAATACACGATCATGATGGCCTCTGGGGCATTGAGCTTGTGCTTGCTGGATCACTTCATGTGGACGAATTCGAGACCATTGATGAAACCGTCAAGCCGGTTCGATCCATCGATCTGGCCTGCGATAAGGCCGTGATATTTGAAGACGCCGCTTATGCGCACGCGTGCTCCAATCCATCGCTATCCTCACCGGCGTTGAGTCTGCATATCTACGGAGGTTCGTTGCTGTCGTACGACGTCTACGTGGATTCCGAGACATCGACGCGCGAGAGAAAATCGACATCGACAGAGCCGCTTTGATACGCGCGGATCGTACATGTGTTTGGCGATTGCTGCGCTATCTTGTGTGGCACCGGGCGTCCTCGCCGCCCGTGCTGCTCAAGATTCTGGTATTCCAAATACAACTGCGTGGCAGGTAAGGGTACCCGCAGTATCAATACCATTCCAATGAACATTGGATATATGCAAATGACCTTTTAAACGCCTGTAAACAAGCGGAACGTCATACGCAAGTTTAACGGTGTGCGTGCTTGACTGACCTCAAAGAAGCGCCACATACATGCTGTGCGCAACCACGTGAGAAGGTCATGACGGACATTGCAATCATCGGTGGGGGCGCCGCGGGCGCGGCCGTGTTCGGTGAACTTCTTCAGCGTCAGCGCGCGTGTACCATCCATTGGATAGTCGGCGCGTCGTCACCGGGCAGGGGCGTGGCATACAGCACGGATGACGATCGGCACCTGCTGAATGTCCGGGCAGACAAGATGGGCCTTTTTCTGCACCAGCCCTACGATTTTCTGGAGCACGCCAGTGGTGCGCTGGCCGGCGTCAGCGGTTCGGATTTTCTCCCGCGTCGATTGTTTGGCGACTTCGTCCAAGCCCAAGTGGAAGCGCTCCTTCAAGCGGCGCGCCAGCAAGGGCAATCCGTCGAAGTCCATTCCGCGAACGCCATCGATATGGTGCTGACAAGCGACCACCGTTACAGCATTGCCTTGCATGACGGAAGAAAGCTGGAAGTCGATGGCGCCGTCCTTGCGCTCGGCGCACTGCCGCCTCGCGCGCTTCGATGCGTCACTCAAGAAGCGCGCCAGAGCGGCACGTACAAGCTTGACCCATGGAACCTGGCGGGAGACACGCGCGCACCGCGACGAGTCGTCGTCATCGGTACCGGGCTTACGGCGGTCGATGCCTTGTTGACGGCATCGACGCGCTGGCCTGCCGCTCAACTGGTCGCCGTGTCGCGCCATGGGCTATTGCCTCGAATGCATGCCCGGGAAGCGCTGGAGGCTTACCCCGATCAGCAAGCACTTAATGAGGATCTTCTGAGGACGCCCAGCATTCCCCAGATCGTCCGCAAAGTGCGTCAAGCCATCGCGAAGAATGCCGGTGAATGGCGAAGCATCATTGACGGCTTGCGACCGATCAACAGCCTCCTGTGGCAAGGATTCAGCACCCGGCAGCGATGGCAGTTTCTGCGACACGCACGGTGGATCTGGGAAGCAACGCGTCATCGACTCCCCCCAGCTTCGTATGACGCCATTGACCAACTTCGGGACGAGGGGCGCCTGGAGATCGTCGCTGCACGAGTGCTGGACGTTGACGGTAGTGCGCCTTTGCGGATAAACATTCGTGAGCGAGAGTGGCAACTCAACACGGTGCTCGAATCGGATTTGGTCATTCAAGCTACGGGGCTGGATACGGCGTGCGCGTATACAGAGCATCCGTTGATATCCCGGCTTCTGGAGCACGGAGTAGCCGTGCCCGATCCGCTCGAACTGGGTATCAGCACCGAAGTAGACGGCCAGGTTCGTAACCGCGATGGTCAAGTACAACCGGGGCTATACGCCATGGGCTCTCTGCTTCGTGGAAGCCTGTGGGAGTGCACCGCCATGCCTGAGATTCGCAAAGCGGCGCACACCATTGCTGATCGATTGACCGAAAATCTTCTTTCGTTCGCCCGGGCTGGTGGTACGACGTTCCCGTAGCGTCACGATCGACGTCGTTCCGATGGACTCGATATGCGCCAAGCCAGGCCATGATGGGGCAAGGGCGACCAGTTAAGTATCTCGGTGCGGCTATACGACGCCAAAACCCATCGTTCGTTGCTGCAGCGACGAGCCGTCGGGTAGCCACGGGATTCACCATGCTGTCTGGCATTCCAGATCAGTCTGAAGGTGCCGTTGCAGACGGAGCGCTGAAAAAAATTTACGGATGGAAGCCTGCAAAGTAGATGCGGCGGTATCGAGTCGATGTGCTGTGGTTAACGTTGTGCTACAGCCGATGCCCGCTTTCGATGGCGACCTCAATGTAGCCGCATAGTCAAGCGACAACCTCAAGTTACAGCGGCGTCAGATTCGCATACGAAGCCACCAGCCACTTGCTGCCGGCGCCTTCGAAATTCACCTGCAGTCGGGCGTGGCCGCCGCTGCCCTCCGCGCTGATCACCACGCCTTCGCCGAAGCTGGGGTGGCTGACGCGCTGGCCGAGTTTGACTGGCAGTTCTTCCTGCAGCGATGACGACGGCTGATTGAAGCGGCCGGCGTAGATCGGGCGGGTGACTTGTACGCGCGGACGCACTTCGTCGACCAGCTCGGCGGGTATTTCGCCGAGAAAGCGGGAAGGGCGCGCCAGCATTTCGGTGCCGTGCATGCGGCGCGACTCGGCATGCGTGACGAACAGCTTTTCGCGCGCGCGGGTGATGCCGACGTAGGAGAGCCGGCGCTCCTCTTCCAGTCGTCCTTCGTCGTCGACCGAACGCTGGCTGGGGAACAGGCCTTCTTCCATACCGACCAGAAACACGATGGGAAACTCCAGGCCCTTGGCCGAATGCAGCGTCATCAGCTGGACGCAGTCGTCCCACTTCTCGCCCTGGTTTTCACCGGACTCCAGCGTCGCGTGCGACAGGAAGGCGGAGAGCTCGCTGAGCCCCGCATCGATATCTTCCTGCGTGGGCTCGAAGCGGCTGGCGACGTTGACCAGCTCGTCGAGATTTTCCACGCGCGCCTCGCCGTTGCCGCGGCTGTCCTTTTCGTAGTGATCGCGCAGCCCGGTGTGGGTGATGGCGTGGTCGATCTGCTCGGCCAGCGTAAACGCCGCATCGGTGTCGAGGCCTGCGAAGGTCTTTGCCATCGCGTCGATCATCGCCAGAAACGCTTTCACCGCATTCTTGGCGCGGCCGGCGAGTTCGCTAGCGCCGGCTAGTTCGGTCAGCGCGGTTTCCCACATCGAGGTGTTGTCGGTGCGGGCGCGCTTGCGCAGGGCATCGAGCGTGCGATCGCCGATGCCGCGCGGTGGTGTATTGACTGCGCGCTCGAACGCGGCGTCATCGTGTCGGTTCGCGGTAAGGCGCAGATAGGCCAAAGCATCCTTGACCTCGGCACGTTCGAAAAAGCGCTGACCGCCGTAGACGCGATAAGGGATGTCACGCTGGATCAGCTGTTCTTCGAAGTTGCGCGACTGCGCGTTGGAGCGGTAAAGGATTGCGCAGTCTTTCGCGCTGCCGTGTTCGGCCACGTATTCGCGGATGCGTTCGATGACGAAGCGCGCCTCGTCCTGCTCGTTGTACGCGGCGTACAGCGCAATGCGCTCGCCGTCGTCGCCTGCGGTCCAAAGCTGTTTGCCCAGGCGTCCGCCGTTGCGCGCGATGACGCTGTTGGCCGCCTTGAGAATGTTCGATGTCGAGCGGTAATTCTGCTCCAGCTTGATCGTGCGGGCGCCGGGGAAATCCTTCAGAAACTGCTGCACGTTTTCGACTTTCGCGCCGCGCCAACCATAGATGGCTTGGTCATCGTCGCCGACCACGAACACCTGTCCCGCAGCGCCAGCCAGCACCCGTATCCAGGCGTACTGCAGCGTGTTGGTGTCCTGGAATTCGTCGATCAGCAGATAGCGCCAGCGTTGCTGGTAGTGTTCCAGTACGGCAGGATTCTTCAGCCACAGCTCGTGCGCGCGCAGCAGCAGTTCGGCGAAATCGACCAGGCCGGCGCGGCGGCAGGCGTCTTCGTAGGCCTGATAGATCTGCACGAAGGTGCGCGTGACCGGATGGTTGCCGTGTTCAATGCCGTCCGGCCGCTTGCCTTCGTCCTTCCAGTTGTTGATTTGCCAGCTGGCCTGGCGCGGTGGAAAGCGCGCATCGTCCAGACCCAGCCCGGCAACAACGCGTTTGACCAGCCGTAGTTGATCGTCGGAATCGAGTATCTGGAACGTTTCAGTCAGACCGGCTTCGCGCCAGTGCCGGCGCAACAGGCGATGTGCGATGCCATGGAACGTGCCGACGGTAAGACCTTGCGTGCTGCCGGGAATCAACGCGTCCAGCCGCGCGCGCATCTCGCCGGCGGCCTTGTTGGTGAAGGTAACCGCGAGAATCGCCCACGGCGGCACGCGTTCAACCTGGGTCAGCCAGCCAATGCGGTGGGTCAGGACGCGGGTCTTGCCGGAGCCGGCGCCAGCGAGCACCAGATAATGGCCGGGTGGGGCGCAAACGGCTTCGCGCTGGGCATCGTTGAGCGAGTCGATCAGGTAGGAGACATCCATCGTTTCCATTGTAGCGGGCCGAGCCACAGCGGGCGGTGCTGGCGCACGCGACAGAAAGCCGGCACAAAAGAAAACCGCCGCAGTGGCGGCGGTTTTCTCTGGATCAAGCGGTAACGGCTTAACGCTTCTTGCTGAGGAAACCGCCCACGACCAGTAGACCACCGACCACGATGCCGGCAATACCGGCCCATTGCGGCACGGCCTTGCTGTGTGTCGCCTCGATCTTGGCCGGGCCGATTTGCGCCAGGGTGTCGGTCTGCTTGTAACTGCCGTTGCCTGCGGTAACCCAGATGCCGGCGACCAGAAAAATGATGCCGACGATGATCAGACCTGCGCGCATGAAGCTCTCCCGTGGATTGAACGGTGAGTATGCCGGACGGCTCCGTGCACAAAAAGTCCACGACGTTTGCCGGATGGCAGGTAAAAAAAGGCCCCGAAGGCTAGGGGGAACCTTCGGGGCCGGCCGTTACAAAACCCAGGGGAGAGGTTTGTACCGGGTGGCGGCCCAGGGAGGTGGGCGCGCCGGGGATGCCGTTGCGTGCATCCGATAGATTTGAACGCGAGTTGCGGAGAAAGTTGCAGCGATGGGCCGAAAAATTTATGGCCGGTTCATCTCGTAAGAATCGAGTACTCAAGTCACTGTCAAGAAAGGCTTTCTTCCTTTTCCAGATCAGCACATCAGGTTCCCGTTAACTTAATGCGCTTCATCCCAGTTATTGCCCACGCCCACATCGACCAGCAGCGGCACGGCCAGTTCCGCGGCGCCGGACATCCGCTCGATCACGGCGGCGCGCACCTCGTCCACGGCATCGGCGCGCACCTCGAACACCAGTTCATCGTGCACCTGCATCAGCATGTGCGCGTCGTCGCGGTCTTTCAGCCAGCTGGCCACGGCAATCATCGCGCGCTTGATGATGTCGGCGGCGCTGCCCTGCATCGGCGCATTCACCGCGGCGCGCTCGGCGCCCTGGCGCAGGCCCTGATTACGCGAAGTGAGATTTTCCAGATACAGCCGGCGGCCGTAGATGGTTTCGACGTAGCCGTCGCGGTGGGCCTGCTCGCGCGTGGCATCCATGTAGGCACGCACGCCGGGATAACGCGAGAAATAGCGCGCCATATA
>Ga0302227_10002896_pt1 | contig 11548 bp, 17 predicted proteins | sample II_Palsa_N1_1_FD_193525 | JGI IMG/M metagenome (GOLD analysis project Ga0302227, IMG submission 193525) | Peat permafrost microbial communities from Stordalen Mire near Abisko, Sweden - II_Palsa_N1_1 | ecosystem: Environmental > Terrestrial > Soil > Palsa > Peat permafrost | place: Sweden...
TCACAAGCACCAGGTCGACCTTTTCAGGGTCAATGTCTAGTCACCCGATATATTATTATCGCCAAAAAAAACACAACAAAAAAAACCAATCGTTTTACTGTCAAAGAACGGCAAGGCCGACATGCCCTTGTACGCAGGATGGATGCCGCAGTCCATCTACAACACACAAGCATTATATCAGCGAACCCAAACCAAACGGGGTGGGGGCCACGTACCATGATTGTCTTGCCCTTGAACTCGATGACCACGGCCGAGCGACCGACCTCCTGTCCGGCACCCAGCGGCGTCTACAAAGCTCTTCAATACACACATTTCGACATCGTCGTGGCGCGTACAATCTTTAGCTCATCGCTGTTGAGCGCGGCGGCAACGGAGGACGAATCGACGGCGACGCTCATATTTCTTTTTGTGTGTCGCCCCGCAAAATCACGGTAAAACCACTTTGCTAAAATGGACGCGGCCACGTGGCGAGCACGGTTGCAAGCGAGCTCGTTTGGCGACCCTGCGCGATTCGCGACCGAGCTGCGGCTGCTGGAGCTGCTGGACCGCGGCGTGGCTCTGGACCCGGCGACGGTGGAGGCGATAGTGTGGGCGAGTGCGATGCGAGCGACGGACGCGGCGGGCCATGCTGTTGCGCTGGCCACGGCGACGGCGGCAGTGTCGTCCGATGAGGTGCGGCAGGACGAGAGCAGGCAGGGCAGCACGGACCAGGCGGCTGTCAATACGAGAGATCTCATGATGGCGCAGCTCACCGAGGCGTTTGGCGAGGAGATGGATGTGCTGCGGCAAGAGGAAGGGTTTGGCATGAACAAGGTCGCTCTGCTCGTCGACATCCTCGAGACGTCGCTCCTGACATCGGCATCACAGGCGCAGGCAAGTGGGCTCGAGACAAAGCACGCCGCGGTGGGGTCAAAGCCGGCGCACACGGGCACGATCTTGATATGATTTTAAATTTATTCTTTGTAAAAAAAAAAAAAAAAAAATCGATTTCAAAATTTGAATTTCTAGGAGGAAAAACCCTATGCACAAAGATACATGTAATAGGAAGGAAGAAAAAAAAGGGTCTTAGGTTGATTTTGTTTTCGTTTTTGTATCATTAGAAGGGCGGCGCGACGAAATGAGTAGTTTTTCAAGTTTGATGTTGTGTTTTTTCTAATTGTCAGGCGTGGGCATGAAGGCGCTTCCCTTCAGCGAGCAGCTCGCTTGTGTACGTGGCGATCGACAGGAGGAAGCGCACCGTCGAGGAGTGCTGAGTTTGCAGGTAGGAAGACTATTAAAAATCACTTTTTGTTTTAGCATCCAGGGCGTGAAGATAAAAAATAAACAACTAATTACCCCTGCTGCGCCCGCACCCATGCCCTCGTCCACGAGCAGATGGAACGAGATGACGTACTGCAGCAGGCGGACAAAGTGGGTAGCTTGATTGCAAAGCGCCACACTGACGTATCGGTTCTGCTGGTCCGAATCGTCGCGCAGCACGAGATCTATGAGGAAGCATGCATAAAGTCAACAGCCGAATTGGATTGCTTCTCCGTTTTACCATTGGTGCGTGTCCGCTCGTAGATGTAGGTGCGCATTTGGCTGGCGATGGCGCCGCCGATGACGGCCTCGTGCGACTGGAACCTTGCGAACCAGTCGGCCTTAGTTTGGCGTGCATTGTCCAGGTGCTGGACACACTGAGCGACCTCGCTCGCGTCCACGTCCTTTAGTGGTGCCACAGTGTAGTTGCTCATAAGCGGCCCAAGCAGTTTCACTGGGGTATAATGGGTGAAAAAAAACCGAAAAAGAAGGAGAAACGTACACAGGTGGGCAATGGTGTTTTGGACGACGACGGCCTTGGCAGAGAGCGAGCCGAGCCGAAGCTCGAGCGCCATCTTAAAGTCATCTCGTAGAAGCATGATCACACTGTGCACCTTGGGGAAGAGCGCAGCAGAGACAAACAAGAGTTGCTGCTCGCGAGGTTCGTTCACATAGTTGCCCTCCTTGAATTCACTGGGGACATCGGTGGCGGCAGTATCCGCCATGCTCTGCTTGAAACATTCAAACCAGCGCAACCAGGACTCCACCGCGAGAGCCCAGCCGACTTTGATGGGCGAAATCTAATGAGCTTCTGATTTAACGATGGCTACCAAAAGGCCGTTGATTTTTACCTTGTCAATCGGCTTGTGCACGGGAGAGAGAAGACCCGTGCTCGTCGCGGGTGGCTCGATGAGCACGCCGTTCACAACGTACGGGTACAGCTTTTCAGCAGAGGCCACAAAGACGGCAGGGGGGTTCAGGACATCGATCCAATCCTTGAGCTTGTCGAGCAGGTTGGTCTCTCGTTTGGACGACAGCATGCCCAGCTCCTCTGCGGCCACGAGACCTTCCGATTTGGAGCCGCCTAGAGCTACCAAGAAAGAATTAAAGAACTGAAAAAACTAAGAATTGTTTCGTGTTACTCGAGAGAATGACGACGGTTGCAATGCACGACTGGATCCCATTGGGCGAAGGCGTCCCGTTGCGAGGCTGCACATGCTGCGGTTGCTGGGCCTGGGAAAGATACTGCGTCTCAGAGTGTACAGAGAAGCCATTGTCCGCCAAGCTGCCGTGGGGTGACGGAGGCGGTTGCGGGCGTCCCTGCTCGTCAATCAGGTCGACCAACTTGGCGGCCTCGAGGGAGATAAACTCGAGACGCTCCAGTGGGAGGTTGAGGGCGTTGGCAAGGTCCTTTAGGAAGGCGACCTCAAACTTTCCATCCGCGTGGCCGTGCGTGAGCGCGTTGAACGTGTCCTTCATCTGGATCTGCAGGACCACGTACGACAAAGGCTCGTTCAGCAGGTCAACAAACCACTTGGAGGCAGCACGCATGGCCGGAGGGGCCGACTTGGAGCGACGGAGGGTGTTGCGCTTGCTGTTCTCCACGGCGATGGAGAGAGGCTGTGCAGACATTGCCAGATCCAGACTACTGAAAAAGCACGTACGCAGTCAGTTCGTTTTTATTTGTTTTGTTTATTTATACCCAGAATCGGAGCGAACGGCTCCCAACGTCGGCAGGCTGGACAGAGAGAGGGAGGCCTCACCTGTCTCAGACTGGCCGTCGGCGTTGGCGCGAGCGAGTGAGGTGCTGGAGACGATCAGGAGATTGTCCAGGGCCGTCGAGGGCACGTTGGACACAGGCGAGGGTAGCATCATTTCGGGCTGGCTTGCAAGGGCCAGGTGCAGGGCACGGGGATCGTTTGACCCACTGCGCTCCAGCGATGCTGAGCGCGTGAGCTTGGGCGAGTCCGTCGTGGCGGCCGAGCTGCTGCTGCCTCCGGCGGTCATTGAGTTGAACTGCTGTGTGAGGCTGTTCATGTGCGGCAGAGCAGATGAGACCTCGGGCGACGAGAAAAGTTCTTGGATCTCCTCTTCCGTGAGCAGTTTGCTGCGCCGTTTGTTGGACTTTGAGCCAATGACGTTGCCGAGCTTTTGGCGAGTGATCAGCTGCGTAGATTCGGGGGTCAGCCACCAGGCACTGCGGCCGGTCCACAGGTTTTCCGACGCCGCGGTCGCTCCTCCTGCTGTGGCCGACTGGACGCCGACTGTGGCCGATACTGCTGTAGCCGAGGAGGGAGAGTGCGCACTACGAATTTGTTATTAGTATTATTTAAAAAAATCGGTAGAAATAATAAGAAAACAATATGGTACATGGAGGCCTTGCCAGAGCTCGCGATGCTGACAGTGTGGTCCAGAATGAGCAAGGCCTCTTCAACAAACTCCGAGTTGAGTAGACGGAACACGGGGCCGATGAGGTCGTCGTGGTTGACGCTCGAGGACGAGCTGCTGGAGAGACCGATCGAAGTCACGGCTGCGCGCAGGATGACTAGGACGGGACGCTTGTAGTTGGCGGGGCCAAAGTCCACGAGATCGAGGAGGAACTGCAGGACGGCGACTTCATAGGTCGGGAAGAAGGCCTCCTTGATAGCCAGTACGAGTTGCTTGAGCGTGTCCTCGCTAAACACGCGTTTCCGCTGGAACGTCTTAAACCACTTGGACAGGTTGACGAGCTGCTTGTTCTCGCAGAGCTGGGCAATGTTGTTGACATACACGTGTGATGGGTGGTCGGCGGGCTCGCCGGCGTGGATGTGCAGATACGGAAGACTCGCCAAAATCGTATACAAGACACGCGCCTCGGACGTGTCCACAAACGTGTCGGGCCTAATAATAATTTGTAAGATTAGTTGTGACAAAATTCTCCGTGAAAACATACTTGATGGCACATAGACGGGTCAAGAACTGGATCGTCATGGCCACGGTCGCGTCAGAGTCGTCTGCTTGGAGACCCTTGAGCACGAGCGGCTGGATCCCCGTGAACGGCGGCTGCCAGTCGAGCGGGAGCTGAAGTAGTGGTTGTTTTAATGATATAAAAATAAAATAAAAATGCAAAAAGCATACGTTGGACATGAGCACGTTGCGGACAGACTCATCGGTAATGTCGATGCGGTCGAGCAGATGGGAGAGCATCTTGATACCTCGCACAAACTCGTGGCGGATGTTGGACTGGAGGATCGCCACAGAGGCCCAGAAGAGCTGCGGGAACAGGATGAGCTTGCTGTTTTCAAGCGAGTCGATAAAGTGCTCGACGGTGATCAGCAGCTCGAGCGCAAAGATCTGGCTGTCGTCGCGCGTCGACGATAGCATCTCAGACAGGCGCGTGAGGATGTCGGCCAGCATCTGCTGCATCAGCGTGGGCTTGAGGGCACGGAGGATCTGGGCCGAACGGTTCGCGAGGTGCTGGAACGGGCACGTGGTCGTCCACGTCAGGGCCACGCTGGCCCACTGTTGGCGCAGATCTGGCGTGTTGAACAGGAACACGTCGAGGGTCCGTTGGAGGAGGATGCCCAAGTCGGCCTCGCTGTTACACCGGGCCGTTTTCAGGTCGCGCTCCTCGTGCGTCCACATGACCTTGCCCTCCTTCTCAGACACGACGCTGATCAGGTTGGTCGCGCGCAGGACGTGCTCGGGCTTGCTGGCGATCTTGACCGCGAGCGAGTGCACGAGGTTGATGAACAAAAGTCGCGACTGTTCAAGCACGTGGCTGCTCGTGTGGTCCATGTTGAGGAACGCGACGTGCAGCAGCAACGGAAGGTGGCGGCGGATTTCTTCGCTGATCTGTTATTGTAGTTTTTTTTTGTGTGTGTGTGTGTTAAAATATTTTTTAGAAATTATTATTTTTTCATTCTCTTTACCTCGATCGTCAAGTCCACGAGGAGGATAAAGGCGAGCTCCGACTTGGAGATGTTGCGCGTGCTGAGCGAGCTAGCGCTCGTGGCCACGGTTCCCAGCATGCTAGCGCCAGAAGAGGACAGTACATCGGGCGTGGGCAGGACAGACGTGAGCGATGCCATGTAGAGCCCGTTTGTGGTGGACGGGGCAGCTGCTCCGACGGTCGTGAGCTGCTCCGTCGAACCGGCGCGCGAGAGGTTGGCGGCGCTTGCGGGCGCCATGGTGAACGCGGTCGAGACCGTCTCCGACATGTTGAGGTCGGGGACAATGTGCTCGACCAGGCAGTTGATCACGTTCTTGCACACGCGCGTTCGGCCAATGTACACAATGACCTTTTTGGCGTGGGAGGCAAAGTCGACGTTGCGGATGCTCAGCCCGGTCTTGAGCAGGAAGCTAACGATCTGGACGACGTTCTGCGGGCTGTCCTCGGTGAGCTTGACCCAGAGCGACTCGATCTCCTTGACGTACTCGTCGCCAAACTTGACTGTGAGGAAGAACAGGTTGGTGAGGATGACCCAGGACGTGGACGAGTTGTCGAGGCTCTTGAGGTTGCCGATCCACGGCAAGACGATCGTGAGCATGTCGCGCTGGCGCATCCCTGGCACAAGGGTCACGCGGCGCGTCATCTCGCAAAGCAGCTCGGTCGTCAGGCCAACGTGATCCTGGGCCAGGCGGGCCGAGAGAATCTGCTGCGACTGCTTGTAGGTCGTGGGCAGCGACGACGTGAGCGAGATGCTGTAGTCGGCCACAAGCGAGGCCATGAAGAAGCGCTCCTCGATCAGCTGGAGCAGCTGAACGGCACTCTTGCGCACGTACTGGTCCGGATCGGCCGTCTTGAACAGGATCAAGTTGAGGATGGTCGGCAGATGGCACGGGTAGTTTTGCTTGCGAATAAACACGTCCACCAGAGCCAAAAAGTATCCCCTCGTCGAGGGCGACTCGGCAGGTCCAGTGTAACTGGACATTCAGACAAATTTTTATAAGGATTTTTACGGACGGGGAACAGTAATACCACTCGGTAATGACAGTGTCCAGCACGTTTTGCTCCTTCTCATTGTAAAATAGGAGGCTCTCGAGCGCAGACTTTGCAATGACGTGGTACGTTGTGTTTGCGCTCTAATGAGATGTTGCGTTGTAGGGATCAATACTCAAACTTTCCGTTGTTACCTTGAACAGGCTGTTGACCCAGTCAAACATGCGGCCAAAGGTGAAACTGCTGTCCTCGTGGTCCATGACGCGCGACATCCGCTTGTCCTTGACGATCAGACGTCCCTTGCAAAGGGCGGCCATGGCCTTGTAGGCGGCGAGCTCCAGCTGCTGCTGCATGAAGATGTCGACCGCGTCCACTGCCTCCTTGGGGAGGGTTATCCTTTTCAGGTCCTTGCTTGGCGAGTGTTGCTAAGAAGAAAAAGAAGAAGAAGAAGAAGAAGAAGAAGAAAAATAAAAAAAAAAATAGTAAGCCGGCGCAGAATAATCTTTCTTTGGCTGCGTTTACCAGTTGCCGCACGTCCGACATGGCGGCGTTGGCCTTGTCCAGGTTAAAGACGGTGCTCGTGCTGGCGGTGAGGCCATAGTTGGCGCACCAGTTCTGGAAGAGCGAGTACAGGTTTTCACGCATCTTGGGCGGGAAGTACCGCGAGCTGATCTTCTCGCTGGGCGAAATGTTGTTGTACAGCGACTCGATGAAGCCACAAAAATCACGGCGCATCGCAGGGTTCTGCCCAGTCGGCTGGTCCAAGTAGGCCTTGGAAAGGTTGATGTACTCGATGACCATTTGCATGAGGGCTTGGGGACGAAGAAAAATTAGATAAAAGCAATGAACCACCGCTGTGGTTACCTTCGTCTTCCAGCAGCTCACTCTTCTTAAAGTAGTCGCCCGTGAGGTAGTAAATGCGGCTGATTTCCACACGGAGCCCCTCCGCCTTTCTCGGGATGTTTCTCTTTCTGCTGGCGTCGTCCGAGTAGATGTCCTTGATGACTGGGTGCAGCACGTCGAGAAGGGCTTTGAAGACCTGCGAGTTGGTGACACCGAGCGAGCCCACGACGGCGTTGACAATGTTGTCGCGGTCACTCTTGAGCAGGTTGAGCACGACGCGGAAGAGGTCGCGGGCCGTCTGGATCTTCTTGCTCGGGCTAACGAGGGCGTCACCGGGCTTGGAGGCTGTGCAGCACATAAAGTACAGGTAGTTTTGGAACTGCGCGACTCGCTCGTCCGTGGGGGGCTCCAGCTTGGTCTGCGAGTTGACAAAGCCAGTGATGGTCTTAATGGTGCCGACGGGCGCCTGTATGGAGAGCTCGAGGGAGGGGATGATGTCTTGCAGGCGCTGCGCAATGTCTGGCCAGCAGCGGCTGACAGGCCCTTCGCAGGACTCGATGACGCGCTTCATCATCTCGCAGAGCACCTTGATCCAAAGGACCTGCTGGCTGGGCGCGTCCACGCCAGCGAGCTCCTCGAAAGACTTGAACGTCGGCGGGGATTCTTTCCCTTCAAACTCGACAGCTGGGGAGGGGAGGGGAAAAAAATATTTTTTTAGATTGACAGTGCTTTCGATTCAAAAGAACGCGGTACCCATGATCTTGTCGATCGCATCAAGCCCGGTGTCGTCCATGATGTGAATGACTCGCTGGGAGATGAGGATGAGGTCTGGTGACCGCTTAGCCTGGACAAGGGAAGGGGAAAAGTAAGCAATAAATAGAGAGATAATAAATAAATTAAATAATAAAAAACCGAAAACATACACGGCGGGCAGACCGGATCGGCGTCGGAGAGGTCGCGTTCAACGAGTCACTGCTGCCGCTCCCGTTTGAGGAGGGGTTTCCGTTTGAGTTTGACATGAATATCTGGACTTTGCGGCCGAGGTCGCCGGCTGCACGGATCACCTTGATGGCCAGTGTGCGCACGGCTGCGTTGATGTGGCAGCACAGGAGCAAGCCGATCCTCTCTGCGTCCTCAATCATACGGAGCGGGCCAGATACCGTTGATCCAGGCTGGGGCAAATTTGTCTACGACAGGGCAAAAATGAAAACACACAATCGAGCTTTTCCACCCCACTTTACCACAGAGCTGGATGCATTTGAGTTGGAGACGATATCGGACGGCAAGACAAAGCTGAGACACACCGAGTAGAGGTCGAGGCTCTGGTACAGGAGGGTCGTCAAGCGGTCTGGGATTGTGAGGAGGAACTGGTTGCCGAGAGCGTAAATCAAGGGCACTCGTCGATCCGGACACTGCTCTGCGATGCGCTTGATGGCATCGGACGCCTCCTTGGCCAGCGAGGTATCCAAGTGGGTGGTGAGGTTGGCGATCAAGCCATAGAGCTACACATTATCAATTCAAGTCACCGCTACGCAGGCACATTCTTGGTGTTTTACCTTCATTTCATCCAGGTCTGCAGTCGGGAAGCATCGCGGAATAGCGCGGAGGATTTCCTTGACAACGTCGATCAGTTGTTGGGTGTACTAAATTTTATTTCCGTTTTATAATTTTTCGTAGCAAAAGAAAAAAGAAAAAAGAAAAAAGGCCAACCTTTTCGGTCAACGCCTGTGGCGGCTTTCCTCCAGCCTTCTCGTTGTACTTTTCGTTGCGGTTCGTGTACGTGTTGATGGCTCCGTCGACGGCCGACAAAATGTACCCGAGGGACTTGTTGAACGTGACCAGGTGCACCTCGACGCCCGTCTTTTCTGGCTCTCCTCCTGCGACGTTGTTTGCGAGCGCTTTCCTCTTGGACTTGACAGTGCCGGTGGACGGGCGTGCGCTGCCAGACCACGGGAAGGCCGGCTCCTTTTCCTTCTTCTCGAGGTCTCCGAGTACGAGCAGGAACGCTATAGGAAAAGAAATAAGAGGGGTTTGCGCCCCCGTTAAAAAAACAAGGTACCCTTGATGGCAACAATCACGCGGTCCCTGAAAATAGCATCGTCCTTGGTGGATGACGAGAGCTGGTCCGAGTTGAGCAGCATAAAGATGATGTTCTTCATGCCATAGTCGAGGTTGCGCATGGAGATGTAGTAGATAATATTCCAAAAGTGCTCGAGGTTGGTGTCGTTGGGGATGATGAAGCGCTTGCCCTGGGGGAACAGCGACGGGTAGATCTTGCTGATCTTTTCGAGGGCAGTCGCGTCGGGTTCGCGAAAATTGAAGAGGTACTTCCAGACGAGGCGGCTGAGGCACTCGACAGCGACCACGCGAATGGGCTCCTCAGGTGCGCGGAACTGCGCGCGGCAATGGTCCACGATGGTGATCCAGTTTGCAAGGAAAAAGAGCTTGGTGCTAACAAAGAGCACGTTGGTCAGGAGAGGCATCGCCACCTAGTAGTAAAGGGAGGGGAAAAAAAAAAAAGATAAGGGAAAAAAAAAAAAAAGAGTTGAAGCAATTTTACGTGGAAATGCTTGGGTTTCTGGATCATCTTCATGGATTTTCTCCAGATGTCGTCAATGGACGAGACCCACTTGGGGACGTTGACGCCAATGTCGATGGACTCTCCGATGGGTGCGAGGAGGTCGGTCAACAGCTCTGCATAGACGTGCTTGGTGTGATGCGCCTCTTGAAAGTACTTGCCGCACGTCTCCAGAAAGTCTGCCGACTCTTCCAGTTTGCTCATTGTGTTGATCTGCACCGCCACACAAATTAACATTTTCTAAGGAGAGGGGAGGTGTCGACAACAGACCTTGAGAACAAAGAAACGCATCGACTTGATGAGCATTTCCGATCGCTCGACTTTGGTCTCCTTGAGAATCTTAATCTCCTCGAGCATTTTGTCGGTGACGCTCTGGAAGCGCACGATCGAGATGGCACCGAGCAGCTCTGCGTACAGGTCGTGCACAAGCTGCTTGTTTCTGTTTCGTGCAAGGACCTCACTACCGTCACACACACACACACACTGGTTAGTGTCATGAATAAGAACTAGGCAATTTTTGTACGGTTCAGCTGATTTGACGTAGACCAGGGCCAACTCTTCGAGGCGTTGGTAGATGGGATGCACGGCCTGCTCCTCCTTGACGTTGCGCAAGAGCTCGATGAGCGTTCGACAAAAGATAAACTCGGCCACGAGGGACCGCCGTTCCGTCAACAGGACGACGAGCTCGCGCAACGTGAAATGCTTTGAGTGCGATTCGACGCTGCGTTTAAGAGCAATAGGAATGAGTGGCGAGCAGCACGAGCAGACACCCATTACCTGTGTGCGCGCGCGGTCTCGACGTCAAACTCCTTGATGCGCAGTGCCCTCCACTCGATCAGCATTTCGATGATCTGTGCGGCGCAGTGCTTGCCGATGCGTCCCAGCGACATGATCAGCTGGTCCAGGAACTCGTGCGCGCCAAACTGCAGCAGCTTGCCGAGGTTGACATCTTGCTCCTGCGTGTCATTTGTTAAATGTCATGAGTAACAACAACAGGGCGCGGCGCACGTGTCGTGTCATGCAAACGGCCCACCGAAAACGTACCAAGGGCGTGTTGACGACGTACTTGATCATGTGGTCTGCATTCTCGATCAGCTTGTTGTAGAGCTGTTGCAGTGCAAACCGGCCGGGTGTGTCGCCAACGAGGCCAAACGCGCCTGGGACGAGCTGCTGCTGGGTCTGCGCTTGCACCTGCTGTTGCTGGATTTGCAGCTGCGAGAGCGCTGGTTGGTTGGAAGGGCTGCCAGCTGGTGTTGCTCCTCCTCCTGTCCTTGTATCGCCGCTTGCGCGTGGCTGCGAGGGCGAGAGGATCCTGCTGCCCGTGTGACTGCTGCCAAAGAACGTGGCCGCAGTGGGCACATACGTCTGCGAGTTGTGGGGTAACGACGCGGCCGCCTCTGAGCTCGCCGAGGATGGCGTCGATGTCGGCGTGAGCACAGACGCCAGGGACGGCGGCAGTGACATGTCGACTAGGGTTTGCAAGAGGGGCAGAGAGTGGGTTAGCGTCAGGGAGGGAGGCCGTGCAACAAGAAGAGGAGAATAAAGCAGGTGCGCGAATCACTGGCCATTCGTTTCAGTTGACACACACGACCTCTGCCGCATTGTTCCGCCGCTTGCGCGGTGAGACACAAAAATGCTGGCAGGACAAAGAAAGACCAAGGGACAAGGGAACAGGGGTAGCAGGGTCGGGTCAACAACAGCACGACCCTGGGGAGACACGTTCGGACAAAATAGGGGGGACAGGAGACACGAGACGTGGGCAGGTTGCGACGGACCCAGAGAAAAAAAAAACACACCACGTTTTCTCCGCTGCTATAAAAAGATCACGGCGCGGGCCAAGAGAGTGTGCGCCTGTGTGTGCCTGTGTGTGTCTGTGAGAGAGGGCGGGCAGAGAGACAGAGCAGGGA
>Ga0302227_10002900_pt1 | contig 11540 bp, 20 predicted proteins | sample II_Palsa_N1_1_FD_193525 | JGI IMG/M metagenome (GOLD analysis project Ga0302227, IMG submission 193525) | Peat permafrost microbial communities from Stordalen Mire near Abisko, Sweden - II_Palsa_N1_1 | ecosystem: Environmental > Terrestrial > Soil > Palsa > Peat permafrost | place: Sweden...
TATTATTCTCAAAAAAAAAAAAAAAGACCCCCGAGAGCAAGTTCAAGTTCTCGGCCGAGCTCAAGGTCAACAAGGAGGCACAGGACTGCCTCATCCCCATGGGCATCACGAGCGAGAACGTCGCCGAGCAGTTTGGCATCTCGCGCCTCGAGCACGACACCCTGGCCGTCGCGTCCAACGAGCGCGCGATCAAGGCCCAGAAGCTCGGCCTGTACACCGAGATCGTCCCCGTCACGACCAAGGTCATCGACAAGGACGGCAACGAAAAGGTCGTCACCGTCGTCAAGGACGAAGGACCCCGCGAGGGCACCACGCTCGAGGGACTCGCAAAGCTCCCCGGCGCGTTCAAGAAGGGAGGCAACACCACCGCAGGAAACTCATCCCAGGTCAGCGACGGTGCCGCCGCCGTCCTCCTCATGAAGCGCTCCAAGGCCAAGGAGCTCGGCATCAAGCCGATCGCACGCTTCCTTTCCATGTCGGTCATCGGCGTGCCCCCAAATATCATGGGCATTGGGTACCGCGATCTCGCCTTTGCTAGTGCAATTTAATAAAATAAAATAAAATACCATGCAGACCCGCCAAGGCCATCCCCGCTGCCCTCGAGCAAGCCGGCATTACCAAGGACCAGGTCGACGTCTTTGAGATCAACGAGGCGTTTGCATCGCAGGCCGCCTACTGCTCCAAGGTCCTCGGTCTCGACGCGGCCAAGGTCAACCCCCTCGGCGGTGCCATCGCGCTCGGCCACCCGCTCGGTTGCACTGGTGCTCGCCAGATCGCCACCATCCTCCCCGAACTCGAGCGTCGCAAGGGCAAGTACGGTGTCATGAGCATGTGTATCGGCACTGGTATGGGTGCTGCCGCCGTCCTCGAGAAGGAGTAAAGAAGGAGAAGAAAGAGAAATACAATGTACTGTTGTTACGGCGTAGGCTATTTGTTTACAATCTTTGAGCGTTTGAGAGAACGACACTGGTGCTCAGGGCAGTGTTGTACATGTCTGCAAAGTCGTTCATTTCAACCGACGGGGTCAACTTGCACAAGCTGATCCAGTGAGATGATGTGCTCTAAAGTCGAATTTAGCTTTTTTACAGGACAAGAAAAAATATTACCATGTAGCGTGCCAATATTTCTGAGGCGGCAGCTTGGCTCTGCTCAAAGTCCCTGCGAACATCGGTGGTGACTCTGGCAGGTTCAGACTCGATGGCAGCGTTCAGGAGGGCGGCCAAGAGAGCGACCAACGGCATGAAGTTGCACACATCCAATCGCGGGGGCGACAGAGCGTACTCGGGCATGACCAAAGCCTTGAGGCCGCGGAGGCAAAACAGACGGAGGCGATAGGACACGCTCGGACCCGACTTGAGCGGCTCGCTCAGTACATGTCCCACTTTCCAAAACACGGCGGGAGAGGCCAGATCAGCGAAGGGAATCAAGTTGGTAATCTTTTTTTAAATTTCAAAAATTTTTTTTTTTAAGAAAAAATAATTGTTGATTCAAAAAGCATACACAGACAGCGGCGGCGATCGGCACGTCGTCGGAATAGCGCCCCTTCTCGTTGATCAGTGGTAGCACGAGATCCCAAACGGCATTGGCTGCCTCGACACCGAATCCTACAACAAAAGTCAACAATTTTATTCATTCCTAAATTTTAAAATTAAAAAAAAAAAAATACTTGACGAGCTTGAACGGTCAAAAACGGAACTGCGGACGATAACCAATCGAACTGCAAACTTGATTGCAGCAGCCACGAGCTCGCTTGTGCTCAGAATGCTCTCGATCGTTCGGCCGATGGCCTTAAGCAGGCGCGGGCGCTGGTAAAACAGGGAATCCAGTTTCGCGCGCTCCGCTTTGCTTTGCGCAAAGTAGGTCATGTAAGCGTTGACAATACGATATGCAATCGTCCTCAGGGACGAGTCTTGGTAAGCACTGCACCGACAAATCATTCTAAAAAATATTTCCTCCAAAATGTTTCACGTACTCGAGCGCGGTTTCCAGGACATGTCTGATCGCGAGCTCTGAAGCAAACGGGAGTGCACGTTTGCCGGCTTTTGCAAACGTCTCAAAGGCTGCAGTGCAGCACGAAACATTTGCCTGCAGCGACGACTTCTTGGCCCATTCGTTGGTCACGGCTTCGCTTGCGCTTACATGGCACAAAACGTGATCGTGAAGCTCCTGTGTGCAAACAGCCGGTCAATAAATTTTAGTTTTACTTGTATGCTTCGTACCTGCGCTCTTTGGCTGGGCGAGGGTCCATCGAGGGAGCAGTCCATTTGTTGCTCGTCATCGCCATCAAATGAACGGGTCAAGCGATCGTCCTCCATCTTCTTTTCTGATGCACGTTGGAAGATAGTTTTGATCGACTTTGCGGGCGCCACTGGTTGCGCGACAGGCATCGTCTCAGAGTTCTCTTCAGTCGAGATCGACAGCTCAGGAGTAGGTGCGACCACCGAAGGAGGGATCAAGGCCAGGATGTGCGCAAACGCAGGCTTAACGTACCTTTTTTTTTTCGTGTCGACTGATTAGGAAATCGCACAAAACCATGTGTGTACCAAAGCTCGCGCAGCGCATCAGGCCGCTTCTCCTTGACAAACATCTCCTTCACCTTGAGCTCGAGCTGGCGCTTGGAAACATTGGGGTGTGCGGCCTGGAACTGAGCAAGAGCGCCCTCAAGTTTGATCGACTTGTGGACGAGCTTGACGAGCAGGGGCAGCGCGTCTGTTGGGACGGTGCGGGCTTGGCCGTTCGAAGAGTGCTTCTCGTCCTTGGTCTCGCCCGAGTTTGACGAGTAAGAAGACCGGAGAGGGCTCGATTCAGACGGAAGCTGGATACCAAGTTGCACTTTTTTTTGAAAGGCAAAATTATTTTTTTTATTTTAAAAAAAATCTTCATTCGTTTCGAAAGAAAAAAAAAAAATTACCTCCTGCGAGAGAAACAGCGGCGTACAAGTGCAGATCGCTTGAAGAGGGTGCAAACACACCCGTTGCCGCGTCAAACTTTTGAAAGTTGGGTTGGATGACAGTGGGGACAATTTGCTCGAGTTTGCTCTACAAAAAGACAATAAATAAAATAAAAACAAGTAAAACTTACCCGCTTGCCCGACTTTTCCTTGGAAGACGACTTTTCTTTTTGCTTTTTCTCCTTCTTTGGCTCGCACTCCATTGCATCGCCCTCGTCCTCCGAGAGATAGCCATCAGGTACTATTCCGTCCTCGTCTTCATCGTCGTCAGAGGATTCGCCGTTAGCATTGTAGTCTTCGTCCTCCGACTCATCTTCACTGTCTGTCAAACTGCAGCGGATGGCTGTTTTAGTGTTGAACATAGTCGATGGATACAAACCTAATGACGGGGCCACCCACTTCTGCCTCGTCCTCTTGATCCCACTCGTCATCGCTGTCGACATCGTACTGCAGCATGTCATTGTCAAGTGCAAGGGGCATGCGAGGGCGAATGATTCGACTCTTCTTTGACCAGGTGCCTGCAAAAACAAAAAGGCTTTAGCACGTTGTCGCGTTGTTTTATTCTCGGCACCATAATAGGCAGGACGGACGTTGTCGTAAAACTTGAAAAACTTGAGCGTTACACGGGTGGCCGTGGGGAGCGCAGGAGTTTTCTGCGATGGCTTTGCGCGTCGAACCGTGGACAGGTACATTGAGGGTGACGACGAGCTCTCGATCTGAGAGTCCATGTCCGCTGTTGACTTGACAGGCACACGTCGCAATGGGGCAAGCTCCACATTGGGTCGGACAAAGAAGGGCTTGAAAAATTCGGCAGGCAGGGGGAGGACGGATTCACCTTGATTTGTAATACAAGTAGTTTAGTAACTTGTTTGGAGCTTGGACGATACCTGGAACGGCTGCAGATGGCTGAACTGGATCTTTCTTGGCAGCAGAGGAGAAGGCGAAAAACTTGCTCAACTTGGACTGCCCTGGAAGCTCGGGGGTGTTGTTTGAGGTCTTTTGGCGCTTCTCGCCCTTTTCAGACACTGTGGGCGCAGATGGATTAGCCTTGCGTTTCTCGCTCAAAGCAGCAGGTACAACATCTGGAAGAACGTGAGCGTCGCAGACAGTGCTGGCCAGCAGTGGCGACGACACGACATCGACGGGTTTGGGCTGCTCGAGCAGAGAGGCAGCAGGGTGTTTGTTTTCAGAGACATCTTTGAACTATGAATTTTTTTTTTTATTTAAAAATTATTTCAATAAGAAAAAAGAGGCCAATTACCAGCTGACGACGCTGACGCCTTTGCTCCACCAGACGGCGTGTGTTTATGGGGAGAAGGTCGATAGAATGTGCCTCCCATCTGTAGATCGACGATCCCTTGCCAGTCTTTCCTGTCTGTGTTCCGTAGGAGACACGCGAGGCAACGAGATCGATTGCCTTGCCAACAGCATCCTGGAGAGAAAGAAAAAAAAAAGGTATTAAAAAGACAATTCAATCAAAAAAAATAAAAATAAAAACTGACCTTGGTCAAAACTGCTGACGCAGGATTGGGCTCAGACGAGTCGTCGATGAGTGCTGGAAAGAGTGCATCAAGCAAACGCTGGATCAGATCGGTGCGACCGCAAGTATTGTCTTGAGCGAGCTTGGCAAGGAGCGGCAAGTGGGCAGAGGGATAGTCGCTTACTGCTGCCGCGACGGTCATGTCTGTATTGCTGCTGGTGGTTGCCCAATACTCGTGGAACGCAGCGAGCTCCTTGATCTTTTTCACACGAGTAAGTGTAAATTACACTGGTTATTTTCATTTGCGTACCGTTTCTGGATGGCTGGTAAAGTACATCTTTGGCTCGCTGAATGCCAGAGGCGATGCAATCACAGGTGGCACCACGACAGATGGGACGATTGCCGGAGCAGTCTCTGTGTCCTGCTTGACTGGCGAAGAAGACGCCAGGTCGATCCGAACAACCTGTTGTGTTGCTGTTGAGGAAGACATATGAAAAACAGGTAGCGTACAAAGGAAGGGGCAGGACTGCTCGGTGGGTCGACCGAAGGAGTCATCAACATAGACTCGATACTGCCGTTCGTCATCGGCGTAACGGGAGCTAGCAAGGCCTTCTTGACACGCTTCTTCGGTGGGGCACCAACAGATGTCGCGTCTCCTTCTGCGACGGCAGGCACCTTACGGGCCTGCTTCTTGGCCGTGGATGCGGGCGGGGTCATGTACAACGACTGCGGTTGACCCTCGGCAGCGCCGTCGACACTGGGCGGGGTCTTGGGCTGCGGCTTTGCCCTCGGTTTGGGCGGGACCGGCGTGCCGTCAGCATTGACCTTGGGCGTCCGCGGCTTCCGCGGCTTCTTGGGCTTTTGCTGCACTCCAGATGCTGCGGCTGACAGAGTCGTGGTCGCTGCTGGGGGCTCGTTCTCCATGGCTGTGGTTACGAGGTGAGCACAACAACACACAAGAGAGCATTCCTACTTACTCTGTTCAACGTCCATGTCGTCGGCGTCCTCGTGCTGCGCGGGCTGTTGGTGCTCTGCCGTGCCCTCCTCGTTGACGACCGTCATGTCCTCTTCCTCGCGCACTGTCTCCACGGCAGGCGGCGGTGGTGGCAAGCACTCGACAGCAGTATCCATGCGGGACTCGATTTTGGCGCGCAAAAATTAACAACAGGGAGAGCACTTTAAAAATGATGACGACAGGGTCCCTGCCAATTTTCGCTAGCGGCGTTGTTTGCAAGGGCTTTGGCCGCGGAAGCAAGGAGCTGGGCATCCCAACTGGTGCGTCTACCGAGAAAGAAAAACGAAGATTGGTTTTGAAAATTCGAAAACGCGGTAATAGCAAACCTGCCCGATGAAGAGGTCGCGAGAGTGTCTGCCTTGCTGCCGACGGGGGTCTATTTCGGGTTTGCCAAGGTGCGCGGGCAGGTACACAAGATGGTGATGTCGTGCGGATGGAATCCCTACTATAAGAACAAGAAAAAGAGCATGGTGCGCTTTTTTTATTTTATTTTTATTTTTTCAAGGCGTAAAGTAAAACCCCGTCATTTGCGTTTGGCAGGAGGTGCACATCCTCAACAAGTTTGAGGGCGATTTTTATGGCGAAGTGATGTCTGTGGCCGTTGTTGGCTACTTGCGGCCAGAAAACGACTATGTGTCAGTCGGTATCGTCTGCTGACAGAAATTTATACAACCTAATATATAATACAGAGGCGCTCATCGCCGACATCAACAAGGACATTGAAGATGGCAAGCAAGCACTCGACCTGCCCGAGTTTTCAAGCTACGCATCTGACCCTCAACTTGTTTAAATCATCAATCATTGCTGTACTCTTTGCGCATTCACAAAATAAAACAGATAAAAGTTTGTTGTCTCAAAGCTTGCCGGAATATGCGCACTGTGGCAGGACAGTGGGAACTTTCTGTTGATACGCGTGCGCAATCTGCATGACTAGGCCATCTTGATAGAGATCGCCGACGATCTTTACAAACGAAAATAAATAAATGAAAATTTTGTAATCCATCAGCTCGACTACCTGCAAGCCAATGGGGAGGTTGGACTTGCTGAAGCCGCACGGTACCGAGATGGCAGGCTGACCCGTCAAGTTGTAGGGGTAGGTATAGTCGATGCCCCCCACACACCTTTTTTTTTAGAACTCGGTCGTAGAAATAGGAAAACGTACAAAGGGGGTGAAGTCGACCCATCCGAGCTCAGTTTCAGGACCGGGCTGCTCCTTTCCAGCATCGAACGCGACCAACGGCATCGTGGGAAGGACGACGGCGTCGAACTTGGAGTGGAACTCGCGCATGGCCGAGCCGAGCTTTGCGCGATCGATGACAGACTTTGTGTACTGGAGGACGAAAATTTTGGAGGGAGAAATAGAAAGAATATCGCACCTGCAAGAGCGGGACCTTGTTGCCGAGCGCGGCTGTTTTAGTGAGAGTGTGATCCATCAGCTTTTGCTGTTCTTCGGTGTAGTTGTGTTTGAGGGTTGTCGCGCATCCGACCGACCAGTGGTCCTGGAAGACTTCGGTCACACGATCCATGTTTAGGACAACCTCGACGACCTCTGCACCCAGGTCACGAAGCACACTGACAGCTTTATCAACGTGCGCGGCAACTTCGGGATCGACGGCGGCGTTGTTGATCGTCCGAGCATACCCAATGCGCAGTCCCTTGGTTTGCAGTTCCATTATTATCTTCACTTGCAAGACAAAAAACAAATATACCTTGATGCCCTTGTTGATCGTGGCGAGGTAGTCTTGGTCGGCGGCCTTGGGAGCGAGCCAGTCGCGGACATCGGGTCGACCGATGACTTGGAGCATGAGTGCGCAATCCTCAACCGAGCGGCACATGGGACCCACGTGCGACAGCGTTCCATAGGGCGACACAGGCGCAAACGGCACAACTCCGTACTGTGGCTTGAGGCCGACGATGCCCGAGAACGCCGCGGGGATTCGGATCGAACCGCCGCCATCCGTTCCCAGGTTCAGCGGGGCCATTCCGGTTGCCGCCGCAATGGCCGCTCCGCCACTCGATCCACCACACGTTTTGCTCGGATCAAAAGGGTTTCGCGATATGCCGCCCCGAGGCGCGTGTGTCACGCCCTTGTGTCCCAACTAGGTGCGTACAGTCATTGTAAATGGATGCAGCGTGAATTGCGCGATGGATACCTCGGGGGTGGTCGTCTTGCCGAGCAGGATGGCACCGGCCTCCTTGAGGCGCGCGACGCACGGCGAGTCCTCCTTGGCCAGATCGTTGGGCGAAAGTGCGAGAGAGCCACGGAGGGTTGGCTTGCCCTCCCACAGAAGCAGGTCCTTTACCGTGGCGGGCACGCCATCGAGCAGCCTACGTGGGGGCGGGGGGCAAAGGGAATTACAATCATCGAGGGCAGGACGTTACCCGTTCGGCTGGCCCCGCTTCCAACGCTCTTCCGACTGCTTGGCACTCTTGCGGGCGCCCTCGTGGTCGATCAGGCAGAACGCGTTGAGCGTTGGGTTGAGCTGTGACCGGTACGTGATTGAATCAGTTGCATGTCATGATTCAGGCAGTAACAGTGGAGGCCTGCAGGTGGGTGGGGTGGGGGGAGGCTTACCTCGTCGATGCGGCGCAGACAGGCATCCACGACGGCCACAGGCGACAACGTGCCGGCACGGTAGAGCGCGAGCATCTCCACAGCGGAGAGCAGGCAAGGTGATGTCGACGACGCCATTCGCAGGTGATCGATCTCTCCTGAAAAACAGGTATGGTGGTCATGACTGAGCATTCACCCTAATCCTCATAGTCCTCACATTCACCCTAATCCTCATAGTCCTCACAAAGATGTATATAGAGGGGTCTTTTCTTCTCTTCTTGTCTCTTTGTTTAGGAAAACTTCCATCGGTTGCCACATTCGAGGCAAGTCACTGCATGATATTTAAATAAATGTATGAATAAAAGAAAAAGCAAAGAAATACCAAAAGTCGTCATCGGTTCGTCTGCCGAGCGAGTCTGCGCCTGTCGGTACGTTGTTTTTCGCTTTTTGCACTTGCCGCATTGGAACTATCAAAGGCAAACATAAAATAAATAAATAAATAGAATGTACTACTTGCGGTTACCATGTCGGTGACGGCGTCGCCACCCTTTGCTTCCATAGAGTCGGCGACGATCTCCTTGTACAGGGCTTGGATCTCTCGTCGCTTCTCGTCGCTCGCAAGTTCAATCGCGGTCATCAAGCAAACACGCTTTGCGGGGAGCTGTTCCGTGAGCGTAGCCACACGCAACTGCTGGTTCTGACGGAAGTTTGACGTAAGCGAACGGATTTTGTTTTTGTACTCGTCGCCGTCCGTGCTGCCCTTGGCCAGATCAAACAGCTCTGCATTCATACCAAAAAAAAAAATTGTCAGTAGGGGTTGTTTTCACGTGATGAAGGCCGTACCCTTTTCAATGTTGGAGGCCACCTCGGCAACTAGGTCCACTTCCAAAAGAGCTTGCTCGCCCGTCATGAGCGCGGACGAGAGCATCTCTGCGGGCTTCTGTCGCCTCATGTTACCCCCATAGTAGACTTCCAGAGCTTTGACGAGCGCCTTGGTGTCGACAGCGGCGGTCCCGGATGTGGATGATGATGGTGTCGCAGCAGGCCCGGTCACTGGTGTCCCTGGCGCACTGGACGACGCTGAAGACGGCGCCTTTGTTGCTGCTCGGAGCGGTTTGAGAAACGAATACAGCAAAAAATGCAACGGAAAAGGAAGCCCATACGTTGAGGAGTGGACGCGCCGCTACCACCTGGCAACATGATCTTTTTCCACTTCAGCAGCAGTGCCTTGGCTGCTGCGGCCACAGCCGTGTTGTCAACCGCAATGAGCTTCTTCACGGCCTGGACGATCTTGGTTTGCTGTTTTGGCGGACGGTCAGCCACGTCAAGAGAAAGCACGAGCACCGCCACGTTACCTCGATCGCCGCGGCGTTCAGTTGGACACCGTCGAGCTGCTTGAGGGCGTCGAGAACACGGCCAGGTGTCTTTTGTATTTTAAAAGAGAGAAGTGAGACACAGAGAGAGAGAGTGTGTTTGTTACCTTGACTTCCGTACCACTGACGGCCTCGCCGCTCGCCAGCATCTTTTTGACAGAGGTCACCACGTCCACTATGGGGCGGGGGGGAGGAAGGTTTAGCAAGGCTTCCCTATCCACACTGTAGGAGCATACTCGTGTCAGGGAGCGTCACTTGTAAAATGATGGACACAACGCTGCCGGTAACCGAACAGGTGGCCTCGCAGCACGACGGCGTGGACGGGGCGTCGTCGTGTGCGTCGTGTGCGCAGCTGCGAGAGCGCATCAAGACGTTGAAGGCGCAGGTGGTCAAAGCAAAGCAGTCGATCGTGGACACGGACAAGCTCATGGCCATGTTCAAGGCCACCGACCAAGGTACTCGACACACTCGCGCCTCCTCCCTGTCCTTGTCACCAGAAACTCATGCCCTTCGTTCGTCCCTATGTAGAGTGCCAGCAGCTCAAGGCGCAGCTCAAAACGGCACATACGCAGCTCGAGCAGCAACAGCACGAGCAATCCAACGGAACGCACACCAGTCTCAAGGTCGTCCAGCTCACGGCCGAAGCGGATGCCCTGCGGCGCGACCTGGAGGCTCAGAAGCAGAAAACGAGCGAGGTCGTCACCGAGTGCGAAAAACAGAGTGCAAAAACGCGCAACGCAGTCGAACAGCTGGACCAGTTGCAGAAGAACCTTCAAGGCGAAAAGGTAACTTGCTTTGCGTTTGGTTGGGTATCCTGATCTATGTGCGTACCTCCCTCAGGCACTCACCAAGCAGCTCGATGCCGAGGTAACGCAGCTGCGCGCATTCAAGACAGACAAGGAAAAGAACCAGAAGCTCGCGGCTGCTAAGGCCGCCGAAGCCAAAGAGTTCAAAGATCAAATCGACTCGTTGAACGCACAGCTGAAGGCGGCCGAAGAGCGCGCCAAGACATCCACGGAGCAGATGAAGCAAGCAGAGGCTCGCGTTGATGTGCAAGCGGCCAGGATGCAGGACCAGATCGCAAAGCTGCAAGAGGAGAACAAACTGTTGCGTGACAGGTCGCCGTCGTCCAGCCAAAACCAGATCGATGCCGAAGTCAAGTCGGCACAGCTAAGGCTAAAACAGGCTGAAAGCGAAAACAACTCGCTCCGCAAGCAAATTGCCCAGCTAAAAGAGCATGAGCACCCGGTTAGCTCAGCAATGGCGCGTCAAAACAGTGCGCCCAAACTATCGGCAGCAGCCTCCCCAGTGTCTCCGCAAATGTCGCGCCTCCTCGAGCGTATGCGGGATCGTATCGACACTCTGGCTCGTGAAAAGGTAGCAGCGGTTTTATGAGTTTTGTTCTCCAACAAAGTTTTTATGAACTTTTTTTTTTTTCCTTCTTAGATTGGTCTACAAAAAGTCATTGACGACCTTCACAGGCACCAAATCGTCCCATCGACAGAGGGTTCAGCCGACTTTACCGACGAGGTGACAAGGATTAGGTTTTTAATGTGTTCTTATAATTTTATTTTTTTTTAGCTGTGGGACTTTGGTGTGCAGCCTTCCCCACTTCGACAAAGCGGCGGCGGCGGCAGCAGCAGCAGCAGCAGTCCTCGTTTGCATGGCCATTATTCCTCGTCCTTTTTGACGCCAGAATCCCAACCATCTAAAAAGCGAAAAGCGGCGACCACCACCGCTTTGTCGTTGTCGTCTTCCGCAGCAACAACAACGACGACGCCAGATTGGTTTGAGCATGATGCTACTGTGCACAAACCCCAATCGCCAAAGCGTGCTCGCAAACAGCCTACTGCTGCTTCCTCGCACGCGCAGCCGTCGTCACCTCCAGCCTTGTCGCTTTCTGCCTCGGCTGAAATGGATCAGCCCAAGTCTCCTCAGCGTCTCCGGAAGCGAAGTCAGCTTTCGAGCGATGACGACGAAGGCATGGATGCGACCAGGACGTCGTCTTCTTGTACGTTATAAGTAAAAGATGTCCTAATTTATTTTTCTTTACCTACAGCATCTCTCGTACGCGCCTACTCCAAGACATTTGAAATTGCGCACGACGAGACGCTGTCGCCTTTGTCCGCCTCTGAGATCATTGACTTTCCAGGTACCGAAATCTCTGG
>Ga0302227_10002905_pt1 | contig 11530 bp, 15 predicted proteins | sample II_Palsa_N1_1_FD_193525 | JGI IMG/M metagenome (GOLD analysis project Ga0302227, IMG submission 193525) | Peat permafrost microbial communities from Stordalen Mire near Abisko, Sweden - II_Palsa_N1_1 | ecosystem: Environmental > Terrestrial > Soil > Palsa > Peat permafrost | place: Sweden...
CTTCCCAAACCCTCTTTTATAGAATCTCGGGTCAGGACGTTGGCCGAGGAACGTTCTCGCACCGCCATGTGATGCTTGTGGACCAGAAGACTGAGGCGATCACCGTGCCGCTCAACAACCTTGCGGCCAAGCAGGGCAAGATGGAGATCGCCAACAGCTCGCTCAGTGAGCTCGCCGTGCTTGCGTTCGAGTACGGCATGTCGCTCGAGAACCCCAACGACCTTTTGATCTGGGAGGCGCAGTTTGGCGACTTTTTCAACGGTGCCCAGGTGACGATCGACACGTTTGTGCTCTCTGGCGAGCCCAAGTGGCTGCGCCAGTCAGGCCTCGTGATGCTCCTGCCCCACGGCTACGACGGCGCCGGCCCCGAGCACTCGTCCGCCCGCATCGAGCGCTTCCTTCAGCAGACCGACGAGTCGTTTACGTACGACGCGTCCAGCCCCGGCCGCCAGCCCGCGTTCTCGCTCGTCAACTGCACCACACCCGCTCAGTACTTCCACGTCCTCCGTCGCCAGCTCCAGCGGCCGTACCGCAAGCCGCTCGTCGTGATCGCGCCCAAGACGCTCCTGCGCCTCTCGGCCGCCGTGTCCACGTTGGACGACCTCGCCGAGGGCACGCGATTCCAGCCCGTCCTGGCTGACGCGCATGTTGCCGATCCCTCGAGCGTCCAGGTCGTCGTGCTGTGCTCGGGCAAGCTCTACTATGATCTGCACAAGCTGCGCCAGGACAAGAAGGCCAACAACATCGCCCTCGTTCGCGTCGAGGAGCTCTCGCCCTTCCCCTTCCAGGAGCTTTCGGACGAGCTGAGCAAGTACCCCGGCGCCATGGCCGTTCGATGGGTCCAGGAGGAGCCGCAAAACATGGGCGCGTGGAGCTACGTCGAGCCCCGCCTGCGCAACATCACCCACCACACAGTCGAGTACGTCGGTCGCGCGCCCAGTGCCGCCCCCGCGACGGGCATCTCCAAGGAGCACAAGGCAGAGCTTGCCAAGCTCATGGCCGAGGCTCTCTAGTTGTCCTTGTTCCCTTGGTTTTGTTCCAGAAGAATGACCTGGCAAAAATCATGTCATAGGGTTACCCGGGTAACGACACGCCACGTGGCGGCCATGTGGCTCCCATCGCTTTAGTTTGTGTTTTTCGAATCGGACTGGCCGAAACCCATAATGCCCAGCGCGGGCGGGATTTGCTTGGTCTGGTCGGGCGTTTTGGGTCGCTGTTTCTTTAATCGACTGTACTTAAAGGATCACTTCATAGTACATGTCCGTATGTCGGGTTCTCAAATCTGACACTTTCACTCACCCTGGTGGACGAATCGACACCGTCCGAGCTGAGCATGAAGCGGCGATCGCGCCCGTTGGTCCTCTGGGCCGTTGCGGTGCGGTGTGCATTGATGATTGCGCCTGGTTCTCATTCCGAACCAAGGCATGCTCGGAAGGTTGGCTGACAGGGCTCACTTTTTTTTTAAAAAAAACAAATGAAAAATCTACTTTTCTTAAAAACTGCATCGCCGAATCCCGGCCAAGCCTAATTCATGCATCCATGTTTTTTTTTTACACTATGTTTTTTTTTTTACATCGAGAGAGAGAGAAAGTTGAGCTACGCAGACGCCTGGGCCTGCTTGGCAGCCTTCTCGGCAGCTTCGACGGCGTGCTCGTCGGCGATCTTCAGGGCCGCGTTGATGGCCGCATGCTGCTCGGTGCTGATGACCTGGGAGAGGATTGCAAAGGCTTGCGGGTTGGTCTGCGCCAGGTTGCGGAAGGTCTGGGCAAAGACAAGGTACTCGTCGATCGGGTCAATGGGCAGGTGCACAAACAGGTCCTCGTCAAAGTCGACCTCGTCGTCCTCCTCAGCGTCCTCGTCGTCCTCATCCTCGTCCTCGTACGCCTCATCGCCGTCCTCCTCCTCCTCCTCCTCCTCGTCCTGGTTCTTGCCCCCCATCTTGCGCAGCGGCGACATCTTCTTGAGCTTTTTGCTGAGATACCGCATGTACTCCTCGTCCTCCTCGTTGATAACGTCGCCGTCCTCATCCGCATTCGCCGCGGTCTGCTTCGCGGGCGCCTCCTCGTCCTCGTCGTCTTCCTCGTCGTCTTCTCCGGCCATGTACTTTTCGTACTCTGCGCGGACTGCACAATTATTTATTAAACAAGACAATAATTATTTTTTAGTTTTCGTAGGCGTACGTGCGTAGGCAGCCGGCAGCTTCTCAAAGAGTTCGATAAACATGGTGACGGTGGCTGAATAGCCGCCCTGCAGGAGAGGAGGGAGGTTGCCGAACGGAACGTTGTACAGAGCACAGAGCGTGAGGATGGAGAGCTTCTTGTCCGCAACGCGTTTGAAGAGCTTGAGGTTGCTGCTCCAGGCAGAGAAGAACGGCGCGAGCAGGTTGGACGAGTGCAGCACTTGCAATGCCAACGCGGGATTATAGTAGATGGCATTAACGACCTAAAGCAAAAAAAAATCAGCAAAAATAAATAAATAATCCAAACTGCATTTTTTTAATTTTTTTTTTACCGCATTCAGGGAGGTGACCTTCAAATGGGGATACTCTGCCTCATTGAAAGCATTGAGCGCTTGAACAACAAACGGTTGGACGAGCTGAAAGAAAGAAAGAAAGAAAAAATATACAGCTTCAACTCTTATGTTCAGTGACCCAAAGCAAAACGTACGCTGTCGACGTGGCCACGGCAATTCATAAACACGGCCTCGATCAGGGTGCAGGCAGACGAGCGATCCTCTTCACCGAGGTGGATGTTTGTGAGCACGTTGCCAATCATTTCGACGAGGACCTGCATGCGCGCGGGCACCGACAAGAAGGCCTCCGACTTGGAGATAAAGTTGTCAAAGGCCGGCAGCATTTCCTTGAAATAGTCAAACGCGCCGTTGGTGAAGGCATAGACGAGCAGGTCGTACAGCTGCCAGACGGCGGGCGAGAGGGGCCGTTCGCAAAAGGTCAGCATGGCCACGAGCTCGCAGACCTCCTCCATGTAGTCAATCTCGACCTTGCTCAGCAGCAGCGACACGACCGGCACGAGCAGGTCCTCCAGCGATGCCATGATCTCCTCCGAGCCGTCCATCGCGCGCACGAGCACGCAGATGCTGCGGAGCGTCATCATCGCGTTGAAGCCTCGGGCAGCCGCCTCGTCGTCATCGTCGATGTTGCTGAGTTCTGACGGGTCGATCAGGCGCATAAAGTTCTCGCACTGTCGTGGTTGAATTCATGAATACTTTCTTTAAAAATAAAAATAAAAAAAAATAAATTTTATTACCAAAGAGGCACAGATGGGTCGGGCAACAGGACCGAGCTCATCTGCGTACGACTCGATCAGCTTGTCCATGACGAACGATGCCTCCTCGAGCTCATGGTCGGCGCGGAGCTTGAGCAGGATGTTCATGATCTGGCCCACCAAGGGCCGCAGGAACTCTTGCAGCTCTTCGCGGTCGATAAGAGAGCCGATGCTGAGTACGCTGAAGACAGCCACGGGCAACTCGGGGTCGGTCATGTGCGGCAGGACGGCCTGCAGCACGCTGGGCAGCGTCGAGGGGTTGGGATAGTTGGCACGGCAGAGAGCGCCGAGGAGATCGATCGATCGCATGCGCAAAAAGGGCACGGGCGAGTTCACCTCTGGCAGGACGTGGTGCACCACGAGCAGCTCCAGTTGCTCATCCAGGTCATCCATCTGCGCATTGGATTTGATATGTGAACTATGAGAACAAACAAACAAACAAACAAAAAAAAAACAACTTTGCACTCACATCCGTAAGGACTTTGGCAAACGACTTGAGCAGGTTCAGCACGCCGTCCTTCTCGCGGGCGTTGCGAGCCTCAGGAGCCGCAGTGGCGTAGCGGGTGAGGACTTCCTGGCAAAACTGGAGGATGGGGAAGAGCGATGCCTCACGATTGGTGACGAGCTCATACAAAAGAGTGCGGCCGGCAATGGCGGGCGACTTGATGTCTTCCTCGACGTCAAACTGGCTGCGGACAAAGTCGAGTGCATCGGCATCCCAAGTCTCCTGATCGGCATCCGAAAAGCACAGGAGCGGGAAGACGATCTCGCGCACAATGATCATCACAAAGGGCTTGATCTTTTTCCACGGGTTTCCAAACTTGAGACTGCGATGGTGGTGGTGGTGGTGGTTTTGCGTCAATAAAAAAAAAAGATACAAATGGCAAAATCAATTTTCACAGGGAACGTACCTCTCAGACAAGAAGCTCAGGATTGCATGCTTGACACGGGACGACACAAACTGGCCCTGACGGACCAGGTCGAGCAGATTGAGGTAGGTCTCGAGGATTAAGGGGACGACTTGGGCGTAGAAAGCCTGATTGTGTTGGAAAACAAAACAACAAATGAGCGCACAGAAAAAGAAAAGTAAAATACCTTGCCAAACTCCTTCATCTCTGCCTTCTCCCTCTTGCCCACGATGTGACCGCTAGCAGCCTCGTTGCCGTAGCGCTCAAACAGGCGGTTGAGGCAGAGGCACGCCCACTTTTTGGCGTTCCACCACGAAAACTTGTGCTTCTCCGCCGGGTCGCGCTGGACGGGGTCCGCCGGGATGGGCATGCTGACGACGTGCAGGAGGGCCTGGATCCACGGCTGGAGTGTTGCGGGGTTGCGCAGGGGCTTGGGCAGGTTGAAGGAGATCGTGGTGTAGACGATCTTGCAGATGGTGCGCGCGGCCTCGCCAGTCTCTGGGACCGGGTTGGCGACGCAGTGGCTCAGCAGCTGGAGCATGAGCGGGTACGTGCTGTGGATGACGGGCTCGAGCGACTTGAGGTCCCTGGCCTCCTTGTACTCGTACTTGCGCACGATCTCGAGCAGGACCTGCAGACCCGCGACGACCAACGCAGGGTTCTGTGAGCTCAGAAACGTGCACACCTGGGTCCAGAGTTCAGGGGCTTCTTTCGTTTGCAAATGCCTTTTCTTACCTGGGGCAGCAGGCCGGTCCACGCCTTGGGAAAGTCGTTGTCGACAATCTTGGAGATGGCCGTGAGGAGCTGCGTTCGGACTCGCTTGCCTGCCTTGGCGAACGTGTCGACCAGGTGCTCGCGCGCCACGCTCTTGTCGGCGTCGCTGATCTCGAAGCGCGACCCGGGCTGCTCGCCCTCCATGAGCTGCGGCACGTTCCAGCTGCGCACGACCATGTTCTTAAAGTAGATGGCACCGGCCTGGCGCACACCAGCAGACATGTCGTCGGTGGCGACGAGCTGGAGGAGCACGGTGCTGAAGCCGTGTTGCTTGCTCAGCTGGGCAAGCACCGTCTCGGCCTGGTGGCGCTGCTCGGGCACAGGGCTGAACGTCGCCTCGAGCACGGCGAGCAGTTGCTGCGGGTCCATGGTCGCTCACAAAGGGGTGCAAGGCAGCAACTGGGTGGAAGGAAATGAGCCCGCATGGCTCTCGGGTCACACGTGTTGCGTACACAACACACCATTACAAAGTTTTTTTTATTTTTTATTTTTTATAATATTTTTTTAGGGTTTCAGAGCACACACGGCAGATAGAGGGGAACAGAGGTGAACGATAGTGTGTGTTTCTTTACAATCGCACGACCATTACGAACGCGGCTTCTCCTTCTTGCCGTAGAAGAGGGCAAGGAGGGCAACACCAGAGACCTTGACGACCTTGAATCGGACACCGGGAATATCACCTTTCTGTAATCCAAAGAGAGATGCAGCTCGGTGAGACAAGGAAAAATAAAAAATATAAAAATTAAAGACATACGGCCTTGCCCTTGCGACCGAAACCGGCGAGGAGGACCTCGTCCTGTATGGAATAAGAAGGCAGGAGAACAGACTGTCAGCGTGCCGCCCTCCAGAGACTAAAACAAAAAATAACGTACGTTCTCCTCAATGAAGTTCAGGCAACCGTCCCAGGGAACGAAAGCGGTGACCTTCTTGGCGTTCTTGATAAGCTGAACACGGATGCACTTACGGATAGCAGAGTTGGGCTGCTTGGACTCAACACCGCTGTTGGACGCACGGCAATAGGGCAGCAGTCAAGGCATGGGGCGGGGCGCGATGAACAGAAAAAAAGGTACGAGACGGCGATTAGCTCCGAAATCCACGAAAAACTAAATTAAGCAAACATACACTTTCTCAAGGCAAATGCCCTTGGCGTGCGAGGCGCCCTGGAAGGGCTGGTGCTTGTAGCGGGTGCCCAATGCCTCCTTCTTCCACTTCTTGTCGGCCCAGCGCTCATCGCGGCGCTTGTTGCGCAGCTTGCGCGCCGTGTTCATACCCGACGGCTTTCCCTTGCCTGCGAACGAGCAGCGCGGTCGTTGTCATTGGTGTGTGGTGGTGGTGGGGGCCGTGGTTGTTCATAGTTTATAGTTGGTTGCGTAAGAAATTAGTGCTTAATTCAAGGGGTGCAATAACAAACCCTCCACTTCTTCAATCTCGTCAATCCCTCCCTCCCTCCCTCATCCATCCATCCGCTCCGACAGAACCCACGCCGCCCCATTGACCCTGCCTCCCCAGAGGCCCAACAGCCCAGTTCGCATCGTCCCAGCCCGTCCCGTCCGCCAACGCTGGGGCCCCCCTAGCGAACGTACCCATCTTGTCGAGACTTTGTAAAAAGAGACCGAACCCGGATTCTACAGGCCGCCGGTAACTAATGTTTGGAGGCCGTCAACCAGTTTAATCATGGCGACCAAGTTGCTCCCCTATGGCAATCGCCCGAAAAACGCGATTGCGCTCGGCGACGACGCGAGCGCAGCTGCGGCTGCGGCTGGCGAGGAGGAGGAGGACGACGAGGAGGACGAGCTGGCCAACGAGGACGATGTCGCCCTCATCGGCAGCGCCACAACGCCGGCGCCACAATGGTCTGCGCAATTTCATGCGACGACAGCTGCGTTGACCGTCGGGTCAGCTATACAAGGTGGGCCTGGCTGCATTCTGCGTGTTTCTTCCTGTTAACAATACCCTTGGTTATCCGTGTGCAGGCGGCACCTTGGCACAGACGTTTCCTCTGGAAGACAAGGGCAAGGTGCGCAAAATAATAAAAACCAACACTCGAAACGATTTTGTTGCACTTTTTTTTTTGTTCCAACTGGCTGAATTTATTCCTCTCTCTGTTGTTTAGGCGCTCTGCGAGGGCTACACAGCGTCTACCGCCGGCAAGGTGGTGTTCAACCTGCTCTGTGTGCTGTCGCTGGGCGCCATGTACTTGGTGAATGACGTGTACCCGTGGCTGTTTCTCCTGATTGCCGGCACGAAATCGACGCTGAGCAAGGCCGACTATGTCAAGTGCACGGTACGAACCCTGACACTCTCCGCTGTTCTTGTCTGACTGGTGGTGTGTACTCCAAATGCGCAGACGAGCCAGGGCGACATCACCGTGCACCCCGTCCAGGTCCTCGACATCAGCCAGACGGTAAGACCCTCGTCACTTTTTATTAAGGGGGCTTGTGGTGGTGGTGGTGGTGGTGTTGACAGCTCTCCTGTTGGCGCTCAGACCAAGGTCAGGGTCCTCGAGTACCGCTACGCCCGCTACTGTTACTATGAGCAGAGCGACCGTTTCGAGCCGACCAGGTACGTACACTGCGCCATTTACAACCGTGAAAGGTACCAAAGACGCCGGTCTCGTTTTTGCAGCAAGTTTTGCAATGTGTTTGAACGCGGTGTGCCCGGCCCCGATGTGTACACGCACGCCAACGCCGCCCTGCCGCACCGCACGCGCGAGTACCGTCGCCAGGTGTTTGGCGTGAACGCGATCAACGTCGTCGCAAAGTCGATCCCGCGGCTCCTCATTGACGAGGTCCTGCACCCGTTCTACCTCTTCCAGCTGCTGAGCATCGTCACATGGTTTGTCGAGGCCTACTACTACTACGCGACGGCCATCTTTGCCGTCTCGGCCGTGTCCATCGCCCTGTCGCTGCAGGAGCTGCGCGGCAACATCAGCAAGCTCAGGTCGATGGCCCGGCACGACGGCGTGGTCAACCTGCTGACCGAACAGGGCTGTACGTTTTTTGGGGGGTGTTGTTGTTCACGTTTGCTGCTGACTGACAAAAGGGGACTAGGGACCGAGGTCTCGTCGGCCGACATCGTCCCAGGTGACCTCATCGAGATCCCGTCCACGTCGGGCTATTGCCTGCCCTGCGACGCCCTCATCATCATGGGCTCGTGCATCACCAACGAGGCCATGCTCACGGGCGAGTCCATCCCCGTGACCAAGTCGCCCGCGACCCTGCTCTCGGTCAACGACTCGTTCACGCGCGGCCTGTCGCAGGCTAGTGGGCCGCCGCATATGGTCGCCCCAGAGGCCCGCACGTCTCGGCGCCACCTGCTCTTTGCAGGCACGACCGTCATCCAGACGATCGACCAGCCGCCCAAGTCGCCCAAGCCCGTGTCGTCCCCTCTGCAGGACCGCATGGTCGCAATGGCAGTCAGCACGGGGTTCGAGACCGCCAAGGGACAACTCATCCGCTCGATCCTCTTCCCAAAGCCCAGCAGGTTCACCTTTGTGCGCGACTCGTTTCGCTTCATTGCGATCATGGGCGTTGTCGGTATGAACATGATCTACAATAGAAAATAATAGAAAATAAATATCCGTAGCACTCCTCGGCTTCTTCTACAGCCTCTATGCCTACATCACAATGGGCGCGTCGTGGCAAAAGATTCTGCTGCGCTTTGTCGACCTGGTCACGGTCGCTGTCCCGCCCGCGCTGCCCGTGGCCATGACCATCGGCACGTCCTTTGCCCTCTCCCGACTCAAGCAGCGCCGGGTCTTCTGCATCTCGCCGCCTCGCGTCAACGTTGCTGGCCGGCTCAACTGCATCGGCTTTGACAAGACCGGTACGTCGTTGCTACACCAATTACAACAAAGATAAATAAATAAATTAAAAAAACAACCCAACCATCTGAAGGGACACTCACCGAGGACGATCTCCAGGTCGTGGGCGTGATCGGCAAGGAGGACACGAATCTGGGCAAGCTGGGCCCATTGATGCGCCATCTCGCGGACGGCTCGGGTGCCAGCGGCCGCGGCAAGTCTGTGCCCGCCATCTCGGCGATCGAGGACGCCGGCACAGTGTCGCTGCGCCACTTGCTCGCGAGCACCCACTCGCTTCTGATCCTGAACGGCCAGATCGTGGGCGACCCCGTGGACGTGCGCATGCTCGAGTTTTCCCAGTGGCACTTTGCGGTGGCGCCCGCGGCAGGCGAGGAGCTCAACACGCCGCTGCGAAACGTCGTCGAGCCAAAGCTCATCCACAGCATTCGCGGCATCATCAAGAGCCCCGACGACCTCTACGAGCTGTGGATGATGCGCACGTTCGACTTTGACTCTGCCATCCAGCGCATGAGCGTCGTCGTGTTTGACGCCATGCACCAGCGCTTCCAGTCGCACCTCAAGGGTGCACCAGAGATCATCCGCCGCATCTGTCGCCCAGACTCGATCCCGGCCAATTTCGATGAGCAGCTGCACAAGTACACACACCGCGGCTACCGCGTCCTCGCACTCGCCTACAAGCTCCTTCCCGGCGTGCGCTCGATTGCCCAGGTGCTCGACATGTCGAGGTATTTTTATTTTTTATATTTTACTTTATTTGGAAATAATTGTCCTTATACGTAGGGAGGACACGGAAAAGGACGCGCTGTTTGCCGGCCTAATCGTGATGGAGAACGCCCTCAAGGAACAGACGATCCCGACGCTCGCGCTGCTCGCTCACGCCCACGTGCGCTCGTTCATGGTCACGGGCGACAACATCCTCACGGCCAGCAGCGTGGCCCGTCAGTGCGGCCTCCAGCGCCAGGGCTGCCCCGTCTACCGGCCCGTGTTTGAACCAGCGGACAATCCCACCGAGGTGATGTGGGAGCGGCTGGACAAGGTGGCCGAGGCAGCAGCAGCCCCGACCGTCCCTGTCTCTCCGAGCGATGATGAGCTTCAACCGCAACCGCCGCAACAAACCACCACGTCATTGTCGTCGTCGTCCTCGTCGGGCGGCTCCTCGACACAGTCCCTGGAGTCGGATCTCGGCCGCAAGCTCGCCCTCGAACAGCAGCCGCTCCAGCTGGAAAAGGAAAAGGCAAAGGAGGAGCGCATCACGACCGAGGAGCTCACGTCCTACATGAGGAAGCTTAAGCTGCCGTACAAGCGCATGTCGCAGCAGCTTGTCCAGGCCGAGCAGGTCCCTGCGGGTGGCGTGGCGATCAAGATGGATCCCATCAACCTGACCGCCGCCGTGCCTTCATCGTCGCTCTCTGTCCCTGCTGCAGTTGGTGGTTCTGCTGCTGGCAGTGCCCCTGCTGCGGGCGGCCCTGCCCACGCGACAACGATGAGCGAGGTCGAGTTGGCCGAGGTCAGCATGTCTGGCGACGACTATGTCTTGCTCAAGAGGCTGCTCGATCCCGTCCTGTTCCGCAAGGTGCTCCTGCGTTGCCACGTCTTTGCGCGCATGCTGCCTCACCTCAAGCAGGAGCTGATTGAGGACTTCCAGTCGCTCGGCTTCATGTGCGCCATGGTCGGCGACGGTGCCAACGACTGCGGCGCCCTGCGAGCGGCCGATGTCGGTCTGTCGCTATCCACCGTCGAGGCCTCGGTCGCCGCGCCCTTTTCGAGCCTCGACATGCACATTGGCGCGATGGTCGAGTTGATCCGCGAGGGCCGTGCCGCTCTGGTCACGTCCTTCAGCTGCTTCAAGTACATGGCATTCTACGCGATGATCCAGACCATCACCGTCTCCATCCTGTACGGCATCGACTCCAACATGAGCGACTTCCAGTTCCTCTACATCGACCTCATCGTCATCCTGCCCCTGTCGCTCTGCATGGCGCTCACAGCCGCCAGCGAGCACCTCGCACGCAAGGCACCTACCGGCAACCTCCTCTCGCCGACCATTACTATCTCCCTCTTTGGCCAGATCGCCATCCAGGGCATCTTCCAGGTCCTTGTCTACCTCGTCCTGCGCACTCAGTCGTGGTACGTGCCACCCCAACCGGCCGTGGCGTCGGCCGAGCCAAAGCTCACCGACTCGCCCGGTCCCATGATCACGTCCGATTACGTACGGCCCGAGTCGACCACCCTCTTCCTCTTCTCCTGCTTCCTGTACATGTCGGGCAGCGTCGTCTTCAGCATCGGCCGCGACTACCGCAAGTCCATGTTTACAAACTGTATGTCATGAAAAAAATTTTTTATTATTATTTTAATTTATTTTTTGTTCATGTACAGTCTGGTTGATGATGACCCTGTCTGCCCTCCTGCTCGTTTCCATCTGGATGCTCTTCTTCCCTGGCGAGCTCGTCCTCGATGTCCTCGCTATGGTTGACATGCCCTTGCAGTGGCGTGCAGCCATCTTTGGCTTTGCCGTCGCCCACGTGCTCGTTGCGTTTGGTTGGGAGCGGTACGTGGCACCAACGCTCGGACACTGGTGGTCGACTCGCAAGCGCAACGCAAAGGATCCAAGGAAGCGCAAACTCTACAAGCAGCTCTTGGATCATCACCTCTAAAGAGACCCCGGCTTACATTAAATTTAAACTTTATTTTATTTTTTTTGTTTTCAGTTAAAAAATCCACCTAATTGCTTGAGCTTTTTC
>Ga0302227_10002909_pt1 | contig 11528 bp, 22 predicted proteins | sample II_Palsa_N1_1_FD_193525 | JGI IMG/M metagenome (GOLD analysis project Ga0302227, IMG submission 193525) | Peat permafrost microbial communities from Stordalen Mire near Abisko, Sweden - II_Palsa_N1_1 | ecosystem: Environmental > Terrestrial > Soil > Palsa > Peat permafrost | place: Sweden...
TCGGACGAGGCGCCCTACAAATAAATAAATCTTTTGTTCCTAGGAGGCCGCTGAAAAGTCATTCAAAAGATTGGTTTTTCTTTGATTTATTTTTTTTTTTTTGCAATTATTTGCTTTTTTTTTTTTTAAGAAAGAAAAAAGTGCAACGGGGAATAGGTGGCTTGCTCTACAGCTCGTCATGGTGGTGCTAGAGCAAAGAATTAGAAAATTATACGAAAATTTATTATTTATTTTTGCTTACGTCGTCTTCCTCGTCGTCCTCGTCCACGTGATCGGCGACGGGTGCGGGCTTCTCGTCAACCTCGGGCTGGGCAAAGAGGTCGACGTTGAGGTTGGCACGGAGGATTTTCTCGATGCGGGTGGCAAAGTCAACAGTGTCCGAGACGGCGAAACCAGAGCGGAGGGCGGCGGTGTCATAGAGGATCTGGGCAATCTGCTTCGAGTCCTCATCATCGGCCTCGTTGGCCTCGACGCGCTTGAGGAGCTCGATAATGACGGGGTGCTTGGGGTTGATCTCGAGGGTCTGCACACATAAGAAAAAGGTCAGCAACTTCTACTAATAAAAAAAATTTTTGTATGCACCTTTTTCGAGGGCTTCATGGTTGGGTCGTTGGACTTGCTGTACGCCTGGGACTTTTGGATGCGCTCCATGTTGCCAGAGACGCCAAACTGGGAGACGATGAGGGCGGCGGGCGAGGTCGTGAGGCGGGTCGAGATCTTGGTCTTGTCAATGTGGGCCCCGAGGACCTTGGTGAACCAGCTGTTGAGGGCGGCAAACTTCTCCTCGTCATGCTTAAGCTTGTCGTCATCCTCGTCGGTCTCGTCACCTGAAAAGCAAGTTCAGTAAGTATCATTTTTAATATAGATAGAGAGGCACATACCAAACTTGAGGCCCTCCTTGGCAATGTTCTGGAAGCGGTAGCCCTCGTACTCGGCAAGGGCCTGGACCATGTACTCGTCCATGGGCTCGAGGAAGAAGAGAACTTCGTAGCCGCGGGCCTTGAGGCGCTCGAGGAAGGGCGAGGACTCGGCCTCCTTCTCGTTGGCGCCACCGAGGAAGAAGATGGCATCCTGACCCTTCTTCTTCTCGACAATGTAGTCGTTCAGCGAGCGCCACTTGCCATTCGAGGTGGAGGTCTTGAAGCGGATGAGCTCGGCAAGGCGCTTGCGGTTGCTGGCGTCGTCGATGATGCCGAGCTTGAGCGAGGTGTGGTACTCGTCGAGGAACTCGTCGTACTCCTCCTCGTTTTCGGCAATGGTCTTGAAGAGTTCGATGGCCTTGCGGACGAGCTTGCGACGGATCACCTGCATGCATGCATGCGAATGCTTTAGTCAAAGAGAAAAGGAGATGGGTGGACGGGAGACGTACGCGGAGCAGCTTGTGCTGCTGGAGGGTCTCACGGGAAACGTTGAGGGGCAAGTCGTCCGAATCTACTATGCCCTTGAGGAACTTGAGCCAGCGGGGCAGGAGCTCGGGGACGTCGTCAGTAATGAACACACGCTTGACAAAGAGCTTGATGTTGTTCAGGCGCTCCTCCTCGGCGGAGAAGATACCCGACGGGGGCTAAAAAAAAAAAATTCATTCTTTTATGAGGAGACCTTTTCCTTTTCGTTCCCTCGTACCTTGGCGGGGACAAAGAGAAGAGCCTTAAACTCAACCTCACCCTCGGCCTTGAAGTGGGTCCAGGTCATGGGGGCGCGCTGGTCGGTCTTTGCAAAGAGCTTGTAAAATTCCTTGTACTCCTCGTCGGTGACCTCCTCGGCGCTGCGAGTCCAGATGGGCTTGTTCTCGTTCTGGAGCTCAAACTTGAACTTTTTCTCGCGGACGGTCTTGGTGGGGACCTTTTTTTATTTATTTATTTAAATTTTTCTTTAGATGGTCAATGTAAAAACGGAAAGCCTTCCTTACAGTGCCATCCTCGTTGAGCTCGGCGTCTTCGTCGGGGACATCGACGTTCTCGTCCTTGCCAGTCCAGAGGTAGATGGGGAAGTTGATGAACTCCGAGTACTTCTGGACGAGCTCCTTCAGGGCGTTCTCCTCGAGGTAGCGGGCCGCCTCGTCCTTCAGGTGGAGGCTGGAACAACACGATCAATATCTCTTTCGATAAAGTTAAAAAAGAAAAATACGTACGTGATCTGGGTGCCACGGCCAAGGGTGTTGCCGCGGGGGTCCTTGAAGATGGCAAAGTTGGCGTCGGCAGTCGACTCCCACACGTGCTGGTCGTCGTTGATGTTCTTGGAGACGACGGTCACCTTGTCGGCGACGAGGAAGGCCGAGTAGAAACCGACACCAAACTGGCCGATGAGGCTCATATCGCCCGACTAGGGTACCAGCGTGTTAACGCGTTTGATATGATTCGCCCCCCTTGTCTTTTTACCTGCTCGACAGCGCTGACAAAGTCAGCGGTGCCAGACTTGGCCAGGGTACCGAGGTTCTTGATGAGCTCCTCGCGGGTCATGCCCACACCAGTGTCGGTGATGATGACGTGCTTTTTTTGGGGGGGTTAGAGTTTGGGTTAGCTGCAAGGGAGGCTGTCACACTGTACCTTCTTGTCCTTGTCGGCCTTGATCTCGATCTTGAGGTCGCTGCCGTCGGCGAGGGCGCTCTTGTTGGTGAGTGCGATAAAGCGGATCTGAGGCAGTGGGTTAGCTTTCCAGAGTCATCCTGAGTGTGTGCTTTGCGGCACCTTGTCCAGGGCGTCAGAGGCGTTCGAGATGAGCTCGCGCAAGAAGATCTCCTTGTTCTTGTACAGCGAGTTGATGATGAGCTTCATCATGCGGCTGACCTCGGTCTGGAACTGGAACTTGTCGGCGGCAGACCGGAGGGCCTCCTCCTGCTCGACCGAGAGGCCGTCGAGCGTGGCCGTGGGCTCGTCACTCTCCTCCTCATCGCCGTCGTCGTCGAACTGGCCCACAGTGCCCTCGTCGTCCTCGTCGTCGTCGCTGCCCTTGGCCGAAACACGGTCCACAATGGCAGCGAGCACGAGGAACGCAAGCAGGCCCAGAAGGACCCAGCGAAGCGTCTTGCTCACGCGCATCTTTTTCCTCGAGAAGAGCGAGAAAGGAGAGGGTGGGGGGGAAAATGCGTGCCTTTTTTTTCTTGTTGGCAGCGTTTGATTGGTGCCACCCGGGTGTTTCTGATTGGCCCACGTCAGACAGACTGTGGGTCCAGCATTCGAAAAAATGGCTGGCACGTTTCCAATCACGCCCACGTGGCCTCCCACGTCTGATGGATACAGGGTTGAGCCGCCCGTCCGACGTCGCTCTTCTCCGTCATGGTACGTTCCCCTCCGTCTCCCACTTGGCTAACTAGCCCCCCTGCTTTGCAGCCTCGCTGGGGCAGTTCCCCAGATTCCTGTACGATCCCTCGACGCTTGTCAACCGGATCACAGTGGCGCCAAGCAACTTTACAATGGGCATGGCGACGGCGGACGACTCGGACTCGGACAACGAGTACGACGACTTCCGGACCAAGTTGGGCTCGCCGACCACGCCCGTCAACGGCAGCAGTGGCAGTGGCAGTGGCAGTGGCAGTGGCAGTGGCAAGATTACCCAGTACACCCTCAACACGGATGGTGCGTTCGTTTCCAATAATTTCCTGCCAACCCCCCAACCCGCCTCCAGAGCTTGGAGCACAGCAAAAAGATTGTATTGTCGAGCTGTCCAGCGTGCCCACGAGCACGCACACGAGCTACCTGTATGACAGCCTCGCTGAAACGCACAAGCTCAAGTACAAGCCCAAGATCTTCTGGTTCGACGAAAACACCGTGCTTCTCCAGTTACAGACGGCCGAGGATGGTACGGCTCGCCTTTTTCGCACTTGCAGCGCACACAGCGATTAATCTTGCGCTTTAAAAAAAAAACATGCAGCACACAATATTGTTATCAAGTGGAGTCACTCGGTCATCCAGGCCAAAAAGGTCAAGATGACGATCAAGCCTGCTCGCAAGCCTTCTCCGTCCACCTCTGTCGCCCCCACAATCACCACTACAGAGGCCCCTCTCTCACCTGCATCGTCCTCTTCATCGGCCACTCCTTGTAAGCACCCGTGCCAATTTCGCTGCTGTTCTAATGTATGGGCGGGCAAAAACAGTGCAGCAGGCGTCGCCGATAGGACGTGGACGTGGCCGGGGGACCGCAGCAGTCGTGTCATCCCCCAACGCGCCTGGAGTCACTGCGGGTATTCTTACGCCACCAACACAGAGTCGCGAAACTACGCCCGTTAAGCCCGTGGCGCCCGTGGCGTTGGAGGACAGCAAAGAGACCGATCTGGCCGCCAAGCCTCGCTACCAGGGCAGCCGTATGACCTCGAATTTAAAAAAAAATAAAAAATAAAAAATTTTTATTTTATTTTATTAGCCGATCGTCCCCAAACCGTGGCCACAGTTGCTCGTAACACGATCATGCGCACGCTCGACATGAGCCTCTCGCCAGAGCAGAAGGAGAGGGACAAGGAGGACAAGGCTATCCTGAAAGAGGCCAGCGGTACGGAAAATTGCATTGCATTTTTTGCTTATGTGTTTCGTTTGCAGCCGCGAAAAAGGCTGCTCAGGCAGCCGCCAAGGCTGAAGTGAATTCAAAGCCTGTGGAGCCTACACCAGTCGAGGCGGTCGCAGAGCCTGCACCGGCCTCACCCAAGGTCGAGGCAAAGTCAAAGCTCAAGGCCGATGCCGCGCCCTTCATTCCTACAACGACCGCCCCGAAAATCAACAAGGTCGAGACACCCAAAGATGTGAAGATTGTGCCCCTGCGGTTGCAGCGCCCGGCCACAGGAGCACAGCCGTACAACCCGATCATTATCCCCAGCAGCGCACCTGTGCAGGCCACTCCGACCTTCCTGGCCCAGCCGTCCAACATAGCTCCGCCAGCCTTCTTGATTCCGCAGCCTGCAGGTCTTGTCCCCGCAGCACCCAAGAAGGTCCTCGACATCGCCGCCACTGCCGAGGATGACGTCCAGAAGATTGCCAAAGACACCAAGCCTACGCTTCCGTGGGGACAGGGCTACTAAGTGAACATTATAGATTTTTTTTAATGGCTTCGGTTTGCATTAAGAAAGAATGATTTGAACAAGGAAAATTTCCCCGAGTGTGTTGTGCGATATTGGCGGGTGAAGAAAAAGAAAAAAAAAGGACTTGGTCAAGGCAAAAGCTTTGACAAAAAGGCGGGGAAAAGGAAGAAAACAAAGGGTTGCTCACTTGGAACCGTATTGCTTGAACGTTACGACCGGGGGCTTGCGGGTGCCCGTGCCCTTGGACTTGACAAAGATGTCGATGTCGACCTCGGTTGAGACTGCCTGCACACTAGAGCGTACCATCTCAGAATGCTAGATGGAGAATTCATATGGTTTAGAGCGCCGCCCCAATCGTAATCATTCTTTTGTTTGCTTACAGCGTGGATTTGGTCGCGGAGTTTCTTGGCAATGTCGAGGTACGAGTTGAGGATGGTTTGGAGCTCCTGGAGGCGCTCTTCTTCGGCCTCCTGGAAATCGAGGCAGGCCAAGTTCATGTCGTCCTCCCATTGCTTGCGCATGACATTGTAGTCGTCGACGGCCTTCTTGTAGTCGATGCCCGCCTGCACGGCCTTCTTGCGCTCGGTTCTGGCAATGTCGTTGAGCTGGGAGATGACAATTAGCATACGACAATTTCTTTTCCATACCCTGTTGACTTGGCCAGGCTCTGCCTTGGCGAGCTGTGACTCTGCGACGTCGGCCTCCTTCATCTTTTGCATGTACAGTTTCCGTGCCTTTTCGGCCACGTCCTCCTTCAGTGCCATGTTTTTGCGGTCCTTTGCGATGGTTGTCTCAAACTATCCCAGCAGTCAGTCGAATTTTTTGTTTGTTTCCTCCCTTTTCCCGTCAACGTACGTCCTTGCGCTTCTTCTTCTGCTGGTCCTTGAAGCCCATCAGTGGCTTCTCAACGCCCTCCATTAGGTCCTGAGCCATCTGCAGGTGCAAGCGCCCCTGTCCCTCGATTTCAAACTTGACCTGGTTCCACGCGGTTTTCATCGTTCTGTTCCCATAGGGCGTTAATAAAAACACACACATATACACACAAAAAAAAAAACACTTTTACCCCTCCTCTTGGTTGCCGAGTGGCGACTTGGCCAGCTTTTGCAGATCCTTGGCATATCGGTCCTCGACCATGGCGCGTTCGTGCATCCACTCGCTCACATCCTTGAGGACCTCCTTGCCGTTGCGGTGCTTGAGCACGAGAATGTCAAAGCCGCTTTGGGTCGGATCCTTGTCCGTCTGGTTTTGCTATTTAATCATCCATGCCTTTATATTTCTCTTGATGGTGCACGCTACCCAAAAGTTGTCCATGTACGTGATCTTGCCACTGGCATCGACGGCAAACTGTCGTCCTTCGATCTCCACCACCGTGACCTCCTGCTCCACCGGCGGCGCCTCCACAGGCTCGTCAAACTCGACCGAGGTGGACTTGACCAATCCGGCCGACCCCGCCGCGGCTCCACCCGCCGCCGTGCTCGCAGCGCCCGTGGCGGCCGCAGCAGCCGCAGCACCCGCGGGCTCCTTGGCGTGCTGCGTTGGCCTGTTCCACGACGTGACCCCGTTGACAAGGTTGACATAGTACAGACGGCCACTCTCGTCGGGGGTCTGCATCCAGCCCAGCGGGACCAGTTGGTTGGGCTGATTAATTGGCGTGGTGTTAAAGGGAGGGAGGAAGGAGGGATCTTGGTATTGCTTACGTCCTGCTTCTGCACGTACGACTCGGGGAACCATCCCATGCCGGACGTGGCCTCGCCGTGGTACCAACCGTTGCCACCTGGGGATTCGTGTTTATTTCATGCGGATTCTGTTTTTTTTTTATTTGTATATCGCGTTGTTACCGTTCTCGTTCACAATGACCGTCTCGCCGCGGCGGAGGTTCACGCTGGTCGACGCCGTCGCCTCGTAGTCGTACAGGGCCACAAAGTACGCGTCCGCTGCTGCCATCCCCCAAGTCGTTGCTTTTTTACACACGTTTTATTTTTAGTACAGGCGAAACAACGAGAGCAGAGGGAGAGAGCGGCATCAACCACGAGCCAGTAAGAACGGGGGACGGGGAGGACGGGAGAGCCTCTCGAGGGACAGGGCGCGGACAACAACAAACGACCCCTGCACTTTCTGAGGCAGAAAAACGAGTACGCTGCCCAGAGGCTCTTTTTTTTTCCCGGTTGGTTTTCTCTGTCTCGTTGTCTCATCTCATCACTGAAGAGTCTCACCGGCCGCCTTCGTCCCCAATGCCTCCACCCCCCGTGTACGGTCTTTTTGTACTGTTTAAAACTTGGGTGGGGGGAAAAATCTGCTCTAAAAGAATGACGGGCTTAACCAATGATGACCTTCTTGTTCTCCAAGTCCATTTCGTATGGGGGCACCTCGAGGTTGAGTGGTGCAGGCTGCAAGTAAAGGAGCTTCCCTTAGCAACGTTCTCTTTTTAAAGAAAGGAAAGGAAAAGCATACGCCCTTGCGGATACGGCCCGAGCTGTCGTAGTGGGAGCCGTGGCAGGGGCAGAACCAGCCACCGAATTCACCGGCATCGCCCATGGGGACGCAGCCGAGGTGAGTGCAGACACCGAGGAGGATGAGCCATTCGGGATCCTTGACACGGACGCTGTCGGCTTGGGGATCGCGGAGGGTTGAGAGGTCAACCTATCAGTTGGTGGTGGTAAATCGTAAAAATAAAAACAAAATTAAAAATAAATTAAAAAAAAACTACCTTGTTGGCGAGCTCGATGTCCTCGGCAGTGCGGTGGCGGATAAACACGGGCTTTCCGCGCCACTTAATGATGAGGTTCTTGCCCTCGGGGATGTTGGACATGTCGACCTCAACCTTGGCCAGGGCGAGCACATCGGCCGAGGCGGCGAGACCCCTAGGGGGATGGGGGAAAAAAGATACATTATTTCTACGCCGAGAAAGGTCGTCGCAGCGACATACGACAAAAAGTCCACAATGAGGTTCTTTGCGATGACAGAGCCGACGACACCGGTGGCGCCGACCATCATGTACGAAAAGGCACGGCGGGTCTCGTTGGCCGAGGGCTCGCGCTCATAGTGGTGGAAGTCGGGCAGCTGTCACAAGAAATCCATTAAAATAAAATAATAAAGCAGGTCCTCCATTTACCTCGGTGGTCGCGGTCTTGACAACACCGGCAACGGGCGTGACAAAGTCCTCCGCGGAGGCAGCTGCAGCGGGGCTGCCGTGGCTGACGGCCGAGGTCGACATGGTGCGCTGGAACACGGATGCACCTGCGTACTTGGCGCCGAGCAGGCTCGTCTTGGACACGGGCTGGCCAGTGACCTTGGACGTCTTCTCCTCGTGCTTGTTGAGGGCAATGTGGCCCACGAGTGTTGCAACCGAGGCCTTGGCAGCAGGTGCGACTGTATTATTAAATTTTTTTTTGGGGGGGGAGGGGGGTCAACGAGGGGCGGGATTGGAACAAGGGGAAAAAAAAACGTACCAAACTTGGGCACCTTTGGGAGGGCCGCCGGGGTTGCCACCGAGCCCACCAGCTTGACGCTGCTCTTGGCGACGGCAGACAGCGCCGCGTTCTCAAAGGCAAACATGGTCCTGTTCACAAGGGGAAAAGGCTTGAGCACGAGCACTTCGGGTATGGGTACGCTACTTTATTAAAAATGGCGATGCGACAAACTCCTCTGGTGCGTCAGACCTCGCTCTGCCCTTTCGCACGTTCTGACCGTGGCGTGGTTTCATTTGCAGACGTGCCCTGGGCACACACGGCCCATTCCACAGCTGCAGTACAGCGGGCTTGCGCAGGACGGGTCGTACCTGCTCATCTCTGCGTGTCTAGGTAAGTGATGACCCTCTGGCAATCACCCTTCATGGCGTAATGGGGGGGGAAAAAATGAAAAGACGGCGACGCTATGCTGCGAGTGGGCAAGACCGGTGACTGGATAGGCACGTTCAAGGGGCACAAGGGTGCCGTGTGGTCTGCCAAGCTCAACCAGACACGCAACCTGGCCCTGACAGGGTCGGCCGACTTCACTGCGTACGTACCACCGCTGCAACCCACTGACTGACATCTGCAACAAAGTAAGCTGTGGGATGTCAACACCGGGACAGAGTACAAGACGCTCGCGCACAAGCATATTGTCAAGGCGGTGCACATCGGCAATGTAGGCTGTCTTTGACAATTTTTTGTGAGGTCTCTCATCGGCATCGCCCCCTAGGACAATGTGTTGCTCACAGGCGGAAACGAAAAGGTCCTACGGTTATTCGATATTAACCAGCTCGACAGTACATCTTTTTTTATTTATGTATTGGTAACCATGAAAAAAAAAAAACTACACCAGAGCCGCAAGAGTTTCAAGGACACAAGGGCTCCATCCGCTCGATTGCGACGGTCGATCGCACGCTGATCCTGACGGCGAGTGAGGACAAGGAAATCCGGTTGTGGGACAGCAGAGCGCCCAAGCTTGTGGACACGATCGAGCTGGCCGACGCCGTCACCGACATTGACTACATCCCCTCGAAAGAGTCTGTCGTGGCTGCGTGCAAAAAGGGCGTCTACTTTTACAGCTACTCTCAGGGCAAGCTCCAAGCAGAGCAGGTCTTTGACAGGACGCACCTCGGGTTTGACGCCGAGTCTGTCTCGATCCATCCGACCCTGCCGCGCTTCATCGTGGGCGGTTCCGATTTTAATGTGCACGTGTTTGACAGTCTGAGCGGTCGTGAGCTCGGTATGGACCGACTGCTACTTCCAGCCGTTGTATTAAACTTATCCACGCAGAGATGTACAAGATCCACCACGGGCCCGTCCACTCTGTGCGCTACTCGCCCGACGGAGAAATCTATGCCTCGGGCTCTGACGACGGCACCATCCGTCTCTGGCAAACTTCCCCCGGCAAGCGCTACGGACTCTGGCTCGGCACCCAGGCAGGAGAAGGCTTTTCATAAAACAGGAAAAGGGAAAAGTCCTTGGCCGTGATTTTAATGTATAGAAAACATAAACGAGCAAGAAATCCACAGATGGTTAGTGATGAATAAATACAAGTATGTACATTGCTTTTGCGGTCTGGCTTTACACGACCTGACCGGGGAGGAACGCACGGAGGGTCCTGCAACGATATTTTAATTAAAAAAAAACAATGAAACAATGAAAAATTCATTTTACCGCTTGACTTGGTTGGCTGCCTGGAGAAAGTGAGTGGCGATGGCGAGGCGTGCGGGCCAGTGGGGCACGATCGGCTGCTCCGGCTGCGGCGCTGCCTCCGGCTCGGCCAGGACGGTCGTCGCACCTCCTTTGTGACACAGCCCAGATCGGATGGATGACGGCGTGATCGGGCCAGAGAGCACATCGCCGTAGTCGTGGTACTCTTCCATCTCCTGCTCCTCCTCGTCCTCCTGACCTTGCATCTCCTCCTCCTCGTCGACGTCACCGGACGGAGAGCCCACGATCGGTCGCTGCATGCATGCTTGCTGCTTGGACTGCACCCAGAGGGACTGCAGCTGCGAGTTGCTGGCGCCACCAGACAGCTTTTGCTGGATCTGCTCCTTGACATGCTGGGCTTGCAGGCAGTGCTCAAGTGTCTTGACGATCTTGGACTGTATTATTATTAACAGAATTAATACTAGTAGAATCGCTCGATGATGGTTCTGTCTGCCACCTTGTGAAGGCTCTGGCTGACGGCGTACGAGGTCTCGTCAAAGAGCAGGCGTTTGGCGGGGACCCCGATAAAGTGCAGCCAGTCTTGATCGTGCTTGGCTGCGATCGACTGCGAGTACAGATGCGAGAGGTCCTTGGATGCGCGCCCTGCGGAACGACTGTATGCTGCGACAGCGGCGGCTGCGGCTGCCAAGGCCTCCATGCGCTTGCGGGCGTACGTGTGAAGCAGGGCACGTTGCGACGGCGGGATGTGGGGGTTGTGGAGCCACGCCGTCTCGGCGTCGGGCGCAAACACGTTGACGATCTGCAATTAATTTCAGCTCCCAATTAATTGTCAACAGGTAGTAAAAAACAGACCAGCTCCTTGTGCAGCAACGACGACTCCTTGCACGATCTTGAGCGGGCGGCGCTCTTCTTGCCGGCGGCCGCCGCGGATGCGCGTTGTCGCTTTGGCATGGGCGTGTACACGACCTTTGTTCGCTTGCGCAGCTGCCGCATCTGCGGGACCTCGGCATCCTTGTGTTGCTGGTCTTCCTCCTGGCCCTCGTCCCCATGCTGCTGTTGGATCGCCAGCTTCGTCGTCGCAATCGTGGTTATCGTGCGGTCGGTGCTGGCTGAGGAGGACAAACTCGTGCCGATCGATGATGGCACCACTTGCGCACCGCCACGGTCGCCCGTGCTCGTCGCCGTCAAGGGGAGCAGCGTGCGTCGCTCAGCAAGGACCGTCTGCCACGCACAAGCTGTTAAAAGCCGGGCCCGACCGATGGGTTTACCTTGTTGGCGCGCAGCAACATCGAGTTGTCCGCTCCGATGAACATTTTTTTTGTTTTTTTCAAAATACTTTTTTTTTTTGTCTCCGAGTCGTCTCTTATCACTGCCACACAAGGAAAAAAAAAGAAAATAAT
>Ga0302227_10002914_pt1 | contig 11508 bp, 9 predicted proteins | sample II_Palsa_N1_1_FD_193525 | JGI IMG/M metagenome (GOLD analysis project Ga0302227, IMG submission 193525) | Peat permafrost microbial communities from Stordalen Mire near Abisko, Sweden - II_Palsa_N1_1 | ecosystem: Environmental > Terrestrial > Soil > Palsa > Peat permafrost | place: Sweden...
ATTTTTCGTTCGATATTTAAAATTGCCCTTAACTAAAACTTTATTATAATGCAATTAACCCTGCCTAACGGCAGGGTTTTTTAGTTTGCGGGAATTGCGTTGTTATGAATGCATGGATGAAGCCATTCCTACGGCAAATATTATCACCCCGATAAATGTCAGTATGCTCACTGCTATTGCAACAATTGTTATGATGCCCCAAAGCTTAAAGAATGATTTGAGATTTTTAAATCCAATGGTTATATCCGCAATGCTATTAAATAAAACAGCTTTTTTTGTGCTGCTCGCAAACTTGTAGAGATAGAAAGAATATAAAAAATAAAACACCGCGATCAGCAGGTAAATTACACCCATACCACTGCCCAGTACACCGGCCAACCCACCATACAATGAAGGTATGCCTGTGCCACCCTGATTTTGTGACATAGTTGTTGCTATGGTACCGCCCAACACCAGCCAGTACAAAGCGCCAAGCACCACAAACCCGGTTAATATAAAGCCTAATATGGCCAGGAAATTGGCCCAGCGTGCAGCTGTATGTAAAAAGTATTTTGCATCAGGTGTCAGAACCAAATTTGATGGCTGGTCCGATGGGAAATTGATCTCTGTTGTGTCCATTGTAATGCTGGTTTTTTGTTTACCTAAGTAAAAAATAAAAAACCACTTTTACAATACGTTCAGCATTAATTAATGGTGTAATTGGTGCAAATGCGCCCCCTGGAATACTTTGTGCATCACAATCAACGCTACATTGAAATAAATGATCAGTCCTGTAACGTCAACCAGCGTAGCCACGAATGGTGCAGAAGATGTTGCCGGGTCGAGCTTTAACCTTTTCATGATTATCGGCAGCATTGAACCCGCCAGCGACCCCCATAAAACGATACCGATAAGTGCAAAGCCAACGGTAAGCGCTATCAGAAACCAGTACGGGCCATAAATATTGCTGAACTGCGCCCATAACGTGATACGGAAAAAGCCTATAACGCCCAATATTCCCCCCAGCATTAAACCGGATAGTATTTCGCGGCGCATAACCCGCCACCAGTCGGCCAGGGTTACTTCGCCTAACGCCATTGCCTGAACGATGAGCGTTGAAGCTTGCGAACCGCTGTTCCCGCCGCTCGACATGATGAGCGGGATAAAGAAGGTAAGCTGTATAACTATTGCTATTTCATCATTAAAAACCTGCATGGCAGTTGAGGTAAGCATTTCGCTTACGAAGAGGATAACCAGCCAGCCAACCCGTTTTTTTACCAACTTAAACAGGCTCACATACAGGTAAGGCTCACCCAATGCTTCCTGGCCGCCCATTTTTTGGATGTCTTCGGTGTATTCTTCGTTGGCAATCCACAAAATATCATCCACCGTTACTATGCCAAGCAAAATGTTCTCGCTATCAACCACCGGCAGCGCAGTACGGTTGTTCATCCGGAAGGTACTGATCGCTTCCTCCTGTGGGTCGTTGGCATTTAATGCAATCATGCGGCCATCCATCAGGTCTTCAACACTGGTTTCAGGCTTTACAAGCAATATTTCGCGTATGCGGATATCGTCAAGCAAAACACCCTTTTCATCGGTTACATAAATAACATCTATCGTTTCTGAATTTTTGCCGTAACGGCGAATATGTGAAAGTACCCGGTTCACATCCCAGGTGCGGCGCACAGCCACGTAATCGGGCGTCATTAAACGACCAACGCTGTCTTCCTTGTAACCTAATAACGATAAGGCCTCTTTTCTGTCTTCAGGTGATAAATGCAGGATGAGTGACTTAACTGCGTCGCCATGCAGTTCGCCAAAAAGCGCGGTGCGGTCGTCCGGCGGCAGACCGTTAATGATCTGCGCTATCTTTTCTCCCGAAAGGTCTTTGATGATACGCTCCTGCGTAGGGAAGTCAAGTATGCGGAAAACGTTAACCGCGCGATTAACGGAGAGGGTTTCAATAAACTTGGGGCCATGTTCCGGAAGTTCGTCTATCAGTTCTTCAACGTCAGATATATTCAGGCTATTAAGGTAGTCCCTGAGTTTTTTATCGCTGTTCTGCTCAAGCAACGTGCTTACTTGTTCAACCATTTCTTCCATAAAAATGACCTCCTGTTTTTTACATGCAGTACTTACTTAATTCCGCTTTTTGCGCCGATAAAAGTCGGTTTTATTTTTCAAATATTAAGGTGGTTTTTTCTGCTATCTTTGCGGCGAATTTGTGAGTAGTTGATTGAGTGAATAGTTGATTAGGTTGTCAGTTATTTAAACTTAATCAACCACTCACCTAATCAACATAATCAGCTAATAAATGGGACTACAATGTGGTATAGTAGGTTTGCCGAATGTGGGCAAATCGACGCTTTTTAACAGTTTATCAAATGCCAAGGCACAGGCGGCAAATTTTCCGTTCTGTACCATTGAGCCGAATGTGGGTGTGATAACCGTGCCGGACGAACGGCTGACCAAGCTAACCGAGCTGGTGCAGCCTAAAAATGTGGTGCCGAACACCATTGAGATAGTTGATATTGCCGGCCTGGTAAAAGGGGCCAGCAAGGGCGAAGGCCTCGGTAACCAGTTTTTAGCAAATATCCGCTCAACAAACGCCATTATCCACGTATTGCGTTGTTTTGATAATGACAATGTGATCCATGTTGATGGCTCGGTAGACCCTATCCGCGATAAAGAAATTATCGATACCGAACTGCAGTTGAAAGACCTCGATTCTATCGACAAAAAAATACAAAAAATAGAAAAAGCCGCCAAGGTAGGCAACGACAAGGAAGCCAAGAAAGCGTTTGATGTGCTTACTATTTACAAAAACCATTTGGAAGCAGGGAAATCCGCCCGCACAGCTCCGGTTGCTGAGGAAGACAAAGAATACATAGCCGATATATGGTTGCTCACCGCCAAACCGGTAATGTATGTTTGCAATGTGGAAGAAAGCGCCGTTAATACCGGCAATGCTTATGTTGAAAAGGTTAGAGCGGTTGCAAAAGAAGAAAATGCCGAAGTGCTGGTTATCTCCGCGCAAATAGAAGCTGAAATTGCCGAACTGGAAAGCTACGAAGAACGCCAGATGTTTTTGGATGATCTGGGCTTAACCGAATCAGGCGTAAATAAGCTGATCAAATCGGCATACAGGCTATTAAACCTGGCCACCTACTTTACCGCCGGTGTGCAGGAAGTACGCGCCTGGACCATCACCAAAGGCTTTACTGCGCCACAGGCCGCGGGCGTTATCCATACCGATTTTGAAAAAGGCTTTATTCGCGCCGAAGTAATCAAGTACGCTGATTTTGTAAAATACGGCTCCGAAGCCGCCTGCAAGGAAGCCGGCAAGCTAAGCGTAGAAGGTAAAACCTATATTGTTGAGGATGGTGATATTATGCATTTCAGGTTTAACGTCTGAGAATAGAAGCAAAAGACAAGAAGCAGGAATCGAGAAAGTAAGGATCACGTATTTTGCACCATAAAAACTCTGTGCCTCTCTGTGCCTTCTTTGCGCACTCTGTGGTTAAATTTAACCACAAAGACCACGGAGATGAGAACGCAAAGGGCACGGAGACAAATATTATTTGGCAGCCTTTCGATAAAATTGACTTTTGAGACAGTTCTTTCCAGCCTCTAAAATCAGTGCTTTAAATCCTTATCTATCTCCTTTATCAGGTATTCCTTAGGATCGCTCGAATATTCCCAAAACATTACCCCTGCCAGGTCATTTTTCACCACAAATTTGCACTTATTCTGCACCGACCATTCATCATCAAACGTGACAAATTGCTTGGTATCAGGATTAAAAAGATATGGCGCCTTTGCATCCTTATCCTGGTAATATTTAAAACCCTTTTGGTTGATGAGGCTGTCTTTCAGGTATGTATAGCCGCCGCCCCGTGCCCGCTCCCCGGTTAATTTTGACCCGAGGCCGTTTAACGCGGCATCTTCAACAGCCTCGCCCCTGCCATAAAAGGCAATGCCTACAACCATTTTACTCGCCGGTACACCCGCAGCTTCAAAATCGATTACCGTTTGTTCAACAGAGTTTTGATGCGGCAACTGGTATTTCTTCGAAGGGTACAAATTGGTATGGTGTATGGCCATATGCAGGCTATCCTGCGAATAATCATACGTCATCAGGTTGATATAATCGAGGTATCGTTGTACCTGTCCCATTTCGGTCTGTAAAAGAAAACGCTTGAAACCACCCACCGCAGCAGTGAGCAAATAAGTATGGTGCGTAATCCTGGTAACCGAATCGAGACTATGCCGTAGTTCCTTAAACATTAATGTATAGTTATGTATATCATCTATACGGTAAATGTTGCCTGCACCAATATCATCAGGATACTCCCAGTCGATATCTACACCATCAAGGTTATATTTACCCACAATGGCAGCCGCACTGGCGGCGAAGGCCCTACGCGCTGTATCGGTAAGTACCGCGTCGGAGAAAAAACGGCATCCGCCCCAGCCACCGATCGATATTAAAACTTTCAGATCGCGGTTTCTCTTTTTCATGGCTACCAGGTTTTTGAAATTGACGGTATCCATAGCAGGCCTTGATAATACTGCCCTGTTGCCACGGCAACTTACGAATGCATAGTTGATATGCGTGAGTTTTTGGGGGTCGACCAAAGCAGTATCCACAAACCCATGATTGCTGCCGGTTACATAACCTATAATTACATGTTTTTGATTTTTTTGGGCGAAAGCGCTAAATGAGCAGGCTATCAGGAATAATAAGCTGAACAAATATTTTCGTGCGGGGTATTTTGGAGATCTCATAGGTACAAGTCTACAATTTATCCGTCAAAATTCAACAGGTGGAGATGTATCAATTTTAATATAATAAAATCACTCACAGTTGTTTAAAAAAGGGGCGTTATAATAATGATATTGCATTGACAAACGTAATAGCTTTGTGATAAACCAAACAACAAAGTTTGGGTTATTCACCATATGATAAACAAAGACACCTTATTTGGATATGCTATCGATCCAAAGTATAAAAAATCCGTAGCTTATTTTTCAATGGAATTTGCCATAGATCAGGCGCTGAAAATTTACAGCGGTGGCCTGGGATTCCTGGCCGGCTCACACATGCGCAGCGCATATGAACTGAAACAAAATATAGTAGGCATAGGCATGCTCTGGAAGTACGGCTACTACGACCAGGAACGTGACGGGAGCGCACTGATGCGGCCTGAATTTGTTGCAAAAAACTACAGCTTCCTGGAAGATACAGGTATATTGTTTACCGTTACGGTACACAGTGCGCCGGTACACGTACGGGCTTACCTGTTGAGGCCCGCAGTTTTTGGTTCGGCGCCTGTTTTTTTGTTGAGTACCGATGTGCCAGAAAATGATTACTTGTCGCGCTCTATTACTAATTCCCTGTACGATAATAATGAGCAAACCCGCATTGCGCAAAGTATAGTATTAGGTATAGGCGGTGCCATGCTGCTGGATATTTTGCAAATGGAACCCGAAGTTTACCACATGAATGAAGGCCACGGCGTACCGCTCAATTTTTATTTATACGACAAATTTAAAAACCTCGACGAAGTAAAAAAACGCGTTGTTTTCACCACCCATACCCCGGAAATGGCCGGCAACGAGGAGCACAGTTTCCAGTTGCTGGAAGAAATGTCCTTGTTTTATAAACTTGGACAAAACGATGTGCGGGCAATACTGAACATACCAAACGGTGGGTTTAATTATACCGTTGCCGCTTTAAAATTCGCACGAAAAGCCAACGCGGTTTCGAAAATACATGGGGAGGTGGCACAGCGTATGTGGTCACAATACCCTGGCGTATGCGAGATAACCTATATTACCAACGCTCAAAATAAAACTTATTGGAAGGATGACCTGCTGGAAGCCGCATTAAGCAAAAATGATGATAAAAAAATAGCTGCCCGCAAAAAGCAAATGAAACGCGACCTGTTTAAGGAAGTGGCCGACCAGTGCGGGAAATTATTTAATGAGAATGTGCTCACAATTGTTTGGGCGCGAAGGTTCGCCGGCTACAAACGTGCCGACCTGATTATGTCGGACTGGCAGCGTTTCCTTGAACTGGTGAATGATCAGAAAATGCCGGTGCAGATCATATGGGCTGGCAAACCCTACCCCGAGGATGAGGAAGGTATAACGTTGTTCAACTCTATTATTTCACGCGCCAAAACATTTGCCAATTGCGCTGTGCTTGTTGGATATGAGCTTGCACTTTCGGCACTGCTAAAAAAAGGCGCGGATATATGGCTGAATAACCCGCGTATGTATCACGAGGCATCAGGCACCAGCGGGATGACGGCTGCCATGAACGGGGCCATAAACCTTTCCATGCCTGATGGCTGGGTACCTGAGTTTGCAAAAGACAGGCAAAATTGTTTTGTGATACCGCAGGCAGATGCCAGTTTAAGCGAACACGATCGGGATTTGAAAGAGGAAGACGATATGATGGATATACTGGAAAACACCATGCTACCCATGTATTATAATAACCAGGCGCAGTGGCTGCAAATTATAAAACAGGCTGCAAAGGATATTGTACCGGCATTTGATTCGGGCAGAATGGTGCAGGAATATTATGAGAAGATGTACCAGTAGTGGTCAATCAGCCCTGAAGTTAAAAATTATTGATAGTACGGCCGGCCTTTAGTTTTGCGGCAAAGGCTGGCCGTCTATTATACGTACTACCTTATCTACCAAAATAGATATATCAAATGGCTTGCTTACAAAGTCATTGGCACTACATTCCTCTGCAATTAGTTCAATGTCGTTGGCAGTGGAAAGAATGATAACCGGTATTTGATTTAAATCGGTTTTTTGTTTTATTTTCCGGCAAAGCCGATGACCCGGTTTGCTGTTGATGAACTCGTCGATGAGGATTAGGTGAGGTTTAAACTGTATTACTATATCCAACGTTTCCGGCTCGGCCATACTGAGCGTATCAAAACCTTCTTCAGCCAAAATTAATTCTACAATATCGCGGATATCATGGTCGTTTTCGATAATCAATATTTTTTTCTTCACTTTTCGCCCCGGATTAAATTAGTTAGTCTTTCAAATATATAAAAAAAATTAATTCATATATTAATTATTGTCGCAGCTAAAAAATAACAAGTGCAAGCTAAAGTGGCGTAATTCAGATTAATGCTTCGGCGTTAAAGCCTGATAGTTTTTAATATAGGTCGCCACCTCAACCATAGGTGCTATCCATATTTTGTCATGGTTCTCTTTTAAAAAATGCAAGAGTTTGCTGTGTGCCTCCAGGTCGACATTTATATTGTGCCCTCCGCCTACGCCATGAAAAAGAAATACAAGCAGCGTGTTAGTTTGCATGGCCTGCTTCACCAAACCGATCATATAATCGGCAGACTGGCCGTTGATGCCATAGCAATCGATATTCGCAAGGTCTACCTCGGTAATTGATTGCAGGCCGGGGGTTACGCCCCTTGCTCCTGCAAAATCATTGGTTAACTGGGTATAAAAATATTTTCCGCCAATGGTAAGGTCGCCGCAGGGGTAAGCGAATGTCCTTACATCTTTTCCATCAATTGCTTTAAGCAGGGTATTATTTGCCCTTATCTCGTTCACTGCACGTTGTACGGTGTATTTACTTAAATCGGTCTCCGGCGTTACAAAGCTACGGCCCGGCAAGCTGCCATCGCAGGGATGAAAAAGCGAATGATTGCCCAGCTCATGCCCTTCTTTGGCGGCTTTTCGCCATTCTGCTATGCGGTTGATTACCACAGGCGACGAACCGATCAGGTAAAATGTGCCCTTCAGCCCTAATGAATCAAGCGCCGGTATGGCGTTGTCCAGGTCGGCGTTGATTGCATCGTCATAGGTCAGTACAACGGCGCATTCTTTATTATTCCAGGTTGTTTTTGTTTGGGCGTTTACCGTTTGGTATGCTATCAGCAGTATCAAACCCAATAGGTATTTATATTTTTTCATAATTTTTGGTCGATTGAACTGGTTAAAGCCGCAATAATTAAACAGATAGTAACTCGCTATAAATATCTGCAAATGTTATTAGATTACAATCGATTGCATGGCTATTGCAGGCTATTAAATAGCGCCAAATCCAAACACCTTTATTATTTTTCAATATTGAATTATAATGAAAACGTGATTGCCTATATTTGACGCGCCAATTGTCTTCGTAGTTCAATGGATAGAATGTCAGATTCCGGTTCTGATGATGGGGGTTCGAATCCCTTCGAGGACACAAAATTTATAATTAAAAAAGACTTCTTTAGGGCGGTCTTTTTTTGTTTTGTAGATCCGGTGTTTTTGATGCTGTTAAAAAAGACATAGGCTGAATGTGAACTTTAAAAACGAAATCCGGCCTATTGTAAACTGAAGTTCAGCGATAATATAGTCACCCAATTAGGTACGCAATCAATTATGCCCATTGCGTACAAACACATTCACATCATTATCGCCGCCCGGCATGTCCCCCCGTTTTCGGTATTTACAAAAGGATTTTCAACCGGTATCTTTAAGTAATATACTTATTGGCATTTCAATTAGAAATGCAATTGTCTAATAATCAATTATTAAAACATCAAAAGCATATAAACTATCATTAAATCCTACTACCATGATCATTAATTCGAAAACAATGCCGTCAGTAAAAATTACCGCAGCATCAGTATGCAAAACCAAAGAAAACCATACACCCGGAATGGCATTTCACGATGCGTTCAGGGCTATCATTTTTATCCTGGCACTTTGCCTTTTCCCCGGAATTGCGGGTGCACAGCTTAAAACTATTCCTATTAAGATAAATGTAGCAGCAGCAAAGGCACTGGAAGGCGCAGCAGTTAAGGCCATATGCACGGGGTCGACATGCCCGGCGGGAAAAACCTGCCACGACGGCTGTTGCATCTATCCCCTGGGTTCGCCGGCACAAGGCAACTGGAACTACATCATCAATAGCAACTGCAATGCTATGAAAGACCTTAAACTTTCTTTTAAAGTAACAAAGGATATAGAAGCAGAGTATGATATTGCGGCAAACTGCGCCCAGATACCTGCCGCAGGCGCTCAAAAAATCAACAATACGCAAGGCGTAGTAGTTCAGTTTAACTGTTTTTCTAAAGATGCTGACAAGACAGCAAATACAGGCGGAATGGTACAATATATATTTTATATATCAGGCCAAACAGTTTATCCGCATATTCAATATGTTTCGGGCACACCTGACGGGCTTGACCACGATTGGCTATGGCAGGGCGGTAATACCTTTCCGGGCCTGCAATTGCCTAAAGCAAACACGCTGTCTGCAGGCTATACCGTACAAGTAGAGCTCGGTACAGACAATAACGGCTATGTAAACAACGTAACTTTTACGGTTATTGATAATCATGGTAAAAGTTATGTGCTTACTGCGCCAAAAAGCGGCACACCGGTACCACAGGCAACAGCTGCGCGCCCCGGAACTTTATACCCGCTGCGTGTTGCCGAATTCCAAACCAATGTAGTTAGCACCAACGGGCTTTACGTGCATTTTAAATCGGGCGGCGAAGGCACACTTACGTACTCATCAAAAGATGTTTTGTGTGTTGAGGGTGGCGCTTACGAGCATTGCGTAAACGCGGGTACCGGAACCTGCGAATCCTCAAACGCGATATATGGCGCACTAAGCAGTTGCTGTACCCAGGCAGGACAATCATTTAGCCAATCTGTTAAAATTGACAATTGAAAATGCATTACTTACAATTAAAAACACCCCTTGTAATTAGTGCTTTTACAGGGGGTTTTTAATGACAACCAGGTATAGATTTATAGTTTGCCGCATGAATTAAGCGGCGTATTAACCCTTTAATACGCTTTTTTATTTAATACCTTTGAATTGTCATTTAATGAAACACATCGCCGAAACAGACCTCATTTTAAATCCAGATGGCAGCGCTTACCATATCAGGCTGTTGCCTGAAGATGTTGCGGATACGGTAATTACCGTGGGTGATGCCGACCGTGTGCCGCAGATCAGCAAATACTTCGACCATATCGAGTGTAAAAAGGGCAAGCGCGAGTTTATTACACATACAGGCACCGTCGGCGGCAAACGCATAACCGTTATTTCAACCGGCATAGGCACTGGTAATGTGGATATTGTGCTGAATGAACTTGATGCGCTGATCAACATCGACCTCAAAACACGTACTGCGCACACTGATTCCCGAAGCCTTAATTTTATACGCATAGGAACCTCCGGCTCTATACAGGAGGACGTTCCGGTTGATGGCCTGCTGGTTTCAGAGGCGGCGTTTGGGTTGGAGCCGATCATGCACTTTTATATGCAGTCGGCAAATCCTGATGATGAAGAATTGCTGGCGGCATTAGCTTCAGCCCTGCCACAGGGATTGAAATGCGATGCCTATTTAGCTACTGCCAGTGCAACATTATTAGCGGCATTGGGAAATGATGTACGCCACGGTATTACCATGACGGCGCCTGGTTTTTATGCGCCGCAAGGCAGGATGCTGAGGGGCAGGTTGCCATTTCCCGGTTTGCTTGATAACTTTAGAGATTTTGAATATAAAGGAAAAAAGATAACCAACCTTGAAATGGAAACTGCCGGCATTTACGGCTTGGCTGATACCTTAGGTCATCGCCCGCTTTCGTTTAATATTATACTCGCAAACCGGGTTACACATGAGTTCAGCAAAAATCCGGGGAAAACGGTGGATGGCTATATTCAACAGGTATTAGAACGGATAATTTCATCACAGCTGCCGTAAGCATTCATTAGCCAAAATGAATTTAGCCTGACAAAACATTCAGGCGGTAACCTGTTACTTTGGATATAAAATATAATCACCTATGAGCAAAGTATGGTTTATAACAGGCTGTTCCACCGGCTTCGGTCGTGAGCTGGCTAAATTAGTATTGCAATCGGGCTATAAAGCCGTTGTAGCATCCCGCAATACCGATGACGTAAAAGACATTGTTGAAGGGCACGATAATGCCCTGGCAGTAAAGCTGGATGTGACCAAACCTGATGAAATTAAAACTTCGGTTGAAGAGGCGCTGCAAAAGTTCGGGCGGATTGATGTACTGGTGAACAACGCCGGTATAGGCTACTTTGGTGCTGTAGAGGAAAGCGAAGACGAAGAAGTAAGACGTATGTTCGAGATAAATTTTTGGGGATTGGCCAATATGACAAGGGCCGTATTACCGGGCATGCGCGCCCAACGCAGCGGAAATATTGTGAATATAGCATCTATAGGCGGGCTGGTAGGCTTCCCGGGAGTGGGTTATTATAACGCTACTAAGTTCGCGGTAGATGGTTTATCGGATGCACTGGCGAAGGAAACCGCGCCGCTTGGTATAAAAGTAACTGTTGTATGCCCCAGTGGTTTCCGTACCGATTGGGCAGGGCGTTCGGCAAATGATAGCCCCGTGGTTATTGAAGACTACAAGGAAACTGCGCATACCAATCAAAATTTTATTCGTGGCTACAGCGGCAAACAACCCGGCGACCCGGTGCGCGCGGCCAAAGCCATT
>Ga0302227_10002922_pt1 | contig 11497 bp, 9 predicted proteins | sample II_Palsa_N1_1_FD_193525 | JGI IMG/M metagenome (GOLD analysis project Ga0302227, IMG submission 193525) | Peat permafrost microbial communities from Stordalen Mire near Abisko, Sweden - II_Palsa_N1_1 | ecosystem: Environmental > Terrestrial > Soil > Palsa > Peat permafrost | place: Sweden...
TCTTCTTTTTTCATTTTACACTAATTCTTTAGTGTATAGTTTTTCCCGGACGAGTCAAATTGACTTTCTGAACTTGTTAAATAGTAAAAAACGGCAATGCAGAATAAAAAAAGCCTCAAGACTTTCGACTTGAGGCTTCTAACTTACTTGGTAGCGAAAGCAGGAATCAAACCTAATAATTTGATATGCGAATTGCTTTCGATGTCGTCTCAAATTCTATGTTAATAAGAGTCAACAAGAATTGGCTCTATAATCTCTAAAAAAAACATCAATTGTTGCAAAAATCTCCCTTGCGGGCTACAAAAAACATCGAAGTATATTTATTTTTTCTCTTTTAATGCCACAATCTTTTTGCAATCCTCAATAAAAGAGTTCGACATCTGTACCTTTGGGGTCACTTAAGGAAACACCATATAATGTATGTTTCCTTTTTTTATGCCTATAACAAAATGACAACCAGCTCCTTAGTCTTCTTCAGTAATGAAAGAGCTGTAAAAGATCCTGAAAATAATTTTATATTTAAGCCGGACAACGCATTGTGGAATCACAAGATCATTTAAAAAGACTCCCCCGATATGACGCCCGTGAATGGAACGACATTGCCAGGGACGCCCTGATGCCGCTCACATGCCGGCAGGTGATTTTATTGGCCTTCACCGTTTTTGCCGGTTTATGGTGCCAAAATGCAAACGCACAAACCAACGCCGTAACCTTGCTCAGCACAGTCATCGGTCAAAAAGCCGAATTTACCAGGCAGAAGGAGGAACGAATTGAGGTAATTAAGCGGATGGCCTCTCCCTCGCTGTCACTGATCAGCCAGTACCAGGCAAATGAGTTACTGTACCAGGAATATCAAAAATTCCAGATCGATTCCGCCGTCGTATATGCCAGCCGGAACCAGCTTATCGCGCAAAGGCTGAAAAGGAACGACCTGTTGGTTGAATGTAAACTGCAATTAGCAAATCTGTATTCGTCATCAGACAGGTATTTTGAGGCCATGGACCTGGTGGGCTCAATCCACCAGGATACATTATCCCCACAGCGGCTAATTAGCTACTACCAGTCACAGATACAGTTTTATGAACATTATAATTCAGGGGGCTATACCCGGGCCAACCGGGACCGCATCAGGTCTTACCGGGATTCCTTGCTGAACATATTGCCGCATTCTTCCAACGCTTACGAGATTAACCTGGCGCAAAAATACCTGGGCGCCGGCCGGTTCCGGGCGGCCGAAAGTATATTGATGCCTATGCTCCGTACCAGCCGCCAAAATTATGCGGATTTTGCCATGGTGACTTACCTGTTAGGAAGCAGCTTCGAAATGCAGCATCAAACGGACGCCGCCATCCGGTATTACGCGATATCCGCGATGACCGACGTTCAAAATGCCGTTAAGGATAACGCCTCAATGCAGGCGCTGGCATTGGTCTGTTACCAGACCGGCGATATCAGCCACGCCTACCTATTTACCCAATCCGGTATCGAGGATGCGATCTTCTGCGATGTTAAATTCCGCACGGCGTATATGTCGCAATTGTATACGACCATTTATTCCGCCTATCAAAAGAAAGAAGAAGAGGGAAAGTCGGCGCTAAAACTCTATTTATCGCTCATCAGCATCCTGTCGCTCTTTCTTGTGATAACCGTTGTTTACCTGAACAAGCAGATGAAAAAGATATCCAGGATAAAAGAGGAACTGGATATGACGGCCAAACAGCTCAATGCACTCAATAAGGAGATCAGCAAGAAAAATGGCCATCTGAATGAAATTAACGGGCAACTGTCGGAGGCGAATAAAGTAAAAGAAACCTATATCGCGCAGTTTTTCGACCTGTGTTCCACTTATATCAATAAACTCGAAGACTATCGGAAGGTGCTCCATAAAAAAGCCCAGGAAAAACAACTCGATGAATTGTTCCGGATGCTGCGGTCCACACAAATGGTACATAACGAAGCCGATGAGCTTTATAAGATATTTGACAATATTTTTTTAAGGCTTTACCCCAATTTTGTTTGTGAGTTTAACTCATTGCTAATACCTGAAGAAAGGATTACGGTAAAATCCGGTGAGCTGCTGAACACAGAACTTCGCATTTACGCATTGATACGGTTGGGTATTACCGATAGCGTAAAGATCGCGTCCTTTTTGCGCTTAAGTTTAAGCACAATCTATAATTACCGTACAGGTGCACGCAACAAGGCAGCCGTATCGCGTGATACGTTTGAGAACCAGGTTTCCAAAATCGGCAACATCGATTTCATGCAATAACCAGGTTCCGAAACCACTACTTTTTTATGATGCCTATCTCAATTTAAGTATTTGACTTACAGATAAGTACATCCGAATAATTGCTACTATTTCTCTATGCGCCGTTTGTGGACTATCCTATCCCGCTAACTTTACCTTCAGTTGTTCTTATGGCAACTATATTAAACCCAAAAAATTAAACCATGTTGAAAAAAGTATTTGCCACGTTTATGGCTTGTGCGCTGTTTTCCATGCTGCATGCCCAGCAACCCAAAGATGCGAAGATGGATGCGTTTATTACACAACTAATGAACAGGATGACCATTGATGAAAAGATCGGCCAGCTAAACCTTCAGACCGAAGGCGATATCGTCACCGGTAACGGCGGCAATAGCCTTAGTTCCGACAGGATCAAAAAAGGTATGGTTGGCGGAATGTTCAATATTAAAGGTGCTGCGAAGATCAGGGCCATACAAAAAATAGCGGTGGAACAGAGCCGTATGAAGATACCGATCCTGTTCGGTATGGATGTTATCCATGGCTATGAAACGGTTTTCCCTATCCCGCTTGGCCTAGCCTGTACGTGGGACATGCCTGCAATCGAGCAATCGGCACGTATTGCTGCCATCGAAGCCAGCGCTGACGGCATCTGCTGGACTTTCAGCCCGATGGTGGACATTACCAGGGACCCGCGTTGGGGACGTGTTGCCGAAGCCGGCGGCGAAGACCCTTATCTTGGCGGGCAGATCGCCAGGGCGATGGTTGCCGGCTACCAGGGCAGGGATAATTTTTCTTCCAATACAGACATTATGGCTTGCGTAAAGCATTTCGCTTTATATGGCGCCGTCGAGGCAGGCAGGGATTACAATACGGTCGATATGAGCCAGTTCCGGATGTTCAACGACTACCTTTACCCCTACCAGGCCGCAGTTGATGCGGGCGCAGGCAGCGTGATGGCTTCTTTCAATACGGTAAACGGCGTGCCGTCACATGCCAATGAGTGGTTGTTAACGGACGTACTGAGAAAGAAGTGGCACTTTAACGGGTTTACCGTTGCCGATTATGGCGGCGTTGGCGAACTGGTCAACCATGGCTTAGGAAATATCCAGCAGGTTTCTGCACGCGCACTTAAGGCCGGCCTGGATGTGGATATGGTTTCGGAAGGTTACCTGTCTACCTTAAAAAAATCATACCAGGAAGGTAAAGTTTCCATGGCAGATATAAACAATGCCTGCCGTAGGGTGCTGGTTGCAAAATACAAGCTGGGGCTGTTCGCTGATCCTTATAAATATTGCGATGAAAACCGTGCAAAGACGGCTATTTACACGCCGGAGCACTTAGCCATAGCGCGCAAAACGGCGGCTGAAAGCTTTGTACTGCTTAAAAATGATCAGCATCTTTTGCCATTGTCACCGGGCAAAACGATCGCAGTGATCGGGCCGTTGGCCGATACCCGTTCCAACATGGTGGGCACCTGGAGTGTCGCGGCCGACCTAACTAAACCCGCCACCGTTGTGGAAGGCCTGCAGGCTGCCGCCGGCCCGGATACAAAAATACTATACGCCAGGGGATCAAACCTCTTTGCCGATGCCAGGATGGAAGCTGACGGCACTGTGTTTGGACGTGATCTCCACCGCGACAACCGGAGTGAAGAAGAACTCAGTGCAGAGGCACTGAAGATTGCGGGCAAATCGGACATCATCGTGGCCGTTATGGGCGAGGCTTCCGAGATGAGCGGCGAATCCAGCAGCCGTACGGATATTTCTATTCCTGATGTACAGGAAAGCCTGCTTAAAGAACTGGTTAAAACCGGTAAACCGGTAGTACTCGTATTGTTCACCGGCCGCCCGCTGACGCTGGCCTGGGAAGACGGGCACGTTCCCGCGATCCTCAACGTTTGGTTTGGCGGCAGCGAGGCGGCGAATGCCATTGGCGATGTCGTATTCGGCAAAGTCAACCCAAGCGGAAAACTGGTATCGACGTTCCCCCGCAGCGTAGGCCAGGTCCCGCTTTATTACAATTATTTCTCGACAGGGCGCCCGGCTTCCGATCACGGTTTTGAAAAATTCAGGAGCAATTACATGGACGAAAAAAATGCCCCGCTCTATCCCTTCGGTTATGGCTTAAGCTATACGGATTTCGCCTATGGCGATGTGAAACTGAGCGCCCCGTGGCTTGACGCAAAGGGCGTCGTTACCGCAACAGTGGATGTAACAAACACCGGCAAAATGGATGGCGGCGAAGTTGTGCAGCTTTATATCCATCAGCGTGTTGGCAGCACCATCCGGCCTGTCAAACAGCTAAAAGGTTTCCAGCGGATCTGGTTAAGGGCGGGTGAAACCAAAACCGTCAGCTTTAAAATTGATGAGGATATGTTGAAATATTATCATGCCGACCTGGCTTATGCTGCGGAACCTGGTGATTTTGATGTCATGATCGGCACGAACAGCCGCGATGTTAAATCTGCAAAACTAACCTTAAAATAACCGGCTGCTATGTTAAAAAAAGCAATATCCTTAACGGTTATCACATTGTGCGCCGCCATATGTTGCCGGGCGCAAAGTAAACTCCCGGTTTACCTGGATGACAGCCAGCCGCTGAGCGCCCGCGTGGAAGATGCGCTATCGCGTATGACATTACAGGAAAAGATCAATATCATCCATGCCCAATCCAAATTTAGCTCTCCCGGCGTTCCGCGCCTGGGTATTCCGGAAAACTGGGCAGATGACGGGCCGCACGGCATCAGGCCGGATGTGTTATGGGATGAATGGCAGCAGGCCGGGCAAACGAATGATTCCTGCATGGCTTTTCCTGCGCTTACTTGTGTAGCCGCAACCTGGAACAAAGAAATGTCTTACCTGTACGGTAAATCGCTCGGTGAGGAAGCCCGTTATCGTAACAAGAATATCCTGCTTGGCCCCGGCGTTAATATTTACCGCTCGCCGTTAAACGGGCGCAACTTTGAATACCTGGGTGAGGATCCTTTTCTTTCTTCAAAGATGGTGGTCCCCTATATCAAAGGCGTTCAGTCAAATGGTGTCGCTGCCTGCGTCAAACACTTCGCCCTGAACAATTCAGAAAGTAACCGGAGCACGGTCAATGTGAATGTCGATGACCGCACTCTATATGAAATATACTTGCCGGCTTTCAAGGCTGCCGTACAGGAAGGCGGCGCCTGGGCCATTATGGGCTCGTATAATTTGTATAAGGGCGAACATTGCTGCCATAATGAATACCTGATCAACGATATCCTGCGCAAGGAATGGGGTTTCCAGGGCGTGGTCATATCCGACTGGGGCGGAACACATGATACCAAGCAAGCGGTATTTAATGGGCTGGATATGGAGTTCGGCACCTGGACAAATGGCCTGAACTTTGGAAAAAGCAATGCCTATGATAACTACTACCTGGCTGCGCCTTATTTAAAGATGATCCAAAGCGGTGAAGTGGGCACGAAAGAGCTGGATGATAAAGTCCGCCGTGTGCTGCGGTTATGTTTCCTGACCACTATGAACAAGAACCGTCCGCTGGGCTCACTGAATTCGGAAGAACATTCGGTTGCCGCGCGCAAGATCGCAGAGGAAGGCATCGTGCTGCTCAAGAACGATAATCATGTGTTGCCTATCGACCTTCAACAGACCAAAAGGATTGCCGTTATCGGTGAAAATGCGATCAAATGGATGACTGTTGGCGGTGGCAGCTCCTCTTTAAAAGCAAGATATGAGATCTCGCCATTGGAAGGCATCAAAGCAAGGGTGGGCAGCCAGGCCGGGATCGTTTACGCACGTGGTTATGTAGGTGATACCACCGGGAATTACAACGGCGTGGTAACAGGTCAGCACCTGGCGGATAACCGTACGCCCGACCAGTTGATCGATGAAGCGGTACAGGTTGCCAAACAGGCAGACGTAGTCATTTTTGTGGGCGGACTGAATAAGAGCGAGCACCAGGACGACGAGGGCTTTGACCGGCTCAGTCTTGGATTGCCCTATGACCAGGATAAAGTGATCGAAGCAGTTGCTAAAGTGAACAAAAAGCTGGTTGTGGTTAACATTTCCGGCAATGCAGTGTCCATGCCCTGGGTAAACCAGGTACCGGCCATTGTACAGGGCTGGTTCCTCGGTTCCGAATCCGGCAACGCGCTGGCCGCAGTCCTGTTGGGTGATGTGAACCCATCGGGAAAGCTCCCGTTTACCTTCCCGGTAAAACTTACAGATAACGGTGCGCAGGCCCTGGATGCCTTCCCGGGCACTGACCAGGTCACATATAAGGAGGGCATTTTCGTGGGTTACCGCTGGGCCGAAGAAAAACATATCAAACCGCTATTCGCATTCGGGCATGGGCTGAGCTATACCACCTTTGAATATGGCAAAGTGACAAGCGATAAAAAAAGCATGTCAGCATCGGATCAGGTCACCTTTTCTGTAAAAGTAAAGAATACAGGTAGCCGTGCCGGTGAAGAAGTCGTCCAACTGTATATCAGCGACCTCAAATGTTCTGTTCCGAGGCCGGTAAAAGAGCTCAAGGGATTTGAAAAAGTCAGCTTACAGCCCAATGAGGAAAAAACCGTTACATTTACCATTGACAAATCGGCACTCAGTTATTTCGATGCGGCCAAACATGATTGGGTTGCCGAACCGGGCGATTTCGAGGCGCTTATCGGGGCCGCTTCAGATGACATCAAAACCAAAACATTATTTACCCTAAATTAAACTATAAAGATTAAAAAAATGCAGGACGCAAACACAATTAAATCGAAACCCCACTACCCCATACTGGATGGTCTGCGCGGCGTAGCCGCCATGATTGTTGTATGCTTCCATATTTTTGAAGCGAACGCAACCAGTCCTTACACCCAGTTGATCAATCATGGCTACCTGGCTGTCGACTTTTTCTTCGTGCTGTCCGGCTTTGTTATCGGTTATGCTTATGACGACCGATGGGGAAAACTCACCATCGGTGGCTTTTTTAAGCGCCGCCTGGAGCGGCTGCAGCCAATGGTGGTCATGGGCATGCTCATCGGTGCCGCTTGTTTTTACTTCGGAGATTCTCACATGTGGCCGTTGATCCATACCGTACCGGTATGGAAAATGCTGCTGATCATGCTGATCGGTTTCACGTTAATCCCTATCCCTGTTTCCTGGGATATCCGCGGCTGGCAGGAAATGCACCCGCTTGACGGACCGGGCTGGTCGTTGTTTTTTGAATATATTGCCAATATCCTGTATGCTATCGGCTTTCGTAAGCTTTCCAAAACTGCGCTAACTGTTCTGATAATTATAGCCGCAGGCGTACTGATCCAATATTCCGTTACCTGTAAATCGGGCGACCTGACCGGCGGCTGGTCACTGAATGCGGAGCAGTTGCGCATTGGCTTTACCAGGTTGATCTATCCGTTCTTTGCGGGGCTCCTGCTATCGAGGGTGGTCAAACCGGGCCATATCAATAACGCGTTCCTGCTATGCAGTGTGCTGCTTTCCATCGTCTTCTTTATACCGAGGATCGGTGATCACCAGCATGACTGGATGAACGGTCTTTTTGAATCGTTGAGCATTATTCTCGTGTTCCCGCTTATCGTTTATCTCGGCGCCAGCGGCGTGATCAAGGGCGACAGGGAAAATAAGATCTGTAAGTTTCTCGGTGATATATCCTATCCTATTTACATTACGCACTATGCATTTATTTATATCTATACCGGCTGGGTGAGTGATAACTGGAACGCATCCTTCGGCCTGAAGCTGGGCTATGGGCTGGTCACTTTTGCAGTATCCATCCTGTTCGCTTACCTGAGCCTGAAATATTATGATGAACCGGTTAGGGCCTGGCTTAAGAAGAAATGGAAATAAGACGCGTATGAAATTGTGCCGGCGGCTTTAACTCGGGGTCGACACCTCCTATTGCCATTTGGGTTCCGTTTTGAGGGTAAAACAAAATGATGAAGCACAAAAAGGGAAAGGTCTTTTAACAAGATACTTTCCCTTCTTTTTTACGCCTAACTCGTTGTTAAATTATAGATTTGCCTGCCCGACCACAGCCGTGAACATATTCTGCTAACATTTAATACCAGACCGTGCGATACATTATACTTTTATTTTTAGCGATATGTACGGCTGATTGCCGCTCAGCTACCAGCACATGGCAAAGTAAGGTTACAGGCGGCAGCATTGTCTATACTGTAACCGAAGCCAGAAAGCCTGTAAAGGATTTTGCCGGTAATTATGCAACGGTAGTTTACCTGGAAAATCTGCACATTAAAAAAATCGGGCGAAACAGCAATAAACAAGATGTGGCCTGGCTGTTAGCCCAGGGATATCGTGTTGTCGAACTCAATTATGCCCATGATCAGCATGCTGTTTCGCCAATGATTAATAGAGATATTATTGCCATTAATGATTCCATTGCCTACGGAAGTTTTTGCGGGTACAAAGATTATTCTCATTATCAATCTTACATACTGTTTGAAGGTTACCGCATAGTACGCAATGTGCCTTACTTCAAAGATGACCCGACGGTATATAACACGCCCGCAGAATATACATCAGGTGATAGCCTGAATATGGATATCATTTATCCGGCCAATGCTGCTAAAGCCGTTCCGGTGATATTGTCGTTTTCCTACAGCAACAGTTACGCTACTTACGACCCGATCAAAAAGAGGTTGACCGATGAGAATAAAAACCAAAGGCTGAAGCAGGAAAATATGTTGGCGGCATTTCACGATTCTTTTTTAGAAGGCGCACCTGCTAATGGATTTGCCTGGGCCATAGCCGATCATCCTAAATATTGCTCCTGGGGGAAAGGTAAACCTGTGAATGGACGAACCGATACCTACAAATCGTACGAAACCAATCCCGATGCTGCGCGCAAAGTAAAATCGGCTGTGCGAACATTACGTAAAATGGGCAACGAACTGGGATTATCTGGCAAGATCGGCATCTTTGGTTTTTCGCGCGGCTCAACTGCCGGCTCAATGGCCATTGGCGACAAAAAAGTACCGGATATTGAAAATGCGGGGTTTAATACCAATGTTTCGGACAAGGTGCAAGCGGCAGCGCTTGGTCCGGGCGTGTTTGATTATACCCGGATATACGACACCCCCAATGATGGCGACACTAACCTTGAAACCCGCTGTATATGGGCCTGGGGCGAGCTAAATAAAAACTATACTTTATGGCAATCCATGGGTTCGGCTTACCTGGTGGAATCGTCTGCCACTGCGCCGGTTATCTTCTTTTATAATACTGATGATGAGCGTTACTACCAGTACCAGGTAGCACATTTTAAAGCTAAGCTGGATTCGCTGCATGTGCCTACTTCCACACTTATTAATTATGGCAAAGGCCATTCAGTACCCCAAACCGGTGCATCTTTAAACCAGCTTTATCAATTTTTTATACAATATCTGAAGCCGCCTGTGGTGAGGACATAAATTCCCCAGAACGGAAAGCTTCATAAAGCCAGTAATAGTTGACTTTAATCGGTATCGAAACGATCAGGCAATTGGTGTCGATAACCACCCACACTAACTTTGTCCGTGACTATAATGACCCACTCTGAGATCACTGCTTTTTAAGCCACTTTTGTTAATAATAATTCACTATTTTTGTTATATGGTAATTGAGAAAACAAATGACGAAATCATATTCCGCTTGCCGGCCGATATTGACACAACCGGCTTTGAACGGATAGTTACCTACCTCAAATATAAGGAGGCTATCAGAAAAAGTGAAGGCACAGAGGAACAAGCCAATAAACTCGCGGATGAATCTAAAAAACGCTGGTGGGCCGAAAATAAAGCGAAATTTATCAAGTGACTTTAATAGTTGATACTAACATCGTTTTTTGTACGCTATTAAATCCTCATTCCGCCATTGGCGAAATTTTGATGAATATACAGGATGAGTTTACATTTTTTGCGCCGAACTCCTTAAGGAAGAACTAAAAAGATACTCATCGAAAATAGTCGCTTACTCCAAACTTGATTCAAAAGCGTTATCCGATATAGAAGAACTCGTTTTATCAACTATAAATTTGTTCCAGAACAATCTATCAGTCAGCAGTCATGGATTGAAGCTTTTGATTTGACAACAGATATAGATGAGGATGACACTCCATTTATCGCACTTGCCGTAGAACTTAATGCCAAACTATGGACTGGTGATAAAGTACTAGCCAAAGGTTTGGCTATAAAAGGAGCAAACATTACCATTACAACCACCGATTTAAAAAAACTTATTAAATAAGGGTTTTCCATCCCTCTCTGGAAGATGCGTCAAATGGTAAAGAGTTCTAAAAATGCAACAAACCGAAGCCACCAACCTCATTAAAGGCGCCATCACCACCCAGCAGCCCCAAAAGTGGGCCGACCTCGGTTGTGGCAGTGGCACCTTCACCATTGCCCTGCAAAGCCTGTTACCCACCGGCAGCCATATCATCGCAGTTGACAAGCAATATCAAAACTTACCGATTAACTTCGTTAAAGCTGACTTTGAGAAAGACGAGTTGAATTTATCCGGCCTCGACGGCATACTGATGGCTAACTCCCTCCACTATATCCGCGACAAACAAAAACTGATCAAAAAACTCGAAGCCTGCTTTGCAAACCAGCCCACTTTCCTCATCGTAGAATACGACACTACCCGATTCAGCCCATGGGTGCCCTATCCTATCAACTACCAAAAGCTTGAACAACTTTTTGTGGCGCTTGGCTACAGCACTGTTACAAAGCTTGGCGAAATGCCTTCGAGGTTTGGCGGGCGGATGTATGCGGCGGTTATGAAATTATAGCCTATTTGATAGCCACGAGTAAAACCATTTTGCAACCCACTTCTTATGCTCACTCAAAGTCGGTGACCCTGCGGAAACTGAAAAACACCGATCACGCTGAAAATTTGCCTAAAACTCTTTTAAATATTATCCTTAGCAATAACGCTCCAATCCTTGTCGCCATAGCCCTTTGCTATCCACCTATCCATTTCCGCAGCAATGGCGGGGATCACCGTTAAATGGGCACCAGACTGTTCAGCCTCTTTCAACATTAAACCCGCATCCTTCCGGGCCATGGACAGTTCCCACGAGGCCTTGTCGAAATCGCCGCTTAATATTTTGTTTAGCCGCGCCGGCATAACCGCCGCCGGGTTCCAGAAAGTAAACAGACCTGCTAATTCTTCCCCGGAAATACCCAACCCTTTTGCCATTGCCAGTGTATCGGATATACCCGCTGTTAACGTTAACAGGAACAGGTTG
>Ga0302227_10002933_pt1 | contig 11464 bp, 10 predicted proteins | sample II_Palsa_N1_1_FD_193525 | JGI IMG/M metagenome (GOLD analysis project Ga0302227, IMG submission 193525) | Peat permafrost microbial communities from Stordalen Mire near Abisko, Sweden - II_Palsa_N1_1 | ecosystem: Environmental > Terrestrial > Soil > Palsa > Peat permafrost | place: Sweden...
CGCGCCTCTTCAACCAGGAGAATCTGGAGGTTTACAGCGAGATCCTCGCGGCACTGAAGCTCCCCGCCGACCTCATCTTTGTCGGAAGCACTCTCGCGCAGGTTCAAGACTCCGTTGCCAGTGCCATCGTCGCCAACTCAAACACATCCTCCCGCAAGCGTTCCCTGTCGCCTACGGCCGTCCAGCTTGTCCAGCTCGCCGTGGACTCCCTCTGTGCCAGTGCGACCACGTCGTCCCAGTTGCAGCAGAGCGGCCAACCTACCGGCACCTGCTTTACCCAGACCACGTTCTCCAACCTCGTCGACACTGTCGGCAAGGCTGCGTTCACGCTGCATGCGCTCGGCGTCGTCAACACGACCGAGAGCAGCATCATCGATTGCTATAGCGCGTTCCTCACGAGCACCTGTCTTTGCGAGCACCAAGTTCTCAGCGTTGGCCAGAAGCCGAGCTCGGCAAGTGGCCTCGGGCTCGGGCTCACCTGTGGTCTCTTTGACTCTACCGCGCTCGAGCTCGTGAACATATGCGGCAGTGCGTCCGAAACCTACGTCGTTGCCAGCGAACCTTCGGGCAGCAACTTTGCGGTCAATCCAGTGGGTGTTTCGTGCGCAACATTGTCCAGCAATCTCTTTGACGTCGTTCAGTATGCCACGGTCAATCTCACCGTCTTTGCCGACAACAACATGCTCAGCTTTGACCTTACGAATCCGGCTGCAAGCGGTGCCCCGGTGGCCACCCCAGATGGCGTCACGTACTCGTTCACATTGCCGATGGACCCGACCACGTACCAGTGGGCCTTTAGTGGCAACAACAGCCAGACGGCAGTGGATCTCTTCTGTGCCGCCTTTGACGTGGCCTCGTCAGTCTACTCGCCCGAGGGCTGCTCCACTCTTTCCGTCTCGCTTGACGGCTCGGCGCCCAGTGTCAACTGCGTCTGCTCTCACGATGGTGATTTTGCAATCCTCGTAATGATCAGCCCCGCCCAGCCTCCGCAGCCCCTGCACATGTCTGTTCCCATCGGCTACTACATCTTTATCCTGCTTGCTCTCCTCGTTCTCATCTTGAGCATCATCATGGGCATTTTCTTCCTGCGCCGTGCTCGCAAGGAACGCGTGCTCATCGACACCAACAAGCCCATCGACAATCTCCTCGTCAAGGCCCCGATCGTGGAGGAGGAGGCCCCAGCTCCAGTCTTTGCTCGCACCCTGCCCGAGTATGTCCTCCCGCCATCCTACTACGAGTTTATGCACCAAAAGTTTGACGCGACCCAAAAGGACGACGACGAAGACGAGGAGGAGGAGGAGGAGGAGGAGGACGATGAATACGACGAGGAGGAGGACGAGGAGGAGGACGAAGATGACGAGGAATATGACGAGGACGAAGACGAGGACGAAGACGAGGATGAAGAAGACGACGAGGATGACGATGAAGAGGAGGAGGACGACGACGACGAGGATGAAGAAGACGACGAGGAGGAGGACGACGAAGAAGAAGAGGACGAGGAAGTCGAGGAGGACGAAGCAACAGTACCGACTCCTTCCGTCAAGGTGATATTTCGATTTTCTTAATGAAAAGTACAGTAAACATATTTTTTTTTTAAATATTATTGCAAATAGTCTGTCGCACCATCTCAAAGCGGACACTCTGCCACACGGAACGCTGAAGGGCGAACCCAAGAAGAAGAGCGTATCCGTCTAGAGGTCCTTCGCCAGCGTGATCAGAAGCGATCTGCCTCTTCTGGCGGCATCTCTGCTCCGACATCTCCGCTCAAGGCAACTTCTGCTTCCGATGAGGATGAAGGCGACGAGGAGGAGGAATCATCCGAAGAGGCGGACGACGATGAGGAGGAGGAAGAAGAAGAAGACGAGGAGGAGGAGGAAGAGGAGGAGGAAGAAGACGACGACGACCAAGAAGAAGAAGCAGAGGAGGAGGAGGAGGAGGAAGACGAAGAAGAAGGCCACGAAGCATAGTCTCTTTCCTGCCGAACGACAAAAAAAAAAGCTCTTATTTATTTCCTTTCTATTTCACTCTTTTATTTGGCAAACATCGCTACTTATTTTTTCGTTGTGTAAATCGCGTAGATTTTATTTTTTTTTTCCATCTCAAAAAAATAAAATAAAAACACATAAAGTTCACTACGGCTTTTTCTTGCCTTTCTTTTTTTTTGCTTTCTCGTTTCCCGGCCTGTTTTTCTTGGGAATGGTAATGCTGCTGCCGCTGCTGCTGCTAACGGTTTCAGGCGGCAAAGGGAACGTGTTTGGAATATGGCCACCTCGTTCGGTCCAAACGGGGGGGACGTAGACGTCCAACTCTTGTCGTGGCATCAGCTTGGGATCGATGCAGTTGTGTAAATCAAACATGCCAGTCGTTACCATGGCCGGATCGCTTTGGTCAACGCTCCTTTGAATGCCTATGCTGTCCGCATTGTGGCTACTGACAAGGACGTACTGTGACTCTTCCAGGGCAGCAACTTGCTGAAACAATCTGTCGAGGAGTGTAGCTTGCTGAAGTGCCCTGCAATTATTCTTCAGGAGAAATCTTCTTTTTTTTGGTGGCGTACCTAAACTTGATTTCGGCGGACGCAAACGACTCGGTGTTAAACTTGCTAAACTCGTTGACGGACGTTGTGGAAACATCAACAAAGGCCATTGCGAGGCCAACGTTGGGGCTGACCTTTGAGCGGATCGAGAGGGATGCATACTCGCCAGTTGTGATTGTTTCGTTCTTACTTTTGCCGCTGTACTGTAGCTTGGTCAGCACCTCCCAAGGCCTCTGCATTCGAAGGATAAGCAAATAGGGACAAGGTCAAACGGTACATTGTTCTCCTGCTGGTTGACTGCATCTGCACGATCGCGTACGAGGACAGTGTGTTGGCCAATTTTGACACTACAAAAAAAAATAATATTAGTATCATGTCGGAGTGGGTGCATCAGACGTACAGGTTGTAGAAAATTCCAGCTTTGAGGGCGGCGGCGGCAGGGACAGTTGGATCGACAGGTGCGGCGATACGTTTGAGCGCATTGCCGTAGTAAATCCAATTGTAATCGCGACAACCCATAGAAGACGCAGGGATGGCATTGTCCAAGTACACCACCTTTTTCCCCGAGGCAATGTGAGTTGACACGGTTACAGGTAGCGCCCAAGCAGAATTGCTGTCTGCAAAAAAGCGAGCAAGGGCGTCCAGAGCCCCCATTGATGCAACGACGTCGACCGAATGCTGAGTTTGCAAGTCCAATGCCGTGGGATCCTGTGCCAATGGCAAAGCATCACCAGGGATACCTACTGGCAAGTCAACGTTGATTACTTCGTCCGTCTTCAAACTGTTGACGATGGCGATCGCGGGTGTCTAAACAAAGAGAGGATTGTTAAAGATAAACCCACAACTATGATACGATAGACCTGTGAGAGGCAAGCAACAAATTCGATAACCTTGTTACCGCTTTCTCCAATAGGAGGAAGGGGATCCGATGCTTGATTGAACAGGAAGGAACCCACGGCTTCATACATTCTCTGTCAAAAATAAAAAAAAATTTAAAAGAAGAATCATACTTTCAAAAAAAAAAAAAAAAAAATACTGGGAAGTGCTGGCGGATAAACGCGAGCTTTTGTAGCAAATATTGCTCCACATGAACGGCAATTTCCGGCCTTACGAGAGCAAACTTGGCGTTCTGGTGGAAGCATGCTCAGCAATAAGAACAAAAAAAAAAATTATTTTTTTTTTCTATTACCCGCTTGTATTGCAATAGCTGGGATTCGAGGTATGCTTTCTGCTCGGCAAACACGACGGGCGAGGTCTTTTCGTACCATGCCAGGTCGCTGCTTGAAACGACAGAGGGATTGAAACTTGGCGACGTGCTTTCGAGCAAAGGGGCGACCATGCCCCATCTGAGATGGTCTGCACGGGACAATGACGAGTGCACCTCTGCTGGCTGGATCAGAGTCGATCTGGGAGCGCTGGGTCGTTTCGGCTGGACCTTTACATCATGCTTGAGTCTTTTCACCATGTCGGTGATGCCGAGAGTCCGACTGCCGAGGCAAGCGTGGTGCAGCTGCTCGGCCTGGACCACAAATCCGTGCGCTGTTGCAATTGTGGCTATTGTCGCCCCTGTTTCCGGTGCACGCGGGTGCGTTTGGTCCGCCTTTTGGTCTGCATCGTCGTCCTTCCCATTTTCTTCGTCACTGCTGCTGCTGCTGCTGCCGCTGCTGCCGCTGCTGTCACCAGTGTTGTCGGCTTCCACTTGCACAGTGTCCTCTTCCTCATTTTCAACCGGGGCATCTGCCTCATCAACTTGTTTCCGCTTCCGTCCACGAGAAGCTGCCGCCGATGCCCGAGGACGACCACGCGCCATGTTTTCCAAAGTATATGGCCCAGGTTCAACCGTTGGCGGCTGGTCCGACGTACCTGTACAAGCTGCTCGCTTTGCGACAGGCCTACCACGTAACAGAGTCCTGCGCAGTCTGTGTGTGCTAACCTAGGTCGGTCCTCTTGTAGCCGCTGTTTCTAAGGCGCAACCTGAGCTATCTCAAAGGACACCGCCGGAAAGCGACCACCCTCTTGTATTTTGTGTGAAGACCGGCGCCCTCGCCCTAACACGTCTCCCCCCCCCCCCCCCCTACGAATGCGCAGAACAAAGAGAACCAAGCATGTCGACGGCTTGCTCGAGATCCGTGAAAAGGTCGAGGCCCTGGCCACACTGAGGTACACCAGACCAAAACGTGACTCGGAGCTCCCTTCCTGAAAGAACAACAACAACAAAAAGGCCACCAAACAAGACGTTGCACATTGAGCTGCGGGCTGTTGTTTGCAAGGACGGGGTTGGTGACGGTCGGCAGCAACAGCAGCAGCAGTCCCAGCAGCCCATTATGGTCGACGTATCGCTGATGGAAGTGACGATGGCTGCAGAGGTTTGTTTTGTCGCACTCGCAAGCCAGCTAAATGCATCTTTTTTTTGGAGCAGGGACGAGGGGAAAGCGTGAATCTAATAGAGAGGCATCGGAGACTCGTGCCAGTGGTGGCTGCAGACCCGGAGGATGCCAAGACGATGCCTGTGGCGGCGATCGAGTTTGGACGGACGTGCTTTGTGAATGAACAGCAGTGGCCGACAGAGCAACGATCGTATTTGATCTCCATCAAGACGCCGCTCAATTCAGTCGATGTCCACATGGAGGGCGACTCGCTGGCTGGCCGGACCAACGAGATGCTTGTGAGCGAGAACAAGGGCTTTATTGCACCAGCGACCCACTATCACTTGCTCCTCTTTCCCGACGGCCAAGCACGGTCTCAGTACATGATGTCGCCACCAACGGAGACGGACCTCGCCGTACAACCAGCAAAGAAAGAAAGAAAAAAAAATTTTTTTGTTAAATCCAGCTTTCTCTCTCTCCCCTCACCCCCCACCCCCCAAAATAAATAAAAATACAGAACCTGCCTTATCTCCGCTTCCACCTTGCTTGGACCCTGTCGGCAACTACTTCCTTGAGCACAAAGGTCTGTCCACCGACCTTGTCGACCGTCAAGCTGAGCAACAATTCACACGCCAAGCTGGTCAATCGGCAACACAAAATGCTTGTCTCCAGCAGCACCGTCGGCAAAATTTTCGGGGGTCTCCTATACAATCGGAGCAGCAACGGCAGCCCAAACCAAGGAAGCAGTCGCGGCGGCAACACCAGCCAGATGCAACCACTCGAAAGTAGCAATAGCAGCCGCATGCTCGACCTTGCCCGAAGAACGTGCTTCATCTTCCACGGTGCTGACAATAGCACTATTCCAATCAGCGAAGACACGTGCGGTCCTGTTTGTCCTTGGTGCCTTCAAGGTATGTATGTCTTTGATTTGATGGATTAAAACTTTTTTTTATTCTCCCAAGACTTTTACACGGTCGACTTGCTACTTGTTCACCTTAACCACAGCCACTCTCGGTTCTTGTTTGAGGCAAAGGTTGAAACTCAGGTAAGGTGGGGGCCGCATGTACTAAAGGAAACTCCTGACATGTGCACACGTAGAATGCGTCGATCACAGTTATCAACGTCCAGCCAAACAGATCTCACTATGACGCGACGGATTTCTACTTTCGTCCCGACTCGAACCGCATGCTCCCGAAAAACTATGTCCTTGTGGTGGGCTTCAAACCGATCACGCGCGAGTTTTTCATGGAGACCTATGGCAACCGAATGCTTTCCCAGCGCGCAAGCATGTCATCTCACGGGACCAAGCGAGCACGTACAAGCACCTATCGAGAGCGGACATTTTATCATTCGCGCACGTACGAGCCGATCACCTCTTTGGAGATGGTATATTCTTTTTTTTTTTTCCTTTTCAAATGTTGAGAAAAACAAATACACAGGACGAAGACAGCGAAGACGACCTGGACATCGACTGGATGCAAGAACGCTCAATGCGCATGCTGGATGACTTTTCCGATGTCAACGAGGGCGAGAAGAACATGATGAAGCTGTGGAACCGGCACACGATCCAGTACAAGGTTATTGCAGACAAATTTGTCCCGCAGGTCTGCCGAGAATTTTGCGAACGCTACGCAAGCGACATTTGGTCCCAATGCATCCGCAACAACTTTGTTCTCCATCTCATGAATCTTTACACCTACCGGATTGTGTCTTCGCGCGACATCAAGGTAAGAGTAGAACGCCTTTGGATTGTGCGTGTGTTGAAACTGTATCAGGAGTGCCTTGCAATCGTCGATGCGGCCCGGCCGCCGTCGCCTTCTTCCTCGTCAAGCTCCAAAATTATGTAATCATTATGCAAAGCTGTACAGAAAAGCACGCCAGCTACGTATACAGATGCTCTGGCGTTTCGACGTTTGGGGTAGCGTAGAGTCTAGTGTACATGCGGACGATTGAGTTGTAGCCCCTTCGATCGCGGCACCGAAGAAGGTTCCCCGCGTCGCAGTTGAGAGGGCTGGTCTCGTCGGGCTCTGTTAGGAGGACCTGGATGGCTAGGCACACGCTCTCGAGCGTCCACGCGGGACTCCACTTGCTCGTGAGGATGTCGAGGCAAATTTCGCCCGTCTTGAAGTGGATGTTTGGGTGGCACACCTTTGTGACCATGCGCACCTGCGGCGGCACGATCGGATACGACGCCGTCATGATGATCTTGAGCTTGAACACGCCGCCCTGGTACGGCGAGTCGGGTGGGCCTTTCACGAACGCGTCCCACTCAAACATGTTGCCGCTGGATGCGACCTGCAGCGCAACGTCACTGTGGGGGTTCCTTTGCACGTCCTATTGGATCAACAGGGATACATCAGTGCTCAAGCACGGGGGGGAGAGAGAGCCCGCTTCGCTTGCCTTGAGTTCTTTGAGTAGGCGGCGAGACGCTGGCGATGTCATGACTGGGCGGACGTCGCAGCGAAAATTACCAGGGTCCTACCAGTTAAAAAGATTTTTTTTTTTTTCGAGTGCTGGAGCGCATCAACTCTCAATCTCTACCGCGCATCGCCATGCTGCGCAAGGGCAAACGTATTTGCCGTGGCATTTACTGTGTACGCTTTTTGCACACCAATAAAGATTCTACAGCTTTCCGAGGAGTAGATCGCCCTCAATCAGGAATGCGCGGATGGCGTGCGCGCTGAGGCCGTCATCCATCATCCAAAAACAGTGGCCGATCGAGGGCTCGATGAGCATGCGCGAGTTGGGGATGAGCGTTCGCAGGAGCGGCGCGTTCTGCCACACGAGGGTCCCGTCCTCGTCGCCGTGGACGATGAGGGTGGTCTGGGCGATCTTGGGAAGGCTCTCTGCCGTGTCGTGACCGCCGATCGCGGCGACCTGCATCGCGATACCCTTGGCCGGGCGCTTCCACTTGAGATTGGCCTGCACTATCGCCTTGAACTTTGCCGGGTGCTTATCGGCAAACTCGTCCGTCAGGTTGATGCGCATCATCGTCTCGACCAGGGCCTGCTTGTCTTCAGTCGTGAGGGGTTCACCGGACATGTTGCCGCCGTTGAACAAGGCGTTGAGGAAGCGCTCCGGCGGCGGAGGCGCGCTTCGTCCTGAGGAAAAAAAAAAATAAAAAAATAAAGGTAAATCAGGTGTTGCTGTCGCCGTAAAAAAAAAATACCGCCGTGCGAGGTGCAACCAAGGACCAGACGTATGGCCGTATTGGGCGGCGCCAGGAGTGCGACGTGCTGTGCGATCATGCCACCCATGGAGATGCCCATCAAGTGGAATTGCGCGAAGCCAACGTGCTGCGCCAGCTTGAGCACATCGTGCGCAAAGTCCTGCATCGTCCACTTGGTCTGCACGCTTTCGTTTCAGTTGCCCTATGTATCGCGGCATGTCGCATACCTTGGGAACGGTCGACTCACCGATACCGCGGTTGTCAAAGACGAGGATTGTACGGTCATTGTTCAGCGTCTCAAGGAAGCCGCCCACGATCCAGTCCTCCTTCACACCCGTCAGGCCTTGGATGAGCACAAGCGGCAGACGGCCGGGGATAGTGAGACCGCCGTTGGACTTGAGGACCACGTACGCGAGCTTGATGCCAGGCTCGGTCTCGAAAAAGAGCGACTGAACGGGCGCACCCCCAGTGTGATATCCTCCCATTTCGAGAAAGAAAAACTGCGAGAGTCGGTTAGTAACCTCGCCAAATCCTAGTCGACTGCGCCAGTGATGAAGAACTGAAGAGAAAGAAAGAAAGAAATAAATGAAATCGGATTAAAAATATGTGCCTGATGAATTCAGTTCGATGGAGCGATTGGACGGGGAAGGCGACAGAACGATCCAGTGAGACCACGCAAAGAGAAGTCGATGGAACGATGTGGCGTGCGCGAGAGAGAGAGCGCGAGGGAGTGGAGTAATGAGTTGGGTCCGTCGACGACGTGCAGAAGAGGAAGGGGCGTGAGTTCAGCAGGAAGAGACGAGGATGATGCACGCACAGCACAGCAGGAGAAGGGACACGAGAGCACAGCAGGAGAAGGGACACGAGAGCAAAGCAGGAGAAGACAACAGCACGCGCGCAAACAGAACATGACAAACAGAAAAGGGAACCATGATTAACAGAAGACCCTCCCTAACCCGAAAAAAAGAAACGGAAAGTTGAACGTACTAATGGGCCTTTTGGCTTCCGGCCTTGCGTTCATGAAGAACGATTCCGGAAATATGCCTATTAGCTGATGCGAGTAAAAATACAGTAAAATTAAAATGGTTGGAAAGAAAATAATTCGCCAACCTTGCATTATTTTTGTGATGGCGACACGCATTGGCGCAACGTAGGGACCAGGTACTGCGGGCGGGCGCGCGAGGGTGTTTGATGACTGCAATCTCGTCAAATTTAACGAGCCAACAATTTAAAAAATTACCTGCTTATGTTTTATGTACTCTGTCTCGTTGCATACAAAACATGTCGTGCTAGGGCTAGTGCGTTTCATGAGATATAGGACCCCCAAACAACCCGCAGCATAAAGCTTAGTCGAAAGCTTAAAAGCTTTTATCGACTAAGAACCGGCCCAACCCATGTCTGAATCCATGTGCGCGACTGAACTGAAAACAAAGAGGAATATCTATCGGCATACTTAAATCATATAATTATATCTTCTTCTTCACTCGTCTGTCGTGTAGGTGAACTCGTGAGGGGTCGGGTAGATGACGCCATCGGAGCGGACTAGGACGATATTGACATTGACACGCTTGGGCGGATTCGGATTATTGGGGAAAAAGTCGGCTGAAAAAAAAAAATATGTGAGAAATAAGAATTGGGGGAAAGGGAAAAAAAAGTACATACTGACAATCTCCGTGTACGATGGCGGTCTGCACATGATACGCTCGGGCGAATTCAGAATATTGTGCGAGGGTGTGAGGCCAAACCAGACAATGAGGTTGTTGGACAGGTTGGATCCGATCAGCTCGACCTGAATTTTGCTATGCGTCTTGACAACATTGATCAACGGGAAGGGCGACACGGGTAGAATCACCGGCCAATCCAGCACGCAAAATGTGAAAGGAATGTACTCTTTTTATTTATTGATTAATAATAAAAAAAATTTTTTTTTTTTTAATTTCCAAGTACCTGTGCCGACCATCGTCCAGGAAGCGTTCTCGAGGTATGTTTCATAGATTTTGCCAGGCGCTGGGGTCTGCTCCTCAATATTAACCTTGTGGGTGACGACCATGTCGTTGACCAGACATAGAAACATGTCGGACGTTCCCTTGACTTGAAGAGCAACCTTGTGTAGCTGGGAGACGGGCTCGTCTGGTGAGAGGATATGTTGCGACCGCTCGACCTTGCGGAGAACACACAATGCCGACGATATACCCGACACGTTGCTCTGAAGCACAACATCCATGCCGTATCGAAGCAAGTCCTCCTCATCTAAGGAGAAAATAAATAAATAAATAAAAACAGAATTGATAATAATAATTAAAAAAAAAAGCTCCACATACGGCCTTGCGAGGTGATGACAAAGGTGTCCCAGCATGTTGGCTTGGGCGCAAAGGTGTCCCGCTCAGTGGACAGAAACTTGGTGCTCCCCTGTATTGCAATAAGAATAAATCGGAAGAGATTGTCGTGATATACCGTCTGCGATCGTAGACGATTGAACAAGGAAACCGAGCTGCCCGAGCGCACACAGACTAGATGTAGTATTACTACAAAATTTTTTTTGATTTTTTGTTTTTGTCGTACGTTCAAAGTTCTTTGTCGACTGCTTTTTCTTGGACGGCTTGGAGACAATCTTGATGGGGTCAGACTGGAAAATTCCGATGACATGGTCATTGACGGAAATCTTTATATGCAGCTGGAATGACTTTCGTTTCTCTGCGTCTGAGACAAAGACCTGCTTGAAAATGGCACGACCGGTCGCGTCAAAGGGCATTTCCTGAGGGTCAATGCAGTCGTCGGTCACTACAGACAAATGGAAAAAAAAACATTATTCGAATTGCAATTGGCAACGTACACAGGGAAACGGAGACACCATGGTTGTCACTGAAGGACCAAAAGCGACCGTGCAGCTGCACGGCTGGAGGAGGACACAGGAACCTGGACAAAAATTATTTTTATAAATAAAAAAAAAAATGTTTTGTTGGCGCACAAAGCGAAAGAAAAGTAGGATTCCTACCTCTTTTCGTTTCCGTACGACTTTTGCGCAACGCGTGGATAAACAAACGTGACATCACACGCGTTGTCGCCAATAGTCATGTACTGCTGGATCACGACCCGTGTGCGCTGGTGAAAGTACTCTTCATGGGGTCGCCAGCTCCTACGCAAATAAAAATATTTTACAATCAGAAACAAAAAAACAAGCGGCACATACGGCGCCTCGTAGGAAAGATCAGGGCTTCCAGCTCGTGTCTGTGTAGCGGTGTGTGAGAACCAAAAAAAAAGGGGGGTGTCGTTCGAGCGTACGTGAATAACATTGACTGGATAGCGACCGTACGGCAGGTGGTGGTGCGGACGATGACCTTGGCCGAAAGGGTAGTGCGAATTTTGCGGCATCGTGCCGACGTAAGGGACGAG
>Ga0302227_10002943_pt1 | contig 11437 bp, 8 predicted proteins | sample II_Palsa_N1_1_FD_193525 | JGI IMG/M metagenome (GOLD analysis project Ga0302227, IMG submission 193525) | Peat permafrost microbial communities from Stordalen Mire near Abisko, Sweden - II_Palsa_N1_1 | ecosystem: Environmental > Terrestrial > Soil > Palsa > Peat permafrost | place: Sweden...
TGCGCGCCACCCATACCACCAATGCCTGCGCTAACGATCAGCTTACCGGTAAGGTCATTGTTAAAATGCTGGCGACCAGCTTCAACAAAAGTTTCATACGTGCCTTGCAAAATGCCCTGCGTGCCGATATAGATCCAGCTTCCTGCGGTCATTTGCCCATACATCATTAAACCCTTTGAGCGTAATTCATTAAAATGCTCCCAGGTTGCCCATGCGGGTACTAAATTGCTATTGGCAATAAGCACGCGCGGCGCTTGCGGATGACTGCGGATGATCCCCACTGGCTTACCCGATTGTACCAATAACGAGTGATCTTCATCAAGTTCAAGTAGTAATTCAATTATTTTACGCAGTGCTTCCGGGTTGCGAGCAGCTTGGCCAATACCGCCATAAACTACCAGTTCGTCGGGGTTTTCAGCTACCTGACCATCAAGGTTGTTTAACAGCATTCGTAAAGGTGCTTCAGTTTGCCAGCTTTTGGCATGTAACTGCATGCCTCGCGGCGCTTTGTAAACCGGGTGGTTTGCGTATTCTTTAATAAATTCCGAACTCGTCATCCTGATTAAGATTAATATTATTTTTTAATGCGGTTTCATTGGCTAATGCCAGGAATGAACCGTTGATAATTAGTTGATATAATTGATTAATATCGGTAGCAAAAATGCGATCCTCCTGTATAAAAGGCACATGCTCACGCACAAAACTATGGCAAGCCTCAATTACCGGGGTAGATTTTAATGGCCTGCGGAAATCCATAGCCTGCGCAGCATACAAAAGCTCGATGGCCTGAATATACTCCAGGTTATCAATTACCTGGTGCAGCTTTCGCCCACTTATTGACCCCATCGACACATGGTCTTCTTGCCCTAATGAAGTAGGTACGCTATCGGCACTTGCCGGGAAGCAAAGGGTTTTATTTTCGGTAACCAATGCGGCGGTAGTGTATTGCGGGATCATTAGCCCGGAATTTAAGCCGGGATCATTAGTTAGCATTTTAGGCAAACCATAACGGCCCTCGCTCATCAGGTAACAACGCCTGTCGGCTATATTACCCAGTTCGGCAGCGGCTACAGTAGCATAGTCCAATGGCAATGCCAACGGCTGCCCGTGGAAATTGCCCCCGCTTATGGTGTCATCCGCATTAAAAATAATGGGATTATCAGTTACCGAATTTAGTTCGATCTCTGTCAGTTCCTTTAAATGCAACCATGCATTGCGCGATGCGCCATGCACCTGTGGCATACAACGCAGTGAATATGGGTCCTGCACACGGTCACAATTAATATGTGAATTGCAGATCTCAGAGTCATTCAACAATGTATGTAATCGGCTTGCCACCAGTTTAGTGCCCTTGAACGGACGTATAGCGTGCAAACGCGCATCAAATGGCCTTGCCGACCCCATCAAACCTTCTAATGACATAGCGCCTATCAGGTCGGCTAAATTCAATGCGTTGTTTAATCGCTGTACTGCTTTTATAGCAAACGACAGGATAAACTGTGTACCATTAATGAGCGCCAAACCCTCTTTCGGGCCCAGGGTTACAGGCTCAAGATTATGATCTTTTAATGCTTTTTGTGCCGGAACTTTTTCTCCTTTTACAAATACTTCGCCCAAACCTATCAGTGGTAAAAACAGATGCGATAATGGCGCTAAGTCGCCCGATGCGCCTACTGAACCTTTTTCAGGAACGACCGGGATAATATCATTATCAATATGCCAGATGATACGATCCAAAGTTGCCGGGGCGCTCCCCGAATAACCTTGTGCCAGCGCATGTACTTTGGTAATAAGCATCAATTTGGCGATCTCCTGCGGGATAGGTTTTCCTACGCCCACACTATGGCTTTTCAACAAGTTGTTTTGCAATAAACTGGTATCCTTTTCGCTGATACGAGTATCACATAGCGGACCAAAACCAGTATTAATACCATAAACAGGATTTTGCTGCTGAACTATTTTTTCAACCTCATTCCATGATGCTTTGATTCGCGCAGCAGCTTCATTGCCTATAACTCCTTTTGTTTTACCTGCTGCAATATCCAGACAGATACCAATGGTTAAATGATCTGTGCCGTAATTAAACTGGCTATTCATATACTTCGTTTTTTATGGTAGCGGATAATTTTTCACTTATTCGGCTCGCCAGGTTAATATCTTTGAATGTATTTTCGAGCGATGTAATGGCCGGTAAAAGCTCACGGCAACCGGCATCTGTTGAAACTAATTGCTCCATCGCCTGGCTTACGGCTTCCCATACGGGCAGTATCCGCGCAAGCAGTGCTTTACCATTATCTGTTAATTGTACCAGTTGGCGGCGGCCATCATCGGCACAGGTAGTGGCAACAACCAGATCTTTATTTTTTAAACGGGTAATAAGCTGACTAGCGGCGGGATGTGATATTTCTATTTGTTCGCTCAGATCTTTAATAGAAAGCGATTCATTTTTTGATAGTAAATAAAATACAGGAAACCAACTGGCATCAAAGTCGATACCCTCCAATTGATAGGCACGGTTAATTTCAGATAGAAACGACTCACTCAAGCGCCTCAACCTGCTGCCTAAAACCAAGTAACCCAGGTTTTGATAAAAATTCATGGACAAATTTATATAAGTGCTTATATAAATGCAAATAATGTTTGTAAATAGCCTCACCCCCAACCCCTCTCCTTTGGAGAGGGGGCTTAAAGATGGATAATAAGTACTTGGAAAATCAAGTCCTCTCCTTTGGAGAGGATTACTCACGAGTTGTTTTTTTTAACGGTGTTCGTGAATGCTTCGCAATTTAGCTGAGGCTTCAGAACCAATAAGCGTATCCTAATGATGCAGTACCGGCACCTATATTATTTTTACCGTTGGCAGTACCTTTCTGAATGTTTAGGAAACCGTAATTACCCCCACCTTCAACAAAAACATAGCTCCTTTTTAAATGATAGGCAAAGCCCACATTACCTTCAATACCAAAATTGGTTGAGTGAAGCTCACTTTTAATATCTTGTGTATTATTCAGGTTTTCAGGACTTGGTGTTATAGGCATAGTACCGCCTGCATCACTATAAAAATCGCTGGAACCACTGGTTACCTGTTTGGCATTAAGCAAAAAGCCAACAAACGGACCAGCATCTACATAGACCCTGAATGGAGATTTATGCCCGAGGTCCCAGCCAAACTTAGCCAAAATTGGTATCATCAGGTAATTGAATTTAGCCTCGCTATTGTACCTGGCATAAACATATGTAGGCGCGGGAGCTCCTTGTGACTGATAATATTCGGCAATTGCAGTTGGAGTTGGTAGTGCTTGCAGGCCATCCTTTTTACCGCCCTGTGATGAGTATTCGACCATAGGCTGTAATGAGAACAGATCGCTAAATTTAATTTCGGCAAACAAACCAAAATCCGGGCCCTGCCTTGAACTGTAACCCGTGTTCAATGGGTTTTGCTCACTACCACCAGCAGTTAAGTTAGGAATACTGATACCTCCACGTACACCTATGGCTACATCTTGTGCATCAGCGTTAAAACAGAACATTAATAAACCAAAAACTAATAGGTAAAAAATAGACTTTTTCATACAAACAGGGTTTTAAGGTTAAATTATTATTATTGTTATATCAAATCTAACGAACAGTTTTATCACTTTTAAGAGTATAAAACCAACAATATCAAAATTTTACACAAAACTTATATGATAAACAGTTTATTGATTGGGCTAATTTAGGTTTAACTTAATCATCTGCTTTTCGTAAACAGACAACTTTATTAAAAATACTTAAAGAAAATTACAACAAAGAAATTACTTTATACCGGGACATAATAAATTGAACAAATTTATGTTTCTATAAGTTTACACCCATCCCCTGAACTATGAGAAAAAGATTTACTATTAAAAGTTTACTGCTTATTTCGCTTTCATTTTTACTATTTGCAATAGCATCATGTAAAAAAGACAAACCTGTTACACCAAAAGTGGTTGATGCAACACCTGTAAAAATCGGATTGTACGAACAATCTGACTCCATTATTTACAAAATTTTATTTATCCCGGTTACAAAATTAGGCACTCAAACATTGAGCACTAATTTTAATGCGCTGGTATTTGATACCGGCTCTGGTGGTATGGTTATTGATGCTGAAGGCATTTTACCAACATCTATGATCACCACTAGTGGCTTTAATTTCACAGGCGACTCAACTGTTGTTGATGGTATTACTATTACCAATCAAACCAATACTATCCAATATGGCGATGATGCCAGCACTACATCCACTGTATACGGAAACCTGGCTTATGCTGATGTAACTGTAGGCGATGAAACAGGAAATGTTGTGATTAAACGCATTGCATTTCTTTTATACTATAAGGCAACAGACAGCAAGGGCAATAGCTACCCCTCACATGAGTTTGATGTGTTTGGTGTAAATCCTGAATATGATATCCCTATTGGAAGGAATAGTACTGTTGCAATAGAAAGTCCTTTTACTTATTATACCCCTGGCACAGGCCTTACTAAAGGATTTAAAATGGGAGCCTTAGGAACCAGTAATTTTTCCAGCGCCAATGAAATACCTATTACACCAGGCGTAATTACCCTCGGCTTAACGGCTGCTGACCTGGCATCATCATCGGATTTTACAACCAGCACGCTTGAATATAATGCAAATGAAGGCGCAAATCCATATTTGCCGGCTACTATTACTTATAACAGTAAGTCTATTTCAGCAAATGTATTATTTGATACGGGTACCGATCCATACAATTATATTGAAGATAATACTGCTGCCAATACTATTACACAGCTACCGGCAAATACCCCGGTAAAAGTTTTATTAACTACAGGATTTGATTATTCATTTACAACTACCTCTACTGATTATTTAACTCAAGTCGAAAATCCTAATACATCAACTGATCCGATTACGATATTGAGCCTCGAATATTTTTTGAACAATGAATATATGCTGGATTACACCGATCATACACTCGGCCTAAAAAACAACTAAGGCTTAGTTATACCCCATAACAAAAGAAGCTCATACCGGATGGTATGAGCTTCTTTTGTTTAAGACTTGCTCAATTACAAACTAAATTCAATAACACCCGCAATTATCTGTTCAGTTGAATAAATTTGTACTATTATAGCAAAGCATCAGACCAACAAAATGGAATTTAAACATATCGTAAAAGCATTCAACGACCTCTCAGCAGGAGAACTCTACACCATACTAAAGTTACGCAATGAAGTATTTATAGTTGAACAAAATTGTGTTTACCTTGATACTGATAACAAGGATTTGAAATGCTATCACCTGATGCTTTTAAATAATGATAATGAATTAATTGCTTACGCCCGGCTTGTACCTCCGGGTTTATCCTTTGATGAAATGTCGATCGGCAGGGTGGTAACCAGCCCAAAAGCTCGTGGTACAGGGGCCGGACGGCAATTAATGAACATAGCTATTGAGAATTGCACTGACATTTTTGGCGAAGGCAGTATAAAAATAGGCGCACAAGCTTATTTAAGTAAGTTTTATACCTCTTTAGGCTTTAATGAAGTAGGTGAAATTTATGACGAAGATGGCATTCCACATATTGATATGATAAGAAAATAGAATACATTGCCAAAACAAAAGCCCTTTAATCTTTCGATATAAGGGAAGCGTGGCCTTTTGAATTACTTTGTGTTTGACTTTATGTCTGAGCTGAACATGACAGCAAAATCAGCAAAGCTATCAAAGCGATATTTTTTATATTGTTAATAATCATGGTTATTGATCCGATTAGAATGCTGATCTTCTTCAGTTTGCCCGGTTTATTTTAATCAAAAAAACATCATTCTGACGGATGTCCAGCTCTTTCTCAAAATTACCGGAGGTATCAACAGTTACTGTACTTTGCTCAATCGGATTGTCCGAATCAAGTTGCTTAAGCTTTTTTACCTGTGCTATTGAAAGCTGTGATGGCGACCCCATCTCAAAATACGCCGAATAAGGATCATTTGCATGGTAACCCGTCTTATAAATGCTAACCTTGTATTTGCCAGGCTTTAGCTCATGAAGTTTTAATTCAACCGGCGGTAAAACTTTGGAAGGAAGTAGTCTTTTATAAAATACCTGGTTATTCACGCTGTCACCCGGATGGTCTATCGTAAAGTTCCAAACCAAAGCCTGTATCCCACCATTACCATCTTTGCAGACCATAGCACTTGAATCCGAACACAGCAGTTCGGTATGGCCTAACTGGTTTAAATATTTAAAAGCATAATAGGCTGGCTTCTTAATGTCCTGGTAATTCATTAAACCAAAGCCGCCATGGAAAGGCGTAGTCCTGGGGCCGGCCTCCTCAAAAATATCAGTAAATGTCCAATACGACATGGAGTTTAAATCCGGCGCGGCCCGTTTGACCGTATTTAAAATATAGGCGGCTTCGTGGTAACTGTCATGAATGGGATCACTTGGCGTATACGAGGCGCTCCATTCGGTGTAATGCAATTCCAGGTTTGGCATGGCAGATTGCATTATTTGTTTTTTCGAATGGCGCATGTGGTCTGCCACGGCGTACCTATCCTGACTAAGTACCGTTCCGGCATTACCTGTAGCATCTAAAAACCCCTGTTTTACGCCGTAATCGTGCGTACTGATAAAATCGATGGGTACTTTTTGCTGCGCGCAGAAATCAATTATTTCGGGTATCCAGGCGTTACCTGCCGTAGCCGGGCCACCTACCCGGTAATTGACCGACACACTTTTGATCGCTGTTGCCGTTTCTTTATAAAGCTTAAAATAATCCTGTTGTGTACCGGTAAAAAAACCGCCTTTCAGGTTAGGCTCATTCCAAACTTCAAAATACCAGCTGGCTACTTCTTTTTCTCCATAGCGTTGCGTCCAGTGCTCAACTAATGCCTTGATCAGGTCATTCCATTTTTGATAATCTTTTGGCGGCGTAACGTTTCCCCGCCACCAGAAGATAGTTTGGTTGCCGCTAGCTAAGGCATTGGGCATAAATCCAACTTCGACAAAGGGTTTCATTTGAATGGACTCCAAATAGTCGAACAATTCGTCGATATATTGAAAATTATAGATCGGTTTTCCATTTTTATCTTCGAAATAAACACCCATATCGTCTGATAATAACCCGTGAAAGCGGATATATTGAAACCCGCATTCATCATGTGCTATTTTCAGCTGCCGTTGCCAATCGGCCCTTAAGCCTTCGTTGGCCCTCCCGGCGCCTACACATAAATTAATACTTTTAGGCAGCAAGCCCTTTACCTTGTTGACATTAACGTCAACGGTTCTGTTATTGGTAGCAACTTGTGCAGTGGCTGTAATGCAAAAAAAGATAAATGATATAGCTATCTGGTACCTTGCGTTCATAGTTAAGGAAGTATATTGGTTTTGAGAACTGAATAATTGCCGATACCGTAAAGCAAATAAACAGCATCTTTTTATTGCACTAATATAGAAAGAAAAACTATTTCGACAATCGATTGCATAATAATTATATGCAATTCCCCAATCAGTTCGGTACTCTAAGAAAAAAACTTTAACTAATTGTATTTTTATTTTTTTGATACAGAAGTTTTAAATAAACACTCCGGACAAATTCGGAGTGTTGACAAACTAATCAAAAATACGGAAGCAAATTCCGTTTGTTTTAAGGTCGCTTTGCGTTTTCCCAAATCGACTTTAATGAGAATATTTTTATATTATAAAATTTTACAGAGTCGCCTTTTATAATTAAATGATTGAAGGACTTTCTGGGGAAAAACAAAGCCGTCATGGTCGTTAGTCCACTATCAGCAAATAGCTCAACTGACGATGCATCAATAACTAGCTCAAGGTTTGAGGATTCAGTTGAAATTAAACGTGGAGCATGTGCTATTTTGGCAAACTCCGGATTAAATGCGACTTTACCTGACTTTGTTCTATCTATGAAATATCTGTTATCAGTTTTATTATATCCTAAAACCAATTGTTCGCCATCGTCGTTTGACAGAATGATATAATAATCATTTATTTTATTGATATCTAATTTAAAAACTGATTGAGCTGACAGATGTATCGCAGTATTACTATCTTTTATTCCACTTGGAATTTGTTCGATAGTCGTCAATTCCTTTACTGGTTTTGATGTAACATATAAAGTGCTATTGACATCCTTCAAACCAAGTTCACGGGGAATGGTCATCGCGTTACGCCATTTTTCAGTTGGCACTTGCCCGGCATATTGCCAGTTGCTCATCCAGCCCAAAAATATTTTGCGGTTGCCGGTATTACTCCAGGTTATACCGGCATATTCATCAGGCCCATAATCAAGCCATTTTATTTTATTGTCAATCGGCGTAAATTTATTTCCATCAAATGTCCCGACAAAATATTGTGTTGCAGAACCACCGTTAGGGCCACCAGGATTTATATTACCAATTAAAATCCAGTAGGTTTTCCCTTTTAGGCTTAGGGGAAACAGATCAGGGCATTCCCAAACGCCACCATGCGCACCGGCTTGTTTACCGAATTCACTTTCTTTAACCCAGTTTTTCAAATCAGGAGATGAAAAGAAAGTAACACGATCATGTGTAGCCAATGTCATCACCCATTTATGTTCAGGAGCGTACCACATTACTTTAGGATCGCGAAAATCCTTTATACCGAGGTTTTTCAACACAGGGTTGCCACTATATTTGATCCAGGTAGTGCCATCGTCCAAACTATAAGCAAGACTTTCGTTTTGAAAATTATTAGTTCCGGCTTTCTCGCCTTTTGGGTCATGATGAGTAAAAATAGCTACTAAGGGTATTTTACCGTTTTTGCCGAAACCTGTAGTATTATTTGAGTCGACTACCGCACTCCCAGAAAAGATATACCCTAAACTATCAGGATATAAAGCTATAGGCAATTGTTTCCAGTGGATCATGTCTTTGCTCTCGGCATGTCCCCAGTGCATTGGCCCCCAGGTGGTACCATTTGGGTAATACTGGAAAAATAGGTGATAAATTCCTTTATAGTAAACCATTCCATTAGGATCATTCATCCAGTGTGCCTGCGGTGAAAAATGTATTTGCGGGCGATACTGTTCATGGTAAACATCTGTATCTGGGTTTTGTCCCTTCACATAGTTAGCCACTAATAGTATACCGCTAATCAATATAATTTTTTTTATGCTCATATTCCCCGTCTTTTTAATTATCAATTTAAAAATCTGTTTTATTGTTGCTGCCATTTAAATCCCAAACTTCGGCCCTTAACAGTTGCGTTTCCCCGCCTTCAGTAAATATTTCTACCTGGTTGCTATATTTTGATTTTGGAAATAATCGTGTGGTAAAAGCGGCTTTATTATTGATAAATCCTTCAACTACTGATCCATCTATAAACAAATGGATGTTTACCTTTTCGTTAGTACCAAGTGAATAATTGCCAGTTCGAATTTTCAATGGGATATATTTTTTCAGGCTGGATTTAGTTTGATCAACGATCAACTGACTTTTTTCAAAATCATAATATATCCTTGTAAACTCCGACCCATCGGGGTTTTCACCTAGAACAAAACCAAAGTTCTTACAGTTTCCGGGTATCAAATCAACTGAAATTTCAACCTGGTGTTTTCCACTGCTTAATAAAATATTATTCCCGGGATGGATAACCTGTGATTTAAACTGTTGCACTTTACCTCTTAATTGTTTAAGTGCGGGATGAGGTTGCTGATAGATCGTATCATTTTTTAGCGTCCAGATTCTGGGTATACTAAAAAGATGAGTCCACCCTGCCTCAAACGTTGCTTTTGCACTGGTTTCATCAGGTATAATAGCAATAGCTACAGTATTTCCTGCTGCATCATGCGTAACTGAAGGTGATAACAACCGGTTAATAACTTCAAGGTTTTTTGGCATTTTATTATCGGGTATAAATTTCTCGTTTTCAAATTTACCGGTCCAATACAAAGCCACTGCAGGTTTCCCTTTATGTGGTACTTTATTTACCAACAGAATATATTTACCATTTATCTTCCAGAAAACAGGCATTTCCCAAAATACGCCGGAGTCATCATTCACGGGATCACCGATAAAAAGCGGGTGTATGAATTTCCAGTTTTCAAGATCGCCTGATTTGTAAAGGAGTACCGTTCCTTTTTCTGTTCCACTTTCTGTCAACCCAAATCCAACAATCATATACCAGCAACCGTGCCCTTTCCACACATACGGATCATGAAAATCTTTTCTTGAATATGCTGCAGGCGATGATTTTATAATAGGATTGTCTTTAAATTTCACCCAGTTATTAAGTGCATTATCAGCCGGACGAACCATGCATATATCAAAAGAAGTATCACCTGCTGATGAATAAACAATCACCGGCCTTCCGCTGTCATCTAAAAAACTACAACCCGACCATATACCATTTTGATCATAACCTGGTTCAGGGGTAAGTACAGGTTTATGTTCTGTCCAGTGAACCAGATCAGGGCTTGTAAAGTGGCCCCAGTTAATTTGGCCCAAAAACAGGTTGGCTCCATTTTTTTGATTGAAGATATGATAAAGCCCCTGATAATAAATCAACCCATGTGTTTCATTAGTCCAGTTGGCTGCTGGCAATAAATGATAAAGCGGCCTGCTAAAGTCTCCGGCAAACCGGCTATTCGGCACCGCAAGTTTAGGTGTCTGTTTTATATATTTTGTTAATCCCTTATCCCATCCTTTAGACTGTAAAACATTCCCAGATAATTCCACATGATCAATAATACCATTGATAAGATTTAGTGGGAAAATTCCTATATGTTTATTTCTTCCGTCCCTGCCTATATTTAAACTATCTATTCCGGAACTAATTGAGCTATCTTTTAAAATAATAGATGCAACTGATTGTCCATTGACTAAAAATTGCAATTCCGGGCCAGCTATTTTTAGACAAATATTCATCCATTTAAATTTTGCCAGCTTAGCTTCTGTTGGATAATATGCTATCTTGCCATTTTCACACACGCCTACCAGGGCTTTGCCGAACCGGTCTATACAGCCTGAGATCCACGCTTTTTTTTGTGAATTGTATAATGTAAAAAATCCGGCAGTATCTGTCGGATAGGTTTCAAGCGCAAAATAGCCGCTAATTTGGTCGACATTATTCAACGTTTCAGGTAATTTTGCAGACAACCAAGTTGAATATCCATCAGTTCTTATTCCTGTTCCGGTAATACCCTTAACCAGTTCAGGAGTATTCATTCTGCTTATTAGTTTTAAGTTAATAAGTTTTGAATTATCGGCTAATGGGGCCGCCTTTTCAAAATCCCATATCGCCTGGCCTTTTGCAAATTGCAGATTACAAACAAAAAAAATAATGAATGCCAAGAAGAAAGCTGTCGTTTTTAAATTCTTATAAATCACCTTTAAACAAAAATTAAATTCATTCTTATTGGTTTAATATTGTATATTAATATTTGCGGCG
>Ga0302227_10002946_pt1 | contig 11434 bp, 11 predicted proteins | sample II_Palsa_N1_1_FD_193525 | JGI IMG/M metagenome (GOLD analysis project Ga0302227, IMG submission 193525) | Peat permafrost microbial communities from Stordalen Mire near Abisko, Sweden - II_Palsa_N1_1 | ecosystem: Environmental > Terrestrial > Soil > Palsa > Peat permafrost | place: Sweden...
TTTGTAGGTTAATTATACTTTAAAAACTCTCTATTATATACTTTAAATAAAGTGAGCCAACAATGGGATTTGAACCCATGACCTCTTCCTTACCAAGGAAGTGCTCTACCCCTGAGCTACGTCGGCTTATGTTGTCCGAAATCGAAATTTCGAAATCCGACATTCCCTTTTTAGAGCGGAAGACGAGGTTCGAACTCGCGACCTATAGCTTGGAAGGCTATCGCTCTACCAACTGAGCTACTTCCGCAATTTTTTAATGAGTGATTGAGTGACTTAGTGATTGATTTTCTAATGCTAACATTAAAATACCAATCACTCAATCACTCAATAATTACATCACCCATACCTGTGGGGGGAGAAGGATTCGAACCTTCGTAGCCGAAGCAACGGATTTACAGTCCGTCCCATTTGACCGCTCTGGTATCCCCCCATTTGTTATTCCGGACTTACAACATCCAAAGTTGAAGCTAAACGCTGCACTTCCGAAATTAACAGAGCCTCCTATCGGGATCGAACCAATGACCTACTGATTACAAGTCAGTCGCTCTACCAGCTGAGCTAAGGAGGCTTATAAAATTCACCTTTTTATTATCCTTTATGCCATTGCTGGCTATCGGATTTTTACCGGGCTTAATTATATTATCTTTTAATTTTAAAGAACCAACCCTTTTGCCGAAATCTGCGCCGCATACCTCTCTAAAAGGGATTGCAAATTTACAAATAAATTATGCCCGTCAAAATATTTTATCAAAAAAAAATCGATGGTTTAAAAACCATCGATTTTCAGTAATTTATAGGATCTGATTTCAGTTAGAAATCATCCTCATTATCAGCTAAAACCGCATTTTTGGCAGCTTCGGCAGCAGCAAATTTCTTTTGCTTTTGTTTTTCAATTTGTTTGCGCAGGCTCTCAACCCCCAGGTCGGTAGCTTCTTCAAAGCTCTTGCATTGCTCCTTGGCGAATAGCGCTATGCCCGGGAGTAACAGTTTAATCTCCGTTATCTTATTTGCCTCATCTTCTACATTTTCCAGTTTTAAATAAACCTCGCCACTAATAATGTGATCGTGAAAGGTATCCAACTTATCAGCTTTTTTCTGAATAAAATCCAACAACTTCTTGTCTGCGTTAAAACGAATAGATTGCACTGTAATTTTCATGATTCCTCCTTTTTATGCCTTTGGATGGGCTTGTTTGTAAATAGACTTCAATCGCTCAACAGAGTTGTGCGTGTAAATTTGGGTTGCGCTTAGGTTAGCATGGCCCAAAAGTTCTTTAATGGCGTTAAGGTCGGCGCCGCGGTTAAGTAAACTTGTTGCAAAGGTATGCCTCAGCACGTGAGGGCTTTTTTTGTTTTGGGTTGATATGTAGGACAGATATTTTTGCACTATTAAATAAACGAGCTTGGGATATGCATCCGCTCCTTTATCTGTAACGATTAATGTTAGGGAATTGTTATCAAATTTTTGATTTTTCTTTAACTCCAGGTACTCGGCTATCAGCAGCTTTAGCTCGTTATTTATAGGTATAATCCTCTGTTTGTTGCGTTTACCTAAAACTTTTACGGTGCCTTCGTACACATTAATATCGGTTTCTTTTACGCCTAATAATTCGGCAAGGCGCATGCCGGTACCAAATAGCGTTTCAATCACCAATTTATCGCGCAAGCCTTTAAAATCATGCGTAAATGTATCATCGCTATCCAGCATCTGCATCAGCTTGGCATCTTCAACCACAACAGGCAGGTTTTTCGGGATTTTTGGCGCGATAATTTTTGAAGCGGGATTATGATCGATAATCCCCTCCTGCAGCAAAAATTTAAAATATTTGCGCAGCGTGGCTATTTTGCGGTTGATGGAGCGCGCGGTAATCCCGTCGCCCATTAGGCTTACCATCCAATTGCGGATGAGGTGGTGCGTAATTTCTGAAGGATGGGTAATAGTTTCTTCCGGGGTGTTGAGGAAGCGCATAAACTGATCCAGATCTGACTGATAGGCAGATACCGTATGCGGGGAGTACCGTTTTTCGAACTGTATATACTGTATAAAACGGGCTAAAAACATAAAAACTATTTATACATCCAAGAGTATGAATGTACAAATAGTTTTAATATATAATTAACAGAAAACGGTAAAATAAATTTACACAGTTTCTGAGTTCATATTTGCTTTATAGATAGCATGTTTGATTTCATGCCTACGGGTAATCGATTTCTTTTCGAATGCCTGACGGCTACGAAGTTCTCTTAAAACACCGGTTTTCTCAAATTTCTTTTTAAAGCGTTTTAATGCTTTATCTAATGATTCGCCGTCTTTTACGTTAATAATGATCATAGTTCCTGAAATACCTCCTTTCGTGGGAGGGCAAAGGTAAATGATTTATTTTGAATATGAAAGTAATTTGTTGATTTAGTGAGTGGTTGATTAATTTTCACTAAAATTCATTTCTGCCTGTATTTCCTAAGCCAATTGATTGTTCTTCATACCATTCATAAGATTCTGTTATATCATTTTGAGCGCGCAGAGAAATTCTAACCCTATTAGCTATTCTTTTTAACGTGGGCTTTTAAATGAGCCATTGATTCTTCCAGTGTATAACCTTTATCCTCGCCACTTTCTAAAGCTGCTGACCTGCGGTCTAGTTCGGCAACTAATTCCTCATCCTTCCACCATTCGTAAGTCTGATTGTCGTCGTCAATTAGCTTTATAAACATCTGCTCTACCTTTTCATCATCGGCTGTGTCAATAAGATCATGAAGTTTTTGCCTGATGGTTAACGTATCCATATGCTTTGTATTTATTCAAATTTACTAAAAATTCAATAATAAATCTAGGGTGAATATTAGCGTGGACGCTAACAAAAAAGCCGTGTCAAGCGTGAACGCTTGACACGGCAAAAAAATCATAATATTAATTCACTATCTTAACACTTCCCTGCTGATCACAATCTTTTGTATCTCGCTTGTGCCCTCGCCTATGGTGCAAAGTTTGGCATCACGATAAAACTTCTCAACCGGGAAATCTTTGGTATAGCCATAGCCACCGAAGATCTGTACAGCTTCAGTCGCGGTACGAACCGCAACTTCGGATGCATAATATTTTGCCATAGCCGATTGCTTGGTAACCGGCAGGTGCCTGTTTTTTAAATCAGCAGCTTGCATAACCAGCAGTTCGGCAGCTTCAATCTCCGTTGCCATATCAGCCAGTTTAAAGGCTATCCCCTGAAAGTTCGCAATCGGCTGGCCGAATTGTTTGCGTTCTTTGGCATAGTCCACAGCAGCCTCAAAAGCACCTTTAGCAATACCTAGTGATAGTGCCGCAATTGATATACGCCCGCCATCAAGCACCTTCATGGCTTGTTTAAAGCCCTCGCCTTCAACACCTAATAAGTTATCCTTATGTACACGGCAATTATCAAATATCAGCTCGGTAGTTTCGGAGGCACGCATGCCTAATTTGTTTTCTTTTTTACCATGGGTAAAGCCGGGTGTACCTTTCTCAATTACGATAGCAGATATACCCCTTGAATCACCTTTCTCACCTGTACGCACCATCACCACAGCCACATTGCTTGATTTGCCATGCGTAATCCAGTTTTTTGATCCGTTGATTACATAATGGTCACCATCTAAAACGGCGGTAGTCATCATACCCATGGCATCGCTGCCGGTATTGGCTTCGGTTAAGCCCCAAGCACCAATCCACTCAGCAGTAGCCAGTTTGGGTAGCCAGCGTTGCTTTTGTTCCTCATTGGCAAAAGCTAAAATGTGCCCTGTACATAACGAATTATGTGCCGCTACTGATAAGCCTATAGAGCCGCATACTTTGGCTATCTCCACAATTACAGTTACGTATTCGTGGTAGCCAAAACCCGAGCCGCCGTATTGTTCGGGTACTAAAACGCCCATCATACCCAGCTCGCCTAATTGCTTAAAAAGTTCAATCGGAAAATATTGTGATTCATCCCACTCCATTACGTGTGGTTTAATGTAGCGCTCTGCAAAATCCTTTGCCATTTGCCCTACCATCGCCTGATTCTCGCTCACAGAAAAATCCATCCCGGCAGGCATATCGGTTAATAAAGTACTCATGATTTATAATTGGTTATAGCAAAGTAACGCAATAAATATGAGCTTAGTTTCAGGTTTTTATACTTAGAAAATAGTACAAAATGGTATATGGTATGAAATATAGTTTTAGTTGATTTAAACTATGAATTGGGGTGCAAAAATATTTTTTAATTTAAGAATTAACCACAGAGGTTTTGGAGAAGGCGCAGAGGGGCACAGAGATTTGCCAGGTTCTGTTTTTTGTTATTCTGGACGAAGTGAAGAATATATCGATGTACTCTTTTGGCGAAGATTAACGGATAGATGCTTCGTACCTCAGCATGACAAGTGGTGATAAATCATGATTAAACCTCTCTGTTGCTCCGTGAAAACTTCTCTGCACACTGTGGTTAACCACTTACTTCCTCACCACAAAATCCCCCAACACCAGCACATCAATCTCGGTATTCAAAAAACATAATATCGCATCTTTTGGTGTGCACACTATCGGCTCATCCATGCGGTTGAAGGAGGTATTGATAACCATGGGGCAGGCTGTTAGTTGGTAAAAGGCATTAATCAACTTATAAAAATCAGGGTGTTGATTTGGGTTTACGGTTTGTAAGCGTGCGGAGTAATCCAAATGCGTTACCGCCGGTATCACCGAGCGTTCCTGGTTTATTTTTTTGAGTGAATCAGCTTCATCTGCAACTGCTTTGCGTTTTTCTTCGCGCACCTTGCCGACTAATAGCATGTACGGACTTGCCGCGCCAAGATTGAAATATTCATCGGCACACTCCTCCAAAACAGCCGGTGCAAATGGCCGGAATGATTCGCGAAACTTTATTTTTTTGTTGAGGACAGATTGCATAGCGACATTCCGCGGATCGGCAATAATGCTTCGTGCGCCTAATGCCCGCGGACCAAATTCCATTCGTCCCCTAAAATAACCGATGACCTTGCCCGCGGCGATTTCAGTGGCTACTGCTTTGTACAAACCATCATCCACCAATTTTTCAAACCGGAGATTGTGTGTAGTTAAAGTCTGTTCAATCTCAATATCACTATATTCCGGGCCGAGTAACGCATTATGCATGCTATCCTGTGGCTGCACGCTCCTATCGTGTTTCAGGTGTTCATAATAAACCGCTAATGCCGCACCTAATGCACCGCCGGCATCACCGGCTGCGGGTTGAATCCAGATATTTTTAAAACCGGATTGCTTTAGTATTTTGCCATTAGCAACGCAATTTAACGCTACGCCTCCCGCGAGGCAAAGGTTATCTTCTTGATATTGATGGTAAAGACTGGTAGTCAGCTTCAGCATTACGTATTCCGTAGCCTGTTGGATGGATGCCGCCATATCCATGTGGAATTCGGATAGCCCGGCTTCCGGCTTTCGCCGTGAATTGTTGAATAGCTGATCGAACTTGGCACCCGTCATGGTTAAACCGGTGGCATAGTTGAAATATTTCATATTCAACCTAAAGGAACCATCGTCTTTTACATCGATCAGTTCTTTCAGGATCAGATCGGTATAAACTGGTTTGCCGTAAGGCGCTAAGCCCATCACTTTATACTCATCGCAGTTCACCTTAAACCCCAAATAATAGGTAAAAGCCGAATAGAGCAGCCCGATAGAATGCGGAAAATTGATATTGCTGATATTTTCGATGGCATTGCCATCGCCTTTACTGATAGATGTGGTTGCCCATTCGCCAACACCATCAACGGTTAAAATAATAGCTTTCTCAAACGGCGAAGGGTAGAATGCGGATGCCGCGTGCGATTGATGGTGCTCGGTGAATAACAGGTTGTTGCTTTTCCATTCCGGCTCAATTTGCTGTAAGGCCTTGGTAAGCATTTTTTTAAAGTAGAGCTTTTCCTTCAGCCACAACGGCATTGCCTTTAAAAACGACCGGACACTGAATGGCGCGAATGCCAAATGCGTTTCGAGCAAACGCTCGAATTTTAAAAACGGTTTTTCATAATAAACAATGTGATCAACCTGTTTAAGTGTGATTCCTGAATTCTCCAGGCAATATTTAATACTCTGCTCCGGGAATGCGGCATCGTTTTTTATCCGGGTGAAACGCTCTTCCTGTACCGCCGCCAATATATTGCCATCCTGTATTAAGCAAGCGGCACTATCGTGATAGTAAGCGGAGATCCCAAGGATGTACATGATCTGTTAAAACAGCGAATAAATAAATGGTGCCAAAGCCGAGCCTTGTGCTATCACCAAAAATGTGGCTAACAATACCAGCACAATACATAAAGGCCAAAGCCAGTAGCGTTTACGCTGTTTTAAAAACCTGAAAAACTCTAATAAAACTTCCATAATATCTTTTTAAACAAAATAGCCCTTTCTAATCATTTTTAAAGCCCTACTCTTTGGGGGAGGATTGGGTGGGGTTAAAACTGATTAGTCATACTGCTTTCTGGCTTTTGCGCGGTGCTTTCCCAGTAGGAATTTAACTTGGCCGAATGCTTTACTTTCAAAATATCCTTGCCAAACAAACGCATGATCATCCCTAACGGGCTTAAGATCAAAAAGTAAAAAACAGTAAGCAAAATATAGGTATTAATGGTTCCGAGTACATGCCCTATTTTATCCCAAACCAACCTCAGCGGGTTTAAAACAAGTGGCATAACCAAAGTCAGCAGCAACAAAACTATCGCGATGGCAAAACCTATCCACCAATATGTATGATGCCTTATAAATATATGAAATACGGCTAAAACCAGCAAGGCTATGGCTACGGTGTAACCAAACTTGCGGTTTTGTTTTACCTGCTCGTTCACTATCATTTAGCCGGCGAATTTGTAGCAGCATCTGCAATACCAAAAAGTTTATACGTATTGGCAATGGCTGCCTGCGCCTGCTTGTCGTTAGGATCTTTCTTCAGCGCTTGTTTGGCGGCGATGATCTGGTTAAGCGCACCCGCAACAGCCGCTTGTTGTGCCTGGGAGAGATATTTCACACAATCCAGCGCCAGGTTTGGTTCACCGGCACGCAAATACTGCTGAATGATGATCTGTGATAGCTGCTGATCATCCGGGCTTAACTCATACAATTTCCTGTAATATAGCGCAGCCTCATCATTATTCCCGAGGATGGCATTGATGTTGGCCGAGTTACCATAATACTGCTTTTCTGTCGGGAACTCTAAAGCTAAAGCCTCCATAGCCCGCAACGCACCCTCTTTATCGTTTGCATTCTTATCATAATCAAACAGTTGATTAGTGGCATCAACCCATTTAATTTGCCCTGTTTCCATTTTATAGGCCAAATCGCCACTGATACTGCCTTCAACGCTAATCGACTTCTGTTTTGGCTCGTTAAATGGCCAGCCCATTTTTAGTATGGTAATTTGATACGCCCCCATCAACGAATCCATGTGGGTAACCGGCATTTCCTGCAATAACTGGGCAAACGATATTTGCCGGATAGCAGAATCGGTAATTAAATGCTGGCTTTGTAATGCCTGGTAAAAAGCATCCGACATGATAGCGTAACCATATAAATTGGGGTGCAAATGCTCTAAAATGGTTTCGTTGCCGATAATGCCATGCGGCGAATATTGTTCAAACTCCTTTTTAGTATCCACCAAATGCACTTCCGGAAACTCCGTAGTTAGTTTACGGATGATGGTGTTGATGGCATCCGGCGCACGGAAACGCAATTCATCATGTTCTTTTGCCTGATCGAAATCTTGTTTGGCTGTTGTAAAATCAGCTTTCGCCATAGCTTGCTGACCGGCAGTGTAAAAGTAATTTGCAGAACCCGGCCCATTACCATCGCTGATGAAAGGTTTTAAATCCTTCTCATTACTAACCACCGTACTTAAAAAAGTTGGTATCTTTTCATCATTCAGCAACCGGCAAAGCTCGGTCATATTTTTATCGTATTGGTTGATGCCGGCCTGGTAATCGGTACCATTAAAGTCGATATGCTGGCGGGCGGCCATACGCTGCATTAGGGTTTCGCGGGTATCTACCCTGGCATGGGCAAATACACCTTTTATTTTATGAATGAAGTTGTTAAATAGCTGCACTATTTTCAACTGGCGCAAAGCAAGCAAAGTTTGTATGCCGAAACGGCTGCTGCCGATATAGCTGGTAGAGCCAATGCCGAGCGCGCCATAATACTCGTTATGGCCGGTATAGATCAGCACTGCATCCGGCTGGTATTGTGCCAGTTGCTTGCCAAAATCAAGCACAGTATAGGAATTTACCGCGGTAAGCGACAGGTTAATGATCTCGAAATTTTTATCCGGATACATCTGTGTCAACCTATATTGCAGCCAGCGATGGAAAGATCCGTTATGGAAATAAGGATAGCCAATAGTAGTGGACTCGCCTAAAACAAATATCCTGAAGGTGTTAGGTGCTTTATCAATGGCGAATACTTCATGGTTGCCTTTAGTCGCGTTTGCTGTATCGGAGAAGAATTTGTCCGACGCGTAATCGTTCATCACCATGTAACGGGCATCGTATGGGTCTTTTATAAAAAGATCGGTATTATGACCGTAGTTGCAGGCACGCAGCAGCAACTCCAACAAAAACAACAATACAAACGGAAACAGGATAGCAATTACTTTAAACAGCAGCAGCTTTTTACCCTTAGGTGGCTTGGTTTTAACCGTGGTCATAAATTAGTTTACAATACCCGCAAAGTTACCGGCATCAATTAATTGGCTTTTAAAATGTTGAAGGTATTAAATTAAATATTTTGTAACCTAAGATAACAGATTTTTTTTTGCGTACCGATTGATTTCGCTCTCAAAAAACAACTAAAAACCCGTCATTTTATCGCCAAAACCCAACAAAAAATGAACAAATAAGGGCTATTTTAGTATCGATTTCGACTCTAAATGGCCTTTTCAGTGATATTTTAATCAATTTCAGCCCTAAAATGCATTAAAAAACAGCTATATTAATACTCTGCCAAAACAGTGATATGATCACTAATCGGGGTTATCTTTTCTTTACCGCCCAAAAAGCCTAAACCTACTACAAAGCTAAATCCGCTCACTATGCCGCCCAGTTCCTGGATCAACTCGCTGGCTGCGGTTACCGTGCCGCCGGTAGCCAGCAGGTCGTCATGAATCAGCACATGCTGACCGGGTTCGATCGCGTCTACATGCATTTCGATGGTGGCTGTACCATATTCCAGTTCGTATACTTTTTGCTTTACGGTGTGCGGCAACTTGCCTGCTTTGCGCACAGGCACAAATGGCACACCTAATTTGATAGCCAACATCAACCCAAATAAAAACCCGCGACTTTCTACCCCGGCTACTACATCAATTTTAGTCCCTGCCAGTTTCATGGCGAATACATCAACAATGCGCTCGCATAATCCGGGATCCTTCAAAATTGGAGTGATATCTTTAAAAATAATGCCCGGTTTGGGGAAATCAGGTATATCGCGTATGGCGGCTTTTATTTGCTGTGCTATCATTTAAACTTTAAATAAGGTTCAATTTTGTGCAGGGTTTCGGGCATTATAATAGCCACGTTTCCTACATCCTCAATTGATGAATAATTGCCATGCTGTGTTCGGTACTCGATAATCGCGCTGGCTTGCTTGTAGCTAAGGTATGGGCTTTGCCGCAACGATGCAAAAGAAATGGTATTGATATTTACTTTAATCACCTGGCTTGGGTCAACGGTTAGCTGGCCTTCGATCTCAGCGTATTTAGCAGAATCCAGCTCATAAACTTCTTTCAACTGCTCCTTATTATAAAAACCGCCTATGCGGTTACGGTAACGAATGATCCGGATAGCAAACGATCCGCCAATGCCTCTTACCTCGGTTAATTGGGCAGAGTCGGCAGCATTAAGCTCGATCGTAACACCAGGCTTTAATTTATTGCTAACATATGCTTTAGCAACATGATCCTCATTATCATATTTTTTAATTGAGGCAATACTATCAGTCTTTTGCGCTTTATTTAACTGTGCCGCGGCGGCATCAAAGCCGCTAAAGTTAATTATACTATCTTTGTGAAAATGTTGGTATACATAAGGTGCGGCCAATACCACGAGAATCAGGATAATCAATACCAGCATCCCGTTCCATTGTTTTTTAGTTATAGTAAGGTAATTTTTTACTTGCAATTTCATTCAGGCTTTAATACATGGGTAAAATAAATAAATTTGGAATAGTTTTACCTCATTAATCTATCTTTTTTAAATAAATGAAAATTATAACCACAGAAGAGTTTGCCAAAGCCACCAAACTGGATAAGCTGAAAATGCCCGGCCTTGCTGCTTTACTAATGGAAGTAATGAAGATTAACCAGGTAAACGAGCTTTTTGCCCAGGCACAGCATAAAAACGGCATCGAGTTTATTGATGCCATATTAGCCGGTTGCGGTGTTGAGGTAGAATTTGATCCGCGCGACCTGAAAAACATCCCTAAAGAAGGTAGTTTCATTGCCATAGCCAATCACCCTTATGGTGGCATTGAAGGATTAGTTTTGCTGAAGATGTTATTAACAGTTAGGCCTGATGCCAAGCTGATGGCTAATTTCCTGTTAAAGAAAATCCCTAACCTGAGCGACTTTTTCATCGCGGTAAACCCTTTTGAAAATATAGAGCATTCATCCAGCATCAGCGGATTAAAGAATACATTGGAATTGCTAAACTCGGGCACGCCGATAGGCATTTTTCCTGCGGGCGAGGTTTCTACCTTTAATATAGAGTCGCAACAAATAACCGACCGTTTGTGGCACCCGGTTGTGGGTAAAATTATTGCCAAGGCTAAAGTGCCGGTGGTGCCGATCTATTTCCACGGCAATAATGGCCTGTTGTTTAACCTGCTGAGCATGATACACCCTGCCTTGCGCACGGCTAAGTTGCCTTCGGAGTTATTTAACAAACAGGGGCAAAGTATTAAACTGCGCATTGGTAAGGCCATCAATACTGCTGACCATCCTGAATATAACAACAGCACTAAGCTGCTTAACTTTTTAAGGGCGCGTACCTATGCTTTAGGCACTGGGCTGGAAGAAGAAAAAAAACTTTTTAATCCGCGGAACCTGTTTAAGGTAAAAAAACTACCGGAAGCCTTTGCTCCCGAAATGGATAGTAAGATTTTGACAAAAGAGGTTGAGCCGTTACGTGAGGAATACTTGATTTGCCAGGAAAAAAACTATGAGGTGTTTATTGTACCCACTTCGGTTATCCCTAATATTATCAGGGAAATTGGTCGTTTGCGTGAGATCACCTTCCGCGAAATTGGCGAAGGCACTAATAAGGCTGTCGACCTGGATGAATACGATATTTATTACAACCACCTGTTTATTTGGGATACTGATGCCAAAATGATTGTGGGTGCATACCGTATTGGTTTGGGTGATGAGATATTTTACAGCCTG
>Ga0302227_10002952_pt1 | contig 11425 bp, 18 predicted proteins | sample II_Palsa_N1_1_FD_193525 | JGI IMG/M metagenome (GOLD analysis project Ga0302227, IMG submission 193525) | Peat permafrost microbial communities from Stordalen Mire near Abisko, Sweden - II_Palsa_N1_1 | ecosystem: Environmental > Terrestrial > Soil > Palsa > Peat permafrost | place: Sweden...
CCCCCCCCCCCCCCCCCAACTCGAAAACGATGCGTACAAAAGGGATGCGGCAGACGAATGCTAGTGACCTTGATCGTGAGCACCTGTGTGGGCTCTCTCCCTGCAGCACCTCGCTGCCTTGTCGTGGTAGGTTCGTGCACGTTGACAGATGCGTAGACCCTTAATCAATTTAAAAAAATAATAATTAAAAAAAAATAATATTTTCGAGTACACGCACGAAAGATCGACATCGCGCTGGTGAGCCAACTCGATGCTGTACGTGGTCGACTTGAGGATCCACGAGATGGTGATGAAGAGCACTTGGGACCCAACCGCTATCTTTAAATATTAGAATAAAATAAGGAAATTGTCCACTGATAATTCTCGTACGCGATATGTCGTCAAAGTTGCTGCGCACCTCTGCGTCGATTGCATTGATCAGCCTGACGGGGTTTGCCGGGTCCTGTGCCGCCACACGCCTGAATATCCAGTGGCGACGGAGGTCCTTTGAGACGTAGTACAGATAGCCCGCCACTCCGCCTGCCGCCACGATGATGGCCACCGCGGCCGCGACCACGACCGATCGCCACTCGTGCGACCACTCTTGAGCGTTCCCGTGCTCTGGTACGAGCACAAACACGAGGTACAGCACGCCCAGGCCGTATCCCGCCGCCAGCCCAGCATGACACCACGCGACAGCGAGCGTGCGGCGGCACTGGCTCGCCACAAACTCGTTCTTCATCGATCCGATCCACCCGGAGAACAGCGTCTCGGCCGTCAGCCCCATCTGCCGCAGGGCAGGCTGCTGCGTCGCAAAACAGGCAAAGAACACGACGACGAGAAGCGTCCAAGTGGCAAGAGGGTCCATCTTTACACGAATTGCGCCTACCGTACCAGACCCATTTTTAACATTGTGCCGCACCCAAGATGGCGTCGCCCAACCCTTTTGCGTCTGCGTCAAAGCCACAACGGCCATCGTCGCCATCGCCGCGGCCTGTGCTTAGATTGGCATGGTACCACTGCAGCACTCGTGTTTGTATTTTTTAAAAATCGAATGTTTGACAAGGCTGCGGTACGCCGTCTTTGGCACGTTCTTGCTGGGCCTTGTGGGCAGCACAGTCAATCGGCAATGTAAGCCTGCGGGGTGCGGTGCCGTGCTTATTTTGCTGATCTGTGTGTGTGTGAATGTCAGTCGTCGTCGGCACCGATGTGTATCTGGAGAGGGACAACGTGGCGTTCCAGGAGAGGCAGGAGATTGAACGCAGACGGCTGGAAGAGTTCAAGAGGTCTCGCGGGTACGACGTCGACGACGATGTCCTAGTGAGCATGCTCAACAAGCTCAAGAGCATCTTTGGGTGAGACAGGGACGGCGGATCCGCATTGTACAAAAGGTCATAATAGGTTCTTTTTGAAGACAAAAAAAAAGGGGCTCATTAATTTTACAACGGGACAACAAAAAAAAAAATGGGGTGTGCGCGAGAGACTGCACAAAAAAGGGGTGTGTGGCGAAAACAGGCTGTCAGATCAGAACGACTGAGAGGTAACAAGAAATTCTTAAGAAGGAAGAAGAAGAAGTACACTGAGTGAAGAGAGGATGGAAAGAAACAGACACGCAGAGAACAAGGGAATCCTTTAAAAAAAAAAAACAGAATATCGTATGCACCGCTCGCTCCCTTCATGCCGCACCATCTCCCAACACGAAGCAAAAAGGAATTTTCGTGATTTTTTTTACAAGAGCACGCAGAGGCCCTTCTTCTCCTTCTTTCCACTTGCACCGCCGCCACTAGAAGATCCGCCCTTCTTCGAGTTCGACTTTTTCTTGCGGATTTGTCGGACAACGGAATAAAACGCTGACGGCGTGAAAAATAAAAATAAAAAAATTAAATAAATGTTGTTGTTTCAACAACGACGTCATACCTTTTTCTACGTTGACGCAGGTCTTTGCGGACGCCTCGGTGAAATCACAGCCCATTTGCTTTGCCAGTGCCTCACCCTCTGATGATTGCACCTGGTAGACATGAATGGATGGAATATGAGCCTTGTGGCGGCAATGAAATGGGCCGATGCAACATACCTCACGCTCGGTCGCATCGCACTTGTTTCCGACGAGTATTAGGGGAATGCTCTCTGTGTCTTTTACGCGGACAATCTGGTCGCGGAACTAAACGGCCAACCAAGCTCAATCAAGGCCCGGGAAAAGAAAAAAAAAAAAAAAGGACACTCGTTACCCGTTGGACTCGCTCAAAGGTCGAGCGCGCCAGGATCGAGTACACCAGGACAAAGCCCTCGCCGTCACGGATCCACTGGTCACGCAAAGCCGTGTACTCCTCCTGTCCCGCCGTGTCGAGCACCTAAATCACGCACATTTGTTTATGGATGATTTTAGCAAACCAAGCCAAACAAACACAAAGCAACAAGAGGGGAGCAAAACAGTACCTCGAGGACACACGGCTCGTCGTCGATGACAACCTGCTTCCGGTACGAGTCCTCGATCGTAGGGTCGTACGTCTCCACAAAGTGGTTGAGGCACAGCTGGATCGTCAGCGCAGTCTTGCCGACACCGCCGTCGCCCAGTACGACAATACGATAGAGCATGGTGGGGGTGGGTATTCCAACTCGTGCGTCTGTCTATTCCGTGCACGCGCGTCGTGTTGTTTTTGTGAGTAAAACTTCTATTATTAATAAAACAGACGCAATCCCCGATCCGTAACAAGGAAAAGCCCGCCGCTAAAACAGTCGCGTGACAGCACAGACTCGTACGACCCACACAGCATTGCAAGCACGGGGCATAAACTGGCCCTCTCGGCTGCTCAAACACACAGAAAAAAAAAAAAAACGACGACGACGACGACGACGGGAAGAAAAAAGCATGACTCTTCTCTTTTCCGAAGAACCAGCAAAAAAAAAAAATGAGCCCCTCGCAGGGCGTCACGGCAAGATCTAACACAGAGCTCGACCCCGCTCACGGGCCCCCCCACTCGCCAGCAACACAGCGGCGGTTTTTTGGCTGTTGGTGTTATGTTTTAACAGTCTGCTTGGAAAGAGAGAAAAAAAATTTTTTTCTTTTTTTGAGAAATTATTTATTCGGCGGCCACTGATGAAGCTGGTGTGTCCAGGACAAACACGGTTTGTGGCTGCGGTTGCTGCGGTTGTCGTTGCTGTTGTTCGTGATAGTGTGGCTCCTAGGTAAAGTTATATTTATTATTTTATTTTATTTTTTTCGCCCTGACGAAAAGTATTTTATACCTCGGCTTGATTGGGCGGGAACAGAATCGCCTGCAGATGCGGCATAAAGTTGTTGATCTTGTCCCAGGTGATCTGCCAGATCTCGCTTCGCCGGGCCGGGCTGACCGAGGGCGAGCCTGGGGGCATGGAGGAGTTTTGCGCGGGGTCGACGAGGACGCCCCAGCTGGCCATGACCAGGAGCAGGTTGGTCAGGTTCTCAGACACTTGCTCGGCCTGCACGGGAGATTAGTGCCATATGGATATAGACAGGTGCATACCAGGACGCTGCTCTGTTCGGCATGCATGTACTTGTTGATAAAGTCGAGGACGCGGAGCCACAAAAACGTGAAATCGTCGCGGACACAGAGCTTCTTGAGCGACTGCAGGAAGAGCTTGCCCAGCAGCGAGGACGCACGCAACCGAGTCTCCTCGGCGCCCATGGGGTCGCGCAAGAAGGGATCGGGCGAGAGCAGGTCCTCGAGCAATGGGAAGAGAACCTCGTTAAAGCACTGCCACAGCTCCTGATTCTGGAGCAGGTCGAGCTCTGGGATCATGAGCACTTGGTGCAGAATGGTCAGTGCACGTATCCGGATCTGTCGCTGCGGATGCGAGCTAATAGAAAGAATCAGGTCTGATAGATTTTGGGCTTTTCTTCACCTGTTGGAGGCCAGCCCAGACAGAACAGGGAGCCAAAAGGTCTTGAAAAACTCTTGTGCAGCAGCCTCGGCGGACAGTGTGCCGTCGGCCTTCTTGCGCTTGACGTCGGCATCAAACTGGGTACGGGCACGTTCAAACATGAGCCACAGGAGGTCCAGCGAGCGGAGAGCGCGGTTCTTGGGCGACGTGATCTCCTCGTCTGTGGCCAAACACCCATTTGGCAGGACCAGCGGCGCGTTGGACGATCCGCCTACAGCCGTCGCAGCAGCAGCGGTACCAGCTGTCGTAGCACTGGACGAAGAAGACGAAGCAGCAGTGACAGGCAAACTGCCACTTGAGCTGGCATTGCTTCGTGATGGCCAGCCGAGAGGCGTCGAGGCGGCGTTGGCACCGCTGGCTTCCTCCTTGGAGGCATGCGCGACCGCAAGCAAAAGGGTATCGGTAAAGTCGCCAAAGGTGGAGGCGTTTAGCCACGACTCTTCCTTGCTTAGAATTGCATAGTCGAGGCCGGCAAACGCAACCCTAAAAAAGCACATCGCGAAACTCAATATCGATAAACACAAAATAAAAAATAAGAGCGTACACAGCCGACTGGTTGTGCTCGCTCACACTCGACACGAGATGGAGCAAGGTGCGCCAATGGCTCGGCGAGTAGGTCAGAGACGAGTTCCTCCAAAGAAAGAGTTGTGTTTTAGTACATAGTTGGCATGAGTACGACAAGCGAGTACTTCAGCAGGACAGTCAGGCCAGCAGCGATCTGAGGGGCAAGACGGGACACGTTCAGCTTGCAGAGCAACGAGAGCGACTCAAACAGTTGGTTCATGACTTCATCATTGTGGGAGAGGCGGATGGAGAGGTTGAGCAGTCCGATCGTCGCTCGCTCGACAAGCACAAAGGGGGCTTGCGTGGAGGACGGTGTGCCGTTTGTCGGTGTGGGCTCAAAGATGGTGGCGAGGAACTGGGCATTAATTGAAGGGTGTTACTTTGATCCCCCCCCCACACACGTGTAGACTTATTATCTTACCACATGAAGCTTCTGGAGAAGCGGCAAGCTGCGATCGCGGTTCTGGAGGATGATGCGGACCATGGCCTCAAAAAAGAAGACGGCGGGGTCTTCGTCGATCTTGAGGCTGTCCGTCTTGGAGCCCTCTTCAAACGAGCTAACAATTGCCGCGTTCAACAGTGAGTCCAGAGCCTCCTCCTGCAGGAAACGGCTGTCCGTGAAGACATCTTCCACACGGCACTCGGCAATGAATTCGCGCGTGCTCTTGTACATGGGCGAGGTCGTGTCCAATTCGGGCACCGTCTCGTACTCCAAAAAGTACTGGGTGATCGAGGAAAACAGAGACGGAGCCTCCTTCCGCGCCCTATATTTTTTTTCCATGTCGTGAGTTTTCGAAGCACATGTTTTGCCCCACTTACGGTGGCTTGGTCTCACGGGCAAGGGGGAGCTTGCGCTTGGTGCCGGCAAAGTCTTCGATCTCGAGCAAAGCGTCGGGAAGGAGCGCCTCCTTGTAGAGGCTCTTGAAACACTTCATCACCATGAGCCAACCTTCGTTGCGCAAAACACTGCCGTGCTGGCGGACGAGTGCAAAGGCGGTCTGGGAAGCGAGACGGTAGCGCGGTTGCTGTGCAAAGCGGGACGGAATCTTCTCAAACGGAGCACTGGATGCGGCCAGGTACGACGGTGACGGCTGGGTCTCCAGCAGTGTGGAGAGCTTGATGACAACGTTGAGCTAATGAACAGCACATCTGGTTTTAAAAAAAAAAAAAAAATCACCCATCTTTGTAATTACCATCGTCTCGAGCGCCTCGGTGAGGCGATAGTGTCCAGCGATGGTCGACATGTTTTTGAGAGTCGTCAAGATAGACTGCAGGACGCTGTCGTCGAGATCGAGCTGCACGAGGGGAAAAATAAAAAACAAAAAATAAAAAATAAATTGAGATGCAATAAGACATACTCCCAAAAGCTGGCTGATACAGTTGAGGACTGGCTGCCAGAGAGACATAAACATCTCGCGATCATAGACGGACGACGAGCTGTGCAAGAGCGGCCCGCTCATGCTATCAAAGCGGACGAGCTGCTTCCAGGCGTAGTCGTCGCCGACTTGGCCCTCCTGCTCCTCGGGCATGACAATCTCACGCTTGGCGATGGAATTGTAGACCTCCTCGAGAAACTGCTTGTCAAAGTCCTTTTTGTTGTTGATGCCAGAGTTGTTGCGGATAAAGTCGTTGAGGGTCATGCGGCGGTGCTTGTTGTTTTTGTTGTACTATCGCAACAACGTGAGCCTTCTTGATGAAAAATCAGTGAGTTTTTCTTTATTACCAGGTCGGTGTTGAGCATAATAATTGAATAAGAAAACACGTAGGCGGCGTCTTTGTCGGCAATCTGGGCTGGGCTGGTGGTCATGTACCACTCGGCAAAGCTGCTCACGACACGGTCAATCTGCTGGGCCTCACCGGGCAGACGGAACGCTTCCACCATGACACTGTAAACAGAATACAGTAAGTCGGCGGGGTGTGTGTGGGGATTACTCGTGATGTCTCAGACGTACCGGAGGGCTTCGTCGATGCGCTTGCCAGTAAAGTCAAAGGTGTGCATAAACTTGTCCAGCACGGGCACGTTTTCCCTCTCGCCAAGGTATCTCCCGAGCATCTTCTTGCTCACGGTCGGAGTCGTGCGGAGAAATCTAACGCGCGCCTTTGATTAGGACAAACAGGAACGAGAAAGAAAACCCACTTGGCGACTTCTTCGTGGTCCTCGAGATTCTGGATAAGCGCATTGTCGCTGAGGAACTTGAGGCCTTCCTTGTACGATGCGTTGAACTTTTCAACTCCAATGTGTACTTGGCGCTAACAACAAGAAAAAAAAAAAACAACGGACATTTAGTTGATCCTTTACCAGAGGGGAGCGGCCGGTACCTTGCGTGTCTTCCGGTTCTGCAGCTCTTCGACTGAGGGTGCGCCGCCAGCTGGCAAGGTGTAGGCCTTGAGCTCACAACGGTCGGCCATCGACTGGAAGATGTGCGATACGACCTCAAACGCGAGCAGGTTGAGTCGATTGAGCTGTGCCTGTTCAGTTGACGACATTGCCGAGAGAACGCGAACCAGCTTGTCAAAGACATTTGTGGCGTGAATCTGTAGTGCGTCTTGTGAGTAAAAGTACTGTCCCACACGGTTGGTTGTGTTCACCTCGCAGTCATAGTTGACGTAGAGATCCACGAAAAAGTAGGGCGATGAGAAGGCAAGCTGCTTCAGGGACTCAAGGAAAAGCTCTTTGTGCTCGGGAAGGACAGACCTAGGGAGGAAATCGATCAGGTTTACTATTTATTTACAATTTATTTTTTGAATACCTGGCCTCGTCCGACAGCTTTTTAAAGACAATGTTGAGGAAGTACTCCTGGTGGCACCTCAAGTGTGTGCCCAAGCAGGAGAAGAGCAGGGTAGTTGTCCGCAAGGACTGTGCCAGCAAAGTCGTGTTTTGCGACTCGCGCGAGTTGACAATCGCAAAGAGGTGACGGCACAAGTCGTTCTTGACCAGGGCCATGAGGAGTGGGAAGCGGTGGAAGGACATGCCGCCGTTCTCGATTGCGATCATGAGAATGCTCAGGCCGGTTGAGCGGGTCGTGTCCGTGTTGTGACGGTCGTTCGGGTCCAGCAGGGAGACCAAAAACACAAGCAGTTGGTGGATTGCGGGCAAGCCGTGCGGCCGCTCATCACTGCTTCCCTTGCTGACGGCCAGTGTTTCGAGCGATGACCCTGAAGCCAGTCTGTCGCTGCTGCTGATGCCGGCAGCTGGCAGAGACGCGGTTGGGTTCGTCCCGTCCGTTGAGGCAGACGTCGACACGGACGGCGTAGGAGGCGTCGACTGCTGCATCGGCGTCGCTGGGCTGTTGCGGCCTATGAAGAAATAAGTATTACATGACAACGACCAAAAAAAAAAAAAAAAAAAGCAGTCTACCGTCGGCGATCGGCAGGGTTTGTAGCCCACGACCGACCAACTTTGCGAGTTTGTTCAGCTGCAGGACGGGCTCGTTGTCGTCTTCCGACGAATCAGAGGCCGCGGCGATGTCGGCAAGCCGCGAAAGAAGCACTTGCACCATCGAGTTTAGGGTTTGTTCAGCTGACCGCCTATGTTGCAAACACGTCAGAATAACAAAAAGTGCACAACGACGGGTACCTGAGCAGCTCGCTGAGGCGCGTCTGGAAGCACATGGAAAAGCATGTGACGAGGATGCCCGCGACGGCCTCGTCTGTGAGCGCGTAGCCAGCAGGGCTCACGAGACACGCCTTGAGCACGTGGAGGATCTTCATCAGCACGACCTCGTCGGCCACGGTGTCGGTTGCTTCAAAGCGACAGTGCGTGACGGTTTGTGCAAGTTCGACCATGACGTCTGCGATGCCCGACTGCTCGCTGTGGATCTGTGGCAATGTTATAGACGTGGTTGACAGTGCGAGCAGCGTGTCATACCAGCTGATAGTTGAGAAACTTTTCCAGCGCCGATAAAGCCGAGCCCATGATCGGGCCAGTGACGTTGCCCGACTTGACCACGTCCAGGAACGGCTCGATGACTATCATGATGCCGACCTCGTCGATGGTTCTGGCCTGCGACTGCGAGACGATGCGGCGCACCTCGGTAAACTAACGTTTGTTGCGCGCAAGTGTGTGTGAGTGTGAGTGATCACGTAAAACGTTGTTGCCTTAAAACACACCTTGAAGACAACGTTCGACAGGAACGAGCCGTTGTTCAACCCGACGCTCATATCCCACCGTGTTGTTCTCCTGATGGTCGTGGTCACCTAAAACACGCCCGCCCGCCCGCCCGCGAAACTATCAGTCACTAGCCACACGAGTGCAAAACAGGGATTACAGCGAGGATCTCGTTCAGGACGATCTGGACCCACTGCTGTCCCAGCGACGGCGGCGGCAGAGACATGCTTTTGCTTTCACTCTAGTTGGAAGGACAAGCTCATCAGGACCTGCCAAGCAGAGGGCAAACGTACACACTTGCAGGCGCGCGTTGATGAACCCGGTGGTTGACACAAAGGGGGCGGGGCGTGCGTCGGAAGCTTTCAAAAAATACGAGCACCAAATGGCAGACAAGCGGACGACCTCCCGTGCTGGTGTGCTGTGAAGGAGGGGGCGGGGGGAAGCGGCTGCTCTGTACTGCGTGCCAAATCCCCTGTGGCGCCTAGTGTCAGGGAAGTGAACACCATCAATTGTTTTTTGCCAAGCATGGTGGGTACAGAGGTATTGTCGAGAGAAAAAACGCCATGCGGCACCCTTATGCGCCTTTGCTTGAACTAGAAGGCCAAGCAGACGACCAAGAGGGCCGGCAAGGCGACCGGGGCGGCAGCTGCTGCAGCAACCGTTGCCAAGGCAGAGGCCATGGACGGCGTCGCTGCTGAGGAAGAGGTACACCCACAACGGGAGGACAGAGATTGGATCTAAACCGCCCCACGCAGAAGCCCAAGAAGAAGAAGAAGCGCACCAGCGACGACGTGGCCGCCGAGGCAGCTGCTGCCGGCGAGGAAGAGCCCAAGAAGAAGAAGAGTAAGAAGGCCAAGAAGGCGGTGGAGGAGGAGGAGGACGCGACAGCGGACCAGTCCGCTGCAGAGCCTGTGCCCGAGTACGCCCTGTCCAAGTTCCCGCTGTCGGCCGCCACCGTGACCGCACTGACGGCCCGCGGCATCGACCGGCTCTTCCCGATCCAGGGGCAGACGTTCAAGCACATCTTTGAGGGCCGTGATCTCATTGGCCAAGCCAGTATCAGCACTTGTTGATATCGTTATTGGGCTAACTGGATGCTGCCTCCTGCAGAGACGGGCAGTGGCAAGACGCTCTCGTTCGGCCTGCCGCTGATCGAGAAGCTCGTGCTGAGCGGCGTCAAGAGCGACCGCGGGCGTGCCCCGATGGCGCTGATCATGGCTCCGACCCGTGAGCTCGCCCGCCAGATCGAGCGCGAGCTGCACAGCGTTGCAGGCACTCGTCTGGCCATGACGTGCATCTACGGCGGTGAGTCGTACGACCCGCAGGAGCGCGCGATGCGCGAGGGCGTCGACATTGTCGTGGGCACGCCCGGCCGCATCATGGACCACGTCAACCGCGGCAACCTCAACCTGACTGCGCTCAAGTATGTCATCCTCGACGAGGCCGATCGCATGCTCGAGGTCGGCTTTGCGGAGGCCGTCGACGAGCTCCTCGGCACCCTCTACGAGAGCGGCAACCAGCCCCAGACCGTCCTCTTCTCCGCGACCATGCCCAAGTGGGTCCAGGAGACTGCGCGCAAGTACCTCAAGGACGACAAGATCACGATCAACCTCATCCAGAACGACAACAACAAGACGTCCGACACGATCCGCCACTTGTGCATCCGCTCGATGTGGCAGGAGCGCCCTGCGGCCGTCCGCGACGTCGTGCAGGTGTACTCTGGCGCGCACGGCCGTGCCATCATCTTTTGCGCGACCAAGAAGGAGGCCAACGAGCTCACGCTGAACGCGGTTATGAAGCAGGAGGCGCAGGTCCTTCACGGCGACATCCCGCAAAAGCAGCGCGAGATGTCGCTCCAGGCCTTCCGCGACGGCAAGGTCCAAGTGCTCATCGCGACAGACGTCGCCGCTCGTGGACTCGACATCCCCGAGGTGGACCTCGTCGTCCAGTGCGAGCCCTCTGAAAAAGTCGAGGACTACATCCACCGCTCGGGTCGCACAGGCCGTGCCGGCAAGTCGGGCGTGTCGATCCTCTTCTACAAGCCCGAGCAGGAGTGGCTCGTGCAAAACATTGAGAACAAGGGCGGCATCAAGTTTAAGCGCGTCGGTGCCCCGCTCCCCACCGACATCATCAAGTCGGCCGCCGAGGACGCTCGCAAGTCGCTGGACCAGATCCCTGAATCGGTCCTGCCCCACTTCCACTCGGCCGCTCAGGAGCTCATCAACGAACGCGGCGCTTTGGACGCCCTCGCCGCCGCCCTCGCACAGATCTCGGGCCAGACCGAGGCCATCCAGTCGCGCTCGCTCCTCAACTCGGCCATCGGCTTCACCACAATGCTCATGAAGTTTAACCAGGAGATCCGCACGCCGTCCTACATCTTTACGTCCATTCGAAACAACTTCCCCGAGGTATTGATTCAAAAAAAAAAAAAAAAAACTATTTTTCGATTTTCCATTAATACAATTTTTTTTTTTTGTCCTTTACAGGAAGCAAAGGAGACAGTGCGGGGCGTCCGGCTGACGCGCGACCATTTCGGCGGTGTCTTTGATGTGCCATCCAAGTTCAGCGAGGCCGTGGTCGAGACGTGGAGCAACTCCAAGTTTGGGTCACTCGAGATTTGCACAGAACTTCCAGAACTGGACGGTCCCAATCAGGACAACCAAGGCGGATTCGGCGGTGGACGAGGAGGCTTTGGAGGACGCGGTGGATTTGGTGGACGAGGTGGATTTGGCGGCGGCCGAGGAGGATTCGGCGGCCGTGGTGGATTCGGCGGCGGCTTCAGCAACGGCGGTGGTCGCGGCGGATACGGAGGCGGTCATGGCGGATTCAGCGGTGGACGAGGAGGAGGAGGAG
>Ga0302227_10002965_pt1 | contig 11396 bp, 20 predicted proteins | sample II_Palsa_N1_1_FD_193525 | JGI IMG/M metagenome (GOLD analysis project Ga0302227, IMG submission 193525) | Peat permafrost microbial communities from Stordalen Mire near Abisko, Sweden - II_Palsa_N1_1 | ecosystem: Environmental > Terrestrial > Soil > Palsa > Peat permafrost | place: Sweden...
ACCCCTTTTTTTAAAAAAAAATAATATTAAAAAAAAAAATCTTTGTTCTCTGAAAGATTGTCTCAAGCCGGGATACGCCATTGAGGTTACTGCGATCACGTCCAAGACGCTGCGCAAACGATACACGTACGTGGGCACGATCATCGCCATCCGACGAAGGGGTAAATCATTGGGCCAAAGAAACTCATTTCAGTCTTTTTTTGTAAAACAAATTTTTTTTCTGCTGCATGGCAGGTCTGCAATCGTCGTTTTCACTTCGCAACACTGTCCAGGGAGTCGGATACACTGTATCCTTCCCCATATACTCGCCGCTTATCGTTGGCATGCGTGTGCTTGATACGGTTCGTCCTGGCCCTTTATTTTTTATCAATCAAACAACAAAAATTAAACTGACCACTTCTTTTTCGCAGAGCCTCAAAGTCCGTCGCAATAAGCTCTACTACATGGAGCGCAATCCGGATAAGAATGTTATCATTGCCGAGGACAGCGGCACCCAAAACAAGATTGTGGACCTGAACGCCTCGAAGAAAAAGGCGGCTGCCTCGAAAGCAAAGAAAGCGCCAAAGCCGGTCTCTGTCACGGGGCTGAAGAAGCTCGCCAAACCTGCCAAGCCCGCAGAGCCCAGTACACTCGCAGAGGCAAAGACGGCAAGTGGAAAGGCCGCTGCCTCTGGGAAGCATCAGAAGCCGGTAGTAGCAAAGCAGACCACACCAGAAAAGTCATCGTAGGATAGAGCTTTTTGTACATTTTTCAAGCCAAACAAAGAGTCATCACCATGGAGACGATCAGAAAATTGAGGCAGTCGTCCAAAAATCCCATCGCCGCGCTTGCTCAGTACGGTCATTGCGGAATACTCCTGGCTCACATGGTTACACACACAGAGGTACAAAGGAGGCTGCGCTCCTATCGATCCACGTGCTCACGCATGCGCGCATACGCGACAAACTGTTTACGCTTTGGAAGCCGACGGCAATCGCGGTCCTTGTGCTCTTTCTTGTATATGCACACCGTGCCTGTATGCGCGCTCTAACGAGTGCGGCACTAGGTTTCCTACGTCCTCTTCCTGCCCATTCGTAACATCCTTTTCTTTCTCGGCTTCACGGATGTGGTGGAGCTGCACAACGCCTTTGTCGAGGGCCTGGTTTCGGTGACTTGCTTTTGTTTTTTTGATTGTTTTGTTTTTCGCGTCCTAAGACCCAACCTGCAAGTAGATTATCCCGTTTGCGTCCCTCATTTTGCAGCGCTACTTTTTCTACGAAAACATTGACCACCTCTTCAAGTCCACGCTGCATGAAGTCGACGAGTCGTACGAGAAGACCCTGTACGACCAAAAGACGGCTCCGGTGTTTGCGACCACTCAAAAGGCGATCTACCGCATGCTCAAGGGACTCTGTGTGGTAGTGGATCTCTCAATTCCACACCAAGCCATCTAACCCAGCGCGCAACAGCTCGTGGCACTCAAGGTGCTCTCGTTCCTCCCTGTCGTCGGAGTGCTTGTGTTTCCGGCCGCAGAGTTCCATCAGCTCTACAGGTCATATGGCCTGTGGACTGCATTCTGGGCCCTACTCTTCCAGAACTCGATCGTCGCACTTGGATTGTTTCAAATCAGCTCACAGTTTGTACGTTTTCCTGTGTTCTTGCAATCGCGTCCTTATTGGCCCTTGCACCGAAACGTAGATCACATCCGTCCTCAAAGTCTCAATGTCGATGACGCGCGAATTTCTCGAGCCGCACTTTATGCGGACGCAGCCCGATGACGCGGCCAAGGAAAGGTTCTTCAGAAAAAATAGCGACCTCCTCCTGGGCTTTGTCATCCCTTTTGTCGCCCTGTCCAACGTGCCCATCGTCGGGCCGGTCACGTTCACCATCGCTCAGTCGGCCATGGCGATCCTGCTAGTGCGCATTGCGCAGCCCAATGGCACCTTGCTCCCCCCAGGAAAGACGCTTGTGAGCTCGTCGGATCCAAACCTAAATGATGCTGTGGTCGCCTCGGAACTCATGGAATAAAGTTTTTTTTTTTTTGTTTGGTTTTGGTTTTGTTCTGTTTAGTCAAAATATCTACGTAGTGGGAACAAGGATCTACTTTAAAGTGTTCACAGGTGGAGGGGTGCCCTGCCGAGCGAGGGCTGAGCCACGGGGAGGGGTTCCAAAGCGTGGCGCAGAGCCGAATCGAGACAACTTTGGTTGCGGCATTTGACCTTGCTGAGTTGCAATCGGCACAGACGCCATCGAAGTCACCGAGGTCGGAGTTCCAGGGGCATTCGCCGTCGTGGGTGAACTGAGGAAGGACTCGAGACCCTTGGTGAGGTCAGCACCCAGCGAGGTCAGCAAGGAGGCTGCTTGCTGATCTGTCGAGAGTTTGTTGAAACAATCATCACAGACACGCACAGGATTCGGTCCAGCTGTTGTCAGCGCTGTCCTTGACGAGCAGCTGTGACAGTAGATGCGGCCACAGCTCCGACAGTGGTGCTGCAGTAGTGTTTAAATAAATAAATAAATTCTCTCTTCTACCCGGCGACGGAAAAGTGTAAACTCTTGTTTGCAGGACAAACAGGACGACGTGTCCTGGTCCTTGGTCCACTTTTGCATTGTGATGCGCGCACGCTCAGACTCGAGTTGCTTCAGAATCTGCAATCGACGCAACTTTTCATCCTCGATCTCGCGCTGGAAGTCCATCAACAACTGGGATTGTTTGTTGCAGGTTAGAAAAAAAACAAAGAGGTGTACTTTCATGCCTTTTGCGTCTCCCCGACAAATTCGGTCTTTTCTTTACGTTCGTTTTGGACCAACTCGGTGTACTTGAGCGTATCCTTCTCGTACTTGGCCGAGAGTCTATCAACAGTGTTTAACGTTTGCTTTTTTTTTCATGGACAGACCTTTGAAGCTCTTCCTCCATGTTTCGTGCCGACTCCTCGATCATTCGACGGGCTGCGCTCTCTGCATTAAGTTCGTCCTTGAGTTGCTCGTTGTCCTGGTGAAAGTGTGGGGCGGGGAGTTGATTACGGCCGTCGATATTTCGCTTGCATACCTTTTCAAACTTTTCAAAGCGGTCCTCATAGGCCTCGAGACGATTGCGAAGGTCTTGCACTTGCGTGGCGTCCTCAACGACTTGTGCTTCCTTCTGAGCCATCCCCTTCTCGAGGTCTGCAACGATTGTTTGAAGGCTGGCGAGCTTCTTCCGCTCCGCGTCCAGCTGCTTTTTCGCATCAAAGAGGTCCTGTGCACGCTGCTTCTCGGCTGCCTGTTGATCGTTCCTCGAAAGTTCCGTCTGCAAGATCCAATCACGGCGATGCTTGAGCTCGGATTCCAACTAGTATACAAGTCGGTGGGCGGTGAGACAGCAAATCGCTCAATTCGTTACCCGTGAAATCTCTTCATCTCGCTTGGCAATCTCGGCAGCGTGAGCAGCGCTAGTCTCGGCACTGGGAGCACCGGAACCTGCCTGTGCCAAAAGGTGTTCGTAATACAGCTGCTTTTCGCGCAGCTCGGTAGACTCGACCAGGACGTTGCGAGCTTTCTCCGCGTCGAGCTCGAGAACAAGTTGGTCCAGTCTTTGTGCCAGATCTGTCGTTCTCATTTTTTTTAAAAAAACAAACCGACGAGTACTTTAAGCGCGCACCTCCAGGTATGACTGACGACGGCCTTGGGGTGCCCTCGATTTCGCCAACGCGAGTCTCTAGGCTTTTGACTGTGTCCTGCAGGGCCGCGATCCGCTCCAGCAATTCGGATTTCAGTGTGGCCCATGCCTTCTCGGCGGCGTCGCGTTTCTTCTCAACAGACCTCAGCTTGTGTTCGAGCGCTGTAACGGTCGATGCGAGCGCTGCCTTCTCGTCGTCTTCCTCTTGCTCCAGGTCCTTTTTGCTTTTTGCGGGTGAGGGCGAGGGCGAGGGCGAGGGCACAAGCGCCGGCGTGATCACCGCCACCGGGGTCGGTCCTGCCCCTTTGGCGTCCTTCTTGCCGCCCTCGGCTCGCGTCGCCGTCCACGAGTTGTCCAGATCGACATTGGTTTTGGTCAGATTGAATGTGAACGAGTTGACCTCGTATAGCAGCGTGATGAGAGCGTTGGCGCAAAACTCGTTGCACAGGAATGCCCGGTTCGAGTAGAACTCTCTGTGGGTGGTCGCACGTCAGTCCTTATCCAATAGTGGACGGCACTTGCACCGACGTACTCTTTCAACGACTGGTCCACCAGGAGAAGCTGCACCGCGTCGGCCAGCGACTTTTCTGCCAGGGCAAACCGTATGAATGCACGCCCCTTGCCCTGAGGCGTCTTGGCCTAGCGAGCAGCATGAGATCTAACTCGCTGTGCGTAACGTACCTCGAGCAGGTTCTTTGCGTGCGTGAGTTCGTAGTGCAGCGCATTGTTCTTCTGCAGGCTTTCCATCCAGTTCCAGTAGTCGCGGCGCTCGTACCCGAGAAAGTTTGACTTGGCTGTGTTGTGCACACAGGTCAGGAGATCCCACCCGCCCACCAACAAAAAACAACGCACCCGTCAGACCGTTGCGCAGGATCTTCTCCAGCACAGACAGGAAAGGCACCAGTGCAGGCGAGTCGTCCTCAACCACGCCGGCGTGGCGCAGCTTCTCGACAGATACTAAATGCCACAAGTTAGGAGCTCAACCCGCAGTCGAAACGGCGAAACCGTGCCCGGACGCACGCACCTTCGAGCTCGCGCAGCAGATTCGTCGACGCACTCAGCTCACTCATCGCTTTCAAGTTTGTTTTTTTTTTTCCCCCAAAGTGGCGACTTGACCAGCCGATGAACTTTGAGGTCCTTCCCAAGCAGCCACCACACCAGAGCGCCAACACGAGCGGCAGTAGCAAGAAGCAACGGCATGCACCGGCGACACCAGACGACGAGGACATCGGCGGTGTCATGTCAGATGGCGCCCAAATGAGTGGTGGCGCTCTCGCGTCCGGAGGTTTGCCGTTTGTGTTTTCGATCGTGGGTGGCGGATCTCCTGCACTGTCGCCGTCGCATGTATCGTCAGCGTCATCTGCCTCGCAACTACGATCGTCCGCCAAGAAGAGGGTGGTGGCAACGGCGGCGGCGTCTGCATCGCAGCCAAGGCCATCTCCGAACTTGCGATCACCCTACAACACATCCCAGCGAACAGCAAGTCCTGCTGTGTTTACCAGCAGTCAGCATCATCATCAACTTCATCAGTACCACCCTGCTGCCGCTCCCATTGTACGCCCTTTTTTGTGTGAATCGCGTAATTAATCAACGACACAGGAATGGCGCGATCGTTCAGACATATCGCCGTCCAGTGTGCGCCACACCGGCTTCACACTCGGCGGCGGCGGCGGCGGCAGCGATCTGGACCCAATGGTGACTAAATTGAAGTTTGACGCGACCGCCGACGACGACATCGTTGCCCTCGACTTTGATGACGACCAGCTGATCACTGCTCATTTGTCGACTGGACCGCCTCAGCCGACATTGTCTCCCTCCTCCGTGACACGAACGGCAGTACGAAGCGACCGCCCCCCCATCGACGACGTCAACGACGACGACCTCGAGGCACTGTTTGACGACACGATCGACCGTGGCATTGACCGGCCAACTACCCCTCCGCCAATGCAGCCGTCCACTCCGCAATTTTCCTTCTCAGTGCCAAAGCTGCCTGTCTCTATCACCAGGTCCCCTGCGCGCTCGTCTACTGCCAGTCATGCTGGTGGTGCAGGTGACCGTGATAACAGTCCTACTTTCAAGCGCACGAAGCCGGCCAGTCGCGGTCCGCTCAGCGAGCAGTACCGACGTGTGCAGTCGCAGGAGCACTTTGCGCATGCCACAGCCAAGCCGGCCACCGACAGGACGTACGATATTGTTGCCATCAAGATCGAAGGTGACGGTAGAAACAAGACGTATTTTTATTTATTTTTTATTTTTATTTTTCTTTCATAGGTACGATCGTGTACGTTGAGGGCAAGTGTGTGTCAACAGGCGCAACAGACTTGCTGTGCTTCCCGTCACTAAAGCCCAGCGCTCTCGATCAACTGGCGCCCGGACTCCGAGTGGTCGCCCATCAGCCAGTCCACCAAGTTGTGCTCCCGCTCCAACAGCGACCTGTTGTGATCTGCTGCAACGTTGTACTTGTGGCATCACCGTACAGCTCGTCATCGTCATCCGCGACCCCCGCAACTCACCCAGCAACAGCGTCGAGATTCGTGCCAATACTACGTATGATTAATTTTCAACAAACAACAACAAAAAAAAAAACGTATTAATCCTTGGGCAGCATCGTGGATCAAGATTCCCGCCCAATCGGTGCCTGAACTCAAGACGCCTTTGATCAGTTCGACAACAGTGGTCATAGATCCCGAGTATGTTCCCCATTTTATTATTTCGTTTTACCGATTGTCGTGTGTAGACAAGCGAGACTGCAGGCACTGATAAAGGTTGGAGCAGACTCTGGGACGACACTGGCCGACTCCATCCTCCAGCGTGCACAGACGAAGACGTGCGCCGATTAGTCTTAGTGCATTTTGTGTAACCCTTCCTTGCTTTTTATTTTTCTATTGAAAAAAAATGGCACAAAACAAAAGTTGCGTTCCTTTCTTTTTATTAAAAAACATTGTAGGAAAAAAAAAAAAATTCTAGACGACGACGTCGGTGTCCTCGTTTGAATCGGCGAGGATGTCTTTGGGTGCCGCGGCAGTTGCTTGGGTCATCAACGCAGCTATTGCAAATACGATTGTAAGAATAATAATATAAAAAAAAAAAAGACGACAGCAAGCGTAGTATACTGTTCACATCGATTCCTGCGGCCTTGGCCGACTCTTCCAACTTGGATTTCTTCTCCTTGTCATCCTTTGCTCGGTCGCGCTTCTTCTTGTCTTGGACTTTTTTCAATCTAGCGAGTCATCACTACATCAGGGACCCAAAAACCAAAAAAAAAAAAAAAGGCCACATACCGGAAAAACTCCTCACGATCTTGCTCGTCGAGCTCGGATACGATGTAATTGATAGTGTTTTCAATGCGGGGGATGATCACGTGCTCGATGGCATTGACACGTCGGTTGGTCATCTTGATGACCTCGTCCAGGATGACAAAGGAGGTTTGCTGCGAGGCAAGCTCAACGAGCATCTGCACTGCCGATTTGTACGTCTTCTTGCACGACTGGATCTGCTGGCCACCGCGACCAAGACCCGTCAACTCAAAGACTAGAGAAGGAAAACACATTGTATTTGGAACCGGTCGACATCATCGCAAAAAAAAAAAAAAAAAAGCACTGTCATTGCCCTCCGTCAGCGACTCGAACTGAGGCAGCTGGACACCAGCCACGTTCTCCATCTTTGAGCGGACCTTGAGGGTTGCCGAGCCCGAAGCATTTTCACGCACTTGGATACTGTAAGGGGTTCGTCCGAGTTTGTTAGGGACACGCCCACAAACAGTCTCACGTACCCAATATGATCGCCGGCAACGTAGACGACCTGGGCGTAGGCAAACGCAGCCTCCTGCATGAGCGAGCCCATGAGCTTCTTGTTCTACAATCGGGTTTTGATAGGGTGCGTGGTTTATAAAAATCGTTGGCCAAAGAGGGTCGCGAACGCACCTCCATGATCTTCTTTGTAATGCCACGGAACTTGAGCGAGAGGGCGTCGCTCTTCTTCTTCAGCAGGCTGTAGCCGGTCTTGGCACCCTTGAGGCGCTGCTTGACACCCGTGAGGGCCCTGTTTTTTCAAACAGGAATAAAAACCCACACCCAAAAAAAAAAAAAAAAGCACAGCAAGAAGGGCAACGTACATGCGCGTGGGGAAGATGTTGAGACGTGCGTTCGAACCACCCGACATAGTTGTTGCGTTCCCCGGCGAGCAAGAGGTGGTGAAGGTTAGTTCAGGGTCTTGCGCTGCTGAAAATGGTGTTGGCACGTGCTCAACTTTCACAAACACGCCTGAGTTCTACGAGCGATAATGGCAGAGTACCTCTTCAAGACCCTTGTTATTGGCGACGCCGGTGCAGGTGCGTTGACCCCCCCGAAAATAGCACTTGCTCAAAAGTCCAGGGGCTAATGCACATGTACAACAGGGAAAACGGCCATCATCCAGCGTTACGTCAAGAACAAGTACGACGCCAACTACAAGTTTACGATTGGCGGTACGTCGGGGCGCTGTCTGTCTGAAGCTAACCGTGTTTTTTTTTTCCCCCTTTTGTTGTGTGGTGTAATAGTGGACTTTGCGCTCAAGGTCGTGCAGTGGGGCAAGGACGAGACAGTTCGGTTGCAGGTAACGTGGTCGCGGGTGCATCGGTGGCCTTGTTGACATCACTCTTCTCCTCTGTGCTTGCAGCTATGGGATATTGCAGGACAAGAACGATTTGGACGGATGACACACATCTACTACAAGGACGCATCGGCGTGCTTGATAGTGTTTGACATCACAGGACGACCAAGCTTTGACGCAGTCGCAAAGTGGAAACAAGATTTGGACAGCAAGGTGCACCTTCCCAACGGTCGATCCGTACCGTGCATTTTGCTCGCAAACAAGGTGCTCGCAGACAAATGAAAGAAAATTTAAAACTGACAGCGTTCGACCAAAAAAAAAAAAAGTGCGACATGTCACCACCCGGTCGCATTTCAGATCACGAGATTGCCGCCAAGTGCAAGGATTTGGGTTTCATCGCATGGTACATGCTGCCTAAAAAAAAAAAAATTTTTTTTTTTATCTTTTTTTAAAATTTTTTTTAGGTTTGCGGTTTCGGCCAAAGAAAACATAAACATCGGTGAGGCGATGAATGCGCTCATTAAAAACATCATTCAAGAAGGCAGTTTTGCAAACCCCAACACACAGGCACCAGGTGTTGTCCAGGTCGCAATCTCGCCAGCGGGCAACAGCCCTCAAGAGTCCGACTCTGCGTGTGGATGCTAAGTGATTTTGATACTCTCTCTCTCTCTCTCCCCCTCCCTTGTTCGTTTCGTTTGTCTTTTTCTCTCGTTCGTATTGTTTTCAGTGGTCCCTTGCATCGCCGTCGGGCAAACTCAAAACGTCGGACAAACTCCACCCCGACCCCACACTGCGCGATTTTCCTTCTCTCTCTTCTAATATTGTCTTGTCTTTCTCTCTTCTCTGTCGTGTATAGGTCTTTGACGCAAACAGGCGAAAGGAACTCGGATGGTTGATCGGAACAAAAGACGTCATTTTTTTTTTCACGCGACGGCAGCAACGAGAGAACCAACCTCCTTCGTTCTCCTCGCGCCACACAAACACGAACCTCGGTGACAGCGGAAAGAACAGACGGCAATGGGACTACTCTCCAAGGGCACCCCGCTGGCGTGGGAGGTACCGTTCAAGCGCTGGCAGGGCGGCAAGGGTGCCCAGGGCAAGAGTTGCTTACCAAATCAATCGCACAGGAAGCCGAACAGTACGCAGACCATGTGCGCAAGCATGGCGTCCTCCAGTTCCTCAATATCTGGCGCAAGGTCAAGGATCTGAACAACGACGAACTGCTATGGTACTCGGGCGCACGGCCCTTTTGTGGCCTTTTTTGAGAAACTAAGAAAGAAAAACGCGGCAGGGGCGACGAGGTCGAATACGTCCTCGTCAAACTGAGCGAGTCGAGCAAGGAGCCCAAGCTGCTGCTCGCGGGCCCGGAGCTTCTCGACGAGTTGCAAAAGCCCGAGAACGAGGCGCACGGCGCGCCCGTTGACATCTTGTGGCGCCCCGAGTACGGCCGTTACATGCTCGAATGTAAACTGCGCGTTCCCGATGGTTTGACGCTAACGCACGGTTTTGCTTCCAGCAACCCCAGGATCACCCTACGGGTCCAAGGCGCACGATTTCCTGCTAGTTGAGCCCAGCATGGTCCTGCGACGCAAGCAGGTGCAGGCGCTGCTCGCCAAGGACGAACATCTCATGACTGTGACTGCGTTCCCCCGTCTGGGGTCGCCGCACTTTCTCGAGCCCCACCATTCGCCAAACGGCCAAGCGTCGCAGTCCCTGTTTATCCCCGACGAGGCGATCAACGTGCACCCTCGGTTCAGGTAAAACTAGCTTTTCAGAGCGAGGCAACATCTTACGTTATCACAGCACGCTCACCGCCAACATTCGCAAGCGCCGCGGGGCCAAGGTGGCCATCAACATTCCCGTCTTCAAGGACAAGAACACCCCTTCTCCGTTTGTGGAAACGTTCCCAGAGACATCGTTTGCCGAGAGCAGCCAAGCCGCCAAGCCCGATCATATCTACATGGACTGCATGTGCTTTGGCATGGGATGCTGCTGCCTCCAAGTGACCTTCCAGGCGTGCAACCTTGACGAGGCACGTCTTTTGTACGATCAGCTGGCCCATTGGAGCCCCATCATGGTATTCGGTTTCTCAACAACAACAAAAACGTTTGACTAAAACATTTAAAAAAAAAAAAATTCGCACAACAGCTCGCCCTCACGGCTGCGGCTCCCATCTTTCGCGGGCTGCTTGCAGATGTCGACGTGCGCTGGCAAGTCATCTCTGGATCGGTAGACGATAGGACTGCGGAGGAACGCGGTGAAAAGGTTTTTTTCCTCTCATTGCTGTTGTCTCCAAAAAAGATAAACTTTCTCTTGTGCAGCCGCTCGAGAAGAACAAGCACAGGATCCCGAAATCACGGTATGACTCCATCGACTGCTTTCTGTCTCAGGGTCCCAACTACCGTCCCGAGTACAATGACCTCGATCTGGTATACGATCACTCCATCTACGATCAGCTGCGAGCCGAGGGTGTGGACGATTTGCTGGCACGTCACATTTCGCACCTGTTTATTCGCGACCCCCTCGTGATCTACCGTGAGCTGCTCGACCAGGACGACGCCAACTCGACGGACCACTTTGAAAACATCCAATCGACCAACTGGCAGACGATGCGGTTCAAGCCGCCTCCACCAAACAGCCCCATCGGTTGGCGCGTCGAGTTCCGCTCGATGGAAGTTCAACTGACCGACTTTGAGAACGCGGCCTTTGTCACGTTCATCGTCATGCTCACACGCGCCATCCTCACCTTTAACCTTAATTTTTACACGCCCATGTCCAAGGTATTGAAACGTCCCCATTGGGCGCAATATCTAACCGTTGAATCTAGATCGAAGCAAACATGGCCACAGCGATGAATCGCGACGCCTGCACCAATGGCAAGTTCTACTTTCGCAAAAACATCTTCTCTTCGACGAACAACAATAATGGAAACGGCCCCGATCTGCACGAGAGCGTGGACGCAGAGTACGACCTGTTTACGATCAACGAGATTTTCAATGGCAAGGTTTGTGCCTCTTTTTTTTTTTCTTTTTTCTTTTTTTTTCGTCTTAAAAATGTTTTATTGAAACAGGCGGGGACTCCATTCAAGGGCATCCTACCTCTCATGTACTCTTACCTAGACTCTGTCAACGCCGACTTTGAAACCCTCTGCTGCATCGGCCGCTACCTC
>Ga0302227_10002968_pt1 | contig 11390 bp, 10 predicted proteins | sample II_Palsa_N1_1_FD_193525 | JGI IMG/M metagenome (GOLD analysis project Ga0302227, IMG submission 193525) | Peat permafrost microbial communities from Stordalen Mire near Abisko, Sweden - II_Palsa_N1_1 | ecosystem: Environmental > Terrestrial > Soil > Palsa > Peat permafrost | place: Sweden...
TGAATACCGATTTGTCCAGATATAGTTGCCAGATGGCTTTGCCGGGTTTTGGCGAGGCCGCGCAAGCCCTTTTGCAAAAGGCAAAGGTATTGATAGCGGGCGCGGGAGGCTTGGGCTGCCCCGCCGAGCAGTATTTAGCGGCGGCAGGGGTGGGCCATTTGGGTATAGTGGATCACGATGTGGTTTCGATAAGCAACCTGCACCGGCAAATATTATTTACCCCTGAAGATGCAGGCTTAAAAAAAGCGTTAGTAGCCAGGGATAGGCTGCAAAAGCAAAACCCGGGTATTAAAATTACAGCGCATGATCTGAAGATCACATCGGATAATGTGTTGGAATTAATAGCCGGGTATGATATAGTTGTTGACTGCACCGATAACTTCGATACCCGTTATTTGCTGAACGATGCGGCTGTGTTGAGCGGCAAACCGGTTGTTTACGGCGCTATTTACCGGTTTGAGGGCCAGGTTGCCGTATGGAACGTAATTAATACCGGTGGCAGGCAAAGTCCCAACTATCGCGACCTTTATCCGCAGGTAAACGCCGCTGTAATACCCAATTGCGCCGATGGTGGCGTTATACCTACGCTGGCAGGCATAATCGGTTGTATGCAGGCTAATGAGGTAATTAAATACATTACCAAAACCGGGGAATTGCTGGCAGGCAAAGTGCTGGTTTTTGATGCCGAAACCATGCAGAGCCGGGTTATAAAGATCGGCGCCTTTACCAAAACTAATATTATCGCTTTAAAGCATACGGAATCCATCCCTGCCATCACCGCAGCCGAAGTAAAGGCGGGTTTGCAAAATAACACCCTCGAATTGGTTGACATCCGCAGCGACCAGGAGCGTGATGTGATCGACATTGGCGGCGTACATATTGAAGCGGATGAACTGGAGTATAACTGGGATTATATCAATAACGGCACAACTAAAGTGCTATACTGCTCATCCGGCAAGCGGAGCAGCGAAGCGGTAAAGATGATCAAACAGAAATTTCCGGAGGCAAAGGTGTTTTCGCTGGAGGGCGGCTTGACACGATTACTGGATTTGAAGGATCAAGAGGATTGACTGTTAATCACGAAAAATCCAATAATTGTGTCATACTAAGGATGCGCTGCCACCCATACTTCGCCATCTTCAAATATCTCTTTTTTCCAGATGGGTACAGTTTCTTTCAACGTATCTATCACATACCTGCAGGCCTCGAACGCGGCGGCGCGGTGGGCGGCTGATACGGCTATGATCACCGGTACTTCGCCAACGGCCAAAACCCCGGTACGGTGATGAAGGAGCAGCTTCTGAACCGGCCATTTTTCACCAGCCTGAACGGCTATTTTCTCCATTTCGGCCAGGGCCATTTTTTCGTAGGCCTCAAATTCCAGTCGTACAACCGTTTTGCCTTTGGTGGCATTGCGCACGGTACCAATAAATATATCTATCCCGCCAGATTCCGGCGACATTATCCAATCGATACAGCTTTGTATATGGAGTGGCTGGGCTGATATTTGTATGTTGGTTTGCAATGGGTATGTGTTAAAGGTGCTCACTATCCTCCGCTAACCGGCGGAATTATCGCTATCTCATCGCTCGGGTGGATGGTATCTTCGGTCAAAGCGTATTCATTGTTTACGGCTATCATATAAGAAGCCAGTTGTTTAAGCCGGGGGTACTGTTTTTCCAGCGAATATTTCAGGTTATAAACTGTCGCGTCGTTAGTCAGTTCAACACTGATGGATGAGTTTCCGAATATATCTTTAGCTATACCAAATGCCAGTATATTTATCTTCATTTGTTCAATTTATGGTTTGACAAAGGCCGGCCCACATTGTTTCAAAATTAAGGCAAATAGCTAACAATATTGCACAATTAAGTAAATTAGCCATATTTTGAATCAAAATTTCAGAACAATCCGCTGCCTAAAATTGTATATTTGAATATGGCTGTTCCCTCAATTACACGCTTACCAATTACCAAAGTAAACCACACTGCAAGCACACAAACCGATGACGCGCTTGCTATTGAAGAGCCTTTAGAGATAAGGCTGGAATACGGCGCGCCGGGTAAAAGAACTGTGCAAAATATTTCGGTAACTATGCGCACACCGGGTAACGATGCCGAACTGGCATTGGGGTTTCTATTTACCGAAGGCATTATTCAACTACAAAACAGTGTTACCGCCACTGACCATTGTTTTATTGCCTGTGCCGAAAATAAGGAAAACGTGATACAGGTTTCATTAAGCCCGGATGCCATACCCAGCCTGCGTAATACCGGGCGTAATTTTTACACCACCAGCAGTTGCGGCGTATGCGGCAAAGGATCTATCAATGCCATACGCACGGTAGGAACTTATATAGATAAGCCGGATGATAACAGCATCAGCGCGGCGGTTTTGCACCAATTACCTGCCATTTTAAACCAGCATCAAAAGATTTTTGCCGATACCGGTGGCTTGCACGCCTCTGCTTTATTTACACCATGGGGCGAATTGCTGATGCTGCGCGAGGATGTGGGCAGGCATAATGCTTTGGACAAACTGATAGGAGCGGCCATTAATAAAAACTGGCTGCCTTTGGATAAGCACATTTTGCTGTTAAGCGGGCGCGCCAGTTTTGAGCTGGTGCAAAAAGCGGCTATGGCAGGCATAACCATCATAGCGGCAGTGGGCGCGCCATCGAGTTTGGCGGTACAACTGGCCGAAGAATTTAACATAACGCTTGTAGGTTTTTTACGTAACGGGCGTTTCAATATTTATAGCGCGGCACACCGCATTTTAATACCCGAATATGAAATTACGCGTTAAAAGCAACGGATTACGCTATCGCCTTACCCGCAGCGATGTTGATACACTGGCGAGGGACGGTTACCTGGAAGAATTGGTTAATTTTGCCGGTAATCCGTTTGTTTACGCCTTGCAATTAACTGACGGACAGGAGCTAACAGCCAGTTATATAGATAATAAAATCACGCTGTGCATGTCGCGGAAAATGATACAGGAGCTAATAGATACCGAGCGTGTTGGCTTTGAAAACCACTACGGCGCGCTGCATTTATTGATAGAAAAGGATTTTACCTGTTTGGATAATGTAGACGAGGACCAGAGCGATAATTATCCGAACCCCTTGGCCGAAAAAATAAAGCTATGAGCGAGAAAGTGAAAGAAAACCCGGCAGCGGAAAACCCGGAGGAATTGCTTGATCTGGAAGTAACCGAACCTAAAAAATGGGCGGCGGGGATTCCGGCTGTAACAGCAGCTATGGCTGATATTTTGAAAGAGGCTGGTTTGGTGCGTGGCATGGAAGGGCTGTTCCACATGAATAAAAAGGGTGGATTTGATTGCTCCAGTTGTGCCTGGCCCGACCCGGATGATGACCGATCACCCATCGCGGAGTATTGCGAGAATGGCGCCAAAGCACTCGCGGAAGAAGCTACCACTAAAAAGCTGAGCGCTGAGTTCTTCGCGCAAAATTCAGTGGCCCACCTGGCAAAACTAAATGATTACGAAATAGGTAAGAAGGGCCGTATAGCCGAGCCTGTTTATCTTCCCAAAGGCGGTACGCATTACGAGCCCATCAGTTGGGACGATGCCTTTAAAAAGATAGCCGATCACTTGAATAAATTAAACTCGCCCAATGAAGCCGCGTTTTATACATCGGGCCGTACCAGTAACGAGGCATCATTTACTTACCAGCTGTTTGTGCGCGAATATGGTACCAATAATTTGCCCGACTGCTCCAATATGTGCCATGAATCGTCGGGCTCCGGTTTGGGCGAAACGATAGGCATAGGCAAAGGTACGGTTACGCTGAATGATTTTTATGATACCGATGTGATCATTATCATGGGGCAAAATCCGGGTACCAATCACCCGCGAATGCTTACCGCGCTGCAAAAGGCAAAGGATAAGGGATCAAAGATCATCGCTATAAACCCATTGCACGAAGCAGGGCTGATGGGCTTTAAAAACCCGCAAAATATAAAGGGTATCCTGGGCATCACCACACAACTGGCCGATCTGTATCTGCAGGTAAAGATAAACGGTGATATGGCATTGCTTAAAGCTATTGAAAAGCTACTTTATGAAGCCGAAGTGAAAGAACCCGGCAAGGTTTTCGACCAGGATTTTATAAGGAACAATACGGTTGGTTATACCCGGTTTTTGCATAGCCTTGAGCAGCATAATGTGGATGAACTCGCCGAAAAATGCGGTGTACCTGTTGAACAAATACAGCAGGCCGCCGAAATGCTGAAATATAAGAGCCGGATAATTATTTGTTGGGCCATGGGCATAACCCAGCATGAAAACGGGGTTGATACCATAAAGGAAATAGTGAACCTGACTATTTTAAAGGGTGCCATTGGCAAGCCGGGAGCGGGTTTATGCCCGGTACGCGGCCACAGCAATGTGCAGGGTAACCGCACCATGCTCATATTTGATAAGCCTACCCCGCAGCAATTAGATAAATTAAAGCAGGTATATGGTTTCGAGCCGCCGCGCGAACACGGTTTTGACGTGGTGGAATCGATAAAAGCCATGCACGAGGGTAAATTGAAGGTGTTTTTTTCGATGGGAGGTAATTTTCTATCGGCTACGCCGGATACCAACTATACCGCCGATGGTTTGCGAAAAATGAAGCTGACGGTTTGCGTATCAACCAAACTCAACCGCAGCCATTTAGTGCATGGCGGGGAAGCGATCATATTGCCGACATTGGCCCACAGCGATAAGGATATGATCAATGGCGAGGCGCAATTGGTAAGCTGCGAAAACTCGATGGGCGTTATACAAATGTCGAAAGGGATTTTGGAACCGGTATCTAACAGGCTGTTAAGCGAGAACCAGATAGTATGCCGCCTGGCAAAGGCCACGTTGGGCGAAAATAGTGTGATCGACTGGGATAAGTTTGAAAACAGCTACGACGCCGTGCGCGATGATATTGAAAAAGTGGTGCCCGGTTTTACGGATTATAACAAACGTGTGCGCCAACCGGGTGGCTTTTACCTGCCAAACGCCGCCCGCAACGGCGAATTTAAGGCCCAGGGATTTGGTGGCAAGGTGCCGTTTACCATAACAGAGCTAACCGAACATAAACTGGCCGAAGACGAGTATATAATGATGACCATCCGCAGCCACGACCAGTTTAATACCACCATTTATGGTTATGAGGATCGTTATCGCGGCATACATAACGAGCGCCGGGTAATATTTATGAACGAAAAAGATATTAAAAAAGCGGGCTTAAAAGCAGGGGATAAGGTCGACCTGTTTAATCATCATGGTGGTAAAGAGCGCGTGGCAAGGTTATTTGTGGTGGTTCCGTATAATATTCCGGAGCGTAATACGGCAACCTATTACCCTGAAACCAATGTGCTGGTACCAATAGATACCGTTGCTAAAAAAAGTAATACGCCTACATCTAAATTAGTGATAATTAAGATCAAAAAACATTAGGGAGGTTTTTTACCACAGCGTGTTTTTTAACCATAGCGTTCACAAAAAAAACACAGAGGCAACAGCTGATATTCAGCTTGATTTTAATTTACGAATGAATTTTTAACCACAAAGATTTTAATAGTTCATATTTAAACCATTTTATAATTTTAGATTTTTTAACCACAAAGTAAAACACAAAACAATACAGAGGCATAGTTTATAAAAACTGATATTCAATCTGATTTTAATTTAGTTTAAACTTCGTAAATTTTACTTAGGCATATATTTCTTAACAATTAGCATCAATTACAAATCATAAAAGCGCTGGGTTCCTCTGTGCAAACCTTCTAAATCTCTGCGGTTAAATTATTAGGAAATCAAATTTTCCTTCAGATAAAATTTGTTAACTATTGATGCGTTACACCCGTTACATGTAACACCCCCACTTGTGATTTGGATAGCGACAAGCATCTGTTCGATAAAAATTTCAGCCGGTTAAATAGATCATCTAAGTCCGTCAAAACTATACTGCGCCACGCTCCAAAACTCATCAAGCGCTATAATTCTGGGTTTAAAAAAAGAGATCAATCCGGGCCAGTCGTTACGGTTAAAGATGCTTGCGTTATCCATTTGTTTGTAAACTCTGCTGATCGTTTTGCCGTTCTCATCCACATCATGCAATGCCCATGTCCATTCTTCATTCAGGGTATTGTGCAGCATTGTTTTTAGTTCCATAAACTGCTCAAAAAACAGTTCCTGTATACCGGGGTCGTTATGTGTTATCACAATGCCGATGGTTGCCGAACGTTTGCCAGCCTCCATTTTAAAATACAGATTTTTGATGCCGGTTTTGTAGTTAACCCAGTTTATCTTCAATCCGTCGGCTGATGGATGCGGCGCTATATATTGCCCGAAGGTTGTCCAGAACGCCTGCCGCGTTTGCGATGCTTCATCTTTTGAATACATTATGCCACAAATATTCAAATTTCATTTCAAAGCAAATACGGGTTACATAAAATTGTCATTACAAATACACTTCAACCTAAAAAGAGATTAACTTAGCCCAAATGCTTTCTCACAGCAATTAGTATAAACAATGAGAAGTTATATTTTGGTTTTCTTTTTTTGGTCGATTGCTTACGCGGCCTTTTGTCAGCCCGCGCCCAAGCCTTATGGGCCCATCCCTACGGCGGCACAGCTAAAATGGCAGGAAACAGAAATGTACTGCATTATCCATTTCGGGCCTGATACGTATACCGATAAGGAATGGGGTTATGGCGATGAAGACCCAAAAATAGTGAATCCCAGCCATTTTGATGCCCTCCAAATTGTCGGCGCGGCCAAAGCGGGCGGCTTTAAAGGCGTGGTGATAGTAGCCAAGCATCACGACGGTTTTTGCATGTGGCCTACCAAAACCACGGAGCATAACATCAGTAAAAGCCCCTATAAAAATGGCAAAGGCGATATTGTGGAGGAATACCGCGAGGCCTGTGATAAACTGCATATAAAAATGGGCATTTACTGCTCGCCCTGGGATAGGAACAGCGCCTTATATGGCAAGCCGGAATATGTAACCGATGTTTTCCGCAAGCAACTGGAGGAATTATATACTAATTACGGCCCGCTGTTCATCACCTGGTTTGATGGCGCAAATGGTGGCGACGGCTATTACGGCGGCGCGAAGGAAACCCGCACTATTGATCGCTCCACCTATTACGGCTGGCCCGAAACCTGGGCTATAGTGCGTAAACTGCAACCCGGTGCCGCCATATTTGGCGATGTTGGGCCGGATGTACGCTGGGTAGGCAACGAAAAGGGCGAAGCAGGCGAAACCTGCTGGGCAACCTACACGCCGCATGCGCCCGACAGCACTAAAGCGCCTGGAAATGGATATGTAAAGGATTATGAGGGAATAGAAGGACATAGAGAGGGCAAATACTGGATGCCAGCGGAGTGTGATGTGCCGCTGAGGCCGGGATGGTTTTATCATCAAACGCAGGATGGAAAATTAAAGTCGGTTGATACTTTACTAAGTTTATATTATAAAAGCGTAGGGAGAGGAGCATGTCTGGATCTGGGGTTATCACCTGACAGAACCGGAGATTTGTACAAGAACGATGTAGACACGCTAAAAAAGTTCGGAGAAATAATATCGGGTACTTTTGCTGTTAATTTGGCCAAGGGTGCCACATTAACAGCAAGTAACGTTCGTGGCGGCAACAAAGCTAAATTCGGACCGCAAAATTTGATTGATAATAGCCGTTATACCTACTGGGCAACAGATGATAAAGTGAAAACACCGCAGCTTATAGTAAACTTGCACCGTTCTACAGAATTTAACGTGATTCGCCTGCGAGAGAATATTAAACTGGGACAGCGGATAGACGCAGTTGCGATAGATGCATGGAAAAACGGTAAATGGGAGCAAATTGCTGCCGCTACAAGCATCGGTGGGAACAGGCTGATACGTTTACCATATAATGTAGAAGCAAGCAAAGTACGGCTAAGAATAATTAAATCTGATGCTTGTATAGCTTTAAGTGATTTTGGATTGTTTAAGCAGAATTATAATGACCAACCGGTACTTAGTAAGATTGATTAATACTTGAATTATGACCCTGTTAAAAAAGCTGATTCCCTTTCTTATTTTATCGATGAGTTCATTTGCTTGCCTCGCGCAGCAAGCCCCGCTTTATGATACCACCGCCAAGCCTCAGCTCATTTCCCGGCAATTTTCCTTTACCGAGGGCGCCTCGGTTGATAAAAAAGGCAATGTGTTTTTTACCGATCAGCCCAATAACAAAATATGGGAATATGATGTAAATGGTAATTTATCGGTTTTTTTAGATAGCGCCGGGCGCTCCAACGGCATGTATTTCGATCACAAAGGGAATTTGATCACTTGCGCCGATGAGCACGACCAGTTATGGTCGATATCACCTAAAAAGAAAATAAAAGTGCTGGTTACCGACCTGAACGGCCACCTGATGAACGGCCCCAACGATGTTTGGGTGGATAACAAAGGCGGCATCTACATGACCGACCCTTATTACCAGCGCGATTACTGGACACGTAAAAAATCAGATCTCGACGGCCAAAAGGTGTATTATCTGCCCAAAAACAGCCATGAACCCATTGTAGTGGATGCCGATCTGAAACAGCCCAACGGCATAGTGGGTACGCCCGATGGTAAATATTTATATGTAGCGGATATAGCCGCCAATAAAACTTATAAATACACCATCAACAAAAACGGCACTTTAAGCAACCGGGTATTGATCATTCACCAGGGGTCAGACGGGATGACACTGGATGAAAAAGGAAATATTTACCTGTGCGGCAAGGGCGTAACCATTTACAACCCCGACGGCGAAAAGATAGGCCATATAGCCATTAACGAACCCTGGACAGCTAATCTGTGCTTCGGCGGCAAGGATAAGGATGTGCTGTTCATCGCCGCGTCCAAAGCCTTATATACCCTAAAAATGAATGTAAAGGGTGTAGAGTAGAGACGCAAAATATTACGTATTTGTCCAGATCAGAAGTTTATTTCAGTGTAGCGGGCAAACTTATCCGGAAGATTGACCCTTCGTTCTCAACGCTCGTTACAGAGATTTTGCCTTTATGCCGTTCCACTATTTGCTTTACAATACTTAGCCCCAAGCCGGTTGATTGTTCGCCCCTTAAACCGGTACGCCCCGCCTTTGAAAAACGATCGAACAAATGCGGGATCATCTCTTTCGGAATACCCAGGCCATGATCTTTTATTTCAATTATGGCATTGGCGTTTTCCATATCCAAATGAATTTCAACCTTATCGTTTTCCTTCGAAAATTTGAGGGCATTGCTGATCAGGTTATCCATCACCCGGTGAAATTTCTCTTTATTTACCTCGGCATACAGGGGGATATAATCGCTGCTGAATACAATAGGATGTTTGGCTTCATTATGTATCTTCCAGCTATCGATGATCTTGCGAACAAATAAATTCAGGTCGATCTTAGTGGTTTCTATCACATTTTGGTCGTCATTTCGGGCTGCCTCCAGCAAATCTGTAATTATACCGCGCGCCTTAACACACGATGCCTTTATAATATCAATATTTTCGCGGGTATCATCGTCAACCTCTTCCAGTTCCATTATCATAGCTGTTGATTCCACTGCCGCCAGCGGGTTACGCAGGTCGTGCGCTACCATACCCAGCACCTGGTTCTTAAAATTGGCGGCGTTCTCAATGGCTACGTTATTCTCCCGAATTTCAATAACCTGCTTATAGTAATTAGCCTTGTAGGAGTAAAAATACCTGGAAGTTAAGTAAAAACCACAAAGTAAAATTATGGATATCAACTCATTATAAATTATTTCAGTGGGGCTGGCCTGGCTGTATAATAAAAGCGCTGTAAAGATTATACCAATCGATATCAACAGGATCACCGTTTCATACAGCTCGAACACGCATACAATACTTATAATAACCAGCGGAATCATGTATAGTGTTAGGGCGTTGCTGGGATCAGATGTAGCGATAAAGCTGGAGAAAATGCCACAAGCTATCAGGTATAAACTGAATAAAAAAACATACAAGGTTATCAGTGCCAGTGATTTACGGCGTTTTTTATACCAGGCTATCAGCAAATAACTGCTCAAAAAGAAAAAAGGCGTAATAAAAAGATAAAGCCAGTTGGTAAAGTTAAATTCCGGAAAGTTTTCCGCCTTGGTAAGGCTCTCGGGGAATACGAGGTAAAGTACCCTGATGATCAGGTTCAGTATTAAAAAAATCAAACTACAGGTGCGTACGGCCACCAGGTTTTGCAACGTATAATAGTTGCGGTAGGCGAGTACATATTTTTGGGGTATTTTTTTTAAAAAATGGGTGTCCAACTTTTCAGTATAAGGGTCGAATCAAAAATAGGGATTTTTTTATTTGAAATATAGTTTTTGCCCTGTTGGCGTTAACAATGCAAAACTAAACGCTATCATAGGCGTTTAAAGCTATACTTGTTTATCTTTATTATCGGTACTTGCCAAAAGGGCATGTATTTTTGTTTTTGAATGACAATTTTTCATAAATTGAACTGTGGTAGGTTTTTTGAATAGTAATCATCACTATGAACTTTAACAACTTTACTATAAAAGCACAGGAGGCTGTACAAAAAGCTTCAGAAATAACCCTCGGCAACAGGCAGCAGGCCATTGAAACGGCGCATCTGCTTAAAGGCTTATTGCTGGTTGATGAAAATGTTATATCCTACCTGTTAAAAAAACTGAACGTAAACCTTAACCGGTTGAACGATATACTCGATCAGCAGATCGAAGCATTCCCCAAAGTAAGCGGCAGCGATGTTTATTTATCGTCGGGTGCTAACGCGGCTTTGCAAAAAGCGCAATCCTATTTAAAAGAATTTAAGGACGAATTTGTATCAGTCGAGCATATTTTACTGGGCATTTTAGCCGGTAACGATAAAACCAGCGGTGCTTTAAAGGATTTTGGCGTAACCGAAAAGGACCTTAAAAAAGCCATTGTTGCCTTACGCGGCGATAACAAGGTAACCGACCAGAATGCCGAAGCAACCTATAACGCGCTGAACAAATACGCCCGCAACCTGAATGAATACGCCGAATCGGGTAAATTGGACCCGGTTATTGGCCGTGATGAGGAGATTCGCAGGGTGATACAGATATTATCGCGCCGTACCAAAAACAACCCTATTTTGGTTGGGGAGCCGGGCGTTGGTAAAACCGCCATTGCCGAAGGTATCGCTTTCCGTATCATCAAAGGCGATGTGCCCGAAAGTTTGAAATCAAAAACCGTTTATTCGCTGGATATGGGCGCGCTTATAGCAGGTGCCAAATACAAGGGCGAATTTGAAGAACGTTTAAAATCGGTTATTAAGGAAGTGATACAGGCTGATGGCGAGATCGTATTATTTATCGATGAGATCCACACCCTGGTA
>Ga0302227_10002971_pt1 | contig 11385 bp, 13 predicted proteins | sample II_Palsa_N1_1_FD_193525 | JGI IMG/M metagenome (GOLD analysis project Ga0302227, IMG submission 193525) | Peat permafrost microbial communities from Stordalen Mire near Abisko, Sweden - II_Palsa_N1_1 | ecosystem: Environmental > Terrestrial > Soil > Palsa > Peat permafrost | place: Sweden...
TAACTACTACTAATCATGCCTGCTAACAGCATCGGGTTTGCGTTTGGTCCTTTGTGTTGGGCACCAATATCCGAAATATGGGGCCGGAGGTTGTCAATGCTACCTGCGGTGTTTGTTTTAGGTCTATTTTCTATTGCCACAGCCGTTGCTAAGAACGCCGAAACCATATTCATAACTCGCTTCTTTGCGGGGTTGTTTGGATCTGCTCCTGTGAGCAACGTTGCAGCAGCATTAGGCGATATTTGGGAACCGAAAGCAAGAGGAATTGCCACAACATTTTACGCAATTGGTGAGTTTCATGCCTGCTCCATATCTAGCTCTAGCTAATCATTTGCAGCTGTGGTGGGAGGCCCGACTTTAGGCCCTGTCATTGGAGCTGCCTTGACTGTTAACCCCCATTTAGGGTGGAGATGGACCGAGTATATCGAGGCTATCTGGGTGTTTGCCACTCTGGTGATGTGTGTCTTTGCACTACCCGAGATGTATGCGCCAGTTCTCCTCAAGAAAAAGGCACAAAAGTTGCGCAAACAGACCGGAAACGAAGCACTCTATCACCCGGCAGAACGAATCAAATTATCTCCAAAGACGATAGTCACGAAGCACTTTGCACGGCCACTTCGAATGCTGGTTACTGAACCCATGGTTACCTGCATCGCTTTCTACGCCTCATTTGTCTACGCACTTCTCTATCTGACTCTCGAGGTCTTTCCCATCGTCTTCCAAGAAAATCGACAGTGGAGTCCCGTCATTGGATCCCTGCCCTTCATCGGGCTGTTCATTGGCGTCTGTCTTGCCACTGTCGTCAATCTAGGGAATCAGGCCAGATATGTCAGAATATCCGATGCAGCTCATGGCAAACCAGTCCCCGAAGCTCGACTGGCACCTATGGCCATAGGGGGTTTCCTTTTTGCCATTGGGCTCTTTTGGTTCGCCTGGACAGCCACGCCTTCAATCTTCTGGCTTTCCCCGGTCTTTGCAACGGTCTTCATTGGAGCAGGCTTCAACATCATTTTCCAACAATGTATCAACTTCCTCGTTGATACATACGGGTTGTACGCTGCAAGTGCTGTGTCCGCAAACACCTTCCTCAGGAGCGTCTTGGCTGCAGGCTTACCGCTCGCAGCTCAGCCGATGTTCCACAATTTGGGAGTCGGCCGTGCGATGTCGATTCTTGGAGCAGTGGCTACAATTGCGATCCCTGTTCCATTTGTGTTTATGAAGTATGGTTTGGCATTGAGGAAGAAGTCATCCTTTGCGCCTGTAGATGAGGATTGAGATAAGCATTTACATTCGAAAATGTTTATATAGATTTAGATACCCCTTTTAGCTTTGAAAAGCAGATAGACATATAATATCACTGGATCATCACTATATCTCGACCCTTTGCGAGGTTTTCATATCAGTCAAAATCCTTGGCCTGCTGATTCTAACCAGTCTGCCCAGCACCTCTCTGCAATTTCGTCTATAATTTCTGATATCTGGTAGTTTCAGAAAGGCAAGCTCTAGTGAAGCTCTAGGGGAGTGGGATCCTACCCCTTGCTAGAGTATGCGTGACATCGAGATGGGAGGAGGCAACAGCCGACCTCTATGCTTGAATCGAAGCTCTTCAGAGAGTCAATAGAGAATGAAAGACCTAAGAACACAAGCATGCTCTCTCTGTCGAGGGACATTGAGATTGAGAAGAGTGGGTCTTCGGATTCGCTCCTCTGTTCTCTCGGCCGGGGGATGGAGTATAGTCGGATCAATTTTATTGTGGAGCTGTAAGCAGGAGAATTTCTTCAATCTTGCGGGCCATTTGACAGTATGACCAGCCTTGTAAAGGTTTCAGCAGCTTTACTAGGGGGTTTCAGAGGCTTTTGGTCAGAGCAACTGGGTGCTTTTCTGATTCAGCAGGTGAAGATACCACAACAATTACAAGACCTACAATAGGGCTACTGCCAAGCGGTTACCAAATTGGCATTCGACCAGGACATATCCTCAGACACTGTAATAAATCTGACACTTTGACCTTGGCATAAAGTCCATTCTGGTCGTCAATTCCAACACTTAAGATCACCTCGTCATCCAGATATCCCGTTCCCTTTTCTCTGATATCACTTTCCTCCCTGCCCCAAGCATACGCGATCGTGGTTGTGTATGTGAATTGGCCCCATTCAGTGCGGCTTCCAGACTGTGTCTCCTCGACGTCATCCCAGATTTCCTTTGCTGTCCAGCCACGACTGGTTTCATTCGCCAGGAGTATGGGATTTCGACTAGCTCCAAGCATATTAAAAGGTGGCGTAGCGGACCAGACTACGAAGTATCGTTCATAGCGCATAGGAAGGCCATATTTGTTGACGTGCTTCCTATGAATGGCTGCAAAGAATACCGTCTCTCCAAACCGATTGATGCAGGTCGAGTTCGACCTCGTGCAGAGAACTAGCTTTAATGCCGGAGTAGCTTGATGCCAAGAGGCTCCAGCCAGGAAGTGCCCCCCAGATACATCCAATGGCGTTGGCTCATCGAGGCATGGCTCTTCTGAAATGTCTGTTTGGTTGGTGGTTGTGAGGCCAGCTCCAATCAGCTGAGCAAAGGTCCGGGTCGTAGAGTTGAGTTCGTATTGCAAATAGGATACTGAGGACGAAGGTGAGAACATCACCCAGTTCTTCTCATAAGATCGGCGTGTTGATGGTGGATTACGAGTAAGCTCCGTCAACGTGGGATAAGACATCAATGGACCAGGTCCCAGTCGCCTTGGAGACGAAGCGAATGTTTCTTGGATATCGGGATATACCACTCTCAGATCGATGGCCCAGAGCCCAATGCAGGCATATCTCGATCTACTCACAATCAATAATGCTTTCAAAGCAAGAAAGAATCTGCTCACTGTGACGCCACCATCAAGATGGGTTCTCCCCTACCCGAGTAGAACAGCCTGGGATCGTGAAAGCCTGGAATATCAGCGAGTAGCTGTTCAATGCCATCACATCGCTCAGCTGGCGTTGGAGGGACATCCACCTCAATTGGCGTGGTAACACATCGAAGTCCCCCATTAGACCCAAGAATTTCGAGATCATCTTCCGTGCAAGCCTTCTCACGTGAGTTGCCAGACTTCTGGGATGGTGGGTGGCATATGTTGGCTTCACAGAGCACATTGCTCCGATAAAGCTCACCATGAGAGGCGACCATATTGACGATTACGTACTGGTTCTTGGACCAATAAGGAAGAGCAAGGATTGTGGGATTCCAAAAGCTCCGTGTGTCTTTTGGAGTCGCAGTTATCGGGCTCATGGAGATGTTGTAAAGTAGGTTTGGAAGACGTATATGCCCGGTGAACTGGTTCGGGGAGCTGGGACATTGAGTGAGGTCTATCAATGCTCTAGGAGCATAGATCTTCGAAGCTCCCACCGGATCAGTCAAGTCAGCGTTCAATAAGCCATCAGAATGTGCATGCTGTACCTTCAGCGGTGTGGGAAGGCGGCGGTAATCTGAGTCGTTGACCATTGAGTGGTTGAATGGCATACGCAGTTGCTCTTGGGAACCACGAAAACATCTAAACGCATAGATATCTGCTGGTCCTTGAGGAGATTTAGAGACCAGGAGATACAGCAAGCAGATGATGGGAATTGAGAGCAAAAATCTCTTGACTATTGGGCTTGACATGTCGGCAACGCAGAAGGCTTTGAGGAAGAAGGCATCAATTGCCAGACAAAATTTCATCGTCAGGATGTTGAGGATTTTCTAAAGACGAAAGCTTGACGAAGCCGAAGGGAAAATAGGAAGGCGTTGGGGACATGACTTCTGCCCGTAGACGTGAGGAAAGTGCAACGTATAGATATTGAAGTTCGTCTCGAGAGAGTACTCCTTCCAAACACAGCCAAAAAGAAAAAAAAGGGCGCGCTTTTCAATTTCAAAACATTCTGCTTGAAAGTATACGTCCTTGCCGTTGATCTGTTACGTCCACCCAATTGAACTTTACTTTTATCGGTTTCAAAATTGTGCCCAAGACATGAGCTGCAACTCCCCCTTGTTGACACCAGAGTGTTCTCCAATCCGACCTGAGGTAGTTGAAGCATCGACGCCATGGTCCGACGTTCTCCTCGAAGATTTACGATTAGCACTTGAACTAGATCCCCGGATCCAAACAAGATATGGAGTCGTGACAGGCCGCAATTGCAGGACTCGTTTCCGAGGTCAAAATAAGATTGCATGGCTTGCTATCTTGGTGATCGTGGGCCTCTTGTGGGCACTAAAGGCAGGAAAGAACAAAGTTTTAATAAAAAGCAAGCTCGTCACTCACCAAAGCCTGGACGGATTGCAATTCATCAACTCCAGCGATCCAGCCATTCGTGTACGCCAGTTCGCTCACTTGCTTGCCCATGGCTAACTGTAGGTTGCAGTATGTTGGCCGCTGGGTATCAACTGCTGATAGAACGCATAATGATGGCTCGTTCCCTGGTATCAAATCTGCTTCTCTTCCATCCTGACCATGCTGACTTGTGTTCATCGAAGGAGTGTACCTCGACTTTGCCTTCAAAGGCAGCAGGACAGTGCTTCTGTCCCTCCACAACAAAGACCAACTGAATCAGCCATCTAATAAACAATTCATCAATTCTCCACCAAGACTCTCATTCCTCCCGCTGACCAATGTATCGGATGCGGCCCCAATATCTTTATTGGCTAGAGTCGATGACGAAGATTACATTGTACTTCCCAACGCAAGTTCCACCACAACAATTCGTCATGGAAACCTAGATCCAAACTCACGCCATGACATACGCATAATTGCTCCTATGGTCAGCAGAGATAGCTTGGAGACCTTGCAAGTCGAGGGAATTTGGATTGACGAAGGTGCCCATCTTCTACCCTATGATGCTTCTTCCACTGGCTCCGATGACAAGCTCTCACCAGTAGATCAAAATAACCATGCCTCGTCTGTTAAGCACAAGATGCTCGAAATTGTTACTGATCTGCCAGGATCAAAAGTAGCGAATGGCAAGCGCAGGAACAGCGGCATTACCCATGAAGTCCTTGATGGAGTAATGGGCTGGGAATTTTTACTTGGAGAAATGTTCGGGAGCGACCACGTCACAATAGGAATGGATGGCATGTGCTTGATTCAGGACTGCATTGGTGGTGTAGGAAGTCCGGTGGGCCTTGCAGATGTATTCTTCCAGAGGTTTTCAGCCCCTCTCATGCTGAGTGCTCACAACTGACGCCAATTACCCGTAGTGGGCCTGCTGGATCTGAGCAATTCGCCCACCCCTGGCTCTTTCAGGAGTATGTGCCAGATGTAATGGTATGTCCTCGAACACACTTTCAGCTCCAAGTAATATGACTAAGAATTGAAGGTCATGAATATCGGAAATTCTGACTGGGATTCGTTCCAAGCTCATACACAAGAATACAACAAGACCTTATCGGAATTCAGTGTAAGTTTCGAGCAGACTTACATTGCAATGATCAAGGCAATTCGAACATTAGCGTACCCGAGGTACTCGACAACCACGATCGACTCCAGCCATGATGTATACTCACCACAGAATGCCGGGGCGGGAATTCCAATCTTCATCATGAGGCCATTTCGTGGCCAGCTTGAGCAAGCAACTCACGCAGTTGTAGACCGTCTTCGGATGGAGGGCGACAAGTCGTTGTTTTGGCTCGACACCTCTGGCTGGCTGAACACCGAGGTCCATTTCGACGGCCGACAGGAGGATCAGGATTTCTTTCTTGATGGTAATTCGCACTTACCCTTGAGATTCTCTGGAAGCTAACGTTACTTCAGAGGAGAGCTCGACTAAACAATGGCGTCTGACAGAGAGAGGTAATCAACGGGTCGCCATTCTGCTCCACATGCATGTTTGCAGGTACCTGGCTCGAGAGGTGGATAAATGCGCCTTTCTCCCAGCGGAGACTTATCACGGCCAAGCAATTGATCATGAAGCACTTCGATTCGATGAATATCTGGAGGCAGAAAGGGAGAGGAAGCTGAAGAAAGTGTTTTGGGACTAGCGGCGGCTAGCGTCAAAATCGGGAAGAAGATCTGGGGCTGTTCCTTGCCGAAATTGGCCCGAGAATCTGGTTTTGGGAGATGGAAATGGAGGTTGAGGATATTGTTACAGATATCGAAAATAGAGTGATTCATACATAAAGCAGTGTAGAAGCTAAACCTATACTATAAGCCATCCAAGCTTTTGTCGTGAGATGAGACAAGAGTGGTGGCTCGTGGCTGCCGGCGTTGTCTTATCTGATCTTTTCAGACCAAGCTCAAGCGATTTCGCATACATCATCGCTGGTTGAAAATTGGGAGCATCGGAACGACAGCAGCAATTTTGCTTTTTCGGATGACCCAAATCCTTCTATGACGAGAATAGACTGCGATTGACCACGAGAAGAGCTTCAGTTCTCTTCTATCACGAACCAATCAGTCATAACGCGTTGGTACACCCTCAGAAAAAACCCCGCGGTTGCACACGAACAAGGCACACGACTCTTTACAAGGCTTATTTAACTACACGCAGCGCCTTTCGTTCAAGCAGGTTGCACAGTTCTCTGAACCATCACAGTATCCGGTCCCTCGGCCATCAATGGCTACGAAAGGCGAAACCACGCCCGCCATGGAGCGTCGAAAGTCCTCTACGCCTCATTATCAAACCTTCCCTACCCCACCCCCCAAGTCGCGAGGACGACCACCACTTTCTCCCACAAGTTCATCGGGCCAAGATGGGCATACAAATCCTCCGAACCAGGATGGAGCAGCAGACCAAGACAACCAAAACTCCCCTCTGCCCAAAAAGCAGCTTGCCATACTGGCTGTGATAGCTCTGGCGGAACAAACAGCGCTGAATTCGATATCCCCATATCTCCCAGAGATGACCTCAACCTTCCCGGAAGTCGATCCTTCACAAATAGGATTATATGTTGGCACAATTGCTTCTTCATTTGCTCTTGCGCAGTTTGCGACGAACTTTTTCTGGGGTTGGCTGTCAGACAGGATAGGGAGGAAGCCTGTGGTTATGCTTGGCACAGTTCTTACAGCAGTATGTTTTGTCGCATTTGGTTTCTGCAAGACGTTATGGCAGGCAATTGTAGTACAGGCACTCATGGGCTTGGTCAATGGGAACCAAGGGGTTATAAGTACATGTTTGGGAGAGATCACGGATCGAAGTAATCAGAGCAAGGCCTTCGTTTACCTGCCAGTCATCTACGGCATCGGAGGTATTACAGGACCAGCTATTGGAGGATTACTGGTTTTCCAAGACAATCCTTTGACGAAGGGGCAGAAAAATCCCTATCCGTACCTGCCACCGAACCTCTTTTCCGCCGCGGTTTTATTGATCGACTTGGTCCTCACTGGTTTCTTCCTCGAAGAAAGTCTAGAAGAAGCGAGGGAACTCCCTCCTCTCAAGAAACGAGTCAAGAATCTCTTTAGCTGGCTATGGCAGTTTACAGGTGGTGCACGTCATCCAACATATGCTCGACACCAGGTCCATCGTGATTCTAGACCACGAGTAGATGGATCAATGGGAGAAGACACCGAAGACGACGTAACCCCAGAAGGTAGCGACACCCAGTCACTCCTTGCAGTGCCTGAGATATTCTCAAATAACAATCACCACCTCACCAGCAAAGAGATTTTCAATCGCGATACAATACTCCTTCTAGGCACTTACCTAGTGTTCCAACTCTCCAACATCTCTTTCAACTCACTATACCCCATCTTTGCATCATCACCCGAACCCACAGGACGAGCTCTAACCCCAGAAGAAATCGGATTGTCCTTATCCTTCGCTGGTATGGTGACGATAGTCTTCCAGGTCGGAATCTTTGGTAAACTAAAAGAAAAGATGGGTAATAAACGAACATATCGAGCAGGGCTATTTCTCTTCTTCCTTTCCATGATGATGATGCCCTGGGTTGGACACCGCAGCTCGAACCCACAAATGGGGTTTGTATCCGGGAAAGTGTTGTTATGGATGGAATTGGGATTTGTGTTGCTTGTGAAGACTGTTGCAGCTGTTGGAGGGCTAACTAGTGCACTGCTTCTTGTATATCTTCCTTTACACTGTTTCATATCTCAGACGCTGACCTACTCAGATCACCAACTCAGCACCAAATCACTCCGTTCTTGGCACACTTAATGGCCTTGCCCAGACGTTGTCTGCAGCTGGTCGAGCAGCAGGCCCCTTCCTGTCGGGAGGGCTTTTTTCTTTGGCAACGAGGGTCCGTCCCAAGGGCGAAGCACTTGCATGGGGCGTTTTTGGTGGCATCGCCTTCCTAGGCTGGATCGCGAGTTTTGGGATCAGGGGCGAAGGACTGGAAAGTGCTGAATGGGATGAGGAAAATGGAAGTGTGGAGGATGAGGGTGATGACGAGGAAGCTGGTGGGATTGGGAGGTGATGCCAGAAAGGGGGCGGGTTACGGGAGATCATTCATGCGGTATGGGCATGTATCTTGGGATAAAAAGGCGTTTTGGGACTGCATAGCGATTAGATGCATAGACTATGAGCGAACACCGCAGAGGTTAGCACAGCGATTTGATTATCAGATGAATTGTAACATATACACATCAGACATTACTCTCGAGTCAGCTCGAGTCATCATTCTGTTCCGTATCCTTAGAGGAAAGCAGAAATTTGCACATGCCTACTATAGTCGATTGATCAACCTTCACTACTATCAATACACGACCAAAACCCGCACTCTATTTCTATAATTCCTTACCTAATATTATGCTCTACACCCACTTCTCATTACACTTCACTAACCATAATACCTTGTCTGGTCTTCTCATAGCCGCCCATACTTTACATAGCCATATTTGTCATTTCAACAATGGCAGGTCCCACACCTTGATTCTACTTCCCAAAAATGACTTGCAGAATGTCTCTTTGACAATGGAACTCAGCAACAAGATTGCAACTTCATCCGATTGTACCCGCGGCCTCCCTTTTCACCCGCTCCTTTGGCAACGGGGGAAAAATGTTCCGTCCGCTTCAACTGAACAACAGACACCGTTTTCATGCGCAAGGAAGTCCTAGAATCAACGGTATCTATGCCGCGACTACTGAGTTCTTGATCCCAATGATTGAAAATCTTTGACTTCTAGCTGCGCAGGCTTACCTCAGATTTTGCTTCACCAGCCACATGTCAGCTACCCCAAGACTCATTACTCCTTCTGGTCGAGAAGTGAGGCTGAAGCGGCAGCTGAACAGAACATGATTCATGAGAATGCCTTAATGGGTGCCCCCACGATCGTGCAATCGTGAGTACAAGGTCTTGGTATCACTCGCTTCCTCGAAGTCCACGGGATTCAGCTTGCAGGGGCCAACCGCACGTTTGGGTACGAGTAAGGTCCTCTTCTGTCTTCTCGGTCTTTTCGATATTAGACCTGAGTGTTTGCTGGACAGATCGATGGCATGGTTTGGGTTGTTGTGCTGCCATCGTTCTTGTCCTCGTCCTCGCGCCGCAAGGCCCCAGTCGAGGCAACCAGGAAACAAGGACTTTGGATCAGTTCGAGATATCGTCGACTCGCCCGTCGAGTCACCAGCAGCATCGTATCCGCGTTCACTTGTCCTCCTTGTATCGAAACCCCTGGCTAGTGATCCCTTTTGTTCACCGTGTCACGATCCTCCTGCCTTCCCTTAGTCTAGATCTCGGCCGGATTTTGCTGCCTTATCCAGCTCTGGTTGCGTGGTGTCGTCGGATATAACATCACTCGTACATTGAAATGGCCTGTCCCCGTCGGAAGGGCGATAAGTACGAACACTGTACGAGTCCACGAACCAACCGACTGGCTCATTGGAATAAGGCGTCCATCCAGGCATTGGTGCCTCGCCGCATGACTTACCGACGTTGAAGTCCTGGCCGGTCCTCCAATTGGCCAATAACGACAAAGCCGTCGTATACAGGGCTGGAGACGATGTGGCTGTTGAGAGTAAGCACTTGACACATTCGCCACACAAGCCTCACCATCCTGCGTGAATGCCTCATCGGCCTCTCGTTCAACGTGATTTGGAACGCCTGGTGCTGAAGAGTCCATAGGGAAATGAATGTATTGCCCTGAGGATATCAACGGCCGCCACAAATCAGGGGGTATTGTCGACCGTCGAATCAATGAGAGACGGTCAGAGTGTCTGCCTTCTAGATGGTGCTCATGCAAGGCTGTCAAAAGTGCAGATCGATCGTTTGGATCCCTCTCATAATGAGTTGCGAGGCATTTTGTCGAAACCTCTCCATCACAGTCTTTGTGTGGCTCTCTTTCTCTTCCTCATCTCGCTTTTCGTGATCCTGGAGGAGACTGAAGCCACCCTTACCAGGCTAAAAAAGGACGTCAGCAAGAAGCGGGTTTGACTTCCCATAGCATTCGACCTCCCCATATAGCTTCAGACTTCTGTTATTTCACCACTCACAGCTCAAACCTCCATAGGTCCCAGAAAATCCCATACATATATTGTGCGTGGAGCTTAGTTCAGTCTTCCGGAAGGCTTCCTGCCTAATTCCTCCACTGTGCCCACCACGGCTCCCAAGCAGGGTCTTGAGATCTGGCCACTGAAAGCCAAGAGCTGGGCTGTGATATCAAAGTCAGATCATAGCACGTGGGATTCTGTTACTCCAAAGGGACAAGGTCTCTCAGAGCTGAAGAGACGATTGTCCCATTGTCTGCCTGAATTGATCGATTTGCACCTTTGCCGCGCTCTTTCCCTTCAATATTCAGCAAGTTCTGAGTCAAACTCCGCGATTTCCGTTCATGTCTACCTTGTTTCCCTCTCAACGTTACGCACCTGTTTGGTTGGAATCTGAAAATTGATCCCTTCTAGTGGCTTCAGCATCTGATACGAGCCGCCTATCAGATTCGAGTATACCCTCCCTCTGTGGCCGTTACAAATATTACAAAGATTTTTTTAAAGTCTTTTTGAGTTTTTCCATTCCTGTATATCAGTCTTCAATTCCATGCCCTGAGTTGACCAATAACATCTTGAAAATAAGACCCCATTTTTTAACTACAAGTTGAGAAAGCCTCGTACAACCTGTTCCGCCATGTCTCTAGCTTTAAGCTACACGCCACAGACACGCACCAAGTATCAGTCACATGGATATGCAGCCGCACATTGTTCGCACTGCCACCCTTGAGACTCATCCTTCCTATAAAGTGGTAGCGAAAACCATGAGTTATTAAACACGGCTCCCCTTGATAGTCATGCCAAAGACAACCCACACCTCTCTCTCTCATCATGTCCTCAAGGCACTCGAAGCGATCTCATGGTCACAGCTCTGGCAGGAGCTCTAGACGAACAACCCAAGTGAGTAATGGGTTGATTTTCGTAATAGACCTTTCCATTCACTCCTTCACTCTACCCCGCCATCACCCGAAGAAGTTTTCTGGGCTTTGATGATAAATGTTTT
>Ga0302227_10002974_pt1 | contig 11380 bp, 7 predicted proteins | sample II_Palsa_N1_1_FD_193525 | JGI IMG/M metagenome (GOLD analysis project Ga0302227, IMG submission 193525) | Peat permafrost microbial communities from Stordalen Mire near Abisko, Sweden - II_Palsa_N1_1 | ecosystem: Environmental > Terrestrial > Soil > Palsa > Peat permafrost | place: Sweden...
TAGCCGGTTTGCTGCGGACTGGTTGCATTGGACCCTGGAGATTACCCGGGAGCTGCTATTTTGATTCATTGGGTGAAGGAATTGAGAATGAGCCGTTTAATTCCTAGGAAAAAATTTACATAATAAAGGTATTTATAACTACATGTTTTGTAAGTGTTTACCCTAGGTTTGCGCCCTATATGTCTAAAAATGACCGCAGAAGATTTTTGCGTATGAATATAAAATGAAGTACATTCATGTCCTAATAGGATAAGGTTTAATGGTTATGGTATTTGATTAGTGCATCCCCGCTCTGCGGGGATTTTTTTTGAGTTATCTGACTCCTTTTTATTACATTGTAGACCGGCAAGCCGGGTACCTGTCGCAATAGGTACCGACCCTTTTTACCGCCCACTTTATCGCTTGCCAAGGCATACTGATTAGTACACCAAACCGGAAATTCCCAAACGTGCGCCTGATGCAAAAAAGCAACCATGGTCTCGTCATCCTGACTGTCGAAGACAACCCCAGCGATCTGTTTTTATTAGAACACATGCTGAAATCTTCGGGCCTGGATATTTGCCAACTGTATTCTACCGATCTGATCAAGGAGGCCTGCTGTCTTCTTCGGGAGAGGGAGATACACCTGGTATTGCTGGATCTCAGCCTGCCGGACAGTTTTGGCATTCATTCCTTCCGCCAGCTGAAAGCTGTCGTTAACAAGATCCCCGTCATCATCTTAACACACCTGTCGGATACGACCCTTGCCCTGGAGGCTATCAAGGAGGGCGCCCAGGATTACCTGGTGAAGGGCGAACTGACGGAAAGCCTATTGGTCAAGACCATACAATATAGTCTCGAGCGCGAGCGGACGCTTGAAAACCTGCGGGAGAGCAATGAGCGGTTCAATACCGTGGTCAGGGCCACCAATGATGCCATATGGGATTGGGATATTGTCGCGGGGAAGGTTTTCATCGTAGGGGATACCTATAAAAAGTTATTCGGTTATGATGTCGTCGATGCCAATTCCCCGGAGCACTTGTGGGAGAGTGTTATCCATCCGGAGGACAGGGAAAGGGTGCTCCGCAAACTGCATCATCTGATCCGGGAAGGTTCGGACAATAAATGGGAGGATGAATACAGGCTGAGGAAGCTGGACGGGGAATATGCGTATGTTCATGACAGGGGATATATCATCTACTCTGCCGGGCATCGTCCGGTCAGGATGATAGGGGCCATACAGGATATTACGGCGCGTAAGCGCTCCGAGGAGACTATCCTCGCTTCGGAGGAAAAATACCGGCAGATCTTTTATAAGAACCCTTTTCCCACCTGGATATTCGACACCGACAGTCTGCATATCGTAGAGGTCAACAATGCCGCTCTGGAAAAATACGGGTTCAGTAAAGAGGAATTTCATTGTCTTACCATGCGGGACCTGCATCCGCCGGGCGAGGCGGAAGAGTTTATGGAGAGTCTGTACCCGGACGGTGGCCGGGAGGCGTTGGCGGCTGGTTCGGTTGAGGTCCTGCGGGAAGCCAGGCAGCTGGTTTCGGGAGGTCAGAAATTATGGCATCATTGCAACCGGCGGGGTGATATCATGATTGTGGAGATCACCTCCCACCTGATCGATTATTTCGGCAAGATCTGCATGCAGGTGATCATCAACGATGTGACGGATAGGATCCGGCTGGAAAAAGAGCTGGCGTTGCAACATCGGCTTAAGCAGCAGCAGATCACGGAAGTGGTGCTGGGTGCCCAGGAAAGGGAGCGGTTTGAGCTGGGGCAGGAATTGCATGACAATATCAACCAGATCCTGGCTACTTCCAAACTATACCTGGATGTTGCGATCGAGGAGCGGGAGCCGAGGATTGAACTGCTGGATAAAAGCCGGAAAAATATTTCCATGGCGATCGAAGAGATCCGCAAATTATCCCACGAGCTGATCACCCCGAGCCTGAATGACCTGGGGCTGGTCCAAACGATCAGGGAGCTGATCCGCAGCATCCAATCGGTCAAAAGGATGAAGATCAGGCTGGACGTTGCGGGGCTGGGGGAGGACGAGCTCCTGCCCGAGCAGAAGATCAATATCTACCGGATCATCCAGGAGCAGTTGAATAATATCCTGAAGCATGCCCAGGCCAACAATGTTGATATCGAACTGTATAATGTGCAGGATCAGGTAAGTCTCCGGCTGACGGATGATGGCAAAGGTTTCGATCCCCGGATCCGCTGGAAAGGGGTCGGTATTTCCAATATCATCAGCCGGGCAGAGCTGTATAATGGCAAGGTAGAGATTGAATCGGCGCCGGGGAAGGGGTGTCAGCTGATCGTCATCCTGAACTCAAAGGCACTGCCGGAACAGGCTTAGGGGTATTGCGGGCAAGTCAAGGGGCATTTCGGAACAGGTATAACCCTGAGGTGAGTAAATCGATTGCAAACTATCGGGTGAAATGGGAATGAGGTGGGGAGGTCTGCCGGTCCGTAGACAGATGGAGATCAGGGGGTGGAAACTGACTGACGTGAGCCTAGAGCAAGCCGTTGTGCCGGTTACCGCGATGCAAGATGCAGAAGGGATATTGCCGGGCGATGGCATTGAGCCGCCGCAGGGTTTCTTCATCCGGAGGGTCCAAAGGCGGATCCAAACGCGAATCCAAACGGACAAGAGGCAAGTCTTCTTCTCTCAGCTTTTTTGAGCGGGGATGTCTGACAATCTTGGCAGTCGGCAAAACTGTCAGCGGCGAGTTGGTGGATGCAGAAGTAACCGGGATGACATTGGGCTTCATCTGGTGAGGTGTTGAAAAAGTGATGAATTGAGTTCGATAACACTTCTCTTATGCAAGCTATCTTCGGTAGGGAAAACAGATTAGGAAAGATGGAATCTGTTGATGCTACGAAGGTAGTAAAAAAACTATTCGCTAGTTAATTTCACTGTTTATTTTTTGCAAGAAAAAAATAATTTCACTTATACGGGTGCGTAAAACTGACGCAAAGCCGTGCAAAGGTCATGATTCTCCAAATGCAGCAGCGGCAAGCGCTCGCGAAGAATGATACAAGAGCTTTGTTAAATCCTTTTAGCAATTTTTTCGGACCGTGCCGATCGTTCAGGGATGGCTGGTGGCAGCGGCATGATGGGAAATGATCGGACTGACTTTGTATGTGCAGCGATAATTTCCATAGGGCAGTCTGTAGGAAAGCTGGCGGTTGTCGCCGGGGATGGCGGCGGCAGCAGGTTGTCGCGAATCGATGTGCAGCAGGACGGATGGAGTGGTTTGCAGCGTACCGGCGTTGAGGAATGTGCTGTCTGCCGTGATGAGCAGGCCGTTGCCGTCGGGGCCGTAGATCCTGATCCATCGAATAGCGGTGATCAGATGATCGACTGTGTCGTGATAGGTACCTATCCAGGGGGCGTGCAGCCGGATCGAGTCGAGCGGGTTGGTGGAGTCGCTGATGGCCACACCCGGATGTGCGGGGTCGCGTGAACTATCCCCGGCTGTCCTGCCAAGGCCATAGTATTCGATGGAGCCATAGTCAGCGGGCAGCAACCATCGCATACCGAAACAGGGTAGGGCCTCCCCTTTCTGTGTAGAGTCTGCCTCCACCTGTTCTCCCACCAGCATTTCTCCTTTTGCGTTGATGATATAGCTGACATGCAACAGGCAGGAAGTGGCGGGCAGGGTGTATTCGGCCCTTACGATGATCATGGTGTTGCCGGTGCTGGTAGAGAACAGTTGTAAATGGGGATCGTGGGAGGCCTCCTGCCAGGCGGTGTCGCCAGCATCGCCAGGGGCGGGCCTTTGGGTGCCGAAGGGGAGCCAGAAATTCGATTTGAGTACCGGCGTGTCGGCCAGCAGGACGGCGCCATTGATGTCATAACGTTGCAGCCAGCCGGTTTGTTTGTTGAATTCTATATGGATCAGCGGTGAGTGGATGGTAAAAGTGTCGTTCTCATCGGTAAAGGTCAGTTCTCCATCCGGGCGGACTTCCGGTGTATTGCCGTTCGGCACATGCACGAGCAGCTGTTCTTCCGAGAGCACTATCGGGAGGGTCGGGAGGGCCGGGAGGACTTTGGGCGGTATCCGGAGGCAACGCAGTCGTAGAAATATCTCATTACTATCCCCGCCGGGCAACCGCGCCGGTATATGGACAAGCGACGTATGCTGCGGGGCAACCGACAGACTGCCTGTAGCGCCTTTCTGGCGTATCGAGCCATTCACCTCCAATGCCCATTCCAGTTTCAGATTGGTCAAAGTAAGATTGGAGGAGGGGTTGAAGACCCGCAGGGTGACTGGTGCCGGGGAGGTAGTGCCCACTCTGCCGGAGACAGGCCGGACGGACGATGAATGGGGTGGTGAGGCCGGAATAATGGGCCTGGAAGCCGGGCTTATGAGCGTGATGATGGGGTACAAGGCAGTATCCTGTCTGGCAGGCCAGGGCTGGGAAGACTGGGCTTCAGCCCGGAAGGTGCAGGCATACAGCAATAGCGAGGCTATCAGCAGTAGCGTTCTCATTAGCAGTTGTTGGGTGAGCAGTTATGGGGTTCTCCCATAATAATACAGAAAAAGAAATAAAGTATTTGCAAAGATTTATTCGCTAAAACGATTTAGTTCATATCTTTAACAGACAGCTAATTTTCCAGGTTAATGAAGAAAGTATCCATCAGCGATATCGCGCGCAAAGCCGGAGTCTCAGTCTCCACGGTATCTTTTGTGATGAATGACAAGGCGGTGAAGATGCGTATCAGCCGTGAAGTTATAGAAAAAGTGGAGAATGTGGCGCGGGAAATGGGTTATCGCCCGAATCAACTAGCCAGGGGACTGCGGACGGGGAAGACCAGGACGATCGGCCTGATCGTGGAGAATATCTCCAATGCCTTCTTTGCCACATTAGCCAAGACCATTGAGGACGAAGCAAAAAAATATGATTACAAGGTGGTGTATTGCAGCACGGATAATGACGAAGAGAAGGCGCGTGAGCTGATCAATATGCTGTCGCAGCGGCAGGTGGATGGGTATATTATCACTCCTACACCGGAACTGGCGGAGGAGATCAGGAAACTGCAGGCAGAGAACAAGCCGGTAGTGCTGATCGACCGCTATTTCCCCGAACACAATGAGATACCTGCCGTGCTGGTAGATAATTATGAAGGTGTCGCTAAGGGTACGGAATACTTAATAGGGAAAGGCTATAGTAAAATAGCGTTGGTGACCATCGAAAATGAAATGGCGCATATGAAGGACAGGTTACGGGCTTATTATGACGTCCTTCGCCGCCATGGCATTGCCGTAGACGAATCCCTGGTGAATACAGTTCCTTACCATGCCGGGCGTGAAAAATCGCTTGAGCAGATCAGGAACATGCTGAAGGGAGCAGGGACATCCATCGACGCCGTATTCTTCCTGACGAACTATCTCGGGGTATTGGGCATAGAGGCGATCAAGGGCCTGCAAATCAGGATACCTGATCAACTGGCCTTACTTTGTTTTGACGACAACGACATCTTTCGCTTATACACACCTACCATCTCTGTCATCCGGCAACCGATAGAGGCCATAGGCCAGCAAGCCATGAGCACCCTGATCGAAAGGCTAAAACATACGGGTGGCGAGGCTTTTCCCATCACAGAGCCTGTTCGGCTCCTCCCCGAACTGATTGCAAGGGAATCCATTTAGTTTTACAAGGGGGAAGTATTTAATTTTTGTTTTCATTTTATTTATTTTTTCTGATATATTTACAATGGACAAAGGTCTAACCAGGCTTTGGGAATACCAGCTAAATTGCATAATGAGAAAGTTCTGCTCCGGCAGGTAGCCCGTCACGATGAAAAAGCTTTCAAAGCTTTATTCGAGGCGTATCAGGCAAGGCTATACCATTATGTTATACATATCATCAAGTCCAGGGAAGCTGCCGAAGAGATGGTGATCGACGTCTTCCTCAAGATCTGGCAGCAAAGGGAAAGCCTGCACGAAATAGAGAGTTTCGATGCCTATCTGTTCAGGATCGCCTTTAACAAATCCGTCGATTTTCTCCGGCGGGCGGCCAGGAACCCAGAAATAAGGGACCTGATCTGGCAGGAGATCCAACTGGCCGGCGACATGCCTTCCGATGCACCGGTGCTGATCAAGGAATATGAAGGCAAGTTGAATGAGGCGATTGGCCTGTTGTCCCCGCAGCAGCAATTGGTATTCAGGTTAAGCCGCGAGAAGAACTTTTCGCATTCGGATATTGCCCAAAAATTACAGTTGTCCAAAAATACCGTCAGTAACCATATTTCCACCTCCTTACGGTTCATCCGCGCCTATCTGGCTAATTTTATGTCGCTGTGACCAGCTGCATTTCCCACTGTTAAGAAAATATTAAAAAAAGATTAAAAATCATTAGTTGTTGTCCTTCCGGAATTCGTCCCTGTAGGGAGGGGTGAAAGAAGGACCTCGATAAACTATGTCAAATGGCGCGCCCGACGATATCCGGTTGAAGTATTTGCTGGAAAAATACCTGGCCAACAGTTGTTCGCCCGAAGAACTGGACCTGTTATTGGCCAGGGTGTCGGAAAATGCCGGCAGCGATGAGTTGCGCCTGACGCTGGAGGCCTGCTGGGAGCGGATCAGGGGTGAAAAGTCTATCCCGGAAGTGGATACGGCCGCTCTTTTTCAGGCTATCCTTCAACGGGAAGGGGAGTATGGCCGGAAACGGCGGTTGAGGAGAAGAAGGCTGGCGCGCAACAGGACGGCGGCCTTATCCGCTGTTTTGGCGATCATCGTCGCCTGGGGTATTGTGCTGATGCTGCGTCCAGGTACACCCACCCCTGTCAAGCCGGTCGTTGCCGCGCACAGCCGGTTCAAGAATGATGTACAGCCGGGGGGTAACAAGGCGGTGCTGGTCCTGGCCAACGGGCAGTCCATCGTACTCGACAGCGCGAGCAACGGAATGCTGGCTACGCAGGGAGGGATGAAGGTGATCAAGCTGAGTAATGGTCAATTAGCCTATCGGTCCGGGCAGGGCGACCAGGACAGCCCTCCAGTCTACAATACGATATCTACCCCGCGGGGTGGTCAATATGAATTGGTCCTGGAGGATGGGACCCGGATCTGGCTGAACGCGGAATCCTCGATACGTTTTCCCACTGTCTTCACGGGTAAGGACCGCAGTGTGGAATTAAGCGGTGAGGCCTATTTCGAAGTGGCCCCGAAGGCATCGAACCCCTTTAAGATCTATATGCTGAACCAGCCCGGTTCCGAAAAGGGCCGGAAGGAGATCGACGTGCTGGGGACCAAGTTCAATGTGATGGCTTATGACGAGGAAAAAATGGTCAGGACCACCTTGCTGGAGGGGGCGATAGCTGTAGGAGATGAAAGCCGAAAAGATCTGATGAAGCCGGGACAGCAGGCCGAGTGGCAGCAGGCGGGGTCTGGTGTAAAGATCACCGATGATGCCGATATAGATGCGGCTGTGGCGTGGAAAAACGGTTTTTTCAGTTTCGACCGGAGTGACATCCGGACGATCATGCGCCAGCTCTCGCGCTGGTATGACCTGAAGGTGACCTATAAGGATGGCGGAACGGATAAGACGTTCTGGGGTGGGATCCAGAAGGACCTTCCTTTATCGGATGTTTTGCGGATCCTGGAAAAGAGCGGAGTTGAATTCTCCATCGATGGTAAGAACGTAATTGTAAATATGTAAGTCATTAAACTACACAAACCCCATTAAACGATTATGATTAAATAAAAAAAAAGCTTTATATTTAAAAGGATTTATTGCCATATAAAACCGCCCCGGCTGGAACCCGGGACGGATAAAAGTTTGGCAAATAGATCAATCTTGACGGACTGCTCATTTTTTTTCACCAAACAATTGCAAAAGTATGTTTTTAACTGCTATTTGTGAAACTTTGCCCGGTCGGCAAGGTTTATTGAGGAAATCCATCCTTATTGCTTTTTTGCTTATCACCCTACCTTTTTTCTCTGCGCTGCAGGTCTTTGCAGAGAATTCTTCCCAGGGCATCAGTATTTCCGGAGAGAATATTCCCCTTCAGAAGGTCTTCAAAAAGATCACCAAGCTGACCGGATATTCCATTTTCTGTGATTATCACCTGCTGCAGCAGGCAGGTCCGGTGACGGTCAACGTGAGGAACGCCTCTTTGGAGGAAGCGTTGTCCACCTGTCTGAAGGACAAATCCCTGAGTTACGAGATCATTGGAAAGACTATTGTCATTTCCAAGCAAACGACTGAACCGGTCTCTCCGGCCCCCGCGGCAGAAGTGCCTCCCGGACCGCCGCCGATCGATGTTCACGGCCGTGTCCTTGATGAAAAGGGTTCTCCCGTGGTAGCTGCCACCGTCGAGGTGAGGGGCACCAAGAAGGTGGTTACGACCAATGATAACGGGGAATTTACGCTGACCGGCATCAGTGATAATGCCGTGCTGATCATTTCCAGTGTAGGCTTTGAAAAAACGGAAGTAAAGATTGGGGGCAGGACACAACTGGACGTGACGATGAAATTAGGCGCAGCGCTCGGTGAGACGGTTGTCACGGCGTTGGGTATCGTCAAGGAAGCCCGGAAAGTAGGTTATTCCGTGGCCGTTGTCAACGGCGACCAGATGACCAAGGCGCGTGAGACCAATGTAGCGCTCTCCCTCGAAGGGCAGGTAGCGGGCATGGCTGTGCGCGGCAGCAACGGTGGTTCCGGCGGTACGGCCCTTGTCCTGGTGAGAGGCGTGGCCAGTATGAATGCCGGTGGGCCACCTTTATTTGTCATTAACGGTGTTCCCATGGACAATGGTCAGCGCGGTGCGGCCGGCGAGTGGGGCGGATCGGACAATGGCGACGGGATCGGCAATATCAATCCCGACGATATCGAAACCATGACTGTCCTGAAAGGTCAGGCGGCGTCTGCCCTGTATGGTACCCGTGCCACCAATGGGGTCATTATGATCACCACCAAATCGGCCAAAAGGGGTACGACCGATATCAGCTATAACGTTAACTCTCTCTGGGATAAGCCGATCAACAGCACCGATTTCCAGTATCAGTATGGCTCGGGCACGGGAGGCGCAAAGCCAGTCACCGCGAACGGCGCACTGAATACGAACCGCTTCAGCTGGGGCGCCGCACTGGACGGCAGCCAGGTGATTCAGTTCGACGGCAGCATGCAACCTTATTCGGCCTATACCTATAAAAAGAATATGAACCAGATCTACCGGACAGCACCTTCGCTGACCAATACGATCGCGGTCGCCGGTGCTAATGACCGGACGATCTTCCGTTTATCGGCGTCCGATCTCGATAACAGTTCGATCGTCCGCAACAGCGGTCTCGAACGGAAGACGATCAACCTGAACGTGACGCAGAAGTTGACCGATAAGCTGAGCGTTACGGCAGTCGCCAACTATATCGACCAGTCAAACAGGAACCAGCCGCAACTGTCCGACGGTCCGGGCAATCCCAACAACTTCCTGGAACTGGCCGCCAATGTCAACGACAATATCTTTAAACCGGGCTTTAACAAGACGACCGGGATGGAGACGCAGTTCAGCGATGATAATTATGCCACTAATCCGTGGTTCGTCGAGGCCAATTGGATCAATAACCTGGACCGGAAACGCCTGATCTCTAATCTTAGCGCCAAATACAACTTCACCCCCTGGCTTTATGTGATGGTGCGCAACGGCTATGACCTGGAAAATGACCGTAGCCTCGGTGTCACGCCAACGGGTACCCTGTATAGCTATAACAGCGCCGGTCAGTCCGGTCAGTATAACGGACTCACTTACCAGCAGCACTACGAGCTGAACACTGACGAGCTGTTGGGCGTCAGCCATAAGCTGTACAAGGATCTGAGCCTGGACGCCACTTTGGGTGGTACGGAGAGAAAGGATTACTGGGAGAGTTCGACGATCAATGGGCAACAGTTCGTCATCCCTTATCTGTATACCCCGACGAATGCTATCAGCCCCAACAGGTCTTATAGCACTGCGCTGACCGAAGTGAACTCGGCCTACTATACGTTGGATTTCGACTGGGATAATTGGTTGATCATCAATACGACAGGTCGTGAGGATGCCTACTCTACACTTACTAATACAATTACTAAGAACAAGAATAACCACATCTTTACGCCATCGGTATCGGGCAGCTTTGTCTTCAGCCAGTTCATCCCGAACAATGTGCTGAGCTATGGTAAGTTGAGAGTGGCTTATGCCCAAACGAGCGGTGAACCCAATACAGGAAACTTCGGCAGCGGCGCCTACCAGGATGCCCTTTATTATGGTGTAGGTAACTCCATCAACGGTATACCGACGGGGAATTACAGTTCTGCGCTGCCCAACCTGTTCCTCAAACCGTTCGTCAAGACGGAAGAAGAATATGGATTCGAAACGAAATTCTGGCAAAACCGCCTCGGGATCGATTTCGATTACTTTACAAGTGTGACCAAACACGAAATAGAAAACGCGGGGCTGAGCAATTCCACCGGCTATTCCAACTACATTGTCGGTACCGGGTCGCTACAGAACCGCGGTATAGAACTCAAGGTGACCGGAACACCCATCAAGACCAGGAATTTCGAATGGGACCTTACACTGAACTACACGCATGTGAACGACAAGGTCCTGCAGACTGACAATGCCGGCAACCCACTTGGCCTCGGGGGCTATCGGCCGCTGAATGCGGGTACGGCATGGATCAAGGGTCTGCCCGGTCCGCAGATCCAGGCATATGACTATATCCGGGATTCGAAGGGCAATATCGAAGTCGACGGCAGTGGCGATCCGTTACGTACCGCCTCCTATAGTGCATTCGGCAGCGTACTCCCGACTGACTTTGGCGGGCTAAAGACGGACTTTACATTTAAGAGCTGGAACCTGAGTGCACTGTTCACCTATAACTACGGCAACAAGATCCTGTCTGCTACCAATTACTGGTCGTACTATCGCGGGCTGAACAAAGGGACGCTGCCCGGACGTAACGGAGGTATCACCACGGGGTATAGTTCGACAACCGATGCACCCAATACAGTTGCTGCAACCCCGCAGAATTATTACACCGCGTTCGCCAACGTATCCAGGAACAACGTTTTGAATGGCGATTATATCCGGCTCAAGCGGCTGTCACTGGGCTATACGCTGGACAAGAAATTGCTTGGCAATAACCCCGTGTTCAATTCGATCACCGTTTCGGCGGTGGCCAGCAACCTGTGGTTGATAATGAAGAAAAGTACCAATATCGATCCGGAGTCTGAATTCGCGGCCAGTGTATCCCAATTGGGTATAGAAGGTACCAGCCTGCCGGCCACTACGACTTTCGGATTTAACGCCACCTTCAAATTCAAAAATTAAGAAATTATGAGAAAGACTTGGTTATCTATAAGTTCTATCTTTTTGCTGACGTTGGGAGGGTGTACAAAA
>Ga0302227_10002978_pt1 | contig 11372 bp, 10 predicted proteins | sample II_Palsa_N1_1_FD_193525 | JGI IMG/M metagenome (GOLD analysis project Ga0302227, IMG submission 193525) | Peat permafrost microbial communities from Stordalen Mire near Abisko, Sweden - II_Palsa_N1_1 | ecosystem: Environmental > Terrestrial > Soil > Palsa > Peat permafrost | place: Sweden...
AAGTGCCCGTTTTGCTGGTTGCAAAAAGCTGGGTTGATACATCGTTGGCGTTGTTATCCACATCGCTGTCGTCGTTATCAGCATCTTTTTGGGTAGCTGTATCGCGGCGCATCATATCCGGCGGGATAACCTGCGCCATAACCCGGTTAATACCGGTGATGGCTATAAAGCAAATGATGACGCTGAAGTAAGTAGCAATTTTTTTCACTGTATGGTTTTCAATTTAAGGTTTAATATTTTGAGCCAGATTGTCAGGGTTCCTGGGTTTGTTTTTGATCAGGAAATCTGATTTACGTATAAAGTGGTTCAAAGGTTCCTCAATTAGCTTAAACAAGGTTACCGAAATTATGTTCAGGATAATAAAAGCATATAATAAATTAAGCCAATCGTACTCAAAGGGCGAGTGCCAGTTAACGCCCCATTTATCATAAAGATCAAATACCTTGTCATTTAGCGAGTCGCAGGTATTACGGATTAGTGTTTCCATCCAACCCAAATGAATGAGGTAAAATATGTAAGAACTTTTCCCCAAAAGTTCGATAAAAGGTAAACCAAGGAACTTTTTGAATACAGTGCCCTCTGTTAAAATGCCATAAAAGAACAAAGCCACCGCGATGCACAGGAAATAATTATTGGTGATGATGCCTGCCGGGCTTTCCAGGCCTGCGGCCCAGCCAGCAGGGATAGGTTGGAAGGCCATGATGAGCACGCACACAAATATCAATATAAACCCACCATAGGTAAACGGGATGCTGGTTTTACGTTCGAAGCCTTTTTTTAGCATGATGCGGGCCAATTGCACGCCCACAAAAAACTCGAAGCATCGCCCAAAAAAAGTAAACAGCAGCACAAAAGGAAAATTGCCAAAAAAGCCATACCAGTTTATATGACTAAAGATGAAAACCATCACCACTGCGAACAGCGTGATAATTACTGGTTGGATATAAAACTTATTATACCGTTTAGCAATGAGAAAGATGATGGGTGCCGAAAAGTAAAAACATTCTTCCACCGTTAACGACCAGCCCTGCGCTATACCGGTATCCCAAAACTGGTAAAAGAAGCCACGAATAAAAGTGATATTCAGCACCATTAATAAAACCGGATTGATGGTGCTTTTTTGTACGACTATGGGGTCTTTAGTAATAAAGTAATAAACAAATGCTGCTACCGTAAGCAAAAAGTACATGGGGTAAATCCGCGCTACACGATTTTTGAGATATTGCAAAAACCACTCTTTAGATAGCACGCTAAATTTATCATAATATCTAAAAGTGATGAGGAAGCCCGATAATACAAAGAAGATAGATACCCCAATATGAAACTCACCCAAAAAGCGTTGCACAATGTGGGGAAAAATAGCATCAAATACGTAGCAATAGTGGGATATAAAAACAAGGTAAGCAGCCATGGCCCGCACCCCTGTTAGCGCCGGAAAATAATTTGAGTCGCTCCGTTTAGTCAAAGTGGTAGTATTTGGTCCTAAATTATGGTTTTTATCATAAATATGGATGCAATTATACGGCCAAAGGATAAGTGTGTTCTTCGCCATACCAAAATCTTGACTCCCGATTCTAACCTCTCGGCTCTTTCCCAAGCCTTTTTTCAACAATCAAAATCAGCTATTTTATCATCGGTAATTTCTCATTATCTTAGCACTTGTGGAGAATTTTATTGTTTCGGCGCGTAAATACCGTCCGTCTACATTTGAAAGTGTTGTAGGTCAGCAGCATATAACTAATACGCTTAAAAACGCTATTAAAAATAACCAGCTGGCACAAGCATTTTTATTTTGCGGGCCGCGTGGAGTGGGTAAAACCACCTGCGCACGTATCCTTGCCAAAACCATAAATTGCACCAACCTCCAGCCTAATGGCGAGGCTTGCGGAACCTGTGATTCCTGCCGTTCGTTTCAAAATGGAAATTCTTTTAATGTTCATGAGCTGGATGCCGCATCAAATAACTCGGTTGATGATATCCGCAGCCTGATTGAGCAGGTGCGCATACCGCCGCAAGGCGTACGCTACAAGGTTTATATTATTGATGAAGTGCACATGCTATCGCAAGCGGCTTTCAACGCATTTTTGAAAACGCTTGAAGAACCGCCGCACTATGCCATTTTTATTTTAGCCACTACCGAAAAGCACAAAATACTGCCAACCATCCTTTCACGTTGCCAGATATTTGACTTTAACCGCATCAGGGTTGAGGATATGGCTAATCATTTGGCATCTATCGCCAATAAAGAGAGCATCAGCTATGAACCCGACGGCCTGCACATCATTGCTCAAAAAGCGGATGGGGGTTTAAGGGATGCTTTATCGATGTTCGACCAGATTGTAAGTTTTTCCGGTGGAAATGTGACCTACCGTTCGGTTATTGATAACCTGAACATACTTGATTACGATTACTACTTTAATATAACCGATAGCTTGTTAAAAGAGGACAGTGCTAACACACTGCTGCTTTTTGATGAGATATTGAACAAGGGTTTTGATGGCGCGCATTTTATATCAGGCCTATCCGAACACTTGCGTAATTTACTGGTTGGCAAAGATACCGCTACGCTGAAACTGTTGGAAGTGAGCGAAGGTATCAAAGCGAAATACCTGCAGCAATCGCAGGCATCAACGGTGTCGTTCCTGTTATCGGCGATGAATATCTCCAACCAATGCGACTTGAGTTATAAGCTGAGTAAAAACCAGCGTTTGCAGGTGGAGTTGGCTTTGCTCAAGATGTGTCACCTCATATCGGCCTTTAATTTGGCCAGTATGCCACTAAACGCAATGCCATCAGCCGATGGGCAATTAAAAAAAAAACCTGATTCCGCAGTAAAAGAGGAAGTTTCGGCACAAGAGCAAATCCCGGCAAAATCGCAACCTGCACCCACTGCGCCGGCAATTTTAAGCGAAGTACCAACAAACTACGCTGTAAATAAAACACCATCGGTTCAACAGCCTGCCGCACCTGTAAAGCAAGCAGAACCTGTTGCTGAAAAACCCAAAGTTTTTATCCCGAACCTGCATTCACCGTCCACCTCGGTAAAAATTCCATCGTTAAAAGATTGGGGTAAGCAATCGGAAGTGAAGGATGAAGAAGAGGAAGACCCATACCTGAAAGGTGATGACTGCGAAGAGTTCGGCATGGATAGTTTTCTGAAATACTGGACAGATTATGCCGCCAAACTTAAGTCAGAAAATAAACATAATGTACTAAGTGCTTTTAATGTGAATACCCCGGTAATGTTAAAGCCGTATGTGTTTGAAATTATCGTAGGCAACAAAGTACAGGAAAGTCTTTTTTTTAGTGAGAAGCCGTACATCCTTAATTTTTTACGCAGCAGTTTAAAAAACTTCGCTATTGAATTGAATGTTAGGGTAGATGAAAAGGTAATTGTTAAAAAACCATATACCAATCAGGAAAAATATCAGTACATGGCAGCCAAAAATCCGCAGCTTGCCGAATTGAAAAAGCGCTTTAACCTCGATTTTGATTAACCTGTTACACCAAATACGAAAATGGCCCGGTTTATAGCAAACCGGGCCATCTCTATTTATAGATCAGGTTGTTTATTTTCTATCGTTTTTTGGATAGCCTTCTTCATCCAGGTCATCACGGTTGTCTTCTGGTGTGCGTGATAAGATCTCATCAATCGGGTCGATCTCAACTTCTTCTTCACCGCCAATATGCATACCTAACTGGTCAACATCGGTTTCTAATGACTCATTAGGGATGTATTCATCCGTAGTATCATAAGGATTGGCTTCATCGTAGGTCGAGTTCATATCCTCACCGTTTTTCGCGGTGGTTTTGTAAGGATCCGGGTGATCATAATCCGGGTTATCGCTCTTTACATCGTACTCATAGCTATTATCATCGGCGTTATATTTTAATTGCTCTTTGTCAATTGTTTCGCCAAGTTCGTCTTTAAGGGTACGGTCCCTATCCACGCTGTCGTCTTCAAAAACGGGATCTGTATTTTCGTTACTCATAGGTTTGTGTTAATGTATATAAATGTACCAAAACCTTGCCAAACTATCTGCAAATAAAATTCAGCTTAATAAATACCTGATTAATGAAATTAAAGTCATAAAATCGTATCGATTTTAAAAAGAGTACTTTTAGTTAAACAGGTACGCTCAATTTTATATATTTGAAACCAGTAAAATAAACAGCATCTAACAATGTCAAAAATTAAAGTAGCAAATCCGGTAGTTGAACTGGATGGGGACGAAATGACCCGCATTATATGGAAATTCATTAAAGATAAACTGATTGTTCCTTATCTTGATGTAGATATTAAATACTACGATTTAGGTTTAGAATACCGTGATGAAACTAACGACCAGGTTACTATTGATGCCGCTAACGCGATAAAACAATATGGCGTAGGCATTAAATGTGCTACCATCACACCCGATGAGGCCCGGGTTGAAGAGTTCGGTTTAAAACAAATGTGGAAATCACCAAACGGAACCATCCGTAATATATTAGATGGTACTGTTTTCCGCGAGCCGATTGTTATGAACAATGTACCTCGTTTAGTACCAAATTGGACCGCGCCTATCTGCATTGGCCGTCACGCTTTTGGCGATCAATACCGTGCTACCGACTTTTTAACTAAAGGAAAAGGTAAATTAACCATTAAATTTACACCAGAAGATGGCAGCCCAGAGCAATCATTTGAGGTGTTTAACTTTAAAGGTGATGGTGTTGCTTTGGCAATGTACAATACTGATGAATCAATCAAAGGATTCGCGCATGCTTGTTTTAACCAGGCGTTGATGAAAGGCTGGCCTTTATACTTATCTACCAAAAATACCATCCTTAAAAAATACGATGGCCGTTTTAAAGATATTTTTGAAGAGATCTACCAAAACGATTACAAACAAAAATTTGCTGATGCAGGTATCACTTATGAGCACCGTTTAATTGACGATATGGTTGCTTCTGCATTAAAATGGAACGGTAACTTTGTTTGGGCTTGTAAAAACTATGATGGCGACGTACAGTCTGATACTGTAGCGCAAGGTTTCGGTTCATTAGGTTTAATGACCTCGACTTTGGTTACACCAGATGGAACTGTGATGGAAGCTGAAGCAGCCCACGGTACCGTAACCCGCCACTACCGCGAGCACCAGGCTGGCAGACCAACATCAACCAACCCAATCGCGTCAATTTTCGCCTGGACACGTGGTTTAGAGTTCCGTGGTTTGTTGGATAACAACCAGGAGCTGGTTGATTTTTGCAAAGCTTTAGAAGAGGTTTGTATCGAAACTGTTGAAAGCGGAAAAATGACCAAAGATTTGGCCATCACCATAAAGCCAAAAGTGGAACACGGTACCGATTACCTGTACACGGAAGAGTTTTTGGAAGCGATCAATGAAAATTTGAAAAAGAAGTTGGCTAAATAATAACCTAATGTCATTGCGAGGAGGTACGACGAAGCAATCTCGTAGCCTTACAAAACGACGAGATTGCCGCGCTATCGCTCGCAATGACAATTATAAAAAGTCCGCATACACAATATGCGGACTTTTTTATTGGACAGTAAACAGATTTAGCTATTTTTGAAACGAATAAAATATCAAGAACATACTACCATGTCAACATTATATCCATTAAAATTCAAGACAATTTATAAAGACAAGATCTGGGGCGGGCACAAGATCAATACTTACCTGCACAAAGATTTTGGCGATCTACCAAACTGCGGCGAAACCTGGGAAATATCAGGCGTAAAATCTGATGTGTCTGTTGTGGATAATGGCGGGTTGGAAGGTCAATCGTTGGCTGATCTGCTGGAGCAATATAAAGATCAGTTAGTGGGTAAAAAGGTTTATAATCACTTCGGTAATATATTCCCTTTGCTGGTAAAATTTATTGATGCTAACGAAGATCTTTCCATCCAGGTTCACCCTGATGATAAATTGGCTAAAGAGCGCCACAATTCATTCGGTAAAACCGAAATGTGGTATGTGATAGAGGCTGATCCGGGTTCAACATTGATTGCCGGATTCAACAAAGAACTTACGCAACAGGAATACCTGGATACTTTCAACAGCGGCCATTTAACTGATGTGCTGAACAAAGAAGATGTAAAAGCAGGCGATGTTTTCTTTTTGCCTGCGGGAAGGGTACATACTATTGGTAAGGGTTTGCTGATAGCTGAAATTCAGCAAACGTCAGATATTACCTATCGTATTTATGATTTTGATCGTGTGGATGACAAAGGCAACAAACGCGAACTCCATGTTGAAGAAGCCCTTGCCGCCATCGACTATAAACATTATCCTGAATATAAAACCAAGTACACGCCTACAAAAGACGAAACTGTACATTTGGTAAGCTGCCCATATTTCACCACCAATTTGCTGGATTTTGATAAAGGTGTCGCTAAGGATTACTCAAACCTTGATTCGTTTGTGATCCACGTTTGTGTTGAAGGCGCATACACCCTAAAATATAATGGCGAAAGCTATGAAGTGAAAATGGGTGAGTGTATTTTGTTACCTAAAATAGTTGACCATGTTGAGTTGGAAACTACCGAAGGATTTAAGCTGTTGGAAAGTTATATTGAATAAATTAACAATCTCCACGCGTCATTGCGAGGAGCGGAGCGATGTGGCAATCCCCAATAAGCAGAGCGAGAGCGGGCTCTGTAGGTCGGGATTGCCCTCTGTTAGCCAACGGATCGCAATGACACCTGGTTCTATTTCTGATAAACTTTCGCCCCAATAAAATTCCCAAAAAAGCTCTTCTGCTCAATCAGCTTATAGTTATCCTTCTCAAAAGCGGCAGTTATTTCCGGTAGTTTTGATGCTTCGATACCACATATCACTTTAAAAAAAATAAACATGGTTTGCAGCATTAACTGTTGCCACCATTTACCTGTAAGCTGAAAACTGGTATTTAACCATAAGGCATTTGGCTTAAGCAACCCATCTATGCTTTTAAAGATGGTGTTAAAGTTTTCTTCAGTAAAATTATCAAGTAAAAAAGGGGTAAGTGCAATATCAAAGCCGGCAGGCAGAGCAGCCTTTTCAATCGCTTCATTAATAAAAACTACATAATTAGTACCAGTATTTCTTTTTTTAGAGAGCGCCATCATGTTTGGAGCTATTTCTACGTAAGTGATATCTAATCCCGATGGATGGATACGGGTTAATTCTTCCAATATCCAACCAGTGCCACCGCCTACAATCAATATTTTTGAATTAGCCGGTATGTGATTTAGTAAATACACCTGCGCATTCACCAATGCTTTGCCATAAACAACCCGTGCAAGGCTATCATAAAACCAGGCGGAATTGTTGTAATTAGCTGCCATTATAATTTAAAACTAAAGGAATTGAATAGCAACAGCATTAGGTATTGCAGGATCAGCACACCATCTACCCAAAAAAAGTAATAATAATCATTCTTCTCGATGGTGGAACGAAAGATGAGCCAACCTGCTAAAACAGCGGTTATGGTAAGCGCGAAGAAGTCGTTATTAAAGCCATTGTTCCTGAACAGGAATAGCAATACAATGTATCCAGCCAGCAAAATCTGGCAAAAGAAGTAGGCTTTCTTTTCGCCGTAAATTACCGGGATGGTTTTTAAACCAAGCTGATAATCATGAAACAGGTCGCGGATATCAAAGGGCATGGTTAAAGCCCCAATGAACAGAAAACGTTTGGCTAAGAGGATGGTAATATCGCGTAAGGATATATTTGTAGTATGCGTATGCAGTGATTCCATTACCGGCAGCAAAACACTGCTCATAGCCCATACTAAGGTAATAAGGAATTGCTTTAGGCCCGGGATGTTACGCAACCCGAATTTTTTATCCCCTAAAGTAAATAAAGGCAAGCTATAGCAAAACGATATCACAGCCAAAAATATCAGCATAATCTTCGACTCCATCGACACCAGGAAAAACAAGGGTGCCAATGATAGAATAGACACGATAGCCAGTGTTATCATTAACCTGGAATGGTTAAAATACCATACCTCACGTGCTGTTGCCGATTTAAGAAGTTGTTTTGGTTTCCCCAAAAAAATGCTGAAATTGTATATCCCTAAGGTTGAAGTGAACAATAAAACCAGCACTGCCGGTATAGGTTTTGCCCCGATTAGGTAAAAGGTGACCAGTGCCTGAGCTATTGCGCACAAAGCCATAAAAACATTGCTGAAGAGCGTGAAATCAACAATGGAGCGCAATATTTTTTTCATGGATGGGGCTGAAAGGTGCGAACGCTTTTATGCGGTTAGGTTCAAATATCGCAACAATCTTTGAGAATAATAAAAGGGGGAGAATATAATTGTCATTCTGAACATGGCGAAGAATCCGTACAGGTATAAACTACTTTACAGATTCTTCGCTGTGCTCAGAATGACAAAGGGAAGAAAATATCAATTAATAACGATCGTCATCAATATCCAGATCATCATCATCCGGCTCCAAATTGAACAGGCTGTTAAACATATCCGAAAACGCGAAGCCGTTATCTAAAAAACCTTTACTTAATTGCGAAAACTCAGCCAGGCCGTGTAACACAAATTCCATCAATAGTAATTGCTGGTTTTCGCTTAAGCGTGGGTGGAATTTCTTAACCAAATCTTTTAACCCGGTTACGGCGTTAAGTGCTTTTTTATAATCAACTAAAGATAAGTCATCAACTAACGACAGGTTATTGCCGTTACTAAACCAGGCGATAACTTCGGCATATGGGTTTGGTGTTTTCGCTTTTTTAGCTTTTTCAGGATCAGGAAAAAACTCTACCAGCATGGTTTTTACCGCCTTGCCGATGAGCATATTGGCAACCTTTGCAGGGCCTTCCAACTCGCCTTCGTATACCAGTTCAATTTTACCGGTGATGGCTGGGATAACACCCAAAAAGTCGCTGATGCGCACAAATGTGCTGGTTTCACGATTGATAATCATGCGCCTTTCCGCATTACTGATCAGGTTTTCGTAGGCTGATATAGTTAAGCGTGCCGATACACCTGATTTTTTATCGATATATTCAGAGTTACGCGCTTCAAAAGCCAATTGTTCCACCATGTTTTTCACCAAACCATCAGCCTCAATAGCGGTTTTTTGTTCGGGCGATAATAAAGCTTCCTGCTGGGTTATCTGTCGGGAGATCTCTACCGTGCGTGGATAGTGCGTTAATATCTGGCTTTCGATCCTGTCCTTTAACGGCGTTACAATAGAACCGCGATTGGTATAATCTTCAGGATTGGCCGTGAAGACAAACTGGAGATCCAAAGGTAAACGCAGTTTAAAACCACGGATTTGGATATCTCTTTCCTGCAAGATGTTAAATAACGATACTTGTATACGAGCTTGTAAATCGGGAAGCTCGTTAATTACAAATATGCCACGGTGAGCACGTGGTATTAAACCGAAGTGGATCACACGCTCATCGCTATAAGTCAGCTTCATAGTTGCGGCTTTGATAGGATCAACATCGCCAATTAAATCGGCAACGGTAACATCAGGCGTTGCCAGTTTTTCGGTATAACGATCAGAGCGGTGCAGCCATGCAATAGGAGTAGCATCGCCTTTGGCTAAAACTTCATTATGGCCAAACCACGAGATGGGTGCCAATGGATCATCAAATAATTCAGATCCTTCAATATAAGGCACATACTCATCCAGTAAATTAACCAGCAAACGCGCGATACGGGTTTTTGCCTGTCCGCGTAAGCCTAATAATAAAATGTTGTGGCGCGAAAGTATAGCAGTTTGCAGATCAGGGATTACCGTATCCTCAAAACCGATGATGCCTTCAAAACCACCTTCGCTTTTTTGCAATTGCGTTATCAGGTTTGCCCTCAATTCATCTTTAACGGAACGGCTTTTATATTCAGTTTTTTTTAACTGGCCAAGTGTTGTTATCTCTAATAATTTGTTCATTCGTTCAATAGTTCATTTGTTCATTGGTGATTTGCATGGCTCAGATAAGACATCTCAAATCAATTTATTAGTAATCTGCACATCTGTATATAAGTACATTTGCACATCAAATTACCTCACCGTTCTTCGTCTATTCTTAATATAATCCTCAAAAATGTATTCCCCCAACCCATTTAGTGAGCTGTAGAATGCCTTACCACCGTTCGTCTCTGTAAACTTACGTACAAACTGTTGCAGGTAAGGGTCCTTTGCTATCATAAATGTGGTGATCGGGATCTTTAACCTTTTACATTGAGCCGCCATGTTCAGCGTTTTGTTTACCACTTTACGATCAAGCCCGATGCTGTTTTTATAGTATTTTGTACCTTCTTTTAAGCAGGTAGGTTTACCATCGGTAATCATAAAGATCTGCTTATTTGATGTTTTACGGCGGCGCAGCAAATCCGTAGCCAACTCCAAACCCGCATAAGTATTGGTGTGGTAAGGGCCAACCTGTAAGTAAGGCAAGTCCTTTAAACTGATAGGCCAGGCATCGTTACCAAAAACAACAATATCCAGTGTATCTTTTGGATATTTAGTGCGGATCAATTCAGCAAGCGCCATAGCTACTTTTTTGGCGGGGGTGATCCTGTCTTCGCCATAAAGGATCATGGAGTGCGATATGTCAATCATCAACACGGTTGAGGTTAGGGTTTTGTAGTCCATTTCCTCTACCTCCAGGTCGCGCTCGGTCATCATAAAATCGCCGATGCCGTGGTTAACCTGTGCGTTGTGGATAGATTGTGTCATATCGATCTGATCCAAACTATCGCCAAACTCAAATTCACGACGCTCGGAATTTCTTTCATCGCCCTGGCCCGATTGTGGTGAGCGATGATTTCCTTTGCCTGATTTTTTGAGCTTGCCGAAAATTTCTTCCAGCGCCGACTGGCGGATGCTCTGTTCCGCCTTCGCAGTGATGCGAAACTCGCCGTTCTCTTTATTCTCGTCTAAATAACCTTTTTGCTTTAGCTCGTCAATAAAATCACCCATGCCATAATCGTCATTGGTGATGTTATATTGCTTGTCGAGTTCATTTAGCCAGGCCAAAGCTTCGCCTACATCGCCCGATGTATAATTAAGCAATTCGAGAAACAACTTTAGTAATTCTTCAAATCCCCCTTTAGGGATTTCGTTGGGCTTAAACTTGGAAAATCCAAAACCGCGCATAGTGTACCTTTCTGATATAAAATAACGGATTATTTTACGCAAAAGTTTGACTTAAGCAGTTTTAAATTCAATTGTTAGTTAGGAATGACAAAAGGAGGCTTATTTTAAAGCAAACGTCATTGCGAGGAGGAACGACGTGGCAATCCCCAACTTGTAGAGCGAACTTGTATATCCTCTCTGTAAGTTGGGGATTGCCACGCTTCGCTCGCAATGACGCGGGTCTAAATGGATTTAATTCCTTTTTAAAACCGTGTGC
>Ga0302227_10002980_pt1 | contig 11370 bp, 3 predicted proteins | sample II_Palsa_N1_1_FD_193525 | JGI IMG/M metagenome (GOLD analysis project Ga0302227, IMG submission 193525) | Peat permafrost microbial communities from Stordalen Mire near Abisko, Sweden - II_Palsa_N1_1 | ecosystem: Environmental > Terrestrial > Soil > Palsa > Peat permafrost | place: Sweden...
TGGATGCGGTCCAGAAAACCGCGAATGGCGACAATGTTGGTATCAGGTCCGCCGCGCGCGGCGCCGGCTTCGAGCGGGAAGCTCATCTGCACGTCCGCGGCGCTGAACTCGTTGCCGACGAACCAGCCGGTGGGGGTGAGTGCATCGTTGATGTAACCGAGGTGCAGCTTGATCTGCGGATCGACGAAGCTCGATTGCAGCGTCGAGGCGATCTTGCGGGCAATCGGCTTGGCAAAGAACGGCATCGGAGCGCTGCCGATCCGCGTTGCCACCAGCTTGAGCAGCAACGGCGGCATCACTGATCCTTCCGCATAGTGCAGCCAGTATGTATAGCGCAGACGCTCAGGCGTGCCAACTGCCGGCGCGAAGCGGCCCTGGCCGTAACGGTCCACCAGATACTCGATGATAGCGCCCGACTCGGCAATAGTGAGGCCCTCGTCCGTGATGACCGGCGACTTGCCGAGCGGGTGGACCGCGCGCAATTCGGGCGGCGCGAGCATGGTCTTGGGGTCGCGCTCATAGCGTTTGATCTCGTACGGCACGCCGAGCTCTTCAAGCAGCCACAGGACGCGTTGCGAGCGGGAGTTGTTCAGATGATGGACGGTCAGCATAGGGGAATCCGGGCCTGTGGAGTGCCACATGATAGCTCTGTTGGGCGGGGCGCTTTTAGAGCGAACGATCGGCCTTCAGGAGGTTCGTGTCCAGGGAGAAGTAAAAGCGCAGGTTTTATGCCTCGAATTCACGGCGCTGGATATCGGGTGAATGGTTTGACTGATCAGCCCGTCAGGTTGCCCCCTGCCCGTGCTTTATTGTGGTTTTTTTGGTTTAACGATTGCGGTCGTCACAATCAATATTGAAAGTGGCTCTATCGCAGGTGCCGCGCTTTAGTGAATAATCTGCCGGGGCGATTGGCGTTAGAAACTGTCCGCCGGATGTTTAAACCTGCGCACCCGCTGCGATACGCGGCGGCGATTGGCGTGTCCACGAAAGCTGTTAATGCAGCTGGAATAGATTTATAGGATACGGCGAAGATTTGCTGGTTTTCGGCCGTGCCCAATTAACGATAAAAAACCTTCGTTTTATCTAAAGGATGCATTGAGCATGAAAAAAAGTCCGAGCGCGATCTGAACCAGGAATCCTACCGTGTGAAGCAGGCTTTGCAACCAGCGGCACGAGTACGAATCCGGCGGCAAGAGCAATAAAACTAGCGCTAACAAAAGCAAGAGGAAACGGGGATAAGAAGCCGCAAGCTTATCCTTGATGAGGGAAGCATGGATATTCTGCGATTTCTGTTCGTTCTGCCGCTGCGTCTGGTGCGCGGCCTGTTCCGTCTTCTCGCGAAGATTACTCGGCCGGTCTTCGGCAGCGTCTCGTGGTCGGCTCCCGCATGGGCGCTGGCTACTGGCGCGGCGATCCGCCGCCGCCCCCGGCGCTTCGCCGGCGGCTTGCTCGGCGCCATCGTGCTGGTGGTCGCGGCAGTGGCCGGCTGGCACTGGTATTCGCATCGTCCGAAAGCCCCTGAGCCGGAACGGATTACCTTTCAGGCCAAGGTGCCCGCCGTCACGGACTATGTGCAAGCGGACGGCACGCCCAAGATCACGATTCATCCGCTGGAAGTGGACTTCTCGCGCTCGGCAGCGCCGATCGAACTGGTCGGCAAGACAGTCACCAAAGGCATTACGATGACGCCGGCCCTGAAGGGCGAGTGGAGCTGGGCAGACGATCGCACGCTGCGCTTCGTGCCCGCCGCGGACTGGCCGGTTGGCGCCCATATCGAGCTGGCTTTCGACATCAAGCAGGCTTTCGCCCCGCACGTGCTGATGGCCGATGACCATCTGGCCTTGGACATCGCACCGTTTATCGCCAAGGCGGGGGCCGCCGAGTTCTATCAGGATCCGCAAAACGCGGCGGCGAAAAAGACCATCATGCCGGTGAGCTTCAACTACCCGGTCGACACGGCGCAATTCGAAAAGCGCATCTCGCTGGCGCTCGCCGGTAGCGATGGCAAGTTCAATACGCCGCTCAAATTCACCGTTATCTACGACACGCCCAAGCTGAATGCGTGGGTCCATTCGCAGCCGCTCGATTTGCCGCGCGACGATGGCGCGGTGCAGCTCACGCTCGATAGCGGCGTGCGCAGTTCACGCGGCGGTGCGGGCACCAAAGACCCTTTGAAGTCGGTGGTGCGGGTGCCGGGTCTTTATAGTCTCGCAGTCAATAGCGTGAGTCCGACGCTGGTCGACAACGATCGCTACGAACCGGAGCAGGTCCTCGTCACGGAACTCAGCGGCGCCGTGCGCGGCAGCGATCTGAGCGGCGTGATCAAGGCCTGGGTGCTGCCCAAACGCAAGCCAGACGCGGATCAGAAGGACGACGATCCGCCGTACGAGTGGGACACCGCGGACGTGAGCGAGAGCGTGTTGCGTCAGTCGCAGCCGCTCAAGCTCGAACTGGTGCCGACCGAAAACGAATTCGCAGAACTGCAAAGCTTCAAATTCCACGCCGACCCGGGACAGCGCGTGTATGTGCGGATCGCCTCCGGGCTGAAGTCGTTCGGCGGTTACATGCTCGGCAAGCCTTCGGTTCAGGCCTTCACTGTGCCCGACTATCCGAAGCTGTTGCACTTCATGGCGGATGGCTCACTGTTGTCGTTGAGCGGCAGCAAGCGGATTTCCGTGGTGTCGCGCAACCTGCCCGGCATGAAGGTTGAAATCGGTCGCGTGTTGCCGGATCAGTTGCAGCATCTGGTGAGCTTCAATCAAGGCAGCTATACCAAGCCAGAACTCGGCTACAACTTTAGCGAGGACCATATCGTCGACCGCTTCGAGGAGAAGCGGGCGTTTCCGAAGGCCGGTCCGGGTCAGGCGCATTACGAAGGGGTGGACCTCGGTCAATATCTGAAGGCCGGCAAGCGCGGCGTGTTCCTGCTGCATCTGTCAGCCTACGATCCGGTCGCCGAGAAAAAAGCGGCTGAAAAGGCCGCCAAGGAAAAGAGTCAGGATTCCAGCGGCGATGCCAGTTCCAGTGACGACTCCGGCAATGACAACGGCGACGCCAACGGCGATTCGAGCGACGACAGCAGCAACGGCGACGACCAGTCGCCGACCGATACGCGCATGATCGTGGTCACGGATCTGGGCATGCTCGTCAAGCGCGCGCTCGACGGCAGCCAGGATGTCTTTGTGCAGTCGATCCACACCGGGCAACCGGTGGGCGGCGCGACGGTGTCGGTGCTGGCGCTCAATGGTCAGACGCTGTACACCCAGGACACCACTGCCGATGGTATGGTGCACTTCCCGACCTTCAAGGGACTGGATCACGAGAAGCGGCCGACGCTATACGTCGTGAAGAAGGACGATGACCTGTCGTTCCTGCCGGTAGGCGGCCAGGACCGCCAGCTCGACTTCTCGCGTTTCGATGTGGGCGGCGAGCGCAATCCGACCAGCGAAGGTCAGTTGTCCGCGTATTTGTTCTCGGACCGCGGCATTTACCGGCCGGGCGATCTGTTCCATATCGGCCTGATCGTGCGTGCGGCGAGCTGGGCGCGTAGTCCGGCCGGCGTGCCGTTGCAGGCGGAGATCGTCGATCCGCGTGGCATCACGGTTCAGCGTATGCCGATTAGCGTCGACAATTCCGGCTTTAGCGAGCTGGCGTATACGCCTTCCGAAACGGCGCCGACTGGTGCGTGGACGGTGAACCTCTATATCGTCAAGGATGGCGAGGCGACGGATCAGCCGATCGGCTCGACCACGGTGCAAGTGAAGGAGTTTCTGCCGGATCGCATGAAGGTCGAGGCCAAGCTCTCTTCGCAGGTGGCGGAAGGGTGGGTCAAGCCGGATCAGTTGAAGGGCATCGTCGACGCGCAGAATCTGTTCGGCACGCCTGCGGCTGACCGGCGCGTCGAGGCTTCGCTGACGCTGCGTCCGGTATGGCCGGAGTTCCGCAGCTGGCAGGACTATCACTTCTTCGACGTCCGTCGTGCGCAGGAGGGTTACACGACCAATCTGCAAGATGGCAAGACCGACGACAAGGGGCACGCCGAGTTTGATCTCGACCTCAAGAAATACGCGGATGCGACCTATCAGCTGTATTTTCTGACCAAGGCGTATGAGGCGGACGGTGGCCGCAGCGTAGCGGCGAACGTGCAGACGCTGGTCTCCAGCGACGACTGGCTGGTCGGCTACAAGTCGGTCGACGATCTCGACTACGTAAAGCGCAGCAGTCCGCGTACGGTGCATCTGGTCGCGATCAATCCGCAGGCCAAGTCGATCGAGCTGAAAGACCTGAAGGCGCAACTGGTCGAGCGGCGCTATGTGTCGGTGCTGACCAAACAGGACTCGGGCGTCTACAAGTACGACTCACGTCTTAAGGAAGTGCCGATCAGCGAAAATCCGCTGACGATTCCGGCCGCTGGTCTGGACTACACGCTGCCGACCGACAAGCCGGGCAACTACGCGCTGATTATCCGGAGTGCTGATCGAACGGAAGTGAATCGCGTCGAGTATTCGGTGGCGGGCGACGCCAACGTGTCCCGTTCGCTGGATCGCAATGCAGAGTTGCAGATCAACCTGAGCAAGCATGACTACGCCCAGGGCGAGCCGGTGGAGATCGCGATTCGCGCGCCGTATGCGGGTAGCGGTTTGATTACTATCGAGCGCGACAAGGTCTACGCTCACGCGTGGTTCCATGCCGATACCACCAGTTCGGTTCAACATATCACCGTTCCACCGGGCTTCGAGGGTAACGGCTATATCAACGTGCAGTACATCCGCGATCCGTCGTCGGACGAGGTTTTCATGAGCCCGCTGAGCTATGGCGTCGTGCCGTTCTCGGTGAACATGGACGCGCGCCGCAACGCGCTCACGCTCGATGCGCCGCCGCTGGTCAAGCCAGGACAGACGGTGACGTTCAAGCTGCACGCGGCGCATCCGACCAAGGTCGTGGTGTTCGCGGTAGACGAGGGCATTCTGCAGGTTGCCCGCTACAAGCTTGGGGATCCGCTCAAGTTCTTCTTCCGCAAGCGCATGCTCGAAGTGGGCACCTCGCAGATTCTTGATCTGATCCTGCCGGACTTCGAGAAGCTGATGGCGATGGCGGCGCCCGGCGGCGACGCGGATGACGCTATCGGCAGCCAGCTCAATCCGTTCAAGCGCAAACGCGACAAGCCGGTGGTGTACTGGTCGGGCATCGTCGATGTGGATGGCGAGAAGGACGTGAGCTATACCGTGCCCGATTACTTCAACGGCAAGCTGCGGGTGATGGCGGTGTCGGTGTCGCCGGATCTCGTGGGCACCGTCGAAGCGGCCACCACGGTGCGCGGCGACTTCGTGTTGTCGCCGAACGTGCCAAATGTGCTGGCCCCCGGAGATGAAGCCGAGGTCAGCGTGGGTGTGGCCAACAATCTCACGGGCCTCGGCGACAAGCCGGTCCCAGTGACGGTGACGTTGAAGACCGGTCCGCAGCTGAAGGTACTCGGCAATGCATCGCAAAACCTGAGCCTCGCGCAAATGCATGAGGGCGTGGCGCTGTTCCGCGTCAAGGCGACCGATACGCTGGGCTCGGGCAACCTGAGCTTTACCGCGAGCTATGCAGGCAAATCGGCAGCGCAGAGCCTCGATCTGTCCGTGCGTCCGGCGGCCGCGTATCGGTCGCAGGTCGATATTGCCCGCGTCGGCGCGAACAGCAACGCGGATTTGCCGGGCTTGCGCAAGATGTACGACGCGTATGCTTCGCGCGATGCGAGCATCTCGACGGTGCCCGTGGTGTTGTCGGAAGGCCTGACGTCGTGGCTCGTCAACGTGCAGAACTACTGCAGCGAGCAGATTGTCAGTGCGGCGATGCCGCGGTTGATTGCATCGAAGTGGCCGGCCGTGCCTGCACTGACACACGCGCTACAACCTGCCAATGGAGACCCGCAAGTCACCAACGACCAGGCGCTGGCGCAAGCGCTCGACGTGCTGCGTACCCGCCAGAACAGTCAGGGCGGCTTCGGACTGTGGTCTGCAACGCCAGATGCCGAGCCGTTCATCTCGGCGTATGCCATGCACTTCCTGCTGGAGGCGCGCGATCGGGGTGTCACTGTGCCCGGCGACGTGCTCGACGCAGGTAACCAGTATCTGCATCAGCTCGCGAGCGACGACAGCCTGGATTCGCTCGACTTGCTGCGTCAGCGTGCCTATGCGGTCTATCTGCTGACCCGCCAGGGGAATGTGACGACCAACGATCTGGCTGCGGTGCAGAAGCGCTTGCAGGAGGCGTTCCCCAACGACTGGAAGAACGATCTCGCAGCCGCGTGGCTTGCTGCTTCCTATGAACTGCTCAAGCAGGACAAGGAGGCGAACACGCTGATCGCCGGTCCGCAGCGCGAACTGGAACGCAAGCAGGATCCCGCGAAGTTTGAGTATGGTTACTACACCGATCCGCTGACCCGCGATGCGAGCGTGCTGTATCTCTTGTCGAAGTACTTCCCTGACCGGGCGAAGGGGTTGTCGCCGCAGGTGATGGAGAACATCGCCGGGCCGCTGGCGCGCAATCAGTTCAACACGTTGTCGTCGTCCATGACGGTGCTCGCGCTTGACGCTTACGGGAGTTTGAACGCAACCGGTGTCGACAAGCTGGCGATCGACGAAGTGCATGCCGACGGCAGCGTCAAGGCGATCTCGACGCTGCAGGGCAACCTGTTGCAGTCGGGTAGCTGGAGTGCGGCGGCAACGAAACTGCGTTTCGTCAACGGCAGCAGCTTGCCGGCGTGGCGGGTCAGCAGTCAGACGGGCTACGACCGTGGCGTGCCGGACAAGGCGATCAAGAACGGCCTCGAGATCGTGCGCGACTACACCGATACCAACGGCAAACCGCTCGACAAGATTACGTTGGGCGAGGAGATCGAGGTCCACGTGAAGATTCGCGCGACGGGCGACGAGGGCGTGGGCAATGTGGCGATTGTCGATCTGCTGCCGGGTGGTTTTGAGCCAGTGATCGAGCCGCCGCCTGCTGCCGACAGCCAGACGGACGACAGCAATAGCGCACAGAGTGGTCAGGGGGATCAAGGTGGTCAGGCCAGCCAGGCTGACAACAACAGTAGCGATAGCGACAACAACAACGGCGATAACAACAGTGACAGCAGCGACAGCGACGCGAAGGCTGCGCCGTACCGCTCGCCGATCGGTCTGTCGAGCTCGACCTGGCAGCCCGAGTACGCGGATATCCGCGAAGACCGTGTCGTGATCTACGGAACCGCGACACCGGACGTCAAGGAGTTCGTGTATCGCATCAAGGCCAGCAACGCCGGCACCTTCATAGTGCCGTCGGCTTTCGGCGAGTCGATGTACGATCGCCGGATCCAGGCCCGTTCGCCGGGAGGCGCTACGCTAACGGTGGTACGCACACCGTGATCCCGTGGCCACACGTCTGAAGCGAAAGCCGATTACGTGTGGCCCGGCAAGCGACGCCGTTCCAGCTTTCTGCGAATCTCATCATCGTGTCTTTACTTCGTTCCTTGCTGCATGCGTGTGGCCGCTGGCTGCACCGCTGGCAGAACTGGCTGGTCGGCGCGCTGCTCGTCGTGGGTGTGCTAGTGGGCTGCCGTCTGTGGCCGCATCCTTCGCTGCAGGGCTGGAAACCTTCCTCCACAGCTTTCTACGACGATCACGGCCGTCTGTTGCGCCTGACGCTGGCGAGCGACGATCGCTTTCGCCTGTGGGTGCCGCTCAAGGATATGTCGCCGCAACTGGTGGACGCTGTACTGTTGCACGAGGACCGCTGGTATCGCTGGCATCCCGGTTTCAATCCATACGGCCTCGCGCGCGGCGCGTGGGTCACCTACGTGCGGCACGGCAACCCGCAGGGTGGCTCGACCATCACCATGCAGTTGGCGCGCTCGCTGTGGCAGCTCAATACGCGTACGCCGTGGGGCAAGCTGAAGCAGGTGGGGCGCGCGATCCAGCTCGAGCTGTTTTATTCGAAGCAGCAGATTCTCGAGGCGTATCTGAACGATGCGCCGTATGGTCGAAACGTTGAAGGGGCCGGCGCGGCCAGCATCGCGTATTTCAACAAGTCGGTGGGCGCGTTGAGCTTGCCGGAAGCATTGACACTGGCGGTGATTCCGCAGGATCCGGCGCGCCGTTTGCCGAGAGTACCGACGCCAGGGCCAGCCGGTGCCGATGGTGTAATCAACCAACAGCTCACGACTTCACGCAACCGCCTGTACGCGCGCTGGCTGACTGGCCATCCGCAGGATGCCTCGCTTAAACCGCTGTTCGCGTTGCCATTGAATATCCGGCCGTTGTCGCGCCTGCCGTTCGAGGCGCCGCATGCGGTGGAGCAACTGTTGGCGGCGCGGCAGATCGACGGCGAAGATCGCGAATCGCGCCTGCGAACTACGCTCGATCTGGATCTGCAGCATATCCTCGAGCGCCAAATTGCTCGCTACGTTGCACGTAACAACGGGATCGGGATTCGCAATGCGTCGGCCATGCTGGTGGATACGCGCGATATGGGCATCAAGGCAATGGTCGGCTCCGCGGATTATTTCAACCGCTCGATACAAGGTCAGGTGAACGGCACTTTGGCGCGGCGCTCGCCGGGGTCGACGCTCAAACCGTTCATCTATGCACTCGGCTTCGACCAGGGCGTGTTGCATCCACAGACTGTGCTGCGTGACGTGCCGACCTCGTTCGGCCCGTACACGCCGGAGAATTTCGACGGCCATTTCCTCGGGCCGATCACCGCCACCGATGCGTTGAACCGCAGCCGCAATATTCCGGCGGTTTGGGTGGCGTCACAATTGCATCAGCCCGATCTGTATCAGTTCCTGCAGCAGGCCGGCATCGGGCATCTGGCGAGCGAGCAGCACTACGGGCTCGCGCTGGTGCTCGGCGGCGGCGAAGTGACCATGCAGGATCTGGCCGGCCTTTATGCGATGCTCGCCAATCGCGGCGAACTGAAGCCGCTGCGCCTGCTCGCCAGCGATCCTCAGGTGCCGGGTACGCGCATGCTGAGCGACGAAGCGAGCTTCATGGTCATGGATATGCTGCGCCAGCATCTGCGGCCGGACGAGACCACCGGTGCGCAGCCGTCTCATCTGCCGGTGTACTGGAAGACCGGCACGTCATGGGCGTTTCGCGATGCGTGGACCGCGGGCGTGTTCGGCCCTTACGTGCTAATCGTTTGGGTGGGCAATTTCGACAGCACCAGCAATCAGGCATTCGTGGGTGTGGATGCCGCTGCGCCGTTGTTTTTCCAGATCGTCGATGGACTTGAAGCGGAACGTCCGCAGCTTGCCGAGCCGTTCAGACCTAGGCCGGGCAACGTTAAGCGCGTACAGATCTGTCTTGCCAGTGGCGAACTGCCTAACGAATGGTGTCCGGAAAAGGGCTGGACGTGGTTCATTCCTGGCAAGTCGCCGATCCGGGTGAGCAATGTGCATCGTCCGGTGGTGATCGACGATGCGAGCGGCCTGCCGGCGTGTCCGCCGTATACGGGCAAACGCACGCATCAGGAAGTATTTGAGTTCTGGCCGTCCGATCTACAGCAGGTTTTTGCGCAAGCAGGTATTCCGCGCCGCAAGCCGCCGCAAAATCCCGAGTGCCGCAATGCGGGCACGCCGGATGGCTATCCACCGCAGATTACCTCACCCGTGCGCGGCAGTATCTATGCGATGCGTCTGAAGCAGCTTGGCCAGGAGCGTATCGCCTTCAATGCCACCACGGATGCCGATGCGCATGCGCTGTACTGGTTCGTCAACGACGCGTATGTGGGCCGTAGCGATCCGGGCGCGGCGCTTTACTGGCAGCCGCGCACGGCGGGTAGTTACAGCGTGCGGGCGATTGATGATCATGGGCGGATCGATCAGCGCACGCTTGAGGTCAGTCTGGTTGAGTGAGCGCTGCGCCCGTACGCGCAGCGCCGCTTACACCTTTGCCTTCGCGCCCATGAGCTGATTCGACGGTAGCGTCTCATCAAGCAGCTTGCGCGCACTCTCGATACCCGCCACCGGCAACCCCACCGGATCGATCAGTCCCACCTGCACCAGCACCGACGCCTGATCCCAGTAGATATGCTCGTTGTACAGCTTGTCGCCGCGGAAGCAAACCACGGCCAGCATCGGCACTTCGAAATACTTGCCGGTGGGCGCGACACCCGGCAGCAGCCAGTCGATCTCGCATGTATGCGTACAGCTGAAAATGAATTCGTCGACGATGCGGTCCGCTCCGATCGTCCGCGAAATCGGAATCAGCTTCGTATCCTCAGGGTTCGAGTGAACGAAGTGATGCGTGTAGAAGCGCTTGAGGTTGTCGTGGCCCACGCCGCCCGTCATCGTCGGGACGTGGTTGACGTACGGTTGGGCAACCATGGTCGGCATGACCGCATCCACGTCGCGCGTGGCGAACTCGTAGTAACAGTGCTGTTCCCACAGCGTATTCAGGTCGTACACCGGCCCCAGCACCTTGCGCAGCAGTGTGAGGGTGCGCGAGTACGCCATCATCGTGGCGGGTTTGTCGTAGCTCTTGCGTGAGGGATTTGCGAATGCATGATCGCATCCCGCGTAGACGTACTGCTCGATCTGCGGCCGGGTTTTTAGCGCGTTGCTGATGCGCTCGCGAACTTCGGGCGGGCAGTGCGCGTCCTGTTCGGGGAAGTGGAACACCATCGGACAGCGGATGGCTGACACTTCGTCCAGATAGGCTTCGAGCCCGGCGCCGTAATAACTGACTGCACAGTCCACGTCGGTGCGGGCAGCGCTTAGCATGGCGAGCTTGCCGCCCAGACAGTACCCGATTGTGCCGACCTTGCCTGCCTGCTCCGGCAGCGCGCGTAACGCGCTGATGGTTGCTTCGACGTCGTCTATGGCGCGGTCGATATCGAAGCGCTGCAGATAACCGAGCGCGGTTTGCATATCGGCGTCGTCATAGCCGAGCACGACATTTGGCTGGATCCGCCAGAACAGGTCGGGCACCAGCACCACATAGCCCTCTTCGGCAAAGCGGTCGGCCATCGACTTCATGAAGTCGTTGATGCCGAAGATTTCCTGCAGCAGCACGAGTCCTGGGCCCGAGCCTTGCGCAGGGCGCGCTACGTAGGCGTTGAAACGGCCGCCATCGTGGGCGGTGACTTCAATGAACGACGCGGACATGCCTGTCTCCTGTTGACCAGAGTTCGCGCCTCAGCGCGCTACGCATGGTCCCATGCAACATGGTTGCGGTGGTTGCGGAAGGATGAACGTAAGGCTACATCGTATTACAGGGTGCGCAATGCAAACCGTTTGAGCTTGCCTGTTTCGGTGCGCGGCAGGGCGTCGACGAAAGCGATCAGACGCGGATACTTGTACGGCGCAACGCTATTCTTCACGAAATCCTGCAATTGCGCGACCAG
>Ga0302227_10002981_pt1 | contig 11365 bp, 5 predicted proteins | sample II_Palsa_N1_1_FD_193525 | JGI IMG/M metagenome (GOLD analysis project Ga0302227, IMG submission 193525) | Peat permafrost microbial communities from Stordalen Mire near Abisko, Sweden - II_Palsa_N1_1 | ecosystem: Environmental > Terrestrial > Soil > Palsa > Peat permafrost | place: Sweden...
GTGCCATCTCTGCCTCTCTGGGCCTTTTAAAGGGGCGGCGGAGAGAAAGGATCTAAATAGACACTTCTGGGTCTATCATGCAGAATATGCAGAATCGCATAATATACCCAAAGACTTGGGGACGTGTGACGATTGTGGGAAGAATTACAGCAGAAGTGATAATATGAAAAGACACCAAAGCAAGGAAAAGCATGGGAAATACCGAGTCAGTCATTGAGGAATGTCTTTATCTCTTCGAAAATTCAGGATCGATATATGGGCATATTTTGGGTTGATGATTTCCTACTTTACGACTTTTTCGCGTTTTCGCAGTTCCTTGATTTCTTGCATTTCATTTTTGTCTTGGTTTGACTTTTGGGTTCTTACAGGATTTTAAAACTTAGGAGACCGTGAGGTGATTTTGGAAGGATTTCTTTTAAATAATTTTTCGCTGATCATCTCAATCGTGGGCTATTGCAATTCAACATAGGAAGTCACCCGGCAGTAAATCGTCTCTTTTTTCCCCTGCCTTTATTCATTTGTGTCTTAGATACTATCAAATACAATCAAAACTACAGTAGTTTGACCTGGCCCTTGAATTTACACCCGGAGACACGACCAGGAGTATCTTGCTTAGGAGCTCACATCATCATCACCTGGGGTATAGCAGCATCGGTCGTGCACAGGCTGGCTGCTGCGTTGCAGCCAGGGACACCTTAGCATGCGCACATTTAAGCCAATTGGTCAGCAAATGATACTGTCCGAATTCTTGGTTCCAAACAATTGATTTGCTGTAACTTTACGGTACAATTAAGCACGGAAAGACGTCCTTGCTTGCAACACAGCGGACAAGGCCCAGCCTTCACTTCTCAGATCCTTGGTCTTCACGTCTCAAATGCATGCGCTTTGCGATCGAAACTGAGTTCTGATTCACATGAAATCTAATGCGTTGCGATATGTGTTGCTAGTGATGTTGCAACGGATGTTGATTTATCTCATTGGACCATTGGTCTCTCGTGTAACACATGGTGAGTCACCCCGAAACGAAAAGTGGTAGACTCACCGAGTAGATTTCTAAGAACCAGTGATCACGTCCAATCCTCTAAAGCATTTGGATATCGTACGCCACAAAGAATAAGCAGGAAGTTTTCCCGTCTGCAATGGTCAAGCGTAGGTATGGCTTCGGTGAGGCCCACTGCATTCAACGGCCTCATGCATGCAGCACACTACTGGCTGCAGGAGGCCTCCCGCACATGTCAGGCTGACTTGAATTCCTAAGTCAAAGTTGGAATTGGGAGCCTTGGAGTATCTGCCTGCAGTTTTTCCAGCTGATTGGATTGTGTACCAACTTGCATAGAAATTCCAGTTTCTCGGGGCTGATCGAGTTTGTCGCTACTCTGCACCATTCAGAAAATAAGCACACATGGTATCTCCCTTACTGAGACAAGCAGAAGATTACAACCAAAATAATAAGATACCTGAGGTAATATTTCCCAAAACATGGATTTACCCCACACAAGCTTATTTCGAACCATCAGATGGACGTGATCTAGCTCGACAATAAAAAGTACAGCCTCAGGGTCCCACTTATTGCTTCAAGGCTTCACTTTATTGGCTCTCGAAGCTTTCTTATCGTAATCCATTTTCAAAAATTGGAATTTGATATCCTCTGTTTCCTTCCCAAGTCTACTACGACCCCGAAGAGATATGGCTTCTGCAACCACAACTGCAACCGCAACTGCAACTGCAGAAACTAGTAAGGAGGATAGCAAAGTCTATTCAAGGGCCTACCAACTGGAAATGCTAGAAGAAAGCTTGAAAAGAAATGTCATTGTTGCAGTATGTTCCACTCTTTGGTCATTTGCTATTACATTAATTGACGACACGCTTCTATCTAGATGGACACTGGGAGCGGCAAAACACATGTGTATGCTAGAAGATTTCCTCTGAGAACTTCAAATTTCTTCATTGCAGCTCAATTTGGATTAACCCTCTTCGATAGAGCCGTTCTTCGTATTAAGAAAGAGCTTGAAGTTGCGCCGACTGGAAAGGTGAGGTCCTGCCCATAACCGCAAATTGTGACTGACCACAATAGCTTATATGGTTTTTAACTCCTACTGTAGCTCTTTGCTTACAGCAGTTCTCTGTTCTACAAACCCAAATATCTTCGGTCCAGATCAAGTCGTTCACGTCACATGATAATGTGAGTAGATGGACAGAGAAGCGTATTTGGGATGCCGTCTTGACCAACGTCAATATTGTTGTCTCGACATATGCTGTCTTGTATGAGGCACTTTGCCATGCTTCCATAAGTATGGAAACACTAGCCTTGATTGTATTCGATGAAGGTCAGTCGCTCTACATTCCGAAAAATCATTTTATTAACGACACTGCAGCACATAATTGTATCAAGAAAAGCCCAGGGAGCAAACTTATGCAAGACTACTATTGGCCCGACAAGACGTCCAAAAAATACGTGCCGCATATCCTTGGTCTCACTGCGAGTCCAGTCATGGGTTCTAATTTGGACGGTCTTGAGGTTCTTGAATCCATCTTGGACGCAACTTGCAAAAGTCCCCGGAAACAGAAGTTGGACCTCTCCCTGCATGTGAAACTACCGATAATGATACAGATTATCTTCAATGGCAATCAATCTATCACAACAAATCTACATAATTCCGGCAATATGAGGAGCCTGAAGAGCGTGTACTTGAACCTCAACATTGAAGACGATCTAGAGGTCATACGCCTGAGGACCACGAACACCGATGCAAGCAGGAGAAAGCTGGAACGAGCAAGAATGGCAAAGAAAACCTTCATACAAAACCAAATGAGATCATTTATAAGAACGGCTGGTGAGATCGGATTAGGACTTGGGACTTGGGCGGCCAACGCTTATATCTCTGAAGTCACCTCAAGTTTCATTCGGTCTACTGACTCAAAAGATAACAAATTCTTGGAATGGCAAGATGACGAAAAACAATATCTAGCGAATGCTTTGCGTTCTCTGGAATTGTTGTCTTCTCACAAGACACAAGCCCTCCTAGAAAAGGAGTCGATCTCTGAGAAAGCTCGCGGGCTCATTCAATTCCTTGGGTCTTGTCACGAAAGCACGATTGGAATTATTTTCGTCAAAGAACGAGCGACAGCGCACATGTTACATCGTCTGCTTTTCGAATATCCGGATACTTGCAATCGGTTTTCTCTCGGGGTCACGGTCGGCACGTCCATGCGTCCGGTGGGAAAGCGAGACATCTTCGACTTTTCCCATCATGAGAGTCAATCTAAAACACTTGCTAAATTTCGGTCGGGCGAGATCAACCTACTTGTAGCGACAAGTGTGCTTGAAGAAGGCATTGATGTCCCACAATGTAATCTGGTTATCTGTTTCGACGAACCTGCCAACCTCAAGTCGTTTGTTCAGCGCAGGGGAAGAGCTCGATTGCGGGAGTCGAAACTCGTCATGTTTCTCGAGAGTGCCTCAAGAAACCGTTTAGCGGAGTGGAAACAACTAGAGCACGAGATGAAGCTGCTATATGAAATTGACGAAAGAGCTGCTCGGAAGCGAGCAGTACATGAGGAAGTGGAAACAGAACACTCCCAACGCCGAAAATTCAGAGTGCTAAGCACTGGTGCTTTGCTAGATATGGACAGCGCAAAAGGTCATCTGGATTGCTTTTGTTCACGTCTCTCTTCCCATTCTCATGTGCAGATGAGGCCGGAGTACATCATTAGGGAGGAAAGCATGGAAAATCAACACGATGAGCCTCCATTACTTAGGGCAACAGTCATTTTACCAGTCGCCCTCGATCCCATTTTGAGGACACACAAAAGCAAAAGTTCGTGGAGATCTGAAAAGAATGCAACCAAGGATGCTGCATTTGAAGCTTATGTCGCACTGTACCACGCAGGACTTGTCAGTGATCAGCTGCTACCTCTCAACTTTCCAGAACCTTCAAAGTATATGGAGAAGCAAGATTCCATCATTGAAGTCCAAGAACAATTTAACCCCTGGCCGGGAGTTGCTCGGGCATGGGAGAACAAAGAGAAGATAGAGCGACGAGTCTTGACATTGAAAGATGAGGCTGGGTTGACAAAGTGCGACATAGAGATGCTGATGCCAGTCCGCCTCCCAAACATGAAGTCAATCCCAATATATTGGGATGCTTCAAGAGAGTGGAAAATTGAGATCGGATTGCCCACAACCATCCAGGACTCGGAGCTGACGCAAGATGACACAAGTGCTTTGCTCTCAAATTCATACGGGCATCGCTGGCAGACTGAGCAGTTGAAACACGTGGTTCTTTTCAAGGCCCAAGATATGAAGACAAGTTTATCACTACGAGGAGTTCTGCCTTCAATCTTCCAGGATTGCATGAAGGAGCCAGTTGGCTTACTCAGAGATGTTCAGAAGCGTGGATATCCCTACGTGTTTCAGAAATGGCTGCCATCAAAACCTCCATCGGAGTCGATACAGAAACCCCACAAAGATTATGGAACTTTCTCTCCGGATCAGAGTTTTGTAGCTCTCAAAAAGTGGTCAGCTCGCTCAGACTTTCTTCATCCAGTTCAGGAGTCGGCGACAGTTGGGTTGGAGAAGGAGTATTTCAAAGTGCTTCCGCAAACACAACTAGCAACCGATTCTGTACCTATAGGCATTTCTCAATTTGGGCTGCTGATTCCTTCTCTCTTGCACAAGGTCCAGGTTCAGCTTGTAGTGGCGGAACTCTGCGGGACGCTACTATCCGAGATTGAGATTTTGGACCACGACCTCATTCGAACTGCAATTAGCACGTCTGTGGCACGAGAGCAGGAGAACTACCAGAAGCTGGAGTTCCTTGGGGATTCTGTCCTTAAGTTTCTAGTATCGATATTTGCAGCCTCAAAATGTAAGAAAATCTCTTCTGTTGTGTTTCGCTGCCCAACCTCTCCTCGTTTTCTTCTTCACATAGATTGCGTGAACACACGAGATGAAACCTCACAAACTAATTTGAAATATTTCTAGATCCGCATTGGCCGGAAGGCTACCTGTCTGGCATCAAAGATTCAATTGTGTCAAACTCAAGACTCTGCAAAGCCGCCCTAGATCGTCACCTGGACAAATTCATCCTGACGAAAATTTTCACAGGGCGTAAGTGGCGTCCAATGTATGTCGAAACGCTACTTGAAGAACGAGGAGACAAAACCAGGAAAATTCCCTGCAAGACGGTTGCCGATGTCGTTGAATCGCTCATCGGCGCAGGGTGGAGGATGGGCCAGCACCAAACCGCGCTTTCGATAACCAAACTCTTCTTACCAGAGGTTGACTTGCCAAGTCTTGAAGTTGGGCGATCACGCCTATTCGACATAGCACCTGCTGATATGCCGCTGCCTGCAGATCTGCACCCCTTGGAGTCCTTGGTAGGATACTCTTTCAAAAAGAAATCTCTCCTCGTGCAGTCTATGTCGTATCACTCGGATCTCAAAGCAATCGCAAGCTACGAACGATTAGAATTCCTAGGAGATGCTATTCTTGAAATTATCATCGTTACAGAGCTCATGGCATATGAAGGCATGCTCTCGCATTCTTTTATGCATCTCTACAAGACAACGTTGGTCAACGGAGATTATCTCAGCTTTTTGGCTCTAGAGTGGAAGATTGCCCAGAGAAAGAGTGATGTGAAAGAAGACTCAAGGTCGGGTACATTCAAGGAAGTCGAATCGCTGTTTTACTTACCACTTTGGCGGTTCATGAGGCATGGAATGTCCAGCATCGGCGAGACACAGCGCGAGGTAGAGCGTCGACATGCATTACTCCGCTGCGAAATCCTGCAAGACTTCGAAAGTGGTATGGAATACCCTTGGGCTTTACTAGCGAGGATACATGCAAACAAATTCTTCTCTGATTTGATCGAAAGTTTGTTGGGAGCAGTATGGGTGGATTCGGGTTCACTTGAGGTTTGCAAACAGGTGTTGGACCGGATGGGCATGTTGAAGTTGATGCATCGACTCATCACGAACCGTGTTCATGCTCTACATCCAAGAGAAGAACTCTGCATTCTTGCCGGCGACCAAGAAGTCAAGTACGTCGTGCAGAAGAACGAAAGTGCTGGCGGTGAATGGATATGCACTGTGTACGTCGGGAATAGTCAAATTATCGAAGTATTGGATGGGGTGAGTGAGGAAGAAGCAAGAACAAGGGCAGCTGGAGGTGCGGTGGCTTTGTTGAGATCTTCCAACGGGAGAACTGGGGCCCCGACACCTTATTTGTGATTACAAAATCTGTTCAGTTTATTTGGTTCATTTTCCTTCCTCTACAAATTGCTATACCGTCGGTTGACCCGATGAAATTCCACCAAGAGTGTTGCGCTCCCTATGCTCAATGTCTTCTCAGCCACGCTAGCTATTCAAATCAAGTCCAGGTTAGTCGAAATCACACGGTCTTGTTCGTTCTTCTGAGCAGTCTCTTGAAAATGTTTGATCCACCCGTATGATTGTCTGAGAAGGCCAAGTTTGCAGAAGGCGTCCGAGATACGAATTGAGTTTTGCAGCCATTGTTTTGCAGCTAGCTCGCGGTTCTTCTATAAAGAAGCTCAGGGGACAAGAGAGCACGTTGAAATTTTTCCCCCTCTTTTTTTTGAGACTAAGAGTAGGCTATGGAAAGCGTGCATAGCAAGCGGCTGGGATTTAGTTCACGCTCGCAGTATATAGCAATGTCGATAACTTTTTTTTTTTTTTTAAGTATCTTAGGGTCTAAATCCTCTGAACAAATCAGAGCCTTTTACTGAGTCGGGTTGTTATCCACATGGAACCATTATATTTACGCGAACTGCCCCTTTTTAACTTCAAGCAAGGAAATTTAGTCCACGTGACTTTTCACTGACTGCCAATCCACTTTCTGAGTCGCCGAACGGACTGCTTGATTCAGAGTTCCATTAAAAATGGACTAGCAACCATTCATGACTAGGTACTATCGACATTGCTAGTGCCTGCCAGCGTTAGTGACTGGTATGGTTTTCAGAAACCGCTTCACACCAACGACTACTAAGGTATCAGGGAGTTCCCTAGGTTGAACCGCCGTGAATTGGATCAAAAGAACACAAGAATACTCATCAGAGCAATATTACCTGCCAAGTAACACTCATTTTAAGACCCTAATTAGTCACCTGAGCACTGTCACCTGACAAACAGTTACATTCAAAAACGGCTAGGTTGTGTTGTGCCGACCGTACAATACCGAAGCCAATTAGCTGCATTTAACACCGGTATAGGAACTATAAGAAAATTATTCTCCGCGACGTTAGCTAGCTTACAGAATCCCGGAAGATTATTGAGAGCCTAGGCTTAATGTGTGAGGCCTGGTCCTGAGTGCTCGCTTAGGGTGTTTAGCTTCATCGACCTGAGCCTAACCATGACTTGGCTCTCATCGCTGATTCAGTCTTCTAGTGAATCAAAATTTTGTGTGAACACGGACTTGAAGCTTGACTGAATAATTCATTCTCGGTACGGCATTCAGAGCCTGGAGTTCTGGATATATAATCGCTGGCTTCTCCTCCCCTTACCTTTTTCTTCTTCATACTTACAAAACAAGAATCTCACCTGGAAACTGGAAATACTCAACAGCCAACATGTCTTCTCAACAGGACAAGACACACATTGCTGGAACTCATCAAGACTTTGTAGATGCCCAGCCGGCATCCAGCCCGCCCGAAATAGCCGCACCCGAAAGTCCAAAGATTGGAGGCGATCCTGACCGCACCGAGAATCACACAGATACCAGTGAAAGCATCGCCGAGGTGTCGCCAGTCCCGCCAGAAACAACCTCGTTGATGGAGCCAGATTATGATGAAATTTGTATCATATGTCGGGAGTCTTCAGATCGTACCTCTATGAGAGACGCTGTGCCATGTGGTCACAAATTTCATGAGGAGTGCATTTTATTGGTAAGAAATTCCCCTTACCCCAGCGCAAATGGCATTTGAAAGTTTGATTCGTACTGCTGTCGAATCCTAACATGCTCCATCGCTCTATTCTTTGAACATTAGTGCAGGCCCTAACATTTTACAGTGGGTTGAGGGGACGGCTAACTCCAACGGTTTGTGTCCATATTGCAACAGAGAAGTCTGGGTCCTAGCCAATGACGGTGCAAATACCAAAAGTTATACCATCAAACCCACGTCAATACAATGGCCCCAGCCTGAATGGGCCGATGAGAACGATCTTGCTCCACATATCCGCGAACTCACAAAATTCATGGATGCGGAGGAACTTCGACTCAAAGCTTTGGGACCGACTCGTTCGGAACATAGCGTAACTTACCTGGACATTTGCATCCGAGAAGATCCTTGGCTCATTAGCGTTCGGAGAACCATTGAACTCTCAATGCTACAAAGAGACACTCATTCCGATACATGGGTTACTCGGGAACTCACCCTCCAATATTTCGACATGAGAGAACAAACAAAAAAGCCTGGTGGAGTGGTGACGATAAATACGGACGCAAAATCAAAGCAAGAGTACGAGAAAGCCAAGAAAGAGTTTACGGAGTTCGCCGAAAAATATATCTGTCTCGGCCAAAGAATCGACCTTGCGGATATGCGGATGGGGCGGCAATATATACAACGTGACGAACGAGGCTTAACGTCAAGTATAGATTCGAATGTAGAGATATCTGTCTCTGCAGGATGGCCTAATACAAGACCAGAAGATGTGTTTGACTGCGGGGGTTCACCATATGCTAGAATTAAATGGGCGGTGCAATTGGAAGAACGTTCCGTTGCTTATCCTGATGGATTCGATCTCCAACAGGCTATTCCAGAGGACCAACTCAAGTATTGGAGATCAAAAGTATCAGAGCGGGTAACAGAGAACACTCGCCAGACTTATGAATGGCTCAAAGCTACAATGGAATGGTTCTTCAAGAAACGTGGCGAGAGATTTCAAGGGCGACCTTTGGATAGAGCAATCACCAACCTTCTTGAGCCATGCAAGCCCGGTGGCAAGTGTGGACACTGCAAAGAAGAACATCGAACTGGAGACTGTCTATTACCTTGGGATTAAGTGAATTGGAGGATTACATCGTGGCGCATACATACTATTAACTCATTCGTCCGTAGGGTGGATCAGTAGGTAGAAATCGATGGTTTTACATAAAGCACTTTCGCCATGTATGCAGCAATTACTGAACGTGAGGTATTGTACTGTAAAAAAAGGATATCAAGAAAAATATCCCTCTAATTAATAACGAATATCATTCAGTTACTTCGGAACCATGTCGGTATAACATTTGATGGAGTCTAGTACTATGGCTCGCTTGATTGAAGGTAATACCTTTGTAGAGCTGCAGATAATCCCAATTTGAACACTGTCCTCAGACTACCTTGAAGCACTCACTCCAAAATAATCTCAAAATGAAGAAAACGGCTCTATCAAGGACGCTGTGAGTCAAATTTCAAAGATTGCTCTGCTTTGATTAAATGTTAACCAGAACCTTCAACGGACAGTACACACAGTCATTAACTGTGAATCAAATTTCAAGGATTGCTCTGATTTGAATGAATGCTAACCAGACTTCCAACAGTCAGCCTCCACAAGTATTGAGTAGACATATGAATGGCTAATTATGCCCTAAAACACCGTAAGTGCCCGTGAATCCCCACCTTTCAACCTCGCCGAGATCCTCACTGCCTTCAGGATTCCAATCCCGAGTCTAAAGTCGAGGAGCAAGAGGTCCTCGACCAGCTCTACAAAAGCTGGCTCCAGACTGGAACCACGAATCGGTCAACGACGCCGTAAACGGTATGGCTAGCTCCTCGACTTTACGACTTCGATCAGATGCTGTCGTATGAAGTTTGGTAATACTCCGCGGGGACATTTCGGCGGAAAGATTCGGCCTTCTCCACCATATTTCTCAGCCCAAGCTCCGAAAATATCGCGCAGCCGAAGTATAGTTGTAGGACTAATCGCTAATGCTGATGCGTAAGATTCAACACACGTAGGGTACAGGAGGGGGCACGCCCTCTGATACAACTTATCGACAGACTGGTATCGCCAAAAAGAGAGATGGCAAATGGAAGTTGATCGGTGAGCATGTGTAATATCCCGAATATGAAGACTGGAGAGGCAGATTCGATATGCGGACTTGTTCCAACAAAGGCTCGCAAGCTTCAGTAGAGACTGCAAAACGTCCTGCTGCATTCTTGATATCAGACCAGATCAAAGGAGATGATGTTTGGGGTCATTATATTTACTCTCCACATAGCTGAGCTTGAAGAAAACTGTTTATGTCGTATGCCATGTCCAGATCCATTTCCGTAGTAAGTCCTGTGTCGAATATAAATTCCTCGAAAGTTTCATCCGTATAGTCAAATCCAGCAAGTTGATTGAAGTCGAGACCCTTTGTATGTTCAATTTGTGTGTCCTGTAATGCAGAAGGGTCAAGGTCCACGGCAATGCCTTCAGTCTCCGTCTGAATCCATAAATTGTTTGCTTCGTCTGAGCTCATTGCCTGGAAAGCCTTGTTGACTTCCCCTGAAGCCATCATATTCGCAACAGCTGCAATCTGCTTCCCCTTGCTAGTTTCAGACCTTGCATAGTAGGATTGAGGCGACGTCTTGCGCGCATGAATTAGATCAAGTGCTTTCTCCAAAATCTCCAGATTGCCTTGCAGGGTCGTGGCTGTTTTCCAATGTTCGACGAATTGCAAGTAGTTCATGCGTAAAACCTCAAATTTAGACTCGGTCAGATCCTTGGTTGCTCCCGGAGAGCCGAAAAATTTATACACGAGCTGCACCGCGGCAGCAAGCCAGATTGTGCTCGCTAGGAAAGGGTTGACATATTGAACATGGTGACTCGCGCTGCGACTGACGATCATGAGTATCTCATCTGCAGCTTCCGCGTAACGAGCAAGACCATCCGGATCTGGTTCAGCTGGGTTGATCGACTCAGCAGGTGGCGTGAGAATTTTCTCAGCTGACGATGGCTTCACCTGGCAATGCTCTAGCCGACCACCCCCAAATACAGCATGATGATACATCATGAACTTGGTTAATTGCATCATGAGATAGATACTGTATATTGAGCTGTGGAGCATTAAATTGGAAGAGTTTGAACCGGTGACTGGAAAACTGAGTTTCTCGCGACGATACTTCAGATGAGAAGGTAAGGCCATGGAAAAGCAATGTAATGCGTTTTCCAGGACACCGAGGCTTTCGGATATTTCCTCGCAGGTCTTTCCACCATTCGATTTTACGGCCCTAATTCTAGATCTTCGTTGAGGCGATCCAGATCCTGGAACATGTCTCGTTCTTGGATGGGAAAGTTGTTGCGCTTGCCTCATCATCGAATTGACAACAATAAACCAGGCTTTTGCGGATTGATTCCCGCATTTTTGAAGATCCCTCCATTG
>Ga0302227_10002985_pt1 | contig 11359 bp, 8 predicted proteins | sample II_Palsa_N1_1_FD_193525 | JGI IMG/M metagenome (GOLD analysis project Ga0302227, IMG submission 193525) | Peat permafrost microbial communities from Stordalen Mire near Abisko, Sweden - II_Palsa_N1_1 | ecosystem: Environmental > Terrestrial > Soil > Palsa > Peat permafrost | place: Sweden...
TAAATCCTAGAAAATTCGATATTCGTTCGGTAGTATCATTTTGTATAGTTACAAGCGGTCTAAAAAGGTTAAAAATGGAATAAGGTGTTCGATTAGAATCCCTCCCTCTCCGCTGAGCGGGAGTTTACTAAAGGCACTTTAAATCGGATTGCCAGTATTCTTTAGTGTCAACATTCATAATAGTTAGCCGGCCTGATTTTTGTCCTACGCCACTATCAATATTCCATATATTAAATGCTTTTAAAGGTTTGTTAGTCCCGAATTGTGTAGTTGGGCTATGCCCAAGATAAATTTCGTTGAAATCTGATTCTATTATAAATGCTTCTTTGATTATGCTGCGTTGGTACGCGACTTGCCATAAACTTCTATCCCAATAGTAATCTTCTGTTCTTTGTGCATGAAAAGGGGTGTCGTTCTTAAAGCCTGCATGGACGAAGCATCTTTGTTTTTCGTCGATGTGATATAGCTTCTGGTTATTAAAAAATACTTTATGCGTGTCAGGTATGTCCTTTGAATCTAATGCAGTTTTGTATCCACTTCCTGTAGTGAAAAAGCGTCCGCTTTTTCCGGCATGATCCAGGTAAGAGATTAGTGTTCCTTTTGCACCGTGATTCCAAAAGAAAGGATGAAAATCAGTTTTAATAAATTCATTAAACCAATCATCATGATTACCCTTAATCGCTATTAAATGTTTTATTTTTAATAATTCATCCACACACTCGTATACCTTCGAGTCACCATCTGTCACGTCACCAAGCTGAATTAGTCTGTCGTTTTCATAATCAAATCCTGATCTTTCCAAGCATTGGAGTAACGCTGTATAAGAGCCATGTATATCGCCCATTACAAATGTTCGCATTAGTGTTTGTCTATTAATTGTACTTAAATAGAAATTATAGGGTGGACTCAATTTATAAACCCACCATATAATTTCATAAAAATTAAATTGCGGAAAGTTTTTTATTTAACGCAGCCATATCCTCGCTGATTTTCAGGTCAACTATTTTTGCATAATGCTGTGTCTGCTTAATGGACTTATGTCCGAGCATTTTTGAAACAGTTTCTAACGGTACACCATTCGTTAATGTGACCGTCGTGGCAAAAGTATGACGCGCAATGTGAAACGTTAGTTTTTTATCAATTCCGCAGGTATCCGCGATTTCCTTTAAATAAGCGTTCATTTTTTGATTTGTTAAAATGGGCAATGCAAAGTTTTCATTTAAACATTTAGGATGTTGATCGTATTTATCAATAATCTCTAATGCCTGAGGTAAAAGAGGTACTCTTTGCGGGGTATCCGTTTTTTGCCGTTTGGTCATAATCCACTTTTGTCCGTCACCACCATTTACAATTTGATTTCGTTTAAGATTGCTTACGTCAACGTAGGCAAGACCAGTATAACAGCTAAATACAAAAATGTCTTTGACAAGGTTTAGGCGATTAATTGAAAAAGTTTTATTACGGAGAGCAGTAAGTTCTTCACTATAGAGCGGTATTATTTCTGTTTCCTTTACGGTCATTTTAAATTCACTAAATGGATCTTCCCGCAACCACTTCTTCCTAATACATTCAATTATTACACTTTTCAACGTCCTAACATATTTAATAGTGGAATTATGATTACAATTTTTTATTGTTTTGAGCCATAGTGAAAAATCTTTTACAAATTCATAATCCAAATCCTTTATTTCTAAGTCAGCTATGTTGTACTTCCATTTAATGAAAGATTTTGCGTGCTCATTTGTTGTCCGATATTTCTGATAGGTTTTATACGCGTAATCTCTTCCCACTAAATTTTTGATTTCATCGATGTGTTTTTGAAAAATATCGAGTAACATCCTTTTTTCTTCGCCATTACCGGTTAGATAATTTTTTAAGGATTCAGCGGTAATATCTTTCCCTGCATTTATCAACGCACTTTTCCCATTATAAACGTTCATCCTGTACACATCCAAATAGGTATTCAGCTTAATTGTTTCCTCCTTTGATCCTTTTGCTTTACCTGCAGCTTGATCCCACCTTGCAGAATTCCACATTCTTTTTGTAGATAGCTCTTTTGAAATACCATCTACTGTGATTCTTAGATAAATGTATCTTTCATCACTCTTCTGATTTTTTGGCTGCTTTAAAAAAAAGAACAGTCCAAAGCTTTTTTCCAGCATAACATTACATTTTTAAGATTAGTAAAGTTGGGAATGCAAAAGCTTGTAAACAAGATGTATACACCATGAACATCTTAGTAATCAGCGCATTACTTCAAATAGGTTGCGTCTTTTTTACTTTTTTAATGACGCTACGAATGACGCAGATAAACTTTGATTGTTTTTGAAAAATTTGATGAGTGACTTAAAATTAAAAGCCCACAAATCAACGATTTGCAGGCTTTCAAAGACTTTGATAATGCTTTCGGTGGCCTCGCCAGGAATCGAACTTACTTTGTTCCTTCGCTCCTGTGGCGGTTTTCCGATCTTTTAAAATCGTAACGCCACGAATGACGCTACCCAATTCAATTTAGCCGATTTAAGCGGCTTAGTGGTCCCGACGAGAATCGAACTCATATCTAGAGTTTAGGAAACTCCTATTCTATCCGTTGAACTACGGGACCGGTTTTCTATATCGAATTTCGAATGTTCGATGTCGAATTTATTATTGGGGCAAAGGTGCAAATTATAGCTGAATTTTTATGTCTAAAATTCAAATTCAATAGTTCCTCATCTGCACACCTGCACATTTGCATAGCTGCACATCATAAAATCATCGTACTACCGAACCATTATGCAATCCATCCACCGGCGATACAAAGCTTAGCTTGCCGTCGGCAGTTTCGGCCATCAGGATCATGCCTTGCGATAGGATGCCCTTTATTTCGCGGGGCTCCAGGTTCACTAATACGCTTACCTGCTTGCCTATAATGGCTTCGGGTTCGTAATATTCCGCAATTCCAGATACGATGGTACGTTGATCGAGGCCGGTGTCGATGGTCAGTTTTAACAGCTTTTTGGTTTTGGCCACTTTTTGGGCGGTAAGGATGGTGCCTGTACGGATATCCATCGCCGCGAAATTATCGAAACTGATATTTTCCTTAGCAGGTACCAGGGTAAGCTGTTTGGTAACCGCTGCCGCCTGCTTTTTGTCCAGCAGTTTTTTTATCTGCTTATCTATAACTTCATCCTCTACCTTCTCAAACAATAAGGCCGATGGGTTCAGTTGGTGTCCATTCTCCAGTTTAATTTCAGCACCAAAATCAGCATCATGCCGGTTAAAGTTGAGCATGCCGAATATCTTTTTAGCCGTGCCCGGTAAAAATGGCTGCAGGCAAGTGGCCAAATGAGCTATCAGTAACAAACTGTTATGCAGGGCCAGTTTGGCATCTTCAGGCTTGGTTTTTATGGATTTCCAGGGCTCTTTTTCCGTCAGGTATTTATTGCCTAAACGGGCAATATCCATCACGTTTTGCAGGGCCGCGCGAAACTTGTACGCTTCCAGGTTACGCTCCAGTTCATCGTAATACTCGCCTACCTGCGCGTTTAGCAGGTTATCGGCCAAAGTGATCTCGGCACTATCGGCTTCAACTTTACCTTCGTAAAATTTGTACATCAGTATCATTACGCGGTTTACATAGTTGCCTAATATGGCCACCAGTTCATTGTTTACGCGGGCCTGGTAATCTTTCCAGGTAAATTCACTATCGCTGGTTTCGGGGAGTATGGAGGTTAGCACATAGCGCAGTTCATCCTGCTTGCCGGGGAACTCTTCCAGGTACTCATGCAGCCAAACGGCATGATTGCGTGATGTGGAAAGCTTTTCGCCCTCCAGGTTCAGGAACTCATTGGCGGGCACGTTTTGCGGCAATATATAATCGCCATGCGCTTTTAAAATAGCCGGGAATATGATACAATGGAACACGATATTATCCTTGCCGATGAAATGCAGCAGGCAGGAGTTGTCTTCTTCATCCGGCTGCTTTTTCCAATATTGCTGCCAGTCTTTTCCATTATCAAGCGCCCATTGTTTGGTGGCGGATATATAGCCTATTGGCGCGTCCATCCACACATACAGTTTCTTTCCTTTAGCTTCTTCCAGGGGTACATCAATGCCCCAATCCAGGTCGCGCGTCATGGAGCGGGGTTGCAGGCCCGATTTGAGCCATGATTTACATTGCCCGAAAACATTTACCTTCCACTCGCCGTCCTTTTCATCAATCCATTGCTCCAGCCAGGGCTGATATTTATCCAATGGCAAATACCAGTGCTTGGTGAGCTTTAAAACAGGCGATTTCCCGCTTAATGTTGACGTAGGATTGATCAGATCCGTCGGGCTTAATGATGTACCGCAATTTTCGCATTGGTCGCCGTAGGCGTGGTCGTAGCCGCAATTGGGGCAGGTACCTATAATGTAACGGTCGGCCAAAAATTGCTGGTAATCTTCATCAAAATATTGTTCGGAGTATTTCTCAATAAACTCCCCCTTTTCGTACAGGTTTAAAAAGAACTCCTGCGAAAGATCGTGGTGAATAGCCGATGAAGTGCGGTGATAAATATCGAACGCTATTCCAAATTCTTCAAAACTGTTTTTTATCTGGTTATGATACTTATCAATTATAGCTTGTGGGGTGGTATTTTCTTTTTTAGCTTTAATAGTTATTGCAGCGCCATGCTCATCGGAGCCGCAGATGTATACCACATCCTGCTTTTTAAGGCGCAGGTATCGCACAAAAATATCTGCAGGCAGGTATGCGCCGGCTAAATGACCTATATGTAAGGGCCCGTTGGCATAAGGCAGCGCCGATGTAATAGTGTATCGTTTAAATTTATTAAGTTGCGACATTAATAGGTATCCTGATTAATAATTCGGCAAAGATAATTTATTTTGGTGAAGAAGTTGGAAAGTACGGAAGTCTGGAAGGTGGATACTTGATGGATAGTTTGGTAAAAGTCTGCAAGTTTTATTATTATTGAATATGAGCATCGCCAATTTTGAAGCTACTTCCGCACTGGCTCCCCCCCATCTTAAAAAAGGTGATAAAATTGCCATTACCTGCCCTGCAAAAAAATTACCCAAGCCCATGACGGACGCTATAAAATTACTGCAATTATGGGGACTGGAAGTTGTTTTGGGTAAAACAGTTGATGCCTCGTACCACCAATTTGCGGGTGATGACGATCTGAGGGCCGCGGATATGCAAAACTTTATTGACGACGACAGCATTAAGGCGATAATTGCCGCGCGTGGCGGCTATGGTACGGTGAGGATGATTGATAAGGTTGATTTCAGCCATTTCGCGCAAAAACCTAAATGGCTGGTGGGCTTTAGCGATATTACCTTGTTGCACACGCATATCTTCAGCAATTATAAGGTGCAAAGCATCCACGGGCAAATGCCGGTAAGTATTCCGGATGCTTCGGCAAAATCACTGGAAACACTGCGGAAAGCCTTGTTTGGTGAAGATCTGATCTATCAATTGCCCACTAATTATAAAAATCGTAAGGGCGAAGGTAAAGGTATTTTAGTGGGTGGGAATTTGTCCTTATTGCTATCGGCTTCCGGGTCAGTTTCTGATCTGGACTACAGCGGAAAAATTCTTTTTATTGAGGATGTAAGCGAATACCTTTATTCCATCGACCGTATGGCGCGCACCTTAAAACGTGCGGGCAAGCTTAAAAACCTGGCCGGGCTTATAGTAGGCGGTTTTACCGAAACAAAAGACAACGATATACCGTTTGGACAAAGCGTGCCTGAAATTATTTTGGATGTTGTGGCAGAATATAACTACCCCGTATGTTTCGATTTTCCGGCCGGGCATATCCCTGATAATAACAGTTTAATTTTGGGGCGAATGGCAAATGTATTGGTAAATGATACCGAGGTTAAAATTAATTATTTATAACTTCGTATATAAACTATTGATCTCTCCAATCAATTAACCCTTAAATTATGGCACTGCTTAGCAAGTTAAACAATTACAAAAACCTGGGATTATTAATAATCCGGCTGGGGTTAGGTATTATGTTCATTTACCATGGCTATCCTAAACTTATGGGCGGCCCCAAAAGTTGGGAAGCGGTTGGTACATCCACCAAATATGTGGGTATATATTTTTTACCGGTATTGTGGGGCTTTTTAGCCGCTATTGTTGAAACCATTGGCGGTTTTTTATTAATAATAGGCTGGGCTTTCAGGCCGGTGTGTTTGTTGCTGGTTATCAACCTTATTGTAGCAGCATTCTATCATTTTGGCACCGGCGGCGGTTTGGAGCAGGCAGCACATGCTATTGAAGACGCTATTGTTTTTGCCGGCTTATTATTTATTGGCCCCGGGCCGTATAGTGTTGATAAAAAATAATAATTTATTAATTATTAACAAATTTCGATCATTCATTCATATAATCACCTAAATTTATTAAGTAGTTATCATCTATATCATCAGATGAATGATCATCAATAAATTTATTCACTTTATCTGCATCCTTCACAAACGCCGCTTTAATAGCCTTCTTTTTCAGTGATATTTTTTGCAGGCTGTTTGTTTGTACATTGAAAATGTAATAAGTATAGTCATCCACATATTCATCATAATTATTACCTGATGAACTAAGGCCGTTTGTTTGGTAATTCGACTTAACAAATTGTGTATTTATTGATTTGTATATTTTATATTTCTTTCCCATAGCTAAAACCTGCACATAATTATTTGCATCTACATTTGGAGCTTTTTCAAAAGCAGCGGTTTTACCATCATTACTAAATAAAACAAACGAATTTACCGTGCTTTTGTTTAATTCCATAGCGGAACTTTTATCCTGGGTAAATACCATAACACCATTTATCTTATCATAATTATATAAATAGTCGGGGTTTTGCAGAACGGAATCTTTCGAATCAATTATAAAGCCATGCGCCCAATTATCAAGCAAATACTGGCTCCCGCGTGTATCGCCTTTTGGCTTAACAAATATGGCGCTTGTGCCCATCTGAAAATTTTGGTTCAGTAATTTATCTCCCTGCCCTCCACTCTCGGACGACGCCTTGCCGGCAGCATCGCCTGCGGCGGAGGTACGTTTCAAAACAACATTACCGGCATTAGCCGCATTTATCAAAATTCCAGCGTAGCCTTTAGCAAGAAATTCTAAAGTAGTGTTAGGCTGTATCAATAGCTTAAAATTGCCCAACGAATCACTGAATGTGGCCGAAGTGGTGCCCATATTTCTGATGAAGGCATAAGTTACCGGGTTACCGGCATCATCTTTAACCGTACCTGTTGCATAGGTGGCTTGCGCCGATGCATAATTTACTACTATACCTAATAGAATAAATAATATTGTGGCTTTTTTCATGACAGGGTTAAATTTGACTTCCAAAATACCAATTTACGTAGATTTCCGGCATCCATGTGCTAACAATTCTGTTACATTTTAATAACGGCAAATTGTTAATAATTATATGAAGGCTACCTAAGCTTTATTGTTTTTTAATTATCTACACCTTACAAGTAGCTGTTTGCAGTCAACTTAGTTGGTAACTTATTTCAGGATGGAAACTGCAAACAAAAAAGCCGCCCGTTGTTTACGGGCGGCTTAGAAAATCTAATATTTTTGCAAATATTACGTTATTGCGCAGTTAGTGTATCTGTTTCTGCTCTATTATTAGGAGCAGTACCCCATGTATAGGAGATATAAAAGACTTTATTTGCCGGATCATAATGGCTATTATAACCAGTGGCATTGGTTAAAGTGGCATTACCCGAAGATGTTATTGTAACCGCATTGGTTGTAGGGTTCACAGTTAAAATTGTGCCCGCAACGCCGGCCGCTTCTGATCCGCCGTTCCAAAGCGGTGCCCAGTTAACTGCGGTTGCATTTACAGTTGTCAAGTCTTGGGTATAACCCGAGAAATTACCGCTTAATACAGGATCAGGCCCGGTAGATGAATTACGTAAAACATAACCATTAATGCTGTATACGTCATCATACTGGTTTTTTGCAATTACATTTAAAAGTAATTCATTATACTGATCGATAGTTAAGCCACCTGCACTAACTATTTTAACAGGCAAAATAAACTGCCCTGCCGGATCAACAAGATTTGAGTTAACACTAACATTTATATATGCTAAGTGCTGGCCTGCAGGTACTGTAACCGTCCAGCTTGATACAGAGTAATCTGCAGCCGGCAGTAACGTATAATCGGTTGAGTTGGCTGTATTGTAAGTTGCAACAGCTCCGGGATCAAGCGCCAGTGTAAAAGTTGTAGGCGTGCTTAAAGGTTTTGCTACAGCCACATTTACCGCGATTTGGATAACCTGCGGGGTTGTTGAAATAGGCAACGCCTCTGTTGTAAGTACTCCTACCCCCGTATATGCTGCAAGAGGAAGCTCAGCCAGCGCCGGGCTTTGTGATACGTTCACATAGTTCTTACTGTCTTTCAGACATGAACTAAAACTAAAGGCCATCCCGACCAGTAGTATTGTTATGATAGAATAAAATTTCTTTTTCATCTTAATTTGTAAAATTATTTGTTGCTGTGGCCCAGAAAATTAGCGCTGTATAAGGATCAATGGTGCCTTGTTTATTCAAATTCGTAGAGTTGGTAGTATACTCAGAATAAGGATACGGTATTCTTGTAGGCAGTGTTGCTGACAAAGCGCCCTGATCTGCCGAGGCGGGTTTCTGCGGCAAATGTGGGTAACCTGTCCTTCTCCACTCGTTATAAGCTTCCAAATTAAAGTATCCGTTCAATGCAATATACTTCTGTGTAATAATTGCTTGCACCTCTGTTTGCAGAAGCGTCAATCCTGTAGCGGCTGCCGTTGGATAGGTAACGCTTGTTTGCGCTTCATATGCAGCTGCGCCTGTTGCGCCTAAATCAGTAAACGAATCGGTTATACCCTGGTTATATAGTGCTGCAGCCGAGCCGCTTATCCAACCCCTCGCCGCTGCTTCTGCCTGCAGGAAATCGGATTCGTATGACGCAAATAAAATAGCTTTTTGGCCGGGGCTTTGCAATAATCCCGTGCCTATAAAGCTGGCTGCCTGCGGATTAGTTTTTGTAGCACCTAACTGGTCACCTATAATACTGCCACTAATTGGTGCATAAAAATAATTTACCCTGGGGTCGTTATAAGTCTTCATGATATTTACAGCAACAACATTTGCCTCATAGTACAAATGCCCAAAGCTGGGGTTACCATTCTGGTCAAAACCATATGTTACATAAAAAGGATTTTCCTTGCCAAGCGTTTGGCTATATCCAGGCTGGCAATCGGCCTCAGAAGAAGCATCAATATAGCCTATGCTTGCTGTAGATGCCAAGTCGGCCTGTGCTGTATTTGCAGTTAGGTTACTCTGGCGGATGGCTAAACGCAATTTAAGGGTATTGGCAAATTTTTGCCAATTGGCCATGTTCCCGCCATAAATAACATCCGAGGTACCGGGGTTAGTAGCACCACTGCTGCTACCTATTAAAGTAATAGCCGCATCAAGTTGTTTTACCAGGTCGGCATAGATCGCCTGGCCGCTATCATAAGACGGGAACAAGATGGTTGACGGCTGAAATGCCTGTGAATAAGGCACATTATTGTAATTATCAACCAATTGTTCAAAATCATAAGCTTTCATGATCATGGCAATCGCTTGAAAATTTGCATCTGCCGCAACTGCTGCAGAAGTAGTTTGCAAATTGTTATAGTTGGTAAGATTTGGGTACAAATCGTCCCATGCATCATTAGGCTCGTTTGTAAGACTGATATCGAAGTCGGCCAATGTTGGGTTTGGAACGTAATCATTAGCGTTGCACCAATAGCCTGCCCAAACACCATATTCCGGGTAATCATTAACTATAATCGATGCCGACGCAACTTCGGCACCTGCCAGGGTATATTGCGGTGTGGTAACCGAGGGCGAATTTGGGTTAACCTCCTGATCGAGGTATCCCTTTTTACAACCGGCTATCCCGATCGTAAAAAATACTGTAATAATTGAAATATATTTTTTCATCGTTATATTTTTAATTAGAATGTTACTTTAAAACTTCCACCAAATACCCTGGTGGGTGGTAATTCGTTATTATCGTTAGTCCCGCGGGTAGCGCTGTTACTGCCTGTATCGGAGAATTCAGGGTCGGTATATGTATTTTCTTTAGGAACCCACAGGAACAAGTTCCTTCCGGTTAATGCTACAGACAGGCCCTTCATAAATTTACTTTGGGCAATAAATTTATCTAAATTAAATGTCAGGTCTAATTCCCTAAGCTGCCAGAATGCGCCGCTTGTAACATAAGGGCTCATAACGCCCGAAGCAGGGGAAGTTTGCCAGAAACCGTAGTTACCGTCAGCAACAGCTACGCTGGTATTTGGCACAAAAGTATTGGTACCTGCTGTTTGGATAACTGAGTTAGGATAAATAAACCGCTGACGGCCGTTTGATGCAGAGTACTGTGATGAACCGGCAAAGGTAAGCGTTTGGCCGATAGCGTTATAACTTACGTCGCCACCGCGATATTCGAACACAGCGCCTAAAGTAACAAACTTATAGGTCCAGCTTGACGTAATACCCACGTCATTCTTAGGTGTGGTCCGTCCGAATAATTTATTAACAGGCGAAGTGCTTGGGTAACCGGTGGTTGGGCTTACAATTACCTTGCCTTGCGGGTCGCGTAAAAAATCGGTACCTTCAAGCATCGGGAATGGTTTTCCTACAACCGCATATTGATCGTCACCCAGGTACAACTGGTTAATGTTTGGCAATAATGATATAACTTTTGAATTGTTTATAGAAAGGTTGCCGCCTAATGTCCATCCAAAGTTATTGGCTGCCTGCGTCAGTACCTGACCGGTTAACTGGAACTCAAAACCTTGTGATTGGGTTTCACCAATGTTTAGTAACGAATAGTTATACCCGGTAGATGTTGAAGTAGTAATGGTAACTGTTTGGTTCTTGTCAAATGAATTATAATAAGAGAAGTCAAGATCTATACGATTATGCAGGAATGCCAATTCTGTACCAATTTCAGTTTCTGTTGTGATCTCAGGTTTCAGGGTAGGGCTATAGCTTTCATTATTTGCAGATAAGCCGCCTAATGCCCCATAAGGGAACCCACCTGCAATATTGTAAGTGTTTTCGATTTCATAAGGGCCAATATTAATTAAACCCACACGGCTTAATGAACCGTAGAATTTAGCAAAGCTTAAAATATCATTATTCTTTAAAGCTGGTATGATATCGGTTGGTACAAATGCTAATTTTGCCGAAGGATAGCTGAAAGAACGCTCTGCTGCAGCTAAGCGCGAATCCTGTTCGTTCCTCAAGGTACCTTCTAAGCTAAGGAAGCCTTTATAGCTAACGTTCAGGTCGCCAAAAAACGAT
>Ga0302227_10002986_pt1 | contig 11357 bp, 17 predicted proteins | sample II_Palsa_N1_1_FD_193525 | JGI IMG/M metagenome (GOLD analysis project Ga0302227, IMG submission 193525) | Peat permafrost microbial communities from Stordalen Mire near Abisko, Sweden - II_Palsa_N1_1 | ecosystem: Environmental > Terrestrial > Soil > Palsa > Peat permafrost | place: Sweden...
CAAAAAAAAAAAAAAAAAACGACACGTTACACTTGTAGAGGTTGTCGGCGGCTGTCTCCATGCGACGGATCACCGCCATCTTGTAGTACATGTCGTCCAGCTCGTCCTTGGTGCCGTAGCGGTAGTTGTTGGGCAGCTCAGCCAGCTTGTGGCCCACAAAGCCCGTGGGGAAGTCAAACTTTTTGGCACCCTGCGTCGACGCGGTCGCGTTGCCCTTCATCGCGCTCGGGGCAGGGGCAGACGTGGCGAGCGCAAACGTGGCGCGCGGCACGACCACAGCTGCCCTCGAGGACGGGGCAAGGCGAGAGGCCAGCATAATGTCAGCGAGACTCGTGAGAAAAGGAGAGTCCCCGGGCCGTGAACTCGTAAATCATGGTCTCTATTTTTTTTTGCCAGGCCCCTTGTATTTTCAAGTTTGTTTGTTTTTTGACCTGCAGCCAGCGCGACACAGAGCGCCAAACTGACCGAAGCGACAGAAGAGGGATCGAGCAGCAGAATAATTAAAAGGGGAGAATAAAAAATAGCTTGGCTCTTGGCGTCAGTCGTCGTCGCCACTGCAACAATCTTCGTCGTGCTCATCGTCGCTGCCGCTGTTGCTGTCCACCTCAGCCTCCTTGAGAGCCCGGACAAACGTGACAATTTCCCCAAACTCTTTCTCATCCTTGGTTTTGATGCTGAGATTGTTGGCAAACTGGCTGAGGAGCACCGCCTGTACGTACTTGTGGAAGCCGCCGGCTTTGTTGATGGCCTCCATGTGGCGGACGCTGTAGTCGCGGGAGGCCTCCTTGAGCGAGTTTGCGCGCTGCAGCTCTTTGATCTCCTCGTCCAGCTTAGCGTTTGCCAGGTTGCCATCGGAGCGGATGCGGTCAATCTTGGCTCGCTGGGCGAGGTACTTGGCGTCGCTGGGCGCGTCCGAGTTGTCGCTCAGGCCGGTCACGGTCAGGTCCAGTACCCTGATGCCCAGCGCGGTAAACACGTCCGAGTGGTCCAGCATCTCGTGCACGTGATTCTCGATCTTGCCAATGCCGGCATCGCCGCGCACGACCTGCTCCGCGTCCTTGTCCAGGACGAACGATCGGATGCGGCCGAGCGACAGGTCGTACACTAGCTGCTCGAGGGGGGAGAGTTTCTTGGGGCTGAGCACGTCCCTGTCGGAATCGGTCTTGCCGTCGTCTTTAGCGGATGGTTTAGTGCTCGCGTCATTGCTCACGGCCGCATCCTTGCTGGCCTCCTGCTTGCCCTCGGCCTTGGGCTGCATCAGCATCATGCGGGCATAGTTGGCGCTGACCAGCCCTGTCGTGGGATTCACAGTGGGCGCGACCACAATCGTGTACGGCAAGCGGAAAACAAAGCCGTCCTTGGATCGGACGAGGGCTTGCGCGGGGTGGACGCGGACGGTGACCTGCGCGGCGGCGATCTCGCTCACGCGCTGACTGGGCCAGCGGAAGGCGCCGTTGGCCACCTTGAGACCGCCAGGGATGCGCGATCCCGTCACGACGAGGTTGTGGCCGGGGGTCGCGACGTGGAAGCGCTTGCCAAAACGCCACAAAGCAAAGACGCCAGCGGCCGCGGCTGCGGCGGCCCACTGCTCCTCCTGCGACCACTGGCAGCTGCCGTTGTGCATTTGTCTTTGCGGCAACGGAAACTAGGCATCCTGGCAATGGTGATACAACGCGACGGCGACGCCGACGCCGGGCAATAAGTTGATAAAAAATATTCAGGGACAGGGACTGACACCGTTGATGTTTTTTGGTTCGCTGGTTTTGTACAATAGAGAAAAAGGGGGGTCGATTCTCCGCTCTCCTGGCGAGACTCGGTGATATCAAAAGAACTATCGTAAGAAATTTGGGAGGAGGAGAGGGGAGGAAAAGGTTAGTAACGCAATGGTAAAAAACAGGGAACAAAACCCAGCCCTGTCTTTTCTTTTAAAATTGCGAGAGCGAGGAAAGAAAGAGAAACAAAAGCAGATGACTGCACACGTTCAATGAGACGAAGAGAGCTTTGGACCAAACACGACAGCAGTTGGAATGACAACCACGATTACTATGAGACAACAGACGCAGCCGAGCAAGATGAACATTTTCTGTAGCGCAAAATAAATGGTGGAAAGGGGGGGCAGAAATGAAGGGAGTTGGGTTTGCAGAACAACATTTAGCATGAATGAAAAAAATAAAAATAAAAATCCCCAACCCAAAAAAAAATTAAAAAAATATGGTAATCACATACCATGCGAGCAGACTTTTGGAGCTTGACCGCACTCTTCATCTCTTGCACTCCCTTGTCCGTGTAGTCGACCGCTTTATCCACTGAGTAAAAACAAATTTATTCAATTTACTTGGATTAGAAACGCGTGCACATCGTTCAATTGTACCGTTATTCTCGATCTCGTTCAGCATCTCGCCCTGCGACTCGACGAGGGTTTGCATGTCCAGGAAAAGCTGGCGCAGCTCACGCAGCGACTCCTCGAGCTTAAGGATGTCCTCGTGACGGCTCTGGATGTCGGCCAGGAGTTTCTTGGCCTCCTCCCTTTGCGACATGTTTTCGATCTGCTGAGCAAAGATAGGGCCGCTGACGTTGTCGATAGCGTTCTCGATTTCCTCGTCGGTGGCCTCCTTCTTGACTATTGCTCATGTTTTAGTTTTCTTTTTCTTTTTGGTTGTTTCGTTTGCTTGTTGCTCATTACTGATCTTGAACTCGCGCTTCTGACGGTTGCGCAGCTCCTTCTTGCTGTTGGCTTGTACATCAGTGTACGCTCCCATGACATCCACAAAGCGCTTGGTAAGAGCAGAGTGCTGCAAAAAAATATTTTAAACTTGTTGATTTGAACCCCAAAGAAAAAGCCGTACCTGCCCCGATCGCATACGCGCATCGGCCGAGACCTGGTCCGGGAGGTTTCCCGTTGCCTTTTGCATTTCGCTGAGCTTCTTGCGTGTGGAGATTGCTGCCTTGTTTGAGTCTGACAGCAACCGCTCGATGCGCGACGTCCGTGCTAAAATAAAAATAAAAAAAGATCAGTAAGGCTACAGTCCTTCAGGGCGCATACACTTCCTCATCGACTCTTGCGGCTCTGTCAAGTTGGCGTTGTAGAGCTCGCCCAGTTCGGTCGTGTTGCCCGAGATGGCCTCAATCAAGCCCTTGATTTCGTTCACCTATAGAGGTGGGGGAGGGTGTGATAAGTGCCCCAGTCAAGCCTCCAGCAGCAGCAGCAGTTCCATACCTGCTCAAAGAACTTGCGGTTGGCCACGCTCTCGTCGCTGATAAACCCGCTCTCGATGTCCATGGCAGAGTCGTCTCCGGCAGGTCCACCCGCCTATTCGAAAGAACGTGTCGTCGTCGGGTCAGGCTACCAATGGCACAGCTCCAAAACAAACCTTCTTAACGTCCTTGAGGCGGTCGCGCGGCATTGCGTCCGGTTACAGCTTGCCTAAAAAACACACGTTTTTTGTGGGTTGGTTTTCGGGGAACTGGAACCGGTTCTCAAGTGACCACCGGCAAACGAGATACGGCCCAAACAGGCAACCAAAGATACAGGTACGGAGAGAGAGAGAGAGAGAGCGCGCACGCAGAGGGAACGCGCCAAGTGCACGTGCAAGAGGAGGAGACGGAGGAAAAAGCAAACGTGAACTGGAGCAAAGAAATGCGCGTCATCAGGGCAGGTCACTTTCTAAAAAGATGGCGCGTGACAAAAAAGGGAGTTCGTCGTCGTCGTCGTCCGCATCGCCGTCCGCGGCCGCGGCAGGGGGATCAGGGATCAAGATCAAGTTTAGCTACACACCGCCACCGGCATCGGCACCGGCTGTGCAGCCAAAGCAGCAGCAGCAAACAAAGCAGCCATCGTTGCCGCCGAGGAAACGCAAAGCTGCGATTGTGGACTCGTCGTCGTCAGAGTCTGCGGCGAGTGAAGAGGAGGACGACAAGGCTGTGGCGGTGGACGACGAGGAAGACTATAGCGGTGGCGATGACGGTGACAGCGAGGACGATCTCGTGAGCGGCAACAACAGCAGCAACAGCAGCAGCAGTTTGCCTACATCACCAGTGAAGAAGACGAGCAAGAAGGCCGCGGTCCCTGCACCCACAAAAGCACCCAAGCGAGCGGCGACCAAAGGCAAGAAACCCGCTGCAGCAGGCAAGAAGAAGGGCGCCCCACCAACCAAATCACCTTCGTCGTCCAGCAACTTGCGGCGACAGGTCCTCAAGCGGAAACGCCTGGTCGACGACGACGACGACGACGATGACGACGATGACGGTGACGATGACGAGAGCGGCTCGCTCGTATCTGCGACCGTGTCGGTCGCGTCATCCTCGTCGCCCGCACATAGCGACCACGACGAGTTTAGCGGCGACGAGGAGGAGGAGGAGGAGGATGGCGGCGAAGAGCTCGACTATGGCGAAGACGATGATGCTACTGCGACACGAGGCGATGATGAGGACGACGAGGATGACGACGACAAGTTCCTCGAGCAGCTCGAAAAGGACGCCGAGGTCGCGTCTGGCGGAGCCGGCAGCCGCATGAAAAAGTCCAAGTCACTCACTGACCGCCAGCGCGCCTTCCTCACCAGCCAAGAGCGCAAGGAACAGCCGCAGCAGGGCGACGAGCCCTACAACGACGAGTCGGCCGCAGACAGCCCGAAACCGTCCCTGACAGAAGAGCAGCTCCTCAAGCGATCCGAGAGCAACCGTCGACGCAAGGCCTTGCTAGAGCAAAAATCGGAGGCCCTCAAGGTACCACTGGCTGCCTTTATAATTTTTTTTTTTTAAAATATACATTTCATGCAGACGGCGACGATTAAAAAACTGCTCAACAAGCAGACCTCCAAGCGGGTCAAGACGGAAGAGGAGCGCAAAGAACGTCGCGCCGAGATCGACGAGGTGCGTCGCCACACGATGGTCCGCTTTGTCTCGAGCACGCGCGCCCCATCCAGCGTCTCCTTCCCCGACAACGCCGCGTGGAAGCTGCCCGCGCCAGCCGTGCCGTATCCGTCGCCTCGTCTCTGCCACGTGTGCAAGCTCGAACCCCGTCGCTACGTCCATCGGCTCGCCAACGTCCCCGTGTGCAGCCTGGCGTGCTATAACCAAGTAAACGCGGTGTAGAAGTCATGTTTGAAGGGCCTGGCAAAAAAGACCCGCCAAAAATATTTTAAAAAAAGAACGACGTAAATGGTGCGTAGTGTACCATCCCTCCTTGGTTCAGCGAGACACTGGGACACCATCCGCCGGCCAATCCGGGGCCCCTCACCCCCCCTCGCGGGGCCCTCGGCTGCGGGACAACGTGGACGGGCGAGGGTTTGGGGCCGCGGATGGACGGATTGGTCGGGGTTGGAGGGGTTGGATTGGGATTGAGGTTGGGGTTGCAAGGGCTTGGGTTCACGACACGATTTGCTAACCTTTTTTCTCCTCTTGCTTTTCGCTTCCTTCTTTTTTGTGGCCCCTCCCTCTTTCATGCAGGCTCAGCTCGGCAACATGCAGACGCCTCTGGCGACCTTCAAGGTAACCCCCCCCACGTCGAGGAAAAAAATAAATTTGGCAAGGGACTAACGGCCGCCAAAATTTGAATTCGGATTCCGGTTTCGACAGCTTGTTCTCGTTGGTGACGGTGGAACTGGCAAGACGACCTTTGTCAAGCGCCACTTGACCGGCGAGTTTGAGAAGAAATACGTCGGTACGTTCTTTTTGCCACGAGCAGTTGTATAGTGACCGTTACACGTCCTTTGGCAGCCACCCTCGGTGTCGACGTGCACCCCCTCACCTTCCACACCAACCGTGGCCCCATCTGCTTCAACACCTGGGACACCGCTGGTCAGGAGAAGCTCGGCGGTCTCCGTGATGGCTACTACATCAACGGCCAGTGCGCCATCATCATGTTTGACGTGACCTCGCGTGTCACCTACCAGAGCGTGCCCAACTGGCACAAGGACCTCGTCCGCGTCTGCGACAACATCCCCATTGTCCTCTGCGGCAACAAGGTCGATGTCAAGGTGCGTCGTCTTTGCTCGATGAAGAAGGAAGGAAAAAAGAGGAGTTCTCACTGACTGGAAAATGCAGGAGCGAAAAGTCAAGGCCAAGACCATCACTTTCCACCGAAAGAAGAACCTCCAGTACTACGACATCTCGGCCAAGTCCAACTACAACTTTGAGAAGCCCTTCCTCTGGCTCGCGCGCAAGCTCATCGGCGATCCCAACCTCGACTTTGTCGCCTCGCCCGCCCTCGCGCCCCCAGAAGTCTCGGTTGACCCCGCGCTTATGGAGAGCTACAAGAAGGAGATGGAGGAGGCCACCCACCAGCCCCTCCCCGACGATGATGATGACAGCGAGATCTAAACAAATTTTTTTTTTTCTTTAAAGAAAGTGGGAAAAGTGAGAGAAACAGAGTAGACAAGGTCGTGATTCCCCTTTTCGCTTCTCTCACTGTCGCTCACTCCCTCCCTCCCTCTATTCATTCACGTCCCCTCCTCCTTTTTCTATTTGGTTGTCCTGTGTATCGCTTGTTTCCTTTAAAATAAAAATATCTTTGAAGTGTAAAAACAAAATAAATTAATAAATAAAAGAACTACTTTGAAAGTAACTTCCACCGATTCAGGCAGTCAGAGTCCTGAATGTACTGCCCGATCGTGCGAGTCGTGAGCGAATCAGATAGCTCGGGGAAGGTTCCGATGTCGCAATCTTTGTAATAGCCGTGTTGCTCGATCACTTGAAAAGCCTTGACGAGGTCGGGCAGCATCCCCTTGCCCAGGGCCTCTGTTGGTGAGAGCTGTTGAAAGAGACAAGGCCTGTTTGTCACCTCGGCGATGGCCCGTGAGATTTCAACAAAGCTCGCCATTTGTGCGAACAAAGCCACCCTGAGAAGGACATTAATTTTTTTTTTTTTTCCTTTAATGATTTGCATCTTGGTCACCTGGCGTTGTTGTACACGCGGGCATTCACGAAAATTTTGAGCACGGCAGCGCCCTGTGATAGTATTTAAAAAAATAAAATAAAATAAATAATTTGTGTACAAGATCGCGGACGTCGACAAAGGGCATCTTGGCATCGCCGCTGATCGGGGCTGCGATGATCAGAGCGTCGCCCTCAAAACAGGCTGGCGTCCACTCGTAAAGGTTTTGCCAAAACAGGCCGAGCTCGACATACGTTGTCCGTGCAAATTCGAGCTTGCGGATCTCTTCCTCGATCGCCGCCTTGTTGCTGAAGAAAGGGACATTGAACCGCCCTTCACTTGCAGCGGTCAGATTTGGCAGTGTGCTTGCCGGGGAACAAACGAAAGTTTTTATTTGAAGCCTCAGAAATTGCGTTACCTGAACACGACGTGACGGACCCCAGCCTCAAACGCTGCCCGTGCAGCATCCACGCCGTACTGGACTTCCTCCTCGGGACACTCGAACGGTGTTGTGTACATGAACAGTCCGTACGCCCCCTCAAAGGCCTTGGTCATCGTCTCGGGCCTGGCAAAGTCCATCGTCACGACCTCCAGGCCTTCTTTCTCGAGTTCCTGTTTGTGAGCTTGTGAGCACCCCCCCCCCCCTATCGCATCCATCGCCCCAGATGGGTACCTGTGTCAGTTCATAGCTGTGGCGACGAACCGTGCCACGGACGTGGAATCGGCCGTCTCGCAGCAGCGCTTTGGCGACCGACCGCCCTTGTTTGCCCGTCACCGCCGTCACGACGACAACTGTGCTCAAGCCTATGTTTCAGACGGCGAGTCTTCCTGCCGTGCTAGCACGTACTTGGTTTTTCGATGACCATTTCGATGACCTCTGGCAGTGGAACAGAAAAAGAGTGTCCATGTAACGCGCAGACTGTCTGCGACCCAACTGATGCCGCTTTGCACCTCTCCGCTTTGCACTGTAGATTTACACGTTGCTAATGTTATTTCACTGGTGAGCTTGAGGGGCCGCAGCACTTGTTGCTGGGATTGCCGATGTTGTTGCGGATGTGGGGGGTTGGGGGGACATTGCTGATGGTTGCGCCATGGGATGCTGCTCGCTGAGTTCCTCTGGCTGCCGCTTCTTAAAGTACTCGAGGTTCTCGTAGGCGTGCTTGAGGATGTGCGGCCGATCGAGCTGCTCAGAGATCGGCTTGAAAATCGGGAGGCAGATGTACTGGATAAAGTTGACCTGGCTTGTGGCCACGCGTGGCTTCTCGCGATCCTGCAACAAATTACTTTATATTTAGTAAAAAATAATAAAAAACCAGGACGCAATCGCTGTTACCATAAAGGCGGTCACGGGCATGCCACGGCGCTTTTCCTCGTCGCCCTGGCGGAAAAACTCTTCGGTGATGAGCGAGACCCATTGGAGGTAAACGGATTGGGGCTTGCCCGGGTTGGACACGTCCGCGCACTTGATGAGCATCTGGAAGACCAGCGTGAGGTCCTCGCTCCACGAGAAGCCCAGATTGCCCGCACTGATTTTGGAGTTGAACGTGGACACAAAGGAAAAATGGCGCGCCATGTCGGTCGCGAGGACGAGGTCGATGATGATCCGCCGCGCCGTCTCCTGGTCGGCCTGGGGCAGGTGGCCCAGCACGTTGAGGTCGCTCGAGTACAGGTGCTTGAACGTTTCGGCCAGGTGATGGTTCTCGAGCACAGACTGGTCGTTGTACAAAAGGGCGAGCTGCGACTTGGTCTTGACCATGAACGAGTTGGACACGCCCGGATGGTTCAGGTCGTGGCAGGCGGCAGCGAAGAAGATTGCAAACTTTTCCACCGGCTTGAGGCGGTCCAGGAGCGCGGGCTCTGCAACGAGGTTGTGCAGCGTCTGGAGGACGTCGGCCGCGTGGAGGTTGTTGTGGTCTTTTCATTTAAAATAAAAATACTACTTTAGTTTCGAAAAGAGAAACACAAACAAGCGGTCATACAGAGGACATGCGAGTTGTAGCCACGCTCGATCGTGGTGAGGAGTTGTGTGAGCTTGCACACGTCGATCTTGAGCTCGTCGATCAGATGGTGCTCGTACGCGATCGTCAGGAAGAGCTGCTTCAACGGGGACCCCTGTGCAATCTATTTTTGCAAAAACAATTCAAAACAAGGAAAGAAAATAGCAAGGATCAATACGTCGCGATAGGCAAACAAGTCAAAGCCCCAGTTGGGGAAAGTCAGGAGAAGGGCCGTCATGTCTGCGGGCAAGTACGGCGGCAGGTCCGGGTGCGACAGGCGGCGATGAGGGGACTTGTCTCCCGAGAGGTGGGTCCTCTTGCCGCGCTCGTTGCTCGGCTTGCGCTCGCCCAGGTGGACCTCGGATTGCAGCCAAGACTATGGGTGGGGCGAGGAGAAAAAATTATTTGGGTCGCTTCATTTGGACGTTGCCCTGTACCATTGTGTCCTTGTCCATCTTGTCGCCTTGGTCCGAGACGAGACGAGGACTGTAGAGCTGCTCTGTCGTGAGGAGGTCGATGACCTTGTTGACGGCGGTGACGTGAGACGCCGTGGCCATCGGGTCTGAGCTGATCATCTTGAGCAAGTCGGTGATGACCTCGATGGGCGACGAGACGTTGAAATGCGAGCCGCCGTCGGCGCTTTCGGTGGTACCGCCCTTGGTGCTGTCGCGCAAATGACTGATCTCCGCCTCGAGCAGCGTGTTGGTCTTTTTCAGCAGCAATTGCCTGTGTGTTAACAAAAATAAAAAAATTAAAAAGGCTCTACAAAAAATGCAGGAAAACGTACCGTGCAAACTCATAACGACTGCTGTATTCGTGGTTGAACTGGAACGTGTAGAAGCCGCAAAGGGACAAGGCCGCGGCCGAGTTGTAGAGCCAGAACTCGGAGGTGTTGATCAACTTTTACAGAAGAAGCATTAAACGGGGCTGCGCTAAAAAAATATATATACCTTGGCGGACAGAGCGAGCCACATCCACCAACTGCTGACGGTGGCAAAGGCAAAGCTGCCCATGAAGATCGACGAGACGAGCCCGATGGAGGAGAACGAGATCATGGCGAGGTCGGCCAGGAGGAAAAAGAGGCCGCGGTCCGGGTGGAGATGACGCATGGCGAGCTCGGTCTGAGAAAAGCGAGATTTAGTCAAGGATTATTTTCTCCAAGCACGCACCTTGTTCACATTCATCAGCTCCTGCGTAAAGAGGCGTGCCTCAAAGACACACATGAAGACGTACATGCCCACGGTGAAGCAGCCAAGGTAGTGATGGTAGTTGAAATGACGGTGGGGGTAGAACGACAGGAGCAGGCTGCCAAAGTAGGCCGCCAAGATAAACACGCATCGGCTGAGCTGGAATTAAATAGTGTTATAAAACGGATAAAATTCTTGGGCAGTACATTGCCAGGACTGAGCATGCCGACGTAATTCGCGAGGTTCTGTATGTGGGCCATCTGGACCAGGATCCGCAAAATAATGGCAACAGCGTACACGGAGCGCGTACTCCAGATAGTGCTCGCATAGTACTCGTTCTGGTACTTTGCCTCGGTTGCCTAATCCGTTTTGAAGAGTACATTAGTTTTATTTAAAAGAAAGAAAATGCATGTTTTCTATTACCGGATCAGCAAAAGGGCAGATGAGGTTGGTCATGGGCAGGTCAGAGGACTCGTCAAAGAAGGAGGCCAGAGATACGACTCCAGAGGGCGATCGGTACCTTTTGAATCTAAAACCATTTTTTTTTTAAATTGTCTTCTTTCATGATTTCCGGATTGTACCGTTGGTAAAGCTTGGACATGTCGGGCGTGCCACTTCCGTCCGCGACGTCTTCGCTGGCCTCGTCGTCGTCGCCCTCGTCATTGACGTCGCTGTCGTCGATGCCGTCGGCCTCTTGGTCCTTGACCCCTCCATCGGCATGGCCTGCTCTGCTTGCGCTGTCGACGTGCGCCAGACGAGGCTGGGAGCCGTCGAAAGATAAGTCATCGCACTCGTCGTCGCGCTCGGCGACACTCGTCATGGCGTTGCTGCTTTTCCGTCGCTGGCGTGATCCCAAGCAGCCGCTGCTGCTGGTGCTCGTATTGCTGCTGTTGCTGTTGGACCGCTTGACATCGCTGCTGCTGTTGTCGTTGCTGCTGTCGATCTGTGAGACCTCCTGGTGGAAGCGCACAAACGACGACATGCGCCGGCGCAGGATCGGGGCCGGCCGCGACGGTTTGGGGTTGAGTGAGTGCAGCGTCACCTGGGCGGGCGGGGTCACCGGCGTGGCAGCGGTTGAAGACAGCGAGGACGAGCCGGGCCCCGATGATGAAAGCTGCGATGACGACGGGGGGAAAGACGATGACGGCGTCGGGGCCATGCTGGTATGGCTGCTGTGCGATGTCGGGGACGGCGGGGATTTGATGGTCACCGAGCCGCGACGTGCACGTTTGTATGCGATGAGGTCACCCGGGCACGACGACACACTCTCTGCCGCGGGCGGAATGCTTGTGCTTGTGCTTC
>Ga0302227_10002989_pt1 | contig 11349 bp, 6 predicted proteins | sample II_Palsa_N1_1_FD_193525 | JGI IMG/M metagenome (GOLD analysis project Ga0302227, IMG submission 193525) | Peat permafrost microbial communities from Stordalen Mire near Abisko, Sweden - II_Palsa_N1_1 | ecosystem: Environmental > Terrestrial > Soil > Palsa > Peat permafrost | place: Sweden...
CGCGTGCCGATGGCATCGCTACTGGCTACGTTGCTCAAGGAAGCAGAAGCACTCAGCCAGGGTCGTCACCAGATCGCTCTTGAATCCACCGCCGAGGCAGATCTTCTCGGCTCGCCAAGGGACCTGCACAGCGCACTGTCGAACCTGGTCAGCAATGCGGTGCGCTATACGCCTGCCGGCGGCAACATCACGATCCGCTGGCAGCGCACGCCTCAGGGCGCAGCGTATTCGGTCAGCGACACTGGCTTCGGCATACCCGCCACACACCTTGCCCGGCTTACCGAGCGCTTCTACCGCATCTCGTCTAGCCGTTCGCGCGATAGCGGCGGCACGGGCCTGGGCCTCTCCATCGTCAAGCATGTGCTGAATCTGCATCAGGCGCAGTTGCGTATCGAAAGTTCGCCGGGTGTGGGCTCGACGTTCGCCTGCCATTTCGGCCACGCCCGCTTGCTGATGCCCGGCGGCTGCGACGAAGCTTGAGTCATGGAGTGGCATTTGGCTCGCGCCATAAGCCAGAATGACGCATGCCTCGCCCATCCCCTGTCTCCCCACCCATCGTCACCGATCTGAGCGCCCCCGGCCTGTACCTCAGCCGCGAACTGGCTGCACTGGAATTCAATTTCCGGGTGCTGGCCATGGCGCGCGATCCCGCCGTGCCTTTGTTGGAACAGCTGCGCTACCTGAGCATCGTCGCGAACAACCTCGATGAATTCTTCGAGGTGCGGGTGGCGATGCTCAAACATCACCATGCTTATGGCTCGGCGGCGCCGGGACCGGACGGCTTGCCTTCCGGCGAGTTGCTGGCGCGTATCCGCACCCGCGCGCTGGATCTGGTCACCGAGCAATACGCGATCTGGCAGGAACAACTCGGCCCGCAGCTGAAGAACGAGAACATCCACATTCTTACCCGCAAGCAATGGAGCCCGCGCCAGCGGCGCTGGCTGCAGGGCTATTTCGAACATGAAGTGCTGCCGGTGCTGTCGCCACTGGGACTGGATCCGGCGCATCCGTTTCCGCGCATCCTCAACAAGACCTTGAACATCGCGGTCGTGCTGAAGGGTCGCGATGCGTTCGGTCACGAAGGTCACATGGCGCTGGTGCGGGCGCCGCGTTCACTGCCGCGCATCATCCGGATACCGGGCGAAGTCAGCGGCGCGGGGGATCATTTCGTTTTCCTTGGCGAAGTGCTGCAGGCATTTGCCGATCTGATGTTTCCCGGCTTCAAGGTGGTCGGCTCGTATCCGTTCCGAGTGACCCGCAACAGCGAGCTGATTGTCGAGGAAGCGGAGGTGGCCAACCTTGCCCACGCACTCAGCGAGGAGCTGATCGGCCGCGGTTACGCGCGTCCGGTGCGGCTGGAGATTGCCAACGATTGCCCCAAGGCAATCACCTCGATGCTGATCCAGAACTTCCAGCTCGAAGAAACCGATGTGTACCGCTGCGACGGCCCGGTAAACATCATTCGTGCGGGGCTGATCTACGATTGGTTGGATCGGCCGGAGCTGAAATTCCCTCGCTTCAATCCCCAGTTGCCGCCGGCACTGGAAAGCAGCAAGAACAAATTCGACCTGATCGGCCAGCGCGACGTGCTGCTGCATCATCCCTACCAGAGCTTCGCGGCGGTGATCGACCTGCTGCGCCAGGCCACGCTGGATCCGCAAGTGCTGGCGATCAAGCAGACGCTGTACCGCGCCGGTGAGGACACCCCGCTGGTCGACCTGCTGGTGAATGCGGCGCGCAACGGCAAGGACGTCACCGTGGTGATCGAACTGCGCGCGCGCTTCGACGAGGAGGCCAACATCCGTTTGGCGACGCGCCTGCAGGAAGCCGGCGTGCAGGTGGTTTACGGCGTCGTCGGTTTCAAGACCCACGCCAAGATGCTGCTGATCGTGCGCCGCGAGGGTGAACTGCTGCGACGCTATGTGCACCTGTCCACCGGCAATTATCACCAGCTCAATAGCCGAACCTATACCGATATCGGTTTGATGACCGCTGATCCCGAGATCGGTGAGGACCTGCACAAGGTCTTCCAGCAGCTCTCCGGGCTGGGACCGATGATCAAATTGAAGCGTCTACTCCATTCACCATTCACGCTGTATCCCAGCGTTATGGCGAAGATCGAACGCGAAACTGCGCATGCGCAGGCAGGCCGACCCGCGCGCATCGTCGCCAAGCTCAACGCACTGAACGAAGCCCATGTGATCGAGGCGCTGTATCGCGCGTCGCAGGCCGGCGTGGAAATCGACCTGATTGTGCGCGGCGCATGCACGCTACGGCCCGGCCTACCCGGGGTGTCCGAGCGGATTCGCGTACGTTCCATCGTGGGGCGTTTTCTCGAACACAGCCGTGTCTACTGGTTTGCCAATGACGGCGAAGCAGAGTTGTATTGCGCCAGCGCCGACTGGATGGAGCGCAACCTGATGCGGCGTATCGAAGTGGCGTTTCCGATTCTCGATCCGGAGCTGGCCGCACGCGTGTTCGAGGAAACGCTGGCGAACGGGCTACTCGACAATACCAACGCATGGCTGTTGCGCGACGACGGCAGCTACGTGCGCGCCGAGCCAGGGAAAGATCCGCCCTATAGCGCACAACAGTCTCTGCTGGAGCGTTTCTGCCCGTGAGTCAGCATGCTTCCATCGCCGTCGGTCGCGCATGCGAGAATTCGCTTCTCACACTCTCTGGAGCGATCGCGTGAGCGCAGTCGATCAAACACCGATCCGCGACGGCGAACTGATTGCCGCTGTCGACATGGGCTCGAACAGCTTCCACATGGTGGTGGCACGCATGGAGCATGGCGAGCCCCGCGTGATCGACCGTTTGCGCGATAGCGTGCGGATGGCTGCCGGCTTGCGTGCCGATGGCACGCTGGATGCCGAGCGGCGTGCGCGAGCGTTGAATTGCCTGGCCCGCTTCGGCCAGCGCATAGCTGGTCTGCCGTCGGCGCGGGTGCGCGCCGTGGCGACCAACACCGTACGTCGGCTGGCTTCGCCACAGGCGTTTCTTACGGCTGCAGAGACGGCGCTGGGTCATCCCATTGAAGTAGTCTCCGGTCGCGAAGAAGGTCGCCTGATCTTTCTCGGCGCGGCACACGACCTGCCCGCTTCACGCGAGCCGCGATTGGTCATCGATGTCGGCGGCGGCAGCACTGAATTCATCATTGGCCGCGGCTTGGCACCGCTGCATACCGAAAGCGTGCAGGCCGGCTGCATCGCCTCGACCCAGCGATTTTTTCCGGGTGGCAAACTCACCCGCAAGCGCTGGCAACGTGCGCGCAGCGAAATCGGCGTGCTGCTGCAACAGTTTGCCGAGGACTACCTGGAGTCGGGCTGGCAGGACGCGTTCGGTTCCTCCGGTACGGCGCGATCGATCGGCGCCGTCGTGCATGCCATGAAGTTTTCCGACGACGGCATCACCGCCGCTTCGCTGGCCTCGTTGCGCGATGCGTTGCTCGAACAGGGCCAGATCGGCACGCTCAAACTGCCCGGTCTGATGGAAGAACGCGCACCGGTATTCGCCGGTGGCGTGGTTATTTTCGAAGCGGCGTTCGCTGCCCTCGGCATCGAACGCCTGCGCGTCTGCGAAAGTTCGATGCGCGAAGGCCTGCTGTGGGATCTGCTCGGCCGCGCCGGCGGCAGCGACCCACGTACTGCCAGCATCGACGCACTGGCTACCCGCTACGGCGTGGATCGCGCCCAGGCACGGCGGGTCGAGTCGACCGCGCTGATGTTGTTCGACCAGGTTGCCAAGCCGTGGAAATTGGATGCCGGAGCCCGCGAGTGGTTGTCGTGGGCGTCGCGGGTGCACGAAATTGGCCTGGCTATCGCGCATAGCCAGCACCACCATCATGGCGCGTATATCCTGCGCCACGCCGATCTTGCCGGTTTCTCCCGGCAGGAGCAGCAGTTGCTGGCCGCGGTGGTCCAGATGCACCGGCGCAAGCCCGACAAGGCGGCAATCTCGGCACTACCGCAGCGCTACCGCCAGCTGGCCCGTTACACCACCGCGCTGTTGCGCCTGGCCGTGTTGTTCCGTCGCGCCCGCCGCGCCGAGTCGCTGCCGCCGATGAAGCTTGCCGCCACCAGCCAACGCCTGCGGCTGACCCTGCCCATCGCCTGGTTCGAGCAGCACCCGCTCAGCGAGTCCGATCTGCAGCAGGAGCAGTCGCCAATGTCGGAACTGGGGCTGAAGCTCGACCTTTCCAGCAACTGACTACGCGCGTCGCCACGAACCCATGTCCTATCGTGGCCGCGTATCATGTGCCGACGCCAGGCCGACCTGTTGATGCCCATGTTCAAATCCCTGCTTGCCACCCTGCTCCTGATCCTGCCGCTGACTTTGGCGGCGCAAACGACCAAGCCGACGCCAGCGGCCACCACGGCGGCGCCGCAGGTGCTGTTGCATACCTCGCAGGGCGATATCACGCTCGAGCTGTATCCGGACAAGGCGCCCAAGAGCGTGGCGAATTTCCTGCAGTACGTGCGCGACGGTTTCTACGACGGCACTCTGCTGCATCGAGCCATTCCTGGCTATCTCGTGCAGGGCGGCCTGTACACGCGCGACCTGCAACCCAAGCGCACGCGCCCGGCCGTCGCCAGCGAAGCCGACAACGGTGTTTCCAATACGCGCGGCACCGTAGCCGTGGCGCGCGGCGCCGATCCGAACTCCGGCACCTCGCAATTCTTTTTCAACCTGGTCGACAACCGTCGACTGGACTTCGTCGGCAACCAGAGCGGCCTGACCTGGGGCTATACCGTGTTCGCCAAGGTGATCAAGGGCATGGACGTGGTCGACAAGATTGCCGCGTTACCCACCCACGCGCAGGGCCCGTTTGCCGGCGACGTACCGACGCCACTCGTGCTGATTGAAAGTGCACACGTCGTTGGCGAAGAAGCACCTGCTGCTGCGACCAGCACACGCACTCCAGCCAAGGCGCCGGTGACCACACCGCCCGCCAAGCACAGCAAGCAAGCCGGCGCAGCCAGTCAGGGTTGATCGCAGCGATGGCAACCCTGTTCATTTCCGATCTGCACCTTGATCCAGCGCGGCCGCAAATCACCGAGCTATTCGAAAAATATCTGGCCAGCGACGAAGTCCGTCACGCAGACGCGCTGTATATCCTTGGCGACCTGGTCGAATCATGGATCGGCGACGATGACGATGCGGAGTTGCCGCAGCGCATCGCACGCGCTATCCGCGCGGTGAGCGATACAGGCGTGCCGGTGTACTTCATGGTGGGCAATCGCGATTTTCTGCTGGGCGAGGATTTTGCGCGCCGCGCCGGATTCACCCTGCTCGACGACGGCACCGTCCACGATCTTTACGGTCGTCCCACCTTGCTGATGCATGGCGATGTGCTTTGCACCGATGACGTTGCCTATCAGGCCGTGCGTCAGCAGGTGCGCAAACCGGAATGGCAGGCACAGGTGCTGTCGATGCCGCTGGATGCACGCCGCGCGTTGGCAGCGAAGGCGCGAGAGGAGAGCCGCCGGCATACCGGAAGCACCATGGAAAGCATCATGGATGTGAATGCCGATGCTGTCGTCACGGCGATGCACGGCGCTGGCGTGGATCGTCTTATCCACGGCCATACGCACCGGCCAGCGATACACCCCATTGAGCTGCCAGAAAAAACTGGCGAACGGATCGTGCTGGGGGACTGGTATGAGCACGGTTCCGTACTGCGGGTGACGAAAGACGATGCGGAACTCTACGGGCTGACGGTCGATTGAAGTTCCCTACTTCAACAAAGGCCGCTCCATCGCAACGCGGAACATCCGCGGCGCACTGACCCAACCACTCCAGCCGTCTCGATCGGCCTGCATGCCGCTCCTCCGCTTTCGGTGAGACACCGTGTGATCGGTGAGAAAGCGTGAGGAAGGGTGTGTGTACGTGCGTGTATTGTGCGGCGCGTTTGACTGAAGCTGGTCATCAAGCTGTCGTCTGGCTGACGTGCTGCCGTTGTAAACCAAGGGATGCCCCGCGACACGCGGGCATGGGGTCTTCGGAATCGTCATCAGCCATCCGCAGTTGACGACGCACCTGCACGGTGCACTTTCGAAATGAGGTCAACGCCGACACCTTGGTCGCGCTGCCCTTACACACCCGGGGTCGAAAAATGTCCAGCTCTATTCGTACGTTGAAGGCTAGCTCGTATGCCTTCGGCAAAGCACTGTTGCCTGCTGCTCTCGCCATCGCACTGGGCCCCCTGTCCGCCCAGGCCGCCACCATCGCGTGGAGTTCCACCGCAAGTCACGCAGCCCTGCTGAAAACCGTGTCGGCAGCTCCGGCCGTGGTCGGCGCGCCCGCCGTTGCCACCACCCACTACACGCTCAATGTGCGTGGCAAACCGCAGGTGCAGGAGCTGGTGACGCCACTGGAAAACAGCAAGATGCTGCAGGTGGCGGTGGGTCTGAATCTGCGCAATCCAGCCCAGCTGCAAACGTTCATCAAGAGCCTCAATACGCCTGGCAATGCCGCTTACGGCAAGTTCCTCACGCCTTCCCAGTTCAAGGCGACCTATTCACCCACCGATGCTCAGGTGCAAGCTGTCGTGGCCCATCTGCAGCAGTCCGGTTTCAGCAACATCACGGTATCGCCAAACAACACCCTGGTATTTGCCGACGGCAATGCCGCGGCCGTCGCCAGTGCGTTCAACACGACCATGCGGACGTATACGCGTGGCGGCAAACAGCGCTTCGGCAACGACAGCGACGTGATGGTGCCGCAAGCGCTGAGCGGAATCATCGGCTCGGTGATGGGTCTGCAGAACGTCAGCCAGAAACACACGCTCAGCCACCTCGGTGCGAAGGTGAACACGGATACCACGGCTGGAACGCAGGTATCGGGATCAACCGTCACGCATTCGCCCACCCAATTTCCCCTCATCTATGACGCAGGCACTACTCCCACCGCGTTCAACACGACGGTGGGCATCATCACCTGGGGCGACCTGAGTCAGACGCAGAGTGATCTGGCGCTGATGACCAGCGCCGCCGCGATGAACCCGGTCAACGTCAAGGTCGTGCCGGTTACGCTCGGCACCGCCGTGGACTTTTCCGACGATCCCGATTCGGACACTGAGTGGAACCTCGATTCACAGTCCATCACCGGCACGTCCGGTGGCGTGAAGCAGCTGATTTTCTACACGGCAGCCAACGGCAAGGACGGTCCGGAGGACGAGGAACTCACGGACGCCGGTATCACTGCTGCGTACAACCAGGCCGTGGTCGACGATCTGGCCAAAGTCATCAACGTCTCGCTCGGCGAAGACGAAACCGGCGCCAATCAGTCAGGTACCCAGCAGGCCGACGATGCGGTGTTCGCACAGGCGGCGTCACAAGGGCAGACATTCTCGGTGGCCTCAGGCGACCAGGGTGTGTATGTCGCCACTGGCGGCGATTTCGCGGACAACGCCGGCGCTGTGTTGCCGTCACCCTTCAGCCTCAGCAGCTATTCGGTCAGTGAACCGGCGACATCGCCGAATGTCATTTCCGTTGGCGGCACTGAAGTAAGCACCAACGGTACGGCGTGGGCAGGTGAAGTGGCCTGGAACGATGGCGTTGAAGTAGACACCGGCAATGGCAACGACCGCATTTGGGCGACCGGTGGAGGCAAGAGCCTGTTCGAGCCAGCCCCGACCTGGCAGCAGACGGTTCTCAACGCGACAACGCGCAGCGTGCCGGATATCGCATACGACGCATCGTCGGCCACCGGCGCTGTGATCTTCATCGGCGGACAGCGTTACTCCGTCGGTGGCACCAGCCTCGCCTCGCCGATCTTCGTGGGCGTGTTTGCCCGCGTCCAGACCTACGCGAACAACTCGATCGGTTTCCCGGCCAGCAACATGTACCAGGATTTCCCGAACAACCCGGCGGTGCTGCACGACGTCACAGCAGGCAACAACGGTGTCAGCTATCAGGGCACGACCTACGGCTACAACGCCGCCTCGGGTTGGGACTACACCACTGGCTTTGGCTCGTTGGACATCAGCAAGTTCAACGCACTGGCTTATACCTGGGGCGATGGTACACCGCCAACCACCACACCACCGCCGGCAGCGCCCACCGTACTGAAAAACGATGTCGCCGTCTCCACCCAGGGACCCGCTGGCTCCAGCCAGCAGTTCACCCTGGTGGTGCCGGCTGGCGCCGCCTCTCTGACCCTGCGCACATCGGGCGGTAGTGGTGATGTGACGCTTTACGTGAAGCGTGGCAGCGCCGCCAGCGCATCGTCCTATGACTACGTGTCGGCTCATCCCAGCACGAACACCGAGGCAGTGACGATGCGCAGCCCGGTGGCCGGCACCTACTACCTGACGGTGACCAGTTCCGGCGTCTTTACCGGCGTCAGTGTCGAAGGCCTGTACTGAAGGCTAGCTGCTCACCCGCGCTGTGCGGAATCCCGGCAATGGCCGGGATTCCGCGATTCATCGGGACGCTTGTCAGACTTTCTCGGCTAGCGATGGCATCCGTCAATGGACGTCCAGACGTCCATAGCCGCAATACACGATTTCTGCATGTCAGTGCTTTATCGAAGCCACTCGCAGATCAACTTTTTGGGGAACATCAATGAACAAGATTCATAGCAAAATCTGGAACAAGTCGCTCGGTACGCTGGTGGTCGCCAGTGAGTTCGCCAAGGCCGCTGGCAAAGGCGGTAGCGCCAAGCGCATGCGTGCGGGTCTTGCCGCACTGTCGCTGGCAAGCGGCACGATGCTTTGGGCCAACGCTGCCATTGCATTGGACAACACGACGACGACCTCGCCTACGACCACGACCCAGGCAAAGCCCGCCGTGAAGACCCCGCTGGCTCAGCTGGCGCCGCAGGTATCCTCCCCGTCAGACCCTTATTTTTCGGCTGACGGTGCGGGCGACGGTAGCGATACCGCGCTGTCCGCAGGCACGTATAGCGTCGCAGCCGGCGCCATGAGCACGGCATTGGGTACCGAGAGCATTGCCATGGGCCACAATAGCCTGGCCAACGACGACTACACCACTGCTGTCGGCGGCAACACCGCCGCGTTCGGTATCGGATCATCCGTTTTCGGCAACAGTGCCACCACGAGCCTGCCTTACGGTACCGCGCTTGGCTACGGCACAACCGCCGCGAACTACAACACCACCGCGGTAGGCGCCAACGCGCAGGCTACCGGCTTGAGCAGCGTGGCGATCGGTGGTTACGTCGTTACGGCCAACGGCACCCCGCAGGACTTCGACATCTCGGGCAACCCGCAAGCGGCTGCGGCGACGGGTGACTACGCGACTGCAGTGGGCCCCGGCGCGCTTGCTACAGCTCATGGCGCTACCGCTCTTGGCGTGGCTGCCAATGCGTCCAACGAGGACAATGTTGCCATCGGCAACAGCGCCAATGCCACCGGCACCAGCGCAGCCGTTGCTGTAGGCACGGCAGCACAGGCCCTGGGTGATTCGACGGTTGCCGTGGGCTTTGAGGCAGCGGCCAGCGGCAATGGCGGCACGGTCGTGGGCAATCAGGCGGCCGCCACCGGTACCGGTGATACGGTCGTTGGCCTCGGCGCCAACGCCAATGGCGACTACGCGGTCTCGCTCGGTTATGCCGCGGGCTATCTCGGCCTGGGCACGCAGTCGATCGGCATTGGCGGCGGCGCGTCTGCTCCGGACGCGAACTCCATCGCCGTGGGCGCCAACGCTTATGTAGACGGCACCGGTTCGATCGCCGTCGGCACCAATGCAAACGTCCTGAATGCCGCGGCCGAAGCGGACACCACAGGCACTACTGCCGTCAACGGTATTGCGATCGGTACCAACGCATCCGTCACCGGCTCGCAGGCGTCGATGGCACTGGGATACGGTGCGACTGCCACGGGCAACAACGCCATCGCCATCGGTGCGAACTCTGTTGCCGACCGCGACAACAGCGTGTCGGTAGGTTCGGCTGGCGCCGAGCGTCAGATCACCAATGTTGCCGCCGGTACGCAAGCTACCGATGCGGTCAACTATAGCCAGCTCGAAACCGCCATTGCCGGTGCCGGCGGTGGAACGGCCAGCCCGCTGGCCGTGACCTATGACGCTGCCGACAAGGGCACACTGACGCTGCAAGGCGCCAATGGCACGGTGATCCAAGGCGTCGCCGCTGGTGTGGCGGGAACCGACGCAGTGAACATGAATCAGTTCAATCTGCTGAGCCATCTGGAAAATCAGGACGCCCAGCAGATTGCCGTGCTCAACGGCCAGGTGGCTGCGGGCGGTGCCGGCATGCCGAGCACGATCGCAGTGGATGGCAGCAGCAAAGCTTCGGTAACCACCGGCTCGAACGGTGTAGCCGTGGGCAACAACGCCACGGCCGGCGGCACCAGCGGTACCGCCGTTGGCGGCAACAGCTTTGCAGCCGGTCCCAACGACACGGCGCTGGGCGGCAACGCCCAGGTCAAGGCAGACGGCAGCACCGCGGTGGGTGCCAACACCACGATCGCCACGGCCGCCACGAATGCCGTCGCAGTGGGTGAAAGCGCATCGGTGACCACGGCTTCGGGTACGGCGATAGGTCAGGCCGCTTCGGTGACGGCAGCCAATGCGGTGGCACTGGGTCAGGGCTCGGTGGCCAGCGTGGCCAACACGGTGTCGGTTGGCTCGGCCACCAATCAGCGCCAGATCACCAACGTGGCAGCCGGCGTGCAGGCAACGGACGCGGCCAACGTCAGTCAGGTCAACGCGGCGTTGGCCACGGCCAAGACGTATACCGATGCAAGCGCGCAGTCGACGCTGTCGGCAGCCAATGCCTATACCAACCAGGCCATCTCGGCGGCCAACGGAGCGAATGGCAATCTCGCGAACTTTGAAAGCCAGGTGAGTGACCAGTTCCAGTCGGTGAACAAGCGCATCGATGAAGCGGGCGCGATGAGCGCAGCATCGACGCAGATGGCGATCAATGCGGCCGGCGCAACGGGGAACGGTCGCATCTCCGCTGGCGTGGGCTACCAGGGATCGCGCAACGCCATTTCCGTGGGCTATGCCGTCCCCATCGGCAGCACCGCGCATATGAGCGTAGGCGCTTCGTCGAGCGGTTCGCAGACCTCCGTCGGCGCCGGTTTTGGTATTGATCTCTAATCGCTGAATGCGGCCTCTGGTCCGGCATGGCGTCGCGCCTGCCGAACCAGAGCGTCCGTTGCATCAGTGGCAGGCTGCAGCCTTGCCGATCCGCGTAATCTTGCGATGGTGACCCCCTACCATCGGCCCGCTGCGGCCCTGTGATGAACCACTCACGATGAAACGACGCTCTTACGGATCTCATGATCCGTTCATCCAGCGCGTCGCTAAATAACCGGAGAGCGGGCTCACCACCATGCGCACCGCCGCGGTTGGCGACGTCACG
>Ga0302227_10002992_pt1 | contig 11344 bp, 20 predicted proteins | sample II_Palsa_N1_1_FD_193525 | JGI IMG/M metagenome (GOLD analysis project Ga0302227, IMG submission 193525) | Peat permafrost microbial communities from Stordalen Mire near Abisko, Sweden - II_Palsa_N1_1 | ecosystem: Environmental > Terrestrial > Soil > Palsa > Peat permafrost | place: Sweden...
TGGCGTTTCGTGGTTCTAAGTTGTGCCCCCTCCCCCCCCCGTTTCTTCTAGTCTGGGCAGGAGCTGGAGAAAAGAGGCGTGGCGGTGCAGGTGGTCTCGTCCGGCGTCGAGAACGAGGGCGACTCGTCGGTGTGGTACCCCAGCCAGGTGCACAACTTTATGTTTCGGCTCAAGACCGTGGCCAAGCTGTCGGCCCCCGATGCCGTCATCCCGCTGGGCTTTTTGCAGATCAAATGGCGGAGGAAACTGGAGAACGAGACGGACGTGGACGCGATCGCTGCGTCCGACTCGGCAATGCTCTACTCGGTCACAAAGGTGCAGATCTCGTCGCAGGAGAGGGCCAAGGCGCCCTTGAACGTCGTGGCAGGTATATCTTTGTTTTCTCCGTGGCTCTGTTTTCCAATTCCCTGTTCTGTGCAAAGACATCCCTGCGTCCCTCTCACAAGGCGAGCCTGCGTCCATCGCCATCACCGTGCGCAACGAGACCAGCCGCGCCGAGGAGGTGACCGTAACGATCGACTCGGCCGAGGGCTGCCTGCTCTCCGGCTTCAAGCAGAAGCAGATGCGCATGCTGCCCTTCACCTCGCACCCGGTCGTGTTCAACATCTTCCCCACCCAGAGCGGGCCGCTGACCCTGCCGCTCGTCCGTCTCCTCCTCGTCCGCCGCGGCAACGGCAGCGACGCCGTCCAGCTCATCGGGCCCTTCACCACCTTTGTCGAGCCGGCCAAGGCCCTGGGCTTTTAATGCGTGTTTTTTTCTTTCTTTCTTTTCGATGCAACAGAAAAATAAAAAAATAAATTTCGTTCGACCTAGGGACCATATTGGCACGCCATTTTAGACGTACCGCCATGTGGTCCTCATCTCGCCTTCTCACGCTTGCGCTCGCAGTCGTCCTTGCCGCCGCCGCCGCCGCCGCCGCCGCGGACACGCAGCTGGTGATCTACACCTACAACTACATTCTCCAGACGACGGACCCCACGTACGACTTTGTGTCCATCTTTGCGGACACCGTCGGCGTCGATCCCTCGGTCATCAGCGTGCAGGTACATACCACAGGATCACCACCTCCTTTCTTACAGGCGCGTGTAGTACTTTGACGACGCCAACGGGATCCTCACCGCTGCCGAGAACGTGCCCTCTGGCATGCCGGCCCCCGACGTGCTCTTTGGCCTGGACAATGTGCTGCAGCTCGACACGGCCGCCTCGTTGCTGCAAAACTACTCGTCCCCCGGGCTGAGCTTGCTGCGTCCCGACATCGCCACGGCGCTCAACCTCAACAACGAGCCGCCGCTCACGCCCTTTGATTTCGGCTACATTGCCCTGACCGCCAACATGGTAAATAAATATAATAAAAATAACACTAATGCGATAATATATAAGGACGCCCTTGCAAACTACACGTTCGAGTACGGCGTCGTCACCTCGGCCAACTTCTCCCTGGCCGATTTTGTCGTGCACTCGTCGCTGTTCCCGCTGCTCGTCATCGAGAACCCCCGTACGTGTTGGTCCGTCTTTTTCCTCGTATTGAAACGAGCCAACCAAAACAGTCACGAGCGGAACGGGCATCAACTTTCTCATGTGGACCATTGCCGTTTTTGGCGACAGCCAGCTCAACCTCCCTGGCCTGAGCAAGTCGGGCCTGGACTGGCGCGATTTCTGGACGTACGCTTGAATATATCTTTTTGAGTTGCTGAATATATCTTGTGCAGCGGTGCCCGCCGCTTTGGTGCTACGATCGTGCCGACATGGGAGGAAGCCTTCTACGACCAGTTTGTGGGCAACAATTTCCCCCTGGTGGTCTCGTACGCCACCGACTCGGCCTACCCCGTCTGCTTCAACGAGTCCATTTCGTAAAATAAAACTTGAAGAAAGAGCGCACCAGGTGTATTTTTATTGATGTTGCTTTGATTCATAGGTACAGCATCTTTGGCAGCAACGACGACGGCACCACGCGCGCGTGGCAGAACATCGAGGCCACGGGCATCATGCGCAGCGTCCGCAACCTGACCCTCGCCCGCCAGTTTGTCGACTGGACGCTCTCGACAGACTTCCAGACCGCCATCCCCAACGCCAACTTTATGTTCCCTGCCGACGCCAACATCCCGCTGCCCTCGTGCTTCGACATCACATACAGCAGCGGCCTCTCCTCGGTCAACTTTAACCTCAACGCGCCCACGATCCAGGCCCACATCAACGACTGGGTGGCAGAGCTCGAGCTGATCCTCTTCCCCCCCACGCCCACGCCCACGGCCTCGGCCACCCCGACCCACTCGGCGGCATCGGCCTCTGTCGTGGCCTCGTGGATCGGCCTCGTTGCGGCCGTCGCCATCGCGGCGATCACGGTCTTTTAAGGGCCACCGTTCCCCTCTCTCTCAACTTGGACAACTATTTCAGTACCTTTTCTTTCATTTCTTTCTGTTGCGACGCATCGGGGTGGCAGACTTTCTTGCCTGAGAACAAACCCGTATTTGACCTGATCACGGTAACGCGTGCGGAGGCAATGCAGAGCGTATTCTTCATCTTTTCCCATTGTCTGTCGCTCTCGCATTTTCTTGTTTGTTTCTTTGTTTGTTTTCAGTTGTCCCCAGCCAGTTGGGAGAAAAAACAAAAACAAGTGATATACATTATAGCTGTTTTACGTTGACGAGCTGGAAGCGAAGATTAAAGATCTCCAATTGCGCCTACGCAGACCAGTTTAAAAAAAACAAGAACGTGCAAGTTGATTATAGGTATACCGACGAGAGTTGCTGCTGCAATTGGGCAAGACTGGCGCGATCGGACCGTCCCTGTGCTTCCAGCTCACCGATCGTGTCGTACAGCTCGTCCAGATGCGAGACGGCCACTTGGTCGGACACCTATTATTTGATTATTTTATTATTTTACGTCGAACGAGCTTTTGAACGTACCCCGGCCATCAGGAGCCGCTCCAGCCGCCCAATCAGGTCGCTCTTGAGCAGGTCGCCATTGTACCCACGCGTCTTTTCGGCGGCCGAGAGCAGCGACGTGATGCGGTCGAGCGTGTGCTCCTTGTTGGCCATCTCCTTGCGCTGGAACAACGACGTCGCGGTGCTGCTGTCGTTCTCGTCCCTGAGGACGCCCGGCTTGTTGGTAAAGGGCAGGGCCAGCGGCCGGACGGGGCTGGAAGGGCTGTCGAGGAAGCCGGGCGACTTGAGCGAGATCTCGGCCTTGGACTCGTCCGAGAGCTGGCTCAGGTCGAGGTTGAGTGTGCTGAGCTGCTTGGCGGGTGTCGCGACCGTCTGCGACGTCAGGATGATGCTGGTGAGGTTGGAGATGTCCTCGCGCAGACGGAAGGCCAGGTTGGACTGGTCCCGCAGTTCCTCCTCCATCTTCTTCTTCTCGATCTTGAGTTTGTTGACCTCGTCGTCCTCCAGCGACGTCTTTTGGCTCTCGATCGCGTACAGTTTCTGGTTGACGTCGGCCAGCTGGCTGCGCAGATCGGCCAGCTCGGTGCGGTAGCGCTTGAGCAGCGCCTTGTCGTCCTCGACCTCGTTCTGCTTGGCGTCCAGCGCAATGTTGCGGGCCCGCGACGCAAACTTGAGCGTGTTGTGCGACTCCTCCAGGTTCTGGTTGGAGGGCGAGATGGTCGCGATCACGGCGACGTAGGCCTTGCCCGAGAGGGACGTCTGAAGGATACGCGTCAGCTTGGAGTCGCGAAAGGGGATGTGTCCACTGGAGGGGAAAACAACAGCAATAAATAAATATAAAAATAAAAGAAGAAGCATAAAAAGAGGGGTACGGTTTGCCCTCGCTCAGCTTGGCAATGACGGTGCCCAGGGTCAGCAGCGACTTGTTAATGAACGCACCCTCCTTTTGCCGGTCGATGTTGCTGGTGCTTTTCTCGCTGCCCGCCAAATCAATCAGGTTCTAATGAACCCAACCATGAAAAAAAAATATGTACTATTCTTTATACCAAGTGAGACAGCTTGACTTTGCCCCCGTCGACGGGGGTGCTCGTCCCACTGCCCTTCTTGGGCGACCCAGGGACCCTCTCGTTGCTCTCGATCGTGAGCTGGAAGATGGTGTGGCTTCTGCTCGAGTACTCGTTAAAGTCTGTTGCGCTGACGTGCCTGTTTCGCTGCCCGCGCTTGATGACCTCGAGGACGTCTGCCGGTGTGCGCACGAGCTCCTCCGAGAGCGGGCTGACATAGATGCCGTGCTGTTTGGACTCGTGGATCTGCAGGTTCCGCTGCGTGGGCACGAGCAGGTCGTTGATGGTCTCGTTGTAGATCTCCATGTAGGACACGCGCAGGAGGAACTCACGGTCGCTGGCCTGCTTAATGTACCGGAACACGTCGTCCACCGCACGTGGGATGATGCCACGTGCCACCTCGTCGCCCAGCATCGTGTACGTCTTGCCCGAGTTGGTCTGGCCGTACGCAAACACCGTCCCGTGGTAGCCCTCCATCGCAGCCCACACGACGCGCGACGCAAACAGGCGGTACACCTCGGACGTGTCAGGGCCCGTGAACACGTGGTCCAGCTCGAAATCGGGGGCGGCGCGACGAGCCTTGTCCACGAACGCGTCGTCCATCCAGATCCTGCAACGTCGGATCCCTTTTGCGTTCAGTGCACGTCTTCTTCTTGTCTCCTTGTTTCGCTTACCGATTGAGGGCAGGGTCGCTCTGCCATGCCTGCTTTTCCCGCTGCTCACGCTCCTTGGTGCTCAGGTCACGCATGCGCACGGCAACCCGGACCGTCGCCGGCGGCGTCGCGCCTGATGCCATCGTGCAAAAAACAACGTGACGAAAAAAAAAAATGAAATCAAAAATAAACCACCCTTGGGGACCACACTCCAGCTTGTCATGGCCGTTTGTAACCGTCAAAGCATCGTTATTTTCGAGGAACAAAACTGTAACTCGCCCCCCCGCACCGGCTGCCTTCCGACCACAGCGCAGCCTTACAACTACAAACGGAATGGAGTACGCGCCAATGACCCCCGTGCGCAACGCGGAGGATCTCAAGGCGCAGCACGAGGAGCAGCTCAAGAAGCTGGCGAGCGTGCTCAAGGACCGCATTGCGCCCAGCAGGTAGGTTTTGGTGGGGTGTGGGGTGCCTGGCTAAACCCACACGCTCCTAGTGTCAAAAAGGAATCCAAGGGCAAGAGCAAGAACGATCTCGCATCGGTGCTCGCCCCTTCGGGCAGCGGCAGCAGCAGCAACGGCAAGGGCGACGAGAACGTTGAGCCGCCGACGTCGGCAGCCAAAATGAAGCTGTTCACCCCTCTGCGCCTCAAGGGCAGCAAGGACGCGAGCAAGAAGAGCAAGAGCGTCCCGGCTTCGGCTTCGTCAGCAGCAGCGGCAACGGTCAAGCCAGTGATCATTGCCCCCAAGGAGATCAAGACGTGGCAGGAGGCGATCCTCACCATGGACCTGAGCGGCCTCACTCAGGCAGAGCGCAACCGCCAGGAGAGCATCTATGAGCTCATCCGCTCAGAGACCGAGTTTGTTGCCGTCCTCGAGATGATTGAGCAGGTTGGTCTTTGCATCCTATGTTTTTTATTATTAAATATTTGACAAATAGAACTACTTTGTCCCCATCCAACGAGCACGCATGTTTTCGATCAAAGAGTACGACACGATCTTTGCCAACTTTAGCGATCTGCTCGTCATCCACCGCAAGTTTCTCCAGGTTTGCTATTATTGCCAGCACCGTCTAAAACAAAACAAAACAAAACAAAAAAACCATCCATAGGAACTGCAAACTCGCCAAGCAGAAAACTTTATCTTTGAGTGCGTCGGCGATGCCCTGGTCACGTTCATCCATGACGCGGCCACTCACATCAACTATGGAGGCAACCAGTCGCGCATGGAGGCCGAGGTCCGCCGCCACCTGCAGGTCCACAGGGAGTTTATCGCTTTCATCAACGTAAATTGTCCCCTCGTTCCCCCCCTTTTTTAATGTTTTTAAAACCTTTTCCATCCTTCTCTGCACAGTCGTTGAACGAGCAGTCCAAGTCCAAGCGCATCATGTTCAACATTCGTGAGGATCTGAATAAGCCCAACGTGCGCATGCAGCAGTACAGCCAGTTCTTCAAGGTGACCTTCCTTATTTTTAATGAACCAACTAGAACAAATTCGTGAAATAGGACATCCTCATCCACACGAGCGAATCGCACGAGGACCAGGCGACTATCAAGCTCGCCATCGACGGCTTTGAGTCGCTCATGGGCAAGATCGCCGAGAAGAAGAAGGAGGCCGAGAACATGGATCGCATCAGCGAACTGCAAGCCAGCATTGACTTTTCCGTCGTCGGCAACAAGCCCATCCTGCTCGCCCGCAACCAAAACAGTAAGGTCACTCGCGAGGGCCGCGTCATGCTGCTCACCCTGGGCAAGGAGATCCGTGCCCGTTCCCGCAAGGACGTGTTCCTCATCGTCATCGACGACAACCTCTACATCCTCAGCGAGCACACGGACGGCAAGAAGGCCTACAAGCTGCTGTACATGCCCGCCAACCTCGCCCACGTCACGACCATGGACGTGCCCGATCTCGATTTCGACCGCAGCAACATGTTTGAGCTCCGCATGACCAACCCCCTCGAGCTGCTCGTGCTCCAGTCGCCCAACTCGGACGACAAGAGCGCCTGGATGAAGCTCTTTGGTACGATATCTAAATATTTTTATTATTTTATTAACCGTCTCTTTACTTAAATGTCAGGTTTCAAGCAGATCCCCAACGTGACCGCCACTGGGCTGCCCCCGATGCCCGTGAGCTCGTCGGTCCGCTCGTTTGAGCGCCGTTCGTCAGCCTCCTCGATGAACGAGGCCATCTTTGCCGGCAACGCGGGCGAGTCCTCGGGCAAGCTGCAGCGCCGCCCGTCGCAGACCTACGTCAAGGAAAAGCGCGACATCTTTGAGAATATTCTCGAGCTGACTGGCATCCGCAGTGCCCCTGCCCCAGTGCCAGTAGCTGCCAAGGCAATTGGCCTGCCCCCGATAGTGCCCTCTGCGGCTGCTGCGGCTGCTACCCAGTCGACCGCCGACTACACGGAGCAGATGCTGGGCATTGGCGAGAACGAGCGCCTGATCATCCGATCGACAGTGGTAAGAAAGAGAGGGAAATCATTTGATAATCATTTTCTATAATTGCATTTTCCGCAATACAGAATATCCAAGCCCTTGTTCCTGGCAGCGCCGGATGGAGCAAACTGGGCGTTGGTGAGCTGGTGCTCGTCTTCAGCCGCGGCAACCGCAAGTCCCGTCTGATCTTTGTGCGCGACGAGGACAAGGACAAGCTGCGTGCTGCTGCTGCCATCAACACCTGGCTGCAGCCCACGCCCATGGTCAATGACAAGGTGACCGAGAAGGAGAACAATAAGATCAAGCTGGTGCTGATCGTGCCGCCCAACGTGTCCCTCTCGACCTACGTCGTCCGCTTCCGCTCGACCCAGGAGCGTGACAGCATGTGGGAGGCAATCGACAAGTTCAAGTACCCCGATGGTGAGCGACCTGCGCCCGTTGCCGTTGCCGTTGCCGTTCCTGCAGCAGAGGCCGTCCCTGCCTCGCCCGCTGTCTCCACCAAGAGCCGTCACAGTACCGTTGCCTCGACGCCCAGCAGTGCCTCCACCACAGACAGCGGCGTTGCTGCGGTCAAACGAACACAGCTCTTCCTCAGCTCCAGTGACGAGGTTGATGCCGTGGAAGAAGAGCAAGGGCAAGACCAGGACGGTAACGACGACGACGACGACGCGGACAGCTCGGATGGCAGCGAGCACGAGGAGGAGGAGGACGATGACGACGAAAACGACAACGGTGGCTTTGAAAACATGTTCCCCGAGGCCGACATTGAGCAGATCGCCTCGGATCTGATGGAGCTGTCCAAGCTGCGCGAGCTCGTGGTCACACAGCAAAAGGAGATGGACAGCCTGCGTTCCACCGTCGTTGAGAAGCAGCTGGCGATGACTGAGATGCTCGACGTAAGACAGGAAAAAGAAAATCATAACTAAATTAAAAAATATCCATTTTATTTTTTAGAAACGAGCGTACGAGCAGCGCAAGGTGCAAGAGTTCATGTCCAAGACCAAGGACAAGCAGGCAGCCCTCCAAGAGAGCAACGCCCACCTCTTGGCCGAGAACGAGCATCTCAAGCAGCAACTGGCCGCAGCCCTGGCAAAGTCGTCTTGACTTGTCAGTTCCCTCCCTTTTCGAAAACCACACAAAAAAATTATTGCTTTTTCTCGTGACTGGACCGCACACTGATGACGTCGCATGCCATTTTTTTGGCGCGCACTTCCGAGATGACGAGCGTGTTGTCGTGCTCGGATGGAGGCAGCAGCAGGAGCAGCATGCCGACGACGGTGGATGCGACCCTCCACGCCATGCGGCGTGAGCTGACGTGCATAGTGTGGTACGTTTCTTTTCAGGCTTCTGTTGCACGTCCCCTGATCGTGTGCGCTACTATAAAAAACAGCCAGGATCTGTTCAAGGAGCCCGTGCTGTCGCCGTGCAGCCACACCTTCTGCAGGTAACCGACCGTGGGGTGGGTCTTTGTTTGCTCACCTTTCTCTGTGCACCTCTTTTTTTTTTTTTTCAATCTGCAGGGATTGCATCGGCAACTGGGTGCGCGCCAAGAGCCGCTGCCCGCTCTGCAACACGCACATCACCATGCGTGCTCTCAACCCGGACACGTCGGTGCTGCGTCTGGTCGAGGCCTTTGTGGCGATCGGCGTGGCCTACGAGCACGACTACGGGCACGTGATGATGTCGCAGGAGGCGGTGCTGCACACGACCACAGGGGGCGAGTGGCACAACAACCCCAGAGACAACCTGTCCCAGCTGTTTCCCTATCCCGAAAAGCCCTCGAGCAACAGCGGCACTGGCTGCAGTCCCTCTGCTATGCCTCCCCCGACGACATTGAGGGCAGCGGCAGCACCGTCTCCAATTTCATCCCCCAGTTCCTCCTCCACGTCCTCCTCCTCCTCCGCCTCCTCCTCCAGTTCCTCGGCTGTGTCAACGCCCACCGCCGGCACGACGTCAAAGCTGACGTACGACGAGCTGGCGCGCCTGACCGGCCTCAACAGCACGAGCCCTGTGCGCGCCCCGCCGTCGCCTCTGCACCAGGCAGACGTTATGCTGCCGCAGTTTTCCGAGTCGTCTGCCACGCCGCGTTCCAACCCGCCTGGTGCCGCCAGGGACGAGGGGGAGTCGGGCGACGACATTGCGGATGAGGAGGACGAGGACGACACGATGGTCAGCAATACGCCGCAAGCGGACGCGGACGCCACACAGCAGCTCGCAGTGAGTGCGACACCTGAACGACCCAACCCCAGCCAGGCGCACCGGAGGCGGCTTGTGGACGTGCTCGAGTCGGACGAGGAAGCAGAAGACACGACAACGCCTCGTGCCAACAAGGACAACCGGGCCCTGCAGCCCCTGCGTGCCAACGACGCCAACGTGAGCCCTGTTCCCGCTGCCAGCAGCAAGAAGACCAAGGCCAAGGGCTCGGCTACATCAGCGAAACGTCGCAAGGTGGCGGCAGCCACACAGCAGCAACACCAGCTGCCTCACGTCAGCACCAGCGAGAGCGAGGACGAGATTGTCGCCATGTCGATCGGTGACGACAACAGCACGATGGAAGTCGAGGCGGTGATCGCGGAGACGCCCCTGAAACGGCCAGCAGCAGCGATGGCCAGCGAGGAAGACGACGTCGTGGACGACACGCTCAACGGGACCCCTTTTGCGACCCCGTCGACCAAGCTCGTCCACTCGGCATCGGGCAGCTCCGAGGTCGATCTGCCGCCTGTGCCGTGGACGTTTATCAAGACTGCCATCCCCGACACGCCCGTCGTGCCCGGTCCAACACCACCGCAACAGCAGCAGCAGCAGCAAACGCCACGTGATGCACCGCAGCAAACACCAGCCGTTAACGCGGTGGGTGCCAGTCTGGTCCTGTCCCAATCGACGCCCGTTGCCCCTCCGCAGCACCTGCAGCAGCAGCAGCAGCAGCAGTCGTCGGTGCTGGCCGAATCGCCGCTGAACCTGTTTGCCGCGGAGCGTCACGCGTTCAGCCTCGTCCAATCGTCTTCGGCCATTGCGCCGCCACCCCTGCCACTTGCACCGCCTGTGTTTGACGACGACCTCACGCTCGATGCCAACTTTGTGGTGCAGCCGTTCTTTGAGAACAAGAAGAGCTCGACGGCGAGCGAGGAGGACAACGAGGATGAGCTCATGCTGGTGGACAAAGGCAAGCCCCAGACGATCCCAGACGAGGAAGACGAGGAAGAGGAGGAGGAAGAAGAGGACGAGGAGGACGAGGCGACTACCGCGGCCAAAAACATGACATCGACTCAGGTACGCATATTTATTTAACAGAACAATGTTTATCACTTTTTATGTCTAGGATGTCTATCAGCGCCTTCAGCAGATCCAGCGGGACCTGGCTGCATATTCGGGCAGTAAATCCGACGAGGAAGCTGACGAGACGACCGATTCTGCCCCCGCCCCCGCCGCAGCCACTGCACAGTCTGTTGTTGAACCAGCCGATGCCTTTGCCTCGCCAAAGAAGTACGCGTCGGCGTCGTCGATCAACATGAGCGCTCCACTGTCGATGCCCTCGTCCCTGATCGAGCTCTCTACCGTGGCCGCTTGCTCCCCCGACAAGTTTGTGTTTGTGAGCACGGGAACGGGCAAGAAAGAGCGGGTAAGTCGTTGTCTTATTAACGAAACAAGACCTGGTTATTGATTTTTCGACCGCAGAAGCTGGTGGATCAACTGGTCAAGCTGTTTGGATCGACCAAGAGCGACACGGTCACCGAGGGAACAACCCATGTGATCACCAATGCCGATGACGACCTGTGCGCGCAATCACCCACCCTCAAACTGCTCCAGGGCATCCTCATGGGCAAGTTTGCCGTCACGATGGGCTGTACCGTTGCTCTTTTCCCTTTCAAGACAACAAAATAATTGAGTTGCTTCAGGGGTCGCGCAGTGCCTGGACGAGGGCAAGTGGGTCCCCGAGGAGCCCTACGAGATCCGCGGCTGCCTCAAGGGCCCAACGATGGGCCCTCGCAAGGCGCGTCTCGAGCTGTCCAAGCGCAACGCCCTGCCGCTCATGACGGACCTGCTGTTTGTGGTCACGGGGATGGTCTGGCAGGGCGGGCTCTCGACCGACGACATTTTGGGCCTGATCAGGCTGGGCGGCGGCAAGGTCGTCAGCACGGTGCCGCAGGATCGCACGACGCATTACGTCCACATTGTCGGCGACGACCAGGACCTCGCTGCCACGATCGTCCGCAAGACGCACCACGAGGTCAGGGACTTTTTTTGGCTTATGGACGGCATCAGTGCGTACGTTATTTTTTTTATAAAAAAAAAAAAAAAAAAAA
>Ga0302227_10002993_pt1 | contig 11344 bp, 12 predicted proteins | sample II_Palsa_N1_1_FD_193525 | JGI IMG/M metagenome (GOLD analysis project Ga0302227, IMG submission 193525) | Peat permafrost microbial communities from Stordalen Mire near Abisko, Sweden - II_Palsa_N1_1 | ecosystem: Environmental > Terrestrial > Soil > Palsa > Peat permafrost | place: Sweden...
AAACTGCCCTCCCAAACTGCCCTCCCAATTGTCCTCCCAAACTGACCTGCCAAACTGACCTGCCAAACTGCCCTCCCAAACTGCCCTCCCAATTGTCCTCCCAAACTGACCTGCCAAACTGACCTGCCAAACTGCCCTCCCAAACTGCCCTCCCAAACTGCCCTCCTAACTTAGTCTGCTCTCTTAGCCCAAAATGTCCTATCTCTTCCAGTTATCCTTCAAATCCGTGCCATAACAATAACGATGAACTTACATTGCTCTCCTAGTCTACCCCGCATAGTCTGCCTCCCTAACCACTTAGGAACCAGGACTATCAGGAAACTGACCCTCTGAGTCATATACTTGCACCCATTCCCAGTTGGAATCATTTGCCTTTTTCAGCATACTCTTCAGATCTTTTTGGCAGCACATAGCCGTGCTTTTGTCCTCCCTTCCATATTTGCCCCAGTCTTGGGGATTGGACCAGAAGAAAGTGTCGTCATCAGATCTACTGATTAAGTCCGCGAAATTCTTCCACTTGCAATCTAGAAAGACTTCGAATGGGAACTCTTCCTTATCGTTATCGATGAAGCGTATCGAAACCGTAGGTCCTAATTTCATATCATACGTTAGTAGAATGAAAATCGAGACAAATACGAGAGAACTTACGCGTCTTCCTCTTCTTTTGCTTTGGTGCCGGCGTGGATTGCTACGTGCTTGTAAAAACCTGGAGGTAGATCAAATGCTTGACAATTTACGTACTTGGATCGATGGGGTTTCTGCAAGGGCCTTCCGTTTAGGAGCTAGCCTTGCGGGTCGATCAGAGGCTGCTTTTGAAGAGAGGTTGTTTTGTAACGATTCCGAATGGCGAAGGGCAGTCGCTGAAATATGTTCTATGTCCACTAAGCCGTCATCAGAGCTAGGGGTGTTATCGTCTTCCCTATGATCTAGTTGGTAGCACCTCAAATGTTAGTACCAGCGTAAGGCTCTTCACGATTATAGAATTACTTGCCAGCTTGAACATCAGAATTTCCTTTCAGATCTCTAATATTCCGCGTTTTCCTAGAGTCGCTTTCTATTTCATCAACACTATCACCCGGGCTCTCATAGTTCGAATCCTATATATGATCAGACGGATCTACTGCCTAGGGTTTTTTCCTGTAAGAGGTAGACATACCTGGTTGTTCTCTCGGGGTATCTCAATACGCTCACGAAACTAATTATTCCAAGTTAGCTATAGAGCCGAGAATAGAGGCAGAACGATATACCTCTTCAAAGTCTGGATCATCATACAAATCATCCAACGTCTCATCCCATTTATTGGCAACAGGGGTGGCATCTGGGTGATTCTCATCTAATTGGGACATTTGCAAGACTTTCTTGGTTAAAAGTTGTCGAGTCGCTAGTTGCTTCTCTGTAGACATATTTTGCCAACTGTTCTTTACCTTGAAATAAAGTACTGTACGGATAGTGTTATCATGCTGCTTGTAAACACATTCATCGCTACTAAGCTTACCGGTATCTTGGGAAGCATCGAGACGCTGGATTCTCTGGCTTCGAGCCCTTTCGTCAACAGCAAAAACGATCATCGTCGAAATCAGGACAACCGTATGCGCGGGAATCGGGTCAAACCATGCTTTCGCAGGGGCGTAGTTAGACAACGCCCATAAGCCCGTGTTTCGAAAGAAGTATGCAAGACACTTAATCACAATGTCGCTCAACCACTTTTTGTAGCCGGGCTACTTGATATTAGCGAAAAACATTCCTGTATAGTATTACTGACCTTTTTGTGATCCGGAGACAAAACACTATGATCTTTAATCAATCTGGCCCATAGTACAACGCGCGTTGTTTCGTTAGTATGCAAAGGATGGTTAGAGAACTCTAGGATGATAGAATTTCGAACAAATTTCATCAATGTTGAACGTCTGTCACAAATATAGTCGCGCATCTAAAGGAGGTTAACTCGGATTCAATCACATATGGAATAGGGAAAGTAATTACCTTTCGGGCTACGTGTTCGTCCAAACTATTCATCTCGAACCCATCGATTTCTTGTTGCCTTTGTACTAGATTCCAGCAATGGATAATACATTCTCCGAGCGTATATTCATCTTCTTCGGGCCAGAAGAGCCATTCCAGGCCGTGCCTTCCAGTTGCCCATGATATTGAAGTCAGAGAAAGAGCAAGACCGATCTCACGATGGGTAGAAGTGGTTAGCCCTGCTTTGACTAGATCACCACGCCCACCTCGAGCCTTGACATCGCCCCATGGATGCGTGGACGTTATGTTTGACCCTTCTTCACTTCCTTGGCCTTGGCTCCCGGCGTCTTCGTTGAATTGGGCCACTGCAACTTGGCCTAATGGAATTCGATGAGGGGGTGGAGAGGAATTAGTGCCGCTGCTTGGGGCTCGAAATGAGGCGGTTTTTCTAGACAACGCGGGCCTTGAAGTATCTCGCATTCGGCTTGTGTGACTCTGTACGTACTTTTAGCACTGATTCTCGTTATATACGGCGACTCAATGTATTCTAAACATACGGCTACGTCGATGTTGGATTGGGACGACCCGTTGGGACGCGTCTGAGAGCTTTGGCTTGAATGGCGGTGGTACGCAGACATATTGCCTTGGGTTGGCCTCGGAGATGGCAAGTGGTGATTCTCTTGGAGCGGATCTATACTCTGCGAGTCCAGAAGACATTATGTTAGTATAATAATGCGTGGTTCAGATGTAGGTACTTGCCTCCGTGCCAACCGTCTGGCTGCGGCGCGCGTTTCGGTTTCGTTGTCTTAGCTGTGTAATCAGACTACGAGTAGGCATTCTTGAAGGAAAGTATGAAAGGCCTTAGGAAACAATTAGACACCATCAACGACGCGATGCTAGCAAAGTAACTCAATCGAAAACTAAAAGGAAGTTGGGTGAAGAGAAAGAAAGGGAGCGCGGCCCCTTTTTAGAAGAACGCTCAAATCCAGCGGCACAGTCTCCAGACCCACACCCGCGACAAGACCCGCCAAAACAACAAACCCCTTTAACTGAGTCTGCTCTCCTCCCTCAACTCAGCTAACATTTGCTGCACCATTAACTCCGACTCTTTAAGCATCATTACAACTGTACCTTATACCCTCTACGTCACCCTTAAGCCTATCGTCCTCTCGAGTAACAACCATATCTTAGCTCTCTTACGATGGGCCGCGTCTACGGCAGCGCTTCTTGCCTGACGATACTTTCACGCCCTCGAAAACATATATACCTTCAACGAACAGCGGCCGATATTGATATGATATGGAGGCCAGTTTGAGTAAGGTCACTTTGAGGACAGTTTGAGCGGACATCTTAGAGGCCAGTTTGGGTGAGCTTATTTTTGATGGCAGGTTGAGTATACATCAATTGTAAAGGGTTGGATATCTTTTTGCTTGGTAGATCAGGATTAATTCGATAGATAAATCCGAGGGCAGTCTCGTTGGTGTAGACTATCCGTTATTATACTCGTTTTTCTGCGGCTGCCCTTGCTTTCTTCGTAGCAAGATCATGATGTTTCTTGATTTGTCTGGCTCTTTGGTAGCCTTTTTCTTCCCAATCCTCCTCGTATAGCACTTGGTACTGATCCCAGTCAATGTAATTATTGATATAAAACATATCTGTTGGCTTGCTCTCAACATTATAGGATGATGGTATAATGTGAGCACTTCGTAACACCGTTGGAAGCGAATAAAATCGCCGGCATTTAAGCTTTCGAGGGTTCTCCACTGTAGGAACTTGCGATCTAAGTACTTCGATCATCCCATGTACAGGGTGAGGTATACCGCGATCTTTGAATGGGTAAATGTCAACGAGGGCGGCACAATACTCGAGTGGTAGGTAGCCTGAGTGCTCAGTTAGAAAGTTTATATCAACCACCTTGATTAGAGCACGGATTTGTCCTATCCGTTGACCGTTTAAGGGGTTATCTGGCGGCGGGGGGTCCTTCGGTCCTGGGGTTTTGCGCAACTTCGTGGGTGGATTTTCTTGAACCCAGCAATAGTCCTCGCGCGGGCCTCTTCCCATCCAGTTGGGTGCACATCTTAGAAGCTCTGGTTCCTGAGCTTCTGTGTCTGTTTCATCTTTGCCTGTACGTCTCTAGCACCTTAGAGATCCGAAGAATTGCACTGGGTAATCATGGATCCATGTAGAGTCTGTTTCGCACTCGTCACTCTGATTATTATCGACTGGGCGAACTTCGCCTTTCTTCTTCCCTACTTCGATCCGACTTCTCCTAACGAACAGGGCTAGAGCTGCGACGAAGCCTTTCAAACCAGTTGCTCTCTGTGCCTCATATGCAGTAGTTGTTGTCTTGAGATCGAGTCGGAGAGAACGTAAGGCGATCTGAGTCTCTCTGGGTAAAGTCTGGCAACAGAGTGTTCCCACCTTTAGAGGAGTTCTAGACATTGATGTGACTTGTGCCTCAATCTCCACGCCTTCTTGAGAAGAGGTCCCAAAATGGTGTAGGAGAATATGATCCATTGCTTTACGATTGGTCTCTCGAGTATTCCATGAAGCTATTTGTTGTAAAAAGGTGTTGGTCTTATTTGTACGGTCGTAGAAGTCCTTAAGTAGGAATTTGTGAGCTGCCTCGGAATTCTCTGAGTCGAATCCATTTGGGGCGCCAAAGTTCATAATGAATGTAACATAATGGCTTATAGAGTGAAACTTAGGATAGTTCCAATGAGCTTCATCGCTACAGTCCTTCGGTCGATACTTAGCAAATGCCTCCTTTGTATTATCAATACGAAATATAGCTTGGGAGATATATCGCAGGGTATAATCGTTGTGCGTACGATATTGTACCAGTGTGATGAAGTCTATAAGTGCTCGGGCGTATGCTAGGGCGTGTGGGGCTTTAGGGAGCAAAAGTGGTGTGATTACCGGAATAATGATCCTCAGCAGATCTCGCTCCTCGTTTCCAGTCCACTGCTGGACGTGACTGAAGTGATTGAAGTGTCTCAACCCAGGAAACCGAGGCACCAGCTCAAATCGAGCATCAAGCTGTACTAAACCGGGAGATTCTTTATACGAGCGGTCTTTTTTCTTTTTTGTTTTGGTCGCTCGCTGTCCCAGGACTAGATCCTTCACAAGATCCATTGTCCAGCGAACCAGATCTCTAAACACACCTTTCTGTAACTGGTGAAGCATATCGACAGCTATGCTCTCGTGGATATTAAGAAACGAATGCCGCCATGCAAAAGAATTTATATCATGAACCCAATTCTGGTCGGATTGGTTAACTTTTTGGGACTTTTGCTTTTGCATTTGATCGCGCATCTGTTGATGGGTTCGCAATGGCCACTGCTTTAAAATGCTCTGGAGTTCCGTGGGCGGTACTTGGCACGTCCCGCATTGCTCATTGGTCTTGATCCCAGTTATAAGAGTGACCTCTTGGTAGTCACAGAGCATATTGGCAATTATCGGATAGCAATGTCGGATATAGCTATCCGCACAATGCACCAGCCATCCACTCTTCGTAAGTTCTTCTAGCGCTAGAAATCATTTCAGCTATATATCTTCATCAACAAGATGCGATACGAACGTTCAAGAATAATACTCATAGCGAGGTGATAAAGAGCAGATTTGACCTCATAAGACATCTCTTGATCAGAGGCTTTAGTGATAACTTTCGAGATTGGCAGGAAGCCGAGTAAGAGAGTAGATGGTACAGTCTGTTTTCGACGTACGCTACGCTTAAGATTGCCAATCGTTATGTATAGAGGCCATGCTGTTTGATCTCCCCGTAGCTGTGTCATCAACGTCTTGTCAGAGGCGAGTATCACTGGTACAATTGTCGCCCCGGGAGGCAGCTCGGACTGCTTGTTCCACCACCAATTCCCCGTGTGCATCTCGTCATAAACTCTTGATTCGCTTATACCGTAGTACTTTTTGACTGGAGCCCAGACCATATCGGATGCAAAAGGTTTGTGACTCAGCAAGAACTCGAGGCATTGCTGAATCGGACGGAATATTACGGTATGTAATTGTGGCTCAGCTCCCTTGACTTGGCCTGGTACTATAATCTTCCTTTCAAGCCAAAAATCCCCGCCCGGAATGCCGTATGGGATAGCATATGTAGCTCGCATCAGATCAGCGTAGGTTTTGATTGCCCCTTTCTGCTCGCGTGCTCTCGTAGCAAATTCCGGCTCCTGCAAATAATCTTCAATGCTGCCCTTGCCACATCTAGCTCTCGCAAACCAAGAAGCTAGATTCCAATCATGCTTGGATACAAATGGCCACCAAGGGTCTTCTACTGACACTGGTGGAGGGGCTTTCGGTGTCTCTCCAGGCTCCAAATTATTTTCCGCCACAGGCTGCCCAGGAAAGCATTTGGTATCCGTATCTTCCGCAAAATGTACAAGCCGCGTTCCTTCTGAGGATCCAGATGTTTGTATCTCGTTATACCCCACATCAACTACAACAGAAGCATATTCATTTTGTTGTTCTGCTGCCGCTGTAAGTTTGATGGTCTCGTCATCTACTGCGTCCTCTAGAACCATAGTTAGTAATGCTACTATGCTAGGTATAAAGACCCTAGAAGAAGTAAAGAGAGGGAGAAATTGCTTGACCTGTGATCTGATGGACGTCCATAAAAGGTTCGAATACGCCAGATATGCAGCCTTCAACAGTAACCCTGCACTCTCGGACATCCTCATCATAGCATTTATCATGTTGCGTCGAGCCGTAGTACTCTGTCGTATTAGTAACATAGGGTATCCAAACCGAGGATGTTGACGCTGAGCGGAGCCGTCGTCGTTTAGGAATTGGGGCCTTTGGTTGTGGTTTGCACTTATGTCTCCCAAGCCCACCTATGCTCTTTACTAGCTTCCAGCAGCTCTTGCATCGAATTTGCCCAATGTTCCCTGGTGCCATTGTATGAGTAGTCGGATAGATGAGAATCGGCTGGCACGATGGAAGTAGTCGATTGCGATGCGCGAAGGTGTATTGTTTTGAGGAGTTACGAGCGCGTTTATTTAAACGGCTATAGAGGTCATCAATAGGTATCAACTTGAGCTTCTTTCAAGGCTGAAAGATAACAAAGGGAAAGCCAAGAAGGGAATCTTAGAATGAGAGATTTTAAGCGGGTCGAATTAGAACAAAATCATTCTTCTAGGATGGATAATCGGTTCAGGATCGAGTAGCTTGACAGAAATTTTAATAGCGGGGTGTAATCCGTGGGGCAGAATTAAGGCCAGATTGGCCCCGGGGTCAAGAATTAAGGACATTTTGAGGGCAGGACATTTTGAGGGGCAAGGACATTTTGAGGGGCAAGGACATTTTGGCAGGACAGTTTGGGAGGACAGGACATTTTGGCAGGACATTTTGGCAGGACATTTTTGGCAGGACAGTTTGGGAGGACGGGACAGTTTGGGAGGATGGGACAGTTTGGGAGGGCGGGACATTTTGGTAGGACATTTTGGTAGGACAGTTTGGGAGGACAGGACATTTTGGGAGGGTAGGACTTTTGGTAGGACAGTTTGGGAGGACAGGACATTTTGGCAGGACAGGACATTTTGGCAGGACAGTTTGAGAGGGCAAGACATTTTGGGGGCCATTTTGGTAAGACAGTTTATGAGGATTTATTAGGTATGAAAAGTCATGTAGGAAGCCGTGTGGAAGAGAAGTAAATCATAAGCAACCATCTATCCTAGCCGCCTCTAAGCCTCGTATAAATCATCATCATCTACTTCCACCGGTTCTGTAGGCTTCTCAGAAGTCTTTCGCTCTACAGCCTCATTTATAGTGGCTCGCAGCTTGTTCACCCGGACTATCTTATCCTCCACGGCACTTCGCTCTGCGAGAAACATCCAGGAATATACAGTCATATTCTTGTTCCCTTGCCTACAGTGGCGAGCGTACCCTTGAAGCATGGTAGCCGCGCGATAATCTGGCTCCTGGAAACCGACTGAGATTGCCTCGGCTAGTGTCAAACCGACAGCGAAAGCGCTGCTTGTTGCTACAATGTATCTGGCGGTTTTCTGACCCTTAAGCTCTTTATTGAGGTCGACGTGAAATCTCGCTAACTCGTCAGAGATAGCCTTAGGCTTCATCGTTTTATTGACGAAAATAACATCTTCCTTCGGGATCTTCAGAATATGCACCATCCACTGTACCAGTATGATTAGCTTCTGATGTGTCCAACTAGAGAGGATTGAATAACACGTACGAGATACTGAATGTATGCTCCAACATAAAAGTAAGAACACCAAATCTGGCGTGCTTTCTTCCCTTCGCCATCTATAAAATTCTTAAACTCCTCGAGCTTCTCGGCAATCTTAGTAAGCTTGCTAGACGATTTAACGATCATGTCGAGGTTCTTAAAATAAGGATCCGAGTCAGTCCCCGCAATCCAGCGCTTGATTCCTACTTCCGGGTGCTTCACTATGTGTACCTCCCACTCTGACTCAGTTAATTTGAGGGGCTCACCGTCCTCGCGGATGTCCATCAAAGCGGGGAAGGAGGCACAGAGTCTAGCGCGGTAATACGCGTTGGGAATGTTGCGTTTCAGAGCCTCGTACTTGGTCATATTGCCCTTATGGAGTCGATGGTAAGTCTGACGTCGCTTCTGCTCTTTGGCGAGTAATCTAGCTTCTTCATCAGCACGCAAAGACTCGATTCTCTCCTCCCAGAACGGTCCATTATCGCATTTGATCTCTTCGAAAATGTTCGGTGGAACTTTCATAGGGCGGTGTCCGAGAAAGTCACTTGTTGTAGTGAACCGAAGGAAGAGCCGCTCCACAAGAGGTTGGAATCTCTGGATAATCTGAGAAGCCATCTTTGGATTTGGCTGCTGGGTGCAGTCTTTCTCCCATCTTTGGGCAAGCTCGAACACCAGGTTTTCCGTCCAATCCTTCAAAACGCTATCTTGTGCCCAACCAGAGTGACGCATAAGCTCGAGATAATAGGCTATGTCTCTAGGGCCCGTGGTCAGGGGAGTGCCACTCATAGGAACGACAGAGATCGGTAGAGATTTTTGTCTTCTCTTGACTATCCGAATGATCTTAATTGCTGATGAATTATCACCTTTTTCCAGATGGAACTCGTCTCGGAACAATATTGAAATTATCGAGGTTGGGAATGTAGGCGTTTGCCTTTTAACAAGCTTCGGTTTTGATACATACCACGAGCCATCAGACCTCTTCGTGTCTTTCCCTGGAGGCTGGAACATCCATGACTTTTGTTCTTGGAAGACATTCAAAAACCTGCTCTCGAAGGATTGAGAAGTTGAAATCACAAAGACCCTACTGTTCGAAAGTTTTGGCGTAAAGACTGACGGGGCTGGCAATTGTTTGCCATTTTCGTCTGTTTTAAAGTACTCCTCCTCTTGACCAAGTAGCAGATCTCGAACAGAATCAGGGATAGATGTCGATCTATGTGCCCTAAGAAGGGTGGAGAATGGTCTCCCAGTCTTAGTTTGTGGGAAACACTGGCCGAATTCGAAAGTCCAGACATCGAGGAGACCTAAAGGGACCAAAGCAACTGTAACCCCAAGCTTTTGTTTGATGAAATAGGTTGGACTGCAAGGGGCACAAGGGCAGTCGAATCCCCATCGCTTACGCGCCTCCTCGTTACTTGGGCACTGTGCTTCTTGATCAAGGCTGCCCTCAGGCACGTGTTTACCAGGAGCTTGACGTATGTCATCATGCATGCGATTGATGATATGTTGAATGTGGTAGATGGCGTAGGCTATGGTCGTCTTGCCTATGCCCATAACGTGGCCAAGGAAGAGGGATTGTTCGACGCCATTGAATATCTTGAAGCAGTGCCAGACGGAGTGTGCTTGCACTGGAAGAAGCTTTCGTCCAAACTGGGGTATTTTCACAATGTAGTCTGGATGTCTCAAGTTGGGATCATGGTGGAAGAACCTGCATGCTTCGGCCCAGATCTCACCAGAAAGATGCATACAGGCCGTACTGTCCATCCCCTCCTGCATTCTGGACGTACCTTGTCAGTATATAAGGTTGGAAAAGCATACGAAGCACGTACCTTATCCTGTCCAAATCGAGCATATAATCTACGTATTCGGCCATGCGCGCGTCGAACTCAAAATCGGTCTCGTCGTCCTCTCGAGTAGGCTTGGTTATTGGAGCGTCCTCTGCCGTCTTTAGTGCAGTGGCGATATCGAATACAATTCCTGAAGAGGCTCGAACTGCCGGTTCCCTATTCTGCTCGGGTAGCGGTGCTTCAACTGCTGACTCCACAATGTCTTTGTCCTGCGGCGCTTCGACTAGTGGCTGTATATTCGTTTGTACGGGTATTCTTTGAACGTCACGGACACGACTACTCCGACTGAAAATGGGCTCTTGCGGGACGGGATTCCAGAGGTAGAGCGTTAGTTTTGGAGGGCCCTTGGAACCTCTAAAAGAGTTCTGCATGGCACTCACGGCATTCTGGAATGTAAGCTCAGATGAGATAACAAAGTACTGGTCTGGAAGGCCTTCTAATGGCGAGTCGGCTTTCCATCCAAGCTCACAATCATATGGAGTAAACTTGACTTTGAAGTTCTTCTCGACTAAAGTGCTGAACTTCGCCCAAGAAAGATGGCCCGGTCGGAATTTCTTAGAAGGTATGTAGCGGAACTTCTCATCGATCAACATGCTCAATGGGATGGGGCATGATCGCTGCGCTGGATCTGAAAGATCTTGAGGTGGACTACGAAGCTCGACGACGATTATGAACGAGTCGAGTTGTGATAGTGGCCCGGTAGTAGCTTGCGGTCGTGACGGCAAGTAAGAAGACGAGGCTGCAATAGGACCTTCATGGCGACCGGTATCTGCTGATTAATTAAAACTCTTTCAAGCTGAGACATACGAATACATGATGAATATCCGGCCTAACAAGTCGTTTTCCCCTAGTGTTACTGGACGTAAGGCTCCCTGAGATCGTAGAAATGAGGGTGAACGAGGTGCCTGAGATCTTAATGGTAAAAGCGGCTCACCCATCGTGAAAGAGAACTATGATATCGTAGGATCAAGTAAGTTCAGGTAACAGCTATAGATAGAAGGTAAGACAGAAAACGTATAGCGGAGCTGAATTTATCGTGTTATTGTTGTTGGAGTTATGGGTAGGAGAGAGAAGTAGTAGCTGCTTTAGGGCAAGGACACTGATGTGGGGCAGTTTTAGACAGGAGTTTGAGGGCAGGTTGGGCGACCGCAAGACAGAAGTCAAGGTCGCTAAACGCGGCAAGAATGGTTTTCATAGATTGCTTGGTCCAGTCGAGAGCATTATGAGACGTACGAAATATAATGTAAGGTATGGAAGGGATTGATCCGCTGCACAAGCAGTAATTATGACAGAAACGTCACGTGAGGGGCAGATTAAGGAAGGCAGATGAGGGCAGGTT
>Ga0302227_10002994_pt1 | contig 11340 bp, 16 predicted proteins | sample II_Palsa_N1_1_FD_193525 | JGI IMG/M metagenome (GOLD analysis project Ga0302227, IMG submission 193525) | Peat permafrost microbial communities from Stordalen Mire near Abisko, Sweden - II_Palsa_N1_1 | ecosystem: Environmental > Terrestrial > Soil > Palsa > Peat permafrost | place: Sweden...
CGAGCGCGCGTACCTTGTGGAATAAGCAGACGCAGGCCTTCGAGTACATTCCTGCCTTCGAGCACGACTTTGCACGGGAAAAGGCCGACTGACGCCGTCAGTTGGGCATCCCCGTTTCCTTGGAGGGATTTGACGATCTTTACGGTAGAAAAAAAAAAAAATAAAACTTCATACACGGGCGCTTGCTATACCTCAAATTGGACTTTTTCGAGAACGGGGAGCGGATTGTCGCCAAATTGCTTGCGCTGCTGCTTGGATCTGCTTTCTTGCTCTTCGAGGTCCTCCGACACGATTCCTGTTGGACCAAAGTTTGCTCTTTCTTTAAGGAAAAAAAAAAAAGAAGAACAGTAAGAGAAAAACATGCCAGCTTCATCGACAGCACTGCGGACGGGAACGCGTTTCCGTTTGCGATCAAGAGGGTTTTGGTCGACCTGGTTGAGGACAAAGTGGCTCGCTGGCCCTTGGCTGGACGCGTTGGCGAGCATGTCCATGAGCGACTGTACTCGTTTCCCGCTGAGAGCGCCAAACTCCACCTTTTCACAGTCAAAAGCATGGGCGAGCCCGACCAGTACAACGTCGCGGTAGGCCGGTCGCAGTGAACTCACGAGGAAGAACGGCGTATGGGGCTGGTGCACCAACAGCACGACCGAGTTGGCCGCACTCCCACTTGCACCAATCGCTATCCGGATCCAGAGCAGCTCGTCCAGCAAAGCAGCATAAACGTGCTAAATGTATCATACTGTTGAATATAAATAAAGAAGGGTATAAGAATAATTACATATTGAGCAAAGAACGGCTGCAAAAAAAGCGATAGCCTGGACGATCGTGCATGAGGCTGGACTAGCCTCTGCTCGGATCCGCCTGTGTTTTCTGAATAAGTGCATTCCAAGGCAGTACGATACCAAAGTTGACCATCTTTAGCGATTGCCACGACTTCTTGGTCGCGGGTAACATTAGATCTACATTCGAGCAGTGGTCAGTCACGACATGGATCTACTACATGGTAATCGACGCACGAAGAATGTCGAGATGCGCAAGCAATTCATCCTTCTGCAAATTGTAACGGTTTATTCATGACTTGTTATTCCTTCGTAATCGGTCACCTTGCTCTTCTTTTCCACCAGCACGCTCACGACTCCTCGCTTCGTGCCTTGGTTCTCCAGCTCCTTTAGCGTAGCCACATCGCCCTGGAACACGTGCAATGCCGCCTCCAACAGCAACTTCTCGCCAAACGGTCTGAACGACGACGCCATTTATACAAAGTTGTGTGCCCTGTCATGTCCTACACAACCAACTCTGCACCGCCGCCGAGCTACGGCTACGCCACGGTACGTCATATGTTTCCATACGGGGGCTAGGGCTTCGGGCGGGGGTGTATGGACGTGCGGCCTTCCCTCTGGTTTTCTCTTTGTTTTTTTTGTTCCTGTTTTTTTTTTCGTTTTTTGTTTTTTTGGACTTACCAACTGAACATGTCTTGTTCGGCCTTGCCGACACAACAGGGAGCGAGCGAGCCAGGCAAGCAGCAGCAGTATGGCCAGCCCACGTACTACCAGCAGTCTGGATCGGGTGCCGCCGCCCCCAACCCGTACTCTTCGTATGACACGACGAACAATGACACGAGTGCCTACTACACCTACGACTCGGCGGTAACACAGCACATATGCCCTCTTGCTGTCCATGACTTAACTGGCATCACAGACAGCACCTCTGACAGGTGGCGACAGCGGCGAGAACGGCGGCCTCGGGGCCTTTGTCGGTGCGACCGTCGCGGAGAGTGACAAGTCGGTCCGCCTTGGTAACGAAGCCAGAATTGTGTCAGTATGCACTCTGACCAACCGACCGACGCAATGCAGCCTTCCTGCGCAGGGTGTACCTTATCCTGCTCCTGCAGATTGGTGTCACCATGGCCATCGGCGCTCTGTTCATGTACGTCGGCGACGTCAAGACGTGGGTCCAAACCAACTACTGGATTGTCTGGGTCAACTTTATCCCCACCATCATCGTCCTCATTGCCCTCTCCATCCTCCGCCGCCGTTACCCCGTCAACTTTATCCTCCTAATGGCGTTTACGCTGCTGGAAGGCTACACCCTGGGTGTTCTCGGTACAGGCTAATTCTTTTTTTTTTTTGAACGAAAAAAGAAACTAAACAAACATTTTATTGTAGTGACCTTTTTCGACGTCGACACGGTCTTGCAGGCTGTCATCATCACGTTTGGTGTCTTCCTAGGATTGACGGTGTTCACCTTCCAAACCAAGTGGGATTTCTCGGGCCTGGCGCCGATCCTGTTTGCCGCCCTCTTTGGCCTGATCATGATGGGATTCACGCTCATCTTCTTCTACAGCCCGGTCGTGTACATGATCTACTGCATCCTCGGTGTCGTCATCTTCACGGGCCTCATCCTCGTCGACACGCACCAGATCATCCACCGCTGCTCGCCCGAGGACTACATCATTGCCTCTGTCGAGGTAAAATAACTTTTAATAATAATGCTATTCTTTTGTGCGATCTAACCGCCGGCCCTGTCAATCTTTTGTTGTTGTTGTTGTTGTTGTAGCTGTACCTCGACGTGATCAACCTCTTCTTGTTTATCCTGCGCCTTCTCCAGATCTGCAAGAACTGAATGAACTGAACCCACCCCGCGAAGTTTTCTTCTTTCCTTTTTTCTTTTTTTTTATGTATCTTCATCAGTTCTTGTCTTTTTTATGTATGTTCACTCGTCAGTGACCCCTCCGGCTTTCTCTTCTCCAACGAAGTTGACAATGAATTCCAAACAAGAAACAAAGACAGAAAAAAAAAAAGACGAAAATGTCGGCAGCACAACGCCTCCAAGTCCTCACTGCCCACCTCGAAGGGAGCAGCAGCACCTCCTCGGCCCTCGCGGCCTTTGACCTGGCCGACTACTCTGTAACACGCGTGGTCCCTTGCCCTCCCCTGTTGCTGACTGCAAACCGATTAAACAGGTGCGTCCAAACACGACCTCTGCCGTCATCTCGGCCAAGCCCCTCAAGGTCCTGATCACGGGTGCGGCTGGCCAGATCGCCTATAACCTGATCCAGTAAGTCAAACTGAGGCTCACGCACCAACTGATCCCTGCTCCCTTTTGCGTGTCTGTGCAGCCTCGTGGCCGGCGGCGACACGCTCGGCACCAGCCAAAAGGTCATCCTGAACCTGCTCGACATCCCGCCGATGAAGCAGAAGCTGGAGGGTGTTGTGATGGAGATCCAGGGTAAGAACACGAGAGACCACCAACACCAACGCTAAAGGACTGACACCGTAGACTGCGCGTACCCGCTGCTGCAAGAGGTCGTGGCCCTGACGGACGAGAAGGAGGCCTTCAAGTATGTCCTGTTCTTGTTTGTTTGTTTGGTCTCACTGTCTTACAAAGGGGCGTCGACGTGGCCCTGCTGGTTGGCGCAATGCCCCGCAAGCCCGGCATGGAGCGCAAGGACCTGCTGCAGGCCAACGCCAAGATCTTTGAGTCGATGGGCAAGACCATCAACGAGGTTGCGTCCAAGAACATCAAGGTAATAATACAAAAGTTTACACTTCGCTTGCTGACCTTACTCTGACCCAGGTCGTCGTCGTCGGCAACCCCGCCAACACCAACGCCCTGATCGCACAAACCTTTGCGCCCAGCGTGCCCAAGGAGAATTTCACCGCGCTCACTCGCCTGGACCAGAACCGCGGCCGTGCACAGGTCGCTCTCAAGCTCAAGGTGCCCGTGACGAGCGTGCACAACGTGATCATCTGGGGCAACCACAGCGCAACCCAGTATCCCGACATCAACCACGGCATCGTCATCGACGCCAAGGGCCAGAAGAAGAACACGGCACAGGCCGTCAACGACGACCAGTGGGTCCAGAAGACGTTCATCCCGCAGGTCCAGCAGCGCGGTGCGGCCGTGCTCGCCGCCCGTGGCGCCTCCTCGGCCATGTCGGCTGCCAAGGCCATCTCGGACCACGTGCATGACTGGCTCATCGGCACGCCCGAGGGCGAGGTCGTGTCCATGGCCGTGACGACCGACGGCTCGTACGGCATCCCCAAGGGGCTCATCTTCTCCTTCCCAGTGACCTGCAAGGCCGGCAAGTTCACCATCGTCCAGGGCCTGCCCATCTCCGCCTTCTCAAAGGAGCTCCTCATCAAGACCACCAAGGAGTTGCAAGAGGAGAAGGCCCTCGCGGGCCTGTAACCCGCAATTACATGAAAGAACTCTTTTTTTTTTTCCCCCTCCCTACGAACTTGGATTAGAACAAAAAACGCACGGATCCTATTGATGATGTATCGATTGATTTTTAGGTTGCAGTCTTAAACACGCCGCTCACACCACGCTGCTCAACCGAATGTGTCCGCTGCCGAGGACCCGACAAAGGGGCAGAAGGAGCGTTGCCAGCCGAAGCCTCTACACTTGGCTGTGCTTGAGAAAGGGCTCGGGCCACTAAGAGATAAAAACTATTAGAATCTATCAAAAATATTAAAAGCTCATACCTTTGATGGCCTCTCTCAAAACAATAATCCAGTCGTCTCGATCCTGCGGAGATTGGGCAATCATGAAGTAGGTGCGCTCGCTCGTGACGAGCGAGAGCGAATTGGCCGTGTGCGTGTGGTCGTAGCCGTCCACGACGACCTCGCACGTCGAAAGAATGATCGTGCCATACGGATGGTGCTTGTTGACAGCCGCCTCCTTGTCCTTAAAATACGACAGCGTCTGGTCGTTGAGCTCAAACCAGCGCAGCTTCCACGACTTGTATCGGTTGCCCTGCTTGGTCAGGAATCCCTTCTTGGATACGACGGGAGCGCTCGTGGCCGCTCCCGCAAGAGACGGCGAGAGGGCACCATCGCCTGCCTTGACGTTGCCAATGCTCGCATTTTGGGTCGTTTTTGTAAGGGACATCACATGGAGGGTCTTTAGGAGCTCGTTGATCTACAAACACATATTAAAAATACAAAGCAGTGCTTTCGCACTTACCCAGCCAGACCTGTCTGTCGCCGACTCGGCGGCGAGCATGAAGATCCGCTGGTTGGTGATGATCTTGAAGAGGCGAATGCGCTGGTCGGGCTTCTCTGGGTCGGGCTCGCTCACGTCGTCATCGCCCACCGAAATAATGTCCTTGACTTCAATATAACCGGAAAGGGACGCGCTCTGTTCAGACTTGTAGTAAAACAGCTTGGCCATGGTGATCGGCACGTGCGCACCCTGCTGGATGCCGAGGATAAACCAGCGCCGTTTCCAAGCCTACAATTTTTTTTTCTTTTCTTTTAGAAGAAAATAATCAAATATTATTATTATTTTTTTTTTCACCTGGTTGATGACACCCTTCTTGTAGAGCCAACCGGTGAACTGACTTTTCCAAAGACTGTGGTCAGAGTTGTCGGTGGATTTGGACGCAAACACGACCTGACCAGGCGATGCAAAGGTCGCCCGTTTGACCGACTCCATCAAAACAGAATAGTTGATAAAAGCGCCGCTCCGCTGCGATTGGACAAGATTGGCGCTCGGGAGGTCTGGCAGTGACGACGACCGATGGCGCGTGTTGATCACCTTGGAAAAGTCGGTCATACCCACCGTCGACGACATTGGCGAGAAAGACTTGCGATGGACGGCATCCTCGAGATCCACCCCGCGCTTGGGCCGTGGATTGGCAGTCTTTATAGGCGCATCGCTGGGAGCGCCGGCTGATGAGGATTTCAAGGTCGCGTCGACGAGAGCCGCCTTTTCAGCTTTGGTCTTCTCCAGTCGTTTATCGACGTCGTCCTCGTCCTCGTCCTCGTCATCATCCTCATCCTCATCGTCGTCGTCATCAGTGCCTGCGAGGAGCTCGGCAGCCTTTTCAACCACGGCCTTGTTGCGCAAGAAGAGGCTCGACCTTCTATTATTTCAGTTTAGTACACAAAATTTTATCTGTGCATTGACGTACTGCCACCAATTCTGCGGTGTCGACCTGAGGACGCCAGCGGAACTCGCTCGTTTTGAAATCTTTCCTTGATCAATTGACTTTGCTGCTTGACTGTGATATGAGAGGAATAAGTAACACCATACTCATCAAATGGGTACCTCTTCTTTGGCTCTGATGGCACGGGTGTTGAGACGAGTAAGGGAGAAGAGGGAACGCTGGGACTAATCAACAAGGGGGCGGGAAAAAAACCACCACCACCACCAGAATAAATAGGATCGAAATAACCAAGGAAAAAAAAACGCTTTAAATGCAACCAACAAACTAGGAAATGTTTACATGGTCTTTGATGACGTAGAGTGAGGAGCGGCTGGGGGCCCTTTCTCTGGCAAGGCATCGTCATCCTCGTCGTCCTCATAGTCTGACGGTCCGCCTTCTTCGTGCATGTTGATGATCGGAGTGCGTGAAAAGAACGACATTGTCTTGAACTTGTCGATGACGCTCTTGCGGGATGCGCCAGCTGGAGTGGGCGAAAAAAAAACATAAAAATAAAATAAATAATGATCATTGTTCGTACAAGGCTCAGTCGTCGCCGATGCAGCTGCATCGGGGAGGTCAACAAAGATATTGGGCCAGCAGGGCTCGCAAACACGGATCGGTTCAACAGACATCCAAGGGGCATTGCTGGTGGTATTTTTTTTCCTTTCGCTTAGTACGATGGAAGGAAAAAAAAAAAAAAAACTCGCTCATACCGCTTCGGGCAGCACTGTGAGCAAGTGACCTTGCCACAGATACGGCAGTGATGACGGCGACGAACAACAGTGAACTCGCTCTGGCAGTTGAAGCAAGATGCAGCTTCACTGTCGGGGACCTGCACTCAAACGAGTCAGTACAATAGGACGGGCTATTCTTTCACGTCACCCAGACGGGCGCAACATAGGATTCGCGAATGGTTGTGATGCGTTTGATGACTTCTTCGGGAAGGGCATCAATGTCGGAGAGGAGCCAGCTGTTTACGGTGCTGCTTGCGGCGCCGCTTCCCTGTGCGGACACAGGCGAGACACCGTCGATCTTGAGGGTTGAGCGGTTCTTGCGGTACTGCTGAGCAGTGTTATTGATATCGTTCAGCCACGCCTGCTTTTCGGCATCGTTTTCCGCAAACACCTGCATAAAATCACGAGTGAATGCCGAAATAACGTTGAACCAAATTACGGTGAACGACTTTTCAGTCGAGATGATGACAAACGAGTTTTGGTACTGATCGGTGTCCTCGCGGGCAACGGCACGGACGCCATCGAGCATAAACTTGCGGTGGAAGGTGTATGAGAGCTCCTGCCCTTGACCGCTCACAGAGGCGTAAAAAAGCGAGTCTGAAAACAGAAAAAAGGCACGCGGCTTGTTGGACTTGCGGCACGACTTGAGAAGGACACCGTCACGGACGTAGCGACGACCGGGCACGACGAGGGACTCTTGAAGGCCTGTGATCGACTTTTGGATCGAAACCATCTTTGCAGCAAACATTTGTTGTCTAAGGGTCTCGTTCACAAAGATTGCGACGTCGTTGATAACCGAAAAGGCCTTGGAGAGGTCGACGTGGTCTTCGTGATCCTTGTTTGTGTGTTTGAGGAGGTCCTCGCAGAGCATCTTTTTTTTTCATGCGACCTAAGTATACCAAAAAAAGAAAAAAAATATTTTTTTCTGCAATACCTTGTAGCGAGGGATGCGCTGAACAGGCATGATCAGGTACGACAACAGCGAAAGTCCTTGACTGTGCGGCGAAGCCATGAGGTCTTTGAGGAAAGTGGCAAAGGCAGGGTTGGACTTGGTTTGCTCAACGAGCGTTTGAGCCGCCTTGTCGTCTACAAGAACAAGCAATTTTCTTAAAACCCGAATCCTATTGTTTAGATACGTGACACGTACAGTTGGATACGTAGACCGAGTACAACTTGAAAAAGGGAGAGATCTTGACAAAAATGTCGCCAATGCACTCCTTCTTGCCACTTTTCCAGTCGTCAGAGTCCATGCGCTCGCGCAACTGAGATAGCAACTGGCACCAATCGTTTTTCTTTAATACGCACCAAAACACACACACGCACACACACACACACCTCCTTGTTTAAGCGCACGAGATCCTCAACGTTGGCAAAGAGCGTCGCCACGGCCTGGGCGGAAATGATGGGCTCCCCGTTCTTGATTGCTTGTCGGAGAGGCTCGATGAAAGCCGACTGGTGAGCGCCAGACATGAATTATTATTTTTAGTGTTTGTTTGCTTGAAGCGGCAAGTTGCGCGTGTACCTGCATAATCAGAAGGCTTTGGACATAGGCGGTCTCGGTCGAGCGGATTTCCTGGCAGATCTTCATCCGTCGCTGTTTCCGTTATTTATTTATTATTTTTTTTCTTGCTATGAAAACCAAAAACCCAAGAGCATACCTCGTGCGGCGTCATCTTTGCAACAGCAGCTGCGTTGGCGGCGGCAGCAGCAGCAGCAGCCGAGCCGCCAGACGGTGCACTTGCCTCCTTTGTTGACACCGAGTTCACGACCGACACGCTCGCCAGTCGTCCCCTCGACGGCGTGTAGCTCACCGTGCTCGCCGACCTACTCAGCTTCATCTCCTGCTCCAGGAACGACGCAGCCTCGCTGCCCAGCGACGCGGCGACGAGCACGGCAGCAGCCTCGGCCTGCCATCCGTCGTCCTCGTCCAGATTGACGACTATTTCTGGCGGCGGTGGCAGCGGTGTTTGGGCTTGTGTTGGCTGCGTGTCCAGATGCTGGAGCACGGGCTTGGCGGAGGCGGGCGGCGGGGGCGGGGGTACAGCCGCTTGCAGGGACGGCCCGAGCCCAGACCCAGACTCAAAGCGGGCCTTCAGAGACCCAACCGTGTTTGCCATCTCTATGGGGGACACTCTAAAAATGTCTGGCGTCATGGCGGCTAAGGGAGAATCGAGAAAATTTTTATTTCGAGCCTCGCTTGTGTCTGTGTTGGCGAGTCTGCCGGTACAAGTCGCTCTTCGGGATCCACAAAGCCCACGGAGATGGAACCGGTTGAACTAAGAATTGACAGTCGGCTCCTCAAGGAGAATTTGCCATCGTCGTCATCGTCCTCCTCCACCTTCTCCTCCTCCTCCTCAACCCTCGACAGCTGTGCGGCCGCAACCGGCACGACATCATCCGGCGTCGCCCGGCATCACTGCCCAAAGTGGTCTGAACTCGTACGTTTTTTTCCGGTCCCATAACATTCCCACTCACGCCCACGTGGCCTCCCACGCGTGATGACCACAGGGTCTAGCCTGCGTTTGGTTGCGATCGCGGCAACGAGCGCGGCCTCTGCTGCGATCGGGCTCCTTGCCGTGCCGCTGTACGTGCCATCACTGGAGGACCCGATAGCGAGATTACAGGTGCGCTTGCCTGTGCGGCTTACTTTTGAGATTAACAGGCTCGTGGGCAGATGGCGGCAATTTGTGCGAGTGTTTGCAATGCGGTGGTCCTGCTGGTGGCCGTGCCAAATGGCAACATTGCTCGCGCGGCAGCGGGTGTGCTGATCATCGCTGTCATGATCGCAATTGCTTCAATTCTGCTGGGAGCGCCGTTACTCGAGTACGTTTTTTGAACGTTGCCGTCCAGTGTGTTGTAAACAAAACAAGTAGTCGCTGGGCACAGACATGGTACTTTGCCCTGTATGTCTCGAGCATCTGTGCGTGGCCAGTGGGATACTTCCTGCGTGATCGCTTTGATCTTGAGCGGGTGTACTACAACTTGCGGTAATTAAGAAACATGTCTACGCTACTGAGTCTAGAGGTTTAAGAAACGAAACGCTGGTCGAGTCGCACATCGCCATCACAACCATTGGGACCATTGCGGGTGCCTGGCTTGGCGCGTTTGTGATTCCACTGGACTGGGATCGTCCTTGGCAGGTGCATCGTTCCATTGATTTTCTTTTTTAGTGTTAAAAGCCCGCATTGGATAGGTCTGGCCCATTTCATGCGCATACGGCGCGTGTGCCGGTCTTGTTGTTGCGTCCTTGCTCTCCGTCCTTAACGGTACGCATGAAAGTAAAGAATCTTTTTTCTTTTCTCATGCAAAAAAAAAAAAAAATTCTAAGGCTTGTTATTTTTTCCCCGCCCGAGTTCAAAGCTGGATTAGAAAGATCTTACTGTATTGTCACTGTATTTCGAAGCGACACACAAGCTAGCCGTTGACAGGAACAAAAAAAAAAATTTCTATTTTATTTTATTTTAGAAAAGGCGTGTTCGCGATCATTCCATCAACTTGTCCAGCGAATTTGTGCTGACGCACAAAAAGCGAGCTGTTGCGAGAAAGCAGAAGGGACAAACTGTGACTACAGATCGAAGAGAGTGTGAAAACTGCAAACTGCCGATTACAAAATGCGGTGAAAAAAAAGAAAATACAAAAAAGAGTACAGGGATGGACGGAATGTGATACGAACGAGTGCATCTTGTAGGAGTCGCTCTAGCCCATCAAGTAGGAGACAACCTCTGTAGCCGAGCGTTGGTGGAGACGGGCCATTTGTATTTGTAGTTAATTCACGAATTGCCGCGTGGCCGTGTGGCTGTGTCCTCGGCATCGACCTTGTATTTGGCGAGGGGCGCGTGCAGAAGGGCGTACATCTCCCTGTTTTTCAAATCGATCTTGGTTGCGTATGCAGTAATGTAGTATACCTGGGCGCGTGCGTTTTCACGGACAGGGATTAGGATAATGTTCGTATTGCACTGCATACCGAGGAGGATGTAGTCGTTGTAATCAGCCACCCACGCATTGTTTCGCTTGATTCGGATGAGACCAGTGGCGGGATCGATAGACGTTTCGTCAACGAGGTCGTGAGGAAATCGTAGGCGGCATTTACCTTTGCGTTTATCGTCGTCTGTTTTGAAGCAGCTCGGCGTGTGTGTTGTCTTGTGCATCTGGGACGAATCGACAAGTTCATTCAACCGTGCAATGATCTCTTCGGCAGTAGCGTTTGAGAGGTCCAGTGGTTCGTTGCGCTCAATGCGTTGTTTGTGGTGAGAGGGGGAAGGCGATGATTCGATAGCAGGAGGTGCAGAGTTATCTGAGGGAGATGGCATCTGAGGGTTGGGGTCAATTTTTTCATCATTGTCAAGTACCTTGTTAACTTCAGCGGAAATGTTGGCAGCAATGTAGTCTTGCATTTGTTCGCGAAAAACCTCATCAGTGTGCAGCCGCTCACGCATTTCGTCAATACTGTAGTGTCCGCTGATCCAAACGAGGAAGTGCAGATGTAGAGTGCCGCGACCTTGAGCCTCAACAACGCCGTAGTAGCATTTCACGTTCCCGAAAACATGCACGAGATGCTTGAAGAAAGTATTTATGGTTGTGTGGAAGAACTGGGCACTACGGTAGGGGTTTTGAGCAACATACAAGGCTTGTACGTGTGAGTTTACCTCTGCGAGCGACGTGAATTTTGTTAGC
>Ga0302227_10002997_pt1 | contig 11334 bp, 5 predicted proteins | sample II_Palsa_N1_1_FD_193525 | JGI IMG/M metagenome (GOLD analysis project Ga0302227, IMG submission 193525) | Peat permafrost microbial communities from Stordalen Mire near Abisko, Sweden - II_Palsa_N1_1 | ecosystem: Environmental > Terrestrial > Soil > Palsa > Peat permafrost | place: Sweden...
ATGAGCAAGCAGCGAAGTCAAAGGTTATGCCGAATTTCATTCCAGCGATCGAGGATGTAAATCCAAGCGCTCCGTTGCTTGAGCCGCTGGAGCGCTGAGAGAAATGTTGTATTCCCTTGCAGCGACTTCTGGACACAGCTCGGCATAGCGGGTCCACAAGTCTCTGGGGAAGTTGGATGTTTTCTGTTCATGGAAACTTTCATCCCAACTGCTCCGGAGATTGGCCTTGAACCAGAGCCTCCTTGACTACATTCCCCCCTGCGTAGCCGACTTGTCGGAAGCCATATGTCAAGCGCATAACCCGTGTCTGATAAAGTTAAGTATCTGAAATGCCGCCGTTAGCTCCGAATATCTGATCGAAGATTTGAAGCAACGACGATTAAACCATATGGCAGCTCCAAAACTTTCGGATATTGCAAAACGGGTAGGTGTCTCCACTGCGGCAGTTTCTCTTGCCCTAAATAAAGGGGAGACAACGCGAGTGGGTCCAAAGAAACGCGCTGAAATCTTACGTGCGGCTGCAGATATGGGTTATTACCCGAATGAACTGGCAAAAGCTTTGGCTGAGCGTAGAACCCGTTTGCTCGGCCTGGTCGTGCCGTTACGCGATCCCATATTTTTCAACCAATTTATCGCACAAGCGTTGTCAGGCATACAAAGTACCCTGATGCGTCGCGGATACAATCTTTTGATCTTCTCGCCTTCCGGAAAGCCAGGAAGGGAGACTCGAGATCAGATCATGGAGAGCCGATTCACTGACGGATTGATCTTGATCAATACGCGCTCGTGTACTTCGCAAGATGTGACCGATACCATCAACGAATTGAAAACCGCAGGGATACGGTTCTCGATGATTAACTCCTACTATGGGCGGGCACCGATTAATTACGTAGGAGTGGACGACGCGAAGCTAGGGGAAGCTGCTGCAAATTATTTAGCGTCCAAAGGACATCGCAAGATTGCCTTTTTAAGTGGCTCAGCGACCCTTCCAGCACATCTTGAGCTAACAAAAGGTTTACAGCGAGGCCTCTCCAAACATGGATTAAAGCTTCCTTCTGAACGCGTTGGGTGCACACAGTATGAACGTGAGCGTGCCTTCACAATTCTCGATGAATGGTTCGACAATAAGCGGGATCAGCCAACCGCAATTTTCACTGCTGACGAACAATTGCTGCTGCACCTGTATGACTATATTGAGGCCCGCGGGCTGTCTGTGCCTGAGGACGTTTCCGTCTTGGCAAGAGGAAATGTCGGCTTAGGCGACCGTCTGCGTCCAAGACCAACCTCATTGGTAATCCCAACGTTTCGAATGGGGGAACTTGCCGCGGAGATGCTCATCGACGAGATAGAGAAACCTAATGGGAAGTCTCAACGTGTGCTTCTACCTTTCGAATTAGCACCCGGCACCACGGCGTAGACAGTTTCTTTTAAATTCCTCGAAGAACCTGGACCAATTGAGATTAATCGATTAACATATGGCTATTGTTGAGCCATTCGGGAAGTAGAGCAGTGACTCATCCCAATCAAAGAGGAGCCTATCGCGTGCATGAGGTTTAATCGGATAGCGCTCGGGGTGGCAGCGTTGATGTGGGGATCACTTTCTTCACTTCATGCTCTAACGACAACCGTTGACCTGGGCGGTACGGGTTGGACTTTTCGGGGAACACTCGATGGCGTGAAACATGATGTGACGGTACCGCATTGCTGGCCGGTGATGCCTGGATATGAACGCTATATCGGTGATGCAGTGTATGAGCGCAATTTCGAAGCCCCATCAATAGGAGCTGGCAGGACAGCGAGACTACACTTCGACGCGGTATATTACAAAGCTCGTGTGTGGCTGAACGGGAGAGATGTAGGAAGCCATGAAGGCGGCTACACTTCGTTCGAATTCGATGTGACCGAGTTCCTCAAAGTTGGAACAAATCATCTCGTAGTAGAAGTTGACAACACGCCGACGTTGACAACGATTCCCGCGATTGCGACGGCCGGGCATAGTGGCCAGGGCGCCACTCCTTATGGAACGCTCAATGGTGAAGGGATTTTCGGATGGATGCCGTATGGCGGTATTGTGCGACCGGTCTCTCTAATCGTGACGAACAAGGTCTACCTGAAAAACATTAAGATCGATGCAAAGCCGGACCTACAACGCGATATCGCAAAGATAACTGTTCATGCCTTTTTGCGTAATGCAAGCAATGAAGATGCAACTTTGACCCTTTCAGGAAGTATCGCTGGTTTAGAGGTCCTGTTGCCACGAGTGAAGGCTTCCAAAAATGGCGAAACGGAGGTTTCCTGGTCGGGAACGCTTGTTCGACCACGTCTTTGGAGCGTTCACGATCCCCATTTATACGATGCAAGCCTCAGCGTTGGCGATGAAGGGCTCAAGACTAGATTTGGCGTTCGCGAGATTCGTGTGCAAGGCACCCAGTTATTACTAAACGGTGAACCGGTACATTTGTTTGGGGCCAACAGAGTGAGCGAAGATCCCGTCGAAGGCCTACGTGAATCAAGGGCAATCATAACTCGCGACATGAACGATATGCTTGCGGACAACATGAGGATGATGCGGATCGCGCACTATCCGCAGGCACAAGAGTTGTTGGAATTCGCTGACGAACATGGCATGTTGATTATCGCGGAAGCGGGAAATTGGAACCTAGGCGCATGGCAGATGGCTGACCCGGTGCTCCGTACGGTCTGGCAATCGCAAATGCGCGAAATGATGGAGGAGGACTGGAATCATCCGTCGGTGATCGCATGGAGTGTGGGGAATGAGTATGAATCGGCAACTCCGCAGGGCATCGCGTGGACGCGAGACATGCGAAGCTACACACTTGATCTTGATTCAACCCGACTTATTACATTCGCGAGTCGCTTTACTGGTGATCCAAAGGTGGAGACAGGGAACGATGAAGCCAGCCAGTACTCGGATTTTGTCTCTGTAAATATCTATGGAGGCTATGGGAAGAAGCTCGATCGAGTTCATGCACTATGGCCGGATAAGCCGGTCTTCATGACGGAGTTCGGTCACATGGGTGAGCCCGGCCTGCACGACCCTGAGCGCATTGCAGACATCACAGAAGCCGTGACTGCGATGAAGGCGCGACCGTGGATGATAGGTGGCGCCCTTTGGACCTGGGCTGACTATCGGTCGCTGCATCAGGGGACGCCATCTGACGGTATACGTCGATGGGGCACGGTCAATTTCAACAGAGAGCATCGGGATAGCTGGAAGGTGGTTCAACAACTCTTCGCTACGGAGCTTCCGTGACGGTTCGGCCGGCCGCGGAAAGGGTGCCTGAATTTGGCGTATCTGCGAAGGCCTTCCAGAGAATCACGAGAGCTATAGGATGTAGAACCGCCATAATGTAGAAGATCGGGAGATACCCTTGATGAGCTACAAGGTAGCCTATGATCTCGCTCGAGACCATACCGCCCAGACCACTGCCGGCTGCAACGAGTCCCGCAGCCTTACCAACTTGGTTGGCTGGAAATAGTTCAACGATTGTTGATGTTAGATTCACTAGCCACGCCATGTGGGCCAGTGCAATGACCGATGCAATACCGATAGCAACCGCCGCCGTTTGAGCAAAACCTGCCAACGGACTTAACGGGATGAGAATCGCTGAGATGAGCATGATGCGCCGGTAAGCGAACCCTGCAGTCATTCCTCGGCGAATCAATCTGCCTGAGACCACGCCTCCGAGCAAAGTGCCTATGCCTGCGGCGAGGTAAACGATCCAACCCACCCTCGCGAGTTGACCCATCGACAGATGCCGCACCGTCAGAAGATACTTCGGAAACCAGAAGAGATAAAAATACCAGACCGGATCGGTGAGGCCGCGCGCCACCATCAGCTTCCAAGTCTTACCTCGTGAGAGAACCTCACGCAAAACTTCTGATCCGGTCGTCGACTGGGAGGCCAAGCCATCGCGGTACACGAATAACCAGAAAGGCAGCCAAATAAGTCCAGCGGCACCATCAATGAGGAAGACAGCTTTCCACGGCAAGTGCATCGTGATCGCCGCAATGACTGGTATAGCAACAACGGCTCCAACCGTTGCTCCCATGGTGTAGATGCCGATGGCCAGGCCGCGTTGTGGTCGTTCGAAGCTTTCTCCAACAGCCTTCGGCGCGGCGACCCATAAGCCGGGTTCGCCTAAGCCGAGGCAAAAGCGTGCGAACGTGAGTTGGAATGTAGAAGTAGCAAAGGCCGTGGCCGCCTCCGCAAGAGACCACCACCCAACGAAAAGTGCCATACTGCGACGCGTTCCGAACCTATCCGTAATGAAACCCGAGGCTGCATATGCAAATGCAGAGGCAAGCAAAAAGAGACTTACGACGTGGCCGTAGCCCTGATCGGAGAGATGAAGCTCCTGCTGAAAACGTGGCGCGACGACCGAGAGACTTTGTCGGTCAAAGTAATTGATGAGCGCTACTACGAAGAGCAAAGACGCGACGAGCCAGGGCCGACGTTTGTTTGGTGGGGAAGTCTGTTCGGACTGTGCCAGTTGAAGGTCGTCGTTAGGCAAGGTGCGTCTCAGGAAACAGACTCGTCAGTAACATCTGACTTCAAAGATAGCCGGAGGAGCTTCACCGTGCGAGAGAATTTGAATTGAGATATTAGACGTTCTGACCGGATTAGGAAGCGTTAAGGTTCGACGTGTCTGGTGATTTTCCAAAACTTCAGCCAGCACATTTTCGTTGTCCGCCACGATACGATATGAGGTGATGCAACCGGGCATTACACGCTCTGGATGAGTGAGTAGAACCGATTCCATTGGGTGATCTGTGTCCGTGTCGAATACGATCTCGATGGTGCGCAGGATCTGGGGTGTCTCCCAAGTTAGACGAAGAGTCGGCTTCGAATCGGATGGTTCGGGAACCCATGCGTTGGCACCTCTCCACGGACGAGCAAATCCGTTTACGACATTCGCAGGTTGATACGGCTCAAGCGGGGGGGAGAAGCGGACTGCGAGGTTCCGTGCAGCTGGCCGACGATCAGGCAGCCAAAAAGCAAACGTGTCCACGCCAGAGCCTACTGGCGGTGTTTGTACAGCGCTCTTGGCGACTGAAGAGTTCATCTTTTGGGAAACAGTCAACAAGCCAGGAACCTGGCCTAAACTTTGATGAAAAGTAATTGTCTTTGAGGTAGGGAGGATCACAAAAACATGAAGTTGTTCTTCGAGGGACACCTGGAAGTCAAGATGAACGAGTTGCTCTTTTCCGGCCTCCAACGACACATCGACAGAGGCGAGAACGAGTTCTGGGGTTGTATTGCCTGGGCGTGATGAACGCCACAATTCTGCATGCAAGCTGCTCGCTTCGCTAACGTCGACGCATAGGGTAAAGACGGGCACGGGTCCTGCTGGTAGCGGTAACAGTAAAGCACGAGGAGTATCGGCCGGTGCAACTTCGCCGCTTGGGACGAGCGCATCCACACGAAGCGTACTTGATGCTGTGATATGAGCTTGTCGAGCGAGGTCAGTATCGTCGTGTCCCGCGACGCCGGGAATATACTGTCCAGTTCGCAAGAGGCTTTGCTGTAGGTGCCGCATTTTGCTCGGCTCTACAAGATCGCGGGGAAATAGCCCCTGTTCTTTGCATAACGCAGCTGCAACACCGACAGCCTGGCCATTATGAGCACATGTGGCCATTACGCGAGTAGAGCCAAATGCGATATGTGTCGCACTGATAAGCCGCCCTGTAATGAATAGATTCTTTACGTTTCGGCTGTACATCGATCGAAAAGGAATCTGGTAGACACCTTTTGCATGCCACTGTGTGCAGCCGGGTTGCGCGCTGAAGACCCCATCGGCGGGATGAAGATCGATGGCCCAGCCGCCAAATGAAACCGCATCGCCGTGAACCGATTGGCCAACAATATCGTTCTGGGTCAGGATAGTATCTCCGATGAAACGACGGCTTTCGCGCTTACCGGGGATCGTGCCCATCCACTCCAATGTCAGATTTTCGGCTTCAGGGAAATTCCCCGAATTCTTAATGTAGTTCCAAACTCCGTACGCTACACGCCAGAGTTCCCATTTGATCTCTTCTGTTTGGTGAACGGTATCAAGATTGCCGCCATACTCGAGCCACCAAAGACGACAGCCGGTATCTGCGACGCGAAGTTCACGAAATCGCGGAATGGTCGTAATGTCTCCCAGTGCGAAAGAGGGAGCAACATAGTTCACAGGGCGGCCTGTATCCCGAGTATAGAAATAAAGAGAGTGCCCGAGCAGTTCCTTGGTCTCCTCTGAACCGGCAAGAGGCTCATTGAACTCGGAAGCAGCCTCGGCTCCCATACGGAATTCAGCTCCCGAGAGGAATCCAAGAATACCGTCTCCCGAAGCATCAACAAACAGAGGCGCCTCAACGACGTAGAAGGTTTGATTTTGGCTGCAAAAAGCTTTGGCGAGCCGAATCGTTGACCGGTCAGACATCTCAACTTCGTATACGGCCGTGTTGAGCAGTAGTGTGATTCTTGGTTCAAGCGAGATCAACTCCAGCAATATCGAATCGAATACGACCGGGTTTCCTTCTACATTGCGCCACATATTTTCGACAAGAACTTCATCGATGACCCCTCCTTCGCGCGCCCACCGATTGTTGTTACCCATATGTGAAGTGGCACCAAGAACCCAAAGCCGAACCTCGCTTGACGAGTTACCGCCAAGAACCGGGCGGTCCTGGATAAGCGTAACCCGAAGCCCCTGCCGCGCTGCAGTGACAGCACAGCATACGCCCGCCAGTCCTCCGCCAACGACTACCAGATCAGTCGTCAAATTGTCTTCTCGCAAAGATCTCATCTAAAGCTCTCCAATGTGACAGCCAGAGCTTCGTACAGGTTGAAACCGCCGTGTTACGTCTCTGGAAAGAGGAGTCACGAGGACGTACCTCCAAGTACAAGAAAGGAGCCTAAAGGTTAAGCGATAAACTTGTCAACCCATCAAGCCACCAATATTCTTCCTTTAGACGCGCCGTAACACTACAGACGCTCACGTAATAATTTTGTTAGATTAAGCGCTTGACAAAAGAACTTTGGCACTCATACTATTCTCTCGCTCAACAAAGGATTAAGTGCGAATTCTTTTTTTCATTGGATTAAGCGCTTGACTAAGGAGATTTGACGAATAATGATCATGATGACTTTCGACCCCCGGACCCTGCATTACACGAAGTGCAGCAACAGTGATTGCCGCCCGTGGACCCGCCTCCTCATGATTATCTTGCTGTGTGGGCTCATCGGTGTCGCGAATGCCCAACAGGATGTCGGGTTCATTGTAGGTACGGTGACTGACTCAAGCGGTGGTGTTGTTCCTTCCGCGCACGTACATATCGTCAACGACAGCACCGGTATCGCTCAGGATTTGACGACCAACGAGAGCGGATACTACAGATCGCAACCGTTATTGCCAGGTACGTACTCGACTGTAGTATCGATTGGTGGATTTTCCACCGCGTCGACAAAAGGGCTAATCGTAGATGCTGCCGCAAATGTAACCGCTAATGTCAGATTGGAGGTCGGAAGCCTAACGACGAGTGTGACGGTCGATGCCACTCCGCCGTCGCTCGATGTAGTAGACGCGGAGATCGGCAACACGGTTGACACACGTGCGGCTCAACAGCTGCCTGTAAACGGGCGTAGTGTCCTCGCATTAGCAACACTGAGCCCAGGTGTAGAGTCAGCGGTTGGAGCAACGAGTGAAGGCTTCACCAATCGTGGCACACAAGCCTCGGCAATCCGAATTTCAGGTGGGGTTCCTGGCGGCAACAACAATCTTCTGGACGGCGTGACCAACCTGCAAAACTACCTCGGTGAGGTAGCGATCAACGTCAAATCGGATTCTGTGCAGGAGTTTCGAATTATGAGCGGGGTTATACCAGCACAATTTGGCTATACCTCGGGCGGGGTCATCAACGTCATTACTCGTTCGGGCGCGAACACTTTACACGGCTCTTTGTATGAGTTCTTCAGAAATGATGCACTCGATGCAAACATCGCCTTTCCTACGCCTGTCTTTGGAAAACCAGAGCTACGCTTTAATAACTATGGCGGAACGCTTGGCGGGCCCATCAAGCGAAACAAGGCGTTCTTCTTCGGAAACTACGAAGTGTATAGCTTCGTCAACGACACACCTTTTTATTCGAGCGTGCCAACACTTCAGGAGCGCGGCGGTAACTTCGACGATTTGGGGCAATTGGTAAAGGGCGTTTGCACAACAGTGCCGATTTACGATCCCACGACCGGAACCTCTACAACTCCTCGGACCCAATTTGCGAATAATACTATTCTGCCTGGCCAACTCGACTCAGTGGCTCTCGCCGCGCAAGCGGCTTTCTACCCTCTCCCCAATAACACGACAGGCTCTTACAATCCGTGCACCCATGCGAACAACTATATCGCGAGCCCGAAGATCATCTCGAATGAGAGGCAAGGGATTGCTCGTGTCGATTATCTGCTTGGTCCCAAGGATAGCGCCTTCGCAAGATTTGCATACTACTTGAATTACACCAACAATGGCGCAGGCTATGGTCCCCTGTATAACCGTAATGATACGTTGCAAAATTACACTGGAGTATTATCTGAAACCCATACGTTTTCCTCATCGCTCTTGAATGACGTGCGCATCGCGATGCTGCGATCCGATTTCCCCTTTCAGGGGGCTACCGCGAATCAAGACTATGCTGGTCAGCTCGGCCTAGCAAACGATACGCCAACAGTAGCGCCCATTTTCACAAACGGCCTCTCGACAATTAATGGTGTAGTCGGCTTCCGAGCGTCGACCACCATTGAACTTGTCGACGACGTAACAAAGACTTTCGGAAACCACACCCTGCGTTTTGGGTTCGATGGGCGGTTTACTGAGGGTTATAACAATCAGTGCAACCCGTGTTCAGGAAACATCACGTTCAGTCCGAACCAGACAGCCGCCGGAACTAATTCCTCGATTACATCGGGAACAGGCAATCAATATGCCAGCTTTCTGGTAGGAGCGGCCAGCACCGCCAACGCACAACTTGCGAGCGGCATCGCATACCGCAAGCTACAGTATGCCGGATATGTTCAGGACGATTGGCATGCCACGCAGCGGCTAACCCTGAACGTTGGGCTTCGTTACGACTTCCAGGCCCAGCCCACTGAGAAACATAACGGCATAGACGATTTTGATATTACTCAGATAAATCCCGTCAATGGCTATCTTGGAGCGGTCCGTTATGCCGGGGTGGACGGCAATGGGCGAAATTTTGCAAAAGAGAACTTCGGCGATTTCGGTCCACGCATTGGTTTCGCACTAGTGTTGACCAGCGACAACAAAACTGTGATGCGTGGCGGATTCGCAATCTACTACCCCACGACCGCGCAGGCCTCGTATGATGCCTCGGCTGGAAATACAAACGGCTTCGGAACGCTCACCACTACGTATGCGTCGACTACCACCAACGGACCTGCCTTCACATTGGCAAACGGGCTTCCTTCAGTCCCATCCCCGCCGTTGGGTGCAGCCGGTGGACAAAATGCTTTTCTCGGCCAGAGTGGATACTATGTTGAACCGAGCGCGAAGGATCCCCAATCACAGCAATCAACTCTGACGATCTCGCGCGAATTACCTTACGGGATGGTCCTTGATGTCTCTTATCTCGGCAATCACGGTACACACTTTCTTCTTCCTGCCTATAACATCGATACGCTGGATCCTCAGTACTTCAGTCTGGGGACCGCCTACCTCAACACCTCCGTGCCCAACCCATACGCTGGCATCGTGCCGGGGGCACTAGGAGCAAAGACCATTACTCGAGCCAACCTGCTCAAGCCATATCCTTATATGCAGAACGTGTACCTGAGCTTTCCTCGTGGTGGGCACTTCGATGGCAACTACCTGTATGTTTCGGCGCAGCGGCGAGCGGATCATGGTCTGCAAATATTAGGCGCTTACACCTACGGTAAGCTGATGAGCCTCCCGATCTACACTGATCTTGCAACGACCTCGGGGATCACTCAGACAGGCACCGGCTTCCAAAATCCTCGCAATCTTGATGGAGACTATAGTGTGGACGCGATCGACGTGACGCATCGCGGAACAATATCAGCTTTGTACGATCTCCCCTTTGGCAGAAATCAACGCTTTCTCTCACACTCCGGCGTTTGGGATCGATTGGTCAGTGGCTTCCAATATAACGTCATCATGACTGCGGAGAGTGGCAGGCCACTTGGCTTCACGGGAGCCACAAATCAGGGTATTGCGATACGACCAAACTTCGCTCCGGGCGTCAGTGTCGCAGCTCCTCATCGAAGCCGTTCAGAGTGGTTCAATACAGCCGCCTTCATTGATCCACCGGACTACAGCTTCGGCAATGTGCCACGATACTATTCGAAGGTTCGAGGACCGGGAACGCTTAATTTCGACATGTCTATCTTCAAAACAACGCGCATCACCGAGCGAACATCCCTCGAGCTTCGCTTGGAGGCCTTCAATGCACTCAACCATGTCAACCTCCTACAGCCCAACACAACATTTGTCGCCGGCACTCCGGCGAATCCGGCGAATCCAACTGACGAAGGTGGTGGCAATAGTAGCTCCAACTCTAACTTCGGTCAGGTACTCGGCTCCCAAAATGCCAGACAGGTACAACTTGGCGCAAAGCTTCATTTTTGAGTGATCAAAAATATAGGATGGAGCTCTGAAAGTTCGCTAATTCTCGTTGAACGTCCATCTGCATGATTAAACTCTCGCGTGCCTTCATTTTCACTTCGCTCTTAGCTTCGACCACATCGCTCCAAGTGGTCGAAGCAAAAGCGCAATCGAAGTCTACGAGGATAACTTCTCCGAGCCCTACGCCTGATGTAGTTGTTACCAGTCCCGACGGAACGCTTAGCGGCACTATCTTCGCAGACAATTCTTCGGGGCTCAGCTATCAAGTCTCGTGGAATGGGCATCCGGTGGGCGGCCGTGGGCATATTGGTTTAAGGCTCGAGAGTGCCAATCAAATAACGCCTTATGAGATAGGGCTTCGTCCTATCTTTGGCACCATATCGAGGGATCATATAGACGAACAATATCCATTCCATGGTGCAAAGGCTATCGCGCAAAACAAAGCAAACATTCTAACCATCTCAGTACATGAGACAAACGTTGCTACTTACACGATTGAAGCCCGCGCCTATGACAATGGTTTCGCATGGCGCATTTTGCTCCCCGATTCTGGAAACCCCATACGGGTATTAGAGGAAACGTCCTCTTGGGCCCTCCCACAAGGTGAAGTGTGGTTTGGAGAACGAAATAACGATTGGAAATTGAAAAGCTACGCTGGTGAGTTTCGACATACGGC
>Ga0302227_10003002_pt1 | contig 11326 bp, 14 predicted proteins | sample II_Palsa_N1_1_FD_193525 | JGI IMG/M metagenome (GOLD analysis project Ga0302227, IMG submission 193525) | Peat permafrost microbial communities from Stordalen Mire near Abisko, Sweden - II_Palsa_N1_1 | ecosystem: Environmental > Terrestrial > Soil > Palsa > Peat permafrost | place: Sweden...
CGCTAATCTTTGGACCAGGGGTACACACAAGGCTGTGACTTCCCGCCTTCTGCATAATACACAAATTTTTCGAGAAAACGTTCTTCTCACTTTCAAGCTCCACAATATGGATTTCGATGAAGCCGATACTCCTCCTATGCTGGTGGACGTTCAGGCTATACAAGAGGAGAATCTTGAAGACTCAAAACCAGTCAAGGTTCCTATCACGATTGTCACAGGCAAGCACTTCTGTGCCTCCTCGTAGCATGGTCTTAACACCGAGAAACAGGATATCTAGGAGCTGGAAAAACTACTCTTATGAATTATATCTTGAACGAACAGCATGGCAAGAAAATTGCTGTCATACTGAATGGAATGACGTTGTCTATCAGCTTACGGTATTTTAGCTAATATTGGCCTAGAGTTTGGTGATTGTGAGTGGAAAGTCCCAGTAGCAAGCTCTTTTAATAAAAACTACAGCCGTGGATATCGAGAAATCCTTGACAGTCAATAAAGGCGGCGAACAAGTAGAAGAATGGCTTGAGGTTGGCAATGGTTGCATCTGCTGCTCAGTTAGGTATGTACCTCCACGGCTTAACTTGCTAGCTCTTGTTGACACCTAAAAGGGACTCAGGAGTCGCTGCAATTGAGTCTCTGATGGACAAAAAGGGTGCGTTTGACTACATCCTCCTTGAGACGACAGGATTGGCAGATCCAGGCAACCTTGCGCCACTTTTCTGGGTCGACGAAGGCCTTGGTAGTACCATCTACCTTGACGGTATCGTTACTCTTGTCGATGCGAAGAACATTCTCAAAAGTCTTGACGAACCTGTTCAAGAAACTATCCAGCACGAAGAGCACGACCAGCATAATGGTCCAGTATTGACAACAGCACATCTGCAAATATCCCATGCCGATGTTCTCGTTGTGAACAAGTCCGATTTGGTTAGTGAAGCTGAGCTTCTCGCAGTCCAAGAGAGAGTTCAGGCCATCAATGGTATTGCAAAACTTCACGTGACTGTGCAAGGTCATGTGCCAAGTCTGGAAGGGTTTCTATTGGATCTTCATGCTTATGATGAGGTGGGGTCACTTGACGTTGTCAGCAAAGGCCACTCTCATCTAGATCCGGTAAACTATACCTCGCTATTGTTTCCTTCACCAGCTAAGAAATTTTACAGGCCATCGCCACGGTCACAATCGATGTTCCAGTTTTGCAAGTTGAGCAATTGCCAAATCTTGATGCGTGGCTAAGATCCATCCTTTGGGATTCCAAACTGCCCTTCCCAAAAGATGGGACCGCAGTGAAGGACCAAGACTATGGTAACATTGAGGTTCATAGGTTAAAGGCGAGATTACCACTCTCAAATGGAGAAGTGAAGCTTGTGCAGGGAGTTCGAGACGTATTCGAAATTCTAGACTCACCAGAATCAAATACCCCCACGGTAGAAATTGGCTCTTCAAAGCTGGGAAAGATTGTGCTGATCGGAAGACGTCTCATCGACTTACCGTTCGAAGAAAGCTTCCTCAGTGCAATCAAATCATAGCAACTGTCTCACGAAAGTTTCCCTCTATCCCGTAACATCTCACGTCGACTTTCCACTGAATTTGGCATACTCGGTCTCGTTGCAGAGATACCATGAACTGATTTTCAAAATTGGATCAAACTTTAATTGGCCTTTTCAAGTAGCTTATTTTCCAGGAGTACTTGTCGTTCCGTCCGCTAAACACCCACATTTGGTTGAGCTGCAGCAGGTTGGTAATGCACACCTCGCTCTCTACGAAGACAAAACTTTGATGCGTTATGGAAAGCATGCTCATGGCCCCTTCAAACGGGATGTTTTAAGCACAGCTTCCAGCAGCCCTTATCCTATGGAGAAAGAAGGTTAATTTCGTTGCTCAAGGGCAGAAAAGCAGGCTATGCATCGAATGTCAAACCTTGAACTGTGAACCGCCAAGCGTCAGCATTTATGGACGAACCTCCGGTACTACAGTCAACTCAGTGAGTTCCTATGGCTTTGAAAGTTTTCGGATATCGCCCGACTGCTGGAGAATCAGCTATTAGAACAAAACAGTTTGTCTTACTTGGAAAGAACATGGTTACCCAGTCTTAAATTAAACAACGTCTGCTTCAGCCAGTCCAAAATATTTGGTCCCGTAAATGTCGAATTTACTTTCCCTCCCAATCCTACCAAGGTCTTTATTATTGCTACAGAAGCTAATGGGATTTCATTTCTGACGGGAGAATTTCCAGAAACGTGGGTAGCATCCGAACTGAAAGAGGGTATTGGCCGCTCCTGGCCAGCCACGAACTCATCCGCTTTGTGCAAACCAATTCACCGCAAGGCCCTTTGCGTCGAACCCGGCACACGCGCTATCTTCATTACTGTATCCTCTTGTAAGTGCATTTATAAATTAGGTCGGCGCCGCCCCCAAATGTGGTTGTCCGCAGGGTAAATGATCCGGAGACCGTTCACCACTGCCCAACTTTTGACCAATGTGCTCTTCGACCTTGCAACAAGGCTCGAGTATGTCCAACTTCTGCGGCGAGAAGCACAACTTATCCACGCACAAAACGGCGGCGAATGGACTCTCAAAAGCATGGGTCAATTGAAAAAGATCGACAGCTTCATCAAAGAAAGCCAAAGACGTTGCACGGCAGCTGCAATCACGTTTCATAGAAAGACGCTCAAAGCGATTATTCTGTCTGAGGGGACCTATCTGCCAGCCAACGACTACTACCTATTTTCCCCATCAGCAGCTATCTCCGGCGACCCTTCAACCTACGAGATTCCTGAAGAGTTTGACGGCCTTTGTTTAGACAAGTTGCAACAGCGTACATCTGAGGATGATATGAGATACCAACTGACGTCTTCGAGTACACAAATGCATTTTGGACTAGGTCGGCATGTGTGTCCCGGGAGATGGCTCGCGAGTTATGAAATCAAGTTGACCGTTATTACTTTATTGTCCTAATATGACATCAAACTAAAAGAAGGAGAGAGATGGCCACACAACTTCATGTTCCCGACGATAAACAGTCCAGACCCCACTGCAGATATTGGTTTCAAAAATCGAGTTTCCTGAGAGTAGGCGGAGTTTGGGATTTGCATTATTTTTGGGGGTGTTTACTGATAGCGACTTGAACAAAGAAAACTACAGTGTTACGTAGGTGAAGCATGCCCATGAATGTTTTTCCATTGCTGAATGTGGCAGGGAAGTCAGCATACAATCGTGATTCACCAATACTACCACTTTTTGGGTACAAGACGCCTCGATTTATGCTTCCTTTTTCCTCTAAAACAATAAACAATAACATTATCGAAATAAAGTGCCAACACACCAGATATTTGAGACTGACAGCGAACTGGAGGAATGCTTGCTCCAAGAGCTCAGCAGCAGAATCAAATCAGAGGCATACAATGGAAGTGCCATTATAGGAAATGGCACAGAGCTTTTGATTTTACCTCCGAGCATGATCGAACTGAATGGGTGAGTCTTTGCATCTGGAAACTTATCAGAGGTTCTGCTAACGGAAGATTCTAGTGGGATGAAGTAGATACCGCAGAACACTGTACGTATCCCGGCTGTGGACATAGAAGATGCAAAACTTGCGAGTTGGGATATATATCCGAGTGGATGTGGAAGCAAAAACCAGACAAAATGGGTGACCGAGAGCTTGTGGCAAAGGAGGAATAGAAAGCCGAGACCGGACAAATACTCAGTCGACATTCAAGCGCAACGGAAATTGCCAAAGACGGACGAGTCCTTTCACTTGGCTCTCTCCAGGAAAGTGGGATATAGTATTCCATGAGCTTTTGGCGGGACTACAACCTCACATAGCCTCACTTGCGCGAAAATGAATAAGCTTCGTTTGATCGGAAAACGCCAAGAAGTAGGCTCCAACAACAATTCGTTAGTGGATTTGGAGACAACAACACGGCTCAGTGGCGCTCCAATCGAATCTCCTGGGACAGGATTCAAGGTATGTGCGTACAGCAGCATGAAAGACAGGCTCGCTAGCATCATTATTCTTATGCATTCTCAAGAAAATAAATTCTATCTACAACTTTTATATCCGTGCAATGCAAAAACAGGCAACGAAAACAAATTATCTTCCTATGCATACATCCTCGTAAGGTCATAATCAGTGGCGCTGGTCATTTAAGGGATGTCGAAAAGGGGTTTCAACTTCTTGATCAGTAGCCACTCATCGTTAGAGACATCTGTTCGGTAGAACTCCTTCAGAGTGTCGATACTGGCTCTGCTGATGAGCGAGTACAAAGTATCAGTCTCTTCGAGATGTCTGCCGTATGTTGGCTGATGACCACCCATTTCGATTTTCACAGCGACTGACGGTTGTCCCTTCTTGCAAACTTGGATTTGCTTGTGGTCACGCTCAATACCAGTCCTATCACATGTGTTACTTTGGCTTGCTGGCCGTTTAGGATAAACTTACACTCTTCCAAGACTGACTATTTCCTTCACGTTAGTAACCGGATTCTGCTTTACGGCAGCGATAGGCGTGTGCATCTTGAGATTCCCTTCAATGACGTCCACCCCCACCACGATCGGTCCAGTTTTGTTGAACACAGCTACAGGCTTCAAGACACAAGGGAAGACAGCCAGGAGTTTGGAGTCTTCCTTCTTCTTCTCAACGATTTCAGCCATATGCTTGGTGAATGCATCAAACAGATGGTAAATGATATCTGCTGTGAAGATCTTGATGCCCTGCTCATCTGCGTACTGCTGTGCTTCCTTGTCGATCTTGACATCGAAGCAGAGCATAACGGCATATTCCTTGTTCTTCTCGAGCATAGTACCACAGTTCATGACATCTCGCTTGTAGACAGGTCCGATTCCCACGTTCGCCACGGGAATCTTTGATACCTTTAAGAAGTCCAATAAAGCTTCCAAAGATCCGAGTGTTGATGCTTGCACAGTGACACCACGCCCAGACTTCTCGACACGGCTGAATAGAGCACCAAGGTCAGATTCAACCTCTGCTTCGATATCTGACTCATCGTCGTCAGGACCAACAACCATGAGTCTTGAACCTGCAATCGCGCCTTCCAGGTTCGGTGCACTAATCTTGACACCAAGAGCAGCTTTGACTTCCTTGTTGTGCACGTATTGAGATTTAAGACGAAGTTCCTTCAGTGGCGCAGGCGTTAACAGGGCTCGGATATTGGTGGTAATGGCTCCATCCACACCACAGAGAACGATGCGATCACCCTCTCGAAGAATACCGTTTGACAGAATAACATCAATCGTCATACCGAAACCTTCGATCGCTTTGACTTCCAAAACGGTACACTGAACCTCGGAGAGATACATGAGTGAGCCAACCATTCTCTCCTGAGTGAGTTGGATGATCAACTTAAGCATGTCAGGAATACCCTCACCAGTGTGAGCTGATGTAGGCACTAACGAGACGAATTTTGCCATTGACTTATTCTCGTAGTAGAGCTCGGAGTTAAAGCCTTGCTCCGCAAAGGCGACTTTAGTATCAGCCAAACGTTTTGCAAATTCGTTCTGAACACCTTTGTTCTGGAGGGCCAAGCTCTCTTGAAAACCGTTGTTGTCAACCTTCTTCCAGCCATAAAGACGATCAATTTTATTTAAGGCGACAATGAACGGAGTCTTCCTATCCCGAAGCAGCTTCATCGATTCCAATGTCTGGGGCTCGAGGCCGTGCATGATGTCAACGACAAGAATGGCGATATTACATAGAGATGAGCCACGGGACCGTAGGTTGGAGAAGGACTCGTGACCGGGCGTATCAATGACCAGAAGACCTGGAACCTTGAACTCGAAGGTGTTGTCTTTGTTGACAACCTGGGTTTTCGTCTTAATGGCATCGACGGGGAAATACGTAGCACCAATCTGTTGGGTGATACCTCCAGCTTCACCCTCTTGCACATTGGTTTGTCGAATCTTGTCCAGCAGTTTCGTCTTACCAGTATCGACGTGCCCGAGAATACAGCAGATAGGCGATCGGAGGTTGTCCTTTGATCGAGCGGCCATGGCTTCCTGGTGTTGCTTCTCGCGCCTCTCCGCAGCCTCCTTCTTTCTCAAGGCTGCCGCTTGCTGAGCCGCCGATACTTCCTCATCTTCTGATGATTCATCTGACTCCGACTCAGAGTCTGACTCCTCGACTTTCTTGTTCCGCGAAGGTAAGCTTGTCGGCTCTGTTTTGCCATTTGTTGCGGTAGCCTTTTTAGTCGCAGCCTTTTCTCTTTCCTCTTCTGAATCGGCATCCCAACTATCTTTGATTTCATCCTCGGATTCGGCTGCTGCTTTCTCCCAATCATCAAGATCACTCTCCTCATTTGCTTTCGCAGCGGCAGCTTCTACCGCTTCTTTTTCAGCATTTGCGGAAGCCTCTGCAAGCTTACGCTCTGCCTCTTTCTGGGCTCGCTCAGCTGCCTCGGCGAGTGCTTTTTCTTCATCCAGCTAGAGACCATTAGACTCTGTATCTCGATAATACTTTCATGAACAAACCTTGGCTTCCTCTGGATTCTTGCGACCTCCTTTCTTTTTCTTATTGTCATAGACAGCCTTCTTCTTCTTCTCGTCTCCATCCAGACCTCCAACCTTAACACCAGCTGCAATCATCTGCTTCAACTTCATCTCATTACGAAGCTTCTCCTCTCGTTGAGCCTTGGTGAGATATGTACCTTCTCTCTTCTGTTGTTCAATCCTCTCTTTTTCCTTTTGCTTCTTCAAGGCTTTGGCTTCCTCCCTCCGCTTCTCCTCCTCTGCCTCTCTTCGCTCTTCCTCTTCAATACGGGCCTTCTCTGCAGCTTCGAGTCTAGCTTGCTCTTCTTGTCGTCGCCTTAATTCCTCCTGTTGTTGTTGCAGCTTCGCTAATGCAGGTGGTAGTTTCTTTCCTTTGCCACCCGCGGCGGATTTCGAGGTAGTGGACTCTTCAATCTTAGTTTCAGCAGCCTGCTTTGCAGCTTCAGGTGCCTTTGCTGCTGGAGCAGTCGTCTTCTTCTTTGCAGCCTAGATTCAATAGAGTTAGACATCGCAAAGCTCTTACTGTTTGGTATGAACTCACATTCTCCTTCTTCCGTTGCTTCTCGCGCTCCTTCTTCAATTTCTCCTTTTGTGCCTTGGTCAAAACCTTCCCATCAGCTCCCCGTTCATCATCCTCGTCTGCCTCCTTTGCAGGATCCGCAGTTTTACTCTTTCCCTTACCCTTCTTATCTGGTAAAGTGAACTCATCTTCTATCGAAGCCTCTACGGGAGCCTTTTCGGCCAACTCGGGTACCTCTTCGGCAGGTGGATCTTCTCCTTCGACAATGTCTTCATCTGCTTGCTTGCCCTTCTTCTTCTTTTGCCTTTTGCGCATCATTGCCATCAGTCCGCCCGCGGGAAATTCTTCCTCGGCGTCTGCTTCGGCTGGCTCATCTCTAATGTCAGTTGTAGCATCGGCCACAGGTGGAGTCTCCCCCAGCTCTGCTTCCCAGTCATCGGCCGCCTTCTTGTTGTTCTTCTTCTTGGGCGGCATCGCGAGTTACTGAACGAACGTAAAAGTGAAATATTCGACGAGGAAGTGAAGAGGTGCCAAACGGGTGGATATTGAAAGCTAATCTGCCTCCTGTGGCGATGTATTGTAGCAGCGCTCGAAAGAAACCAATCTTTCAAGGTTTTTCGATATCCCAGCTGTAGGACAGTGAGGTCCTTGTGGTAAGCTGAGAGAGTTGGGTCCAATTTAATCGCGGGGCAGTTCCCGCCAACTTCAACAATCGTTTGAGGTGCCGATGTTCGTTTAGCGAAGGTCACGGACCATGCAAAATAGACGCTAATAAGACGCTAGTCCCCCCTAGCCCTGTCTATTTTCGGAGGCGTAAATGGGCTCAAGTGTCCTTGTTCTCAATTATTATCACAAGACCCAGCTTGTTCACCTTTAGATCAGAGGCTGTTACGAAAGGCATTGACTGATTATTCTTTCATCATTTGACTATTGAGATTTTGCTCCCGCTGCGATAGCGGACATTAAGTCCAATTAGTCATTCTTCTCTGAGTCACTCCTGTGAGCAGCTCCAACAAACCGACATGTTTATTGAGCGGCAAGTCTGCAGAGCTCCAGTTTATGAGACTGTGTTACGATTCCGATTACTAAGAATGCAAATGCACTCGAGCACCATTTATACATGTTTCTTCATCTGTCGAGGGAAGCATACAATCTGGCTTAATTGCTAGTGTCAAACGATGTGTTGACATCAAAGGCATTAATGAACTCTGAGTCTACCGTCACATCAATAGAGATATCGGGTTTCCCGCCCAGAGAGATAAAGCCAATCTCTGCGGTAAGTCCAACAAAGGCGGTGACTTGAGCTTCTGCTGCGATTAAGATATTGATTTGGTGAGTATTGACTTGCGGTCACCCCTGAAGTGATGGTGTTTTTGCTCTAGCAAATCCAAATGCACAACCCCCACCTGCAACCGTGGCAGAAAAATGCTCTGTGACGACATTCTCAAATATTATGGAAGGCCCTAGGGCAGCAAGTATTGGTTCTTCCTCCCCTTCTTTTCTGGGGCGAGCCCACCGGCCTCGGTATGTTCGAAGAATGCCCATTGTTGAACCGACAACCACGGGTAATTTTACTCTCTTTAACGAACTCAAGCTCAGCCCAGATGAACTGCTACTAGATACTTTCCAGTGCTGCAGTTCCCCTGGTTCACTTCTGATAACAAAAATAGGGGCTTTGCTCAACCACCTTTGGCCCGGCAATGTCCAGGGGTCTTTACTTGACTGTATATTTCGGAGTAAGAAACGCCGTACGGTGAAGAGCTAGCTCTAGATTTCTTATGGAAGAGACAAAGCCAGTAATTTCAACGAAATTAGACAAGGCATGCAACATAACCCTCTATCCTTACACTCTAGGATTATCATCATCACATCGTTAATGATGCTACTTCCAAGTATGGCCGGAGCTTCCACCAACGTACACCCTCTGTTTCAATGCCCATTCTTCTACAGTACAGGGCGGAGATAGAGTTCTAAGAGAGCGTAAGCTCGATCCACATATGTAGTAGCGGTAGCGTCTTTTTCCAGCTTCTCACGACATGCTGCACGAAGAAGTTCGCAGAAAGTCTCGAAGATTTCGCGAGCGCTGACTGTGTCCTGGCCAATACAAAGTATATTCTCCAGGCTTCGCCCTTCTAGACATCGCTTCAAGATGTCCCCGTCCACGTGCATCATGAGCTTCGGTTGTGAAACCAGCTCTAATGGGACAGGATCATCCTGATACGAGAATTCGCAAATAGACGGTGATCGTATAGCGAGATTGATCAAGAATCGCAAAAATTGCCATGTACTGGCATCGATAAAGGTATAGTGGCTGAGAACTCCTGTGATTGATAGGCCAAGCATCTCTGACTGTTTCTTCGGTTCCTGAAGCGCAGAAGTTGGTCTACTTAAGCCATTGATGTTGGAGTTGACGTCCTTTGTAATATAAATGTCATCCCAGACTGGACGGCAATTTGCGGCACGGAACCTTAGCACAGAATGCGAGAGCTCTGCTTCAAAAAGTGCCACCAAAGTATCGGCTTTCGAGTTGTGGGTCGGCCAAAGTCCGACCAGCGAGCATAGTTTGTCTGACACTAGATGTACTGGACGATCTGATAAAGGTGTATGTACCATTGTGTGATGTAGGCTCGCTCGAGAAAGAGGATCGCCATGTGTCCTAATGATCTCGAATTCTCCTACAACAGGAATCAAACGGAGAACTTCGAGCGAGTGAGCCCGAGTCAGTGCATAAATGGTACCGTTGTCGTAAGTTAAATCAATGGCGGGAGAGGGAAGGTCATGTTGGGCTACACGCTTGAACTTCTTTTCCCCAAGGTCAAGAACATCACAAAACAAACTGTCTCCAGCACACCACAACAAACCATCAGCGAAGCCCACGACGGAATACACCGGCTTTTGACATTGGAACTTGTAGCGTGTATAATAGGCGATCTTCGACCGTCTGTGCTCGATACCTTCGACGCGTTGGTAGCTTGCACGCTGGATGTCTTCCCGAACTCGGTCTGGTTCTGCAACTGAGATGATCAGAAGACGTCCAGTATCTGTCGACACAATAATGAAGTTCCATGTCTTGCCGTCTTTAACGTATGGCCATTCAAACAAACGGAAAACTCTCTCATTCGAATGACCAAGACCAGAGACAAAGTCCACAGCTTGCTGGGTCTTCTGATCAATCGGATGTGACAGGTCTGCTCCCGTGTCGGGATCGATGAAAAGTAGAGTAGATCTTCCGTTTATGGACGCAGCAACAATAAGAACTTCCAAGGTGCTAGAGTATATCAAACGTGATGGAGTTCCTGCAATTGGCATTTGACGAGGAACGGGTTTAGGCTGAATGCTTAGCTCTGCTAGTAATAGCTGTGATCCGACAATGAGCAGGATATTGACATCTGCGCTGCTGAGGTCATTGGGTGGCAGTTTGGCTATTGAGCTTATCTTTGGTTGCTGAAGATCAGGCTTTAGAGCATCGGTCAACCAGACTTGATTGATACTGAGGCTGCGCAAGCATCGCTCAGAGCCAGGTTCGGATGCGAAGGACGTATTTATTGTCAGAGCGTAAACCTTCGAGTCGCAAGTCGCAAAGAATAGGTTTCCAGATCGTGAATACTCATCCTTGCTCAAGATCGCGGTCGTAGATCCAATACGGTCGCATCGTGAGAGGATTATTTCAAGTGCAGTCCCACAGACTTCCAGCGTAAGAACTCTGCCGTTACGAGTGCCGCAGAGTAGCAGGAAGTTTCCGCAGGGAAGAGATGCTGTTGCGATGCTAACTATCGGTTCGAGGGGTATTTTCTTATCACCGAAAGAGGAAGGAATCCTCAGAGTACGCTGACCTTCCGTATGGATTGGCTGCAATAATAAGATGATCGATTCTTCATCCCACCCGGCAATAACAGCAAATGGGCCTACCATTACTTCCCCAATAGCCAGGGCGGTAACGTGAAACGATATTTTTGCAACTGTGCGAATATCGGTCGCGATTCGAGACGTTGTCTCACCATCAATCTGCATTGTGTCGTTTGTCTCAAGGTCTGGACATAGAGCTTGGATGTAAGTGGAGCTTGCGTAATAGGCGGTGTATATGACAACGCCTTCACCGATGGCAGCCTCATGGATTCCCTGGTCTACACTGGATGGAACTCCCTGCTCTGGATCAACAGGGAGAACCTCTTTCGATTCGTACACATGACTCGATTCTAGTCAGCCTAGGCTGTCCACAGACAAAATTACAGAGTCAATTGGACAACTTACAAGTGAGGGCCATCTATCACCACTATCGACCGTTCTGTCACTTGAATAGTGTACTTT
>Ga0302227_10003007_pt1 | contig 11315 bp, 9 predicted proteins | sample II_Palsa_N1_1_FD_193525 | JGI IMG/M metagenome (GOLD analysis project Ga0302227, IMG submission 193525) | Peat permafrost microbial communities from Stordalen Mire near Abisko, Sweden - II_Palsa_N1_1 | ecosystem: Environmental > Terrestrial > Soil > Palsa > Peat permafrost | place: Sweden...
TTTTGCCACGGGCCAGGAATTCACCTATAGCGTCGAAGACATCGCGCGGTACTACCGAACCTATCTCGATGTCATGCAACACTGGGACGAGGTGCTGCCGGGTAGCGTACTGCGTGTCCATCATGAGGATGTCGTCGACGATCTTGAGAGCAATGTGCGGCGGATTCTTGATTTCTGCGGACTGGCCTTCGAGCCGTCCTGCCTGGAGTTCTACAAGACGGCACGCAGCGTGCGCACGGCCAGTTCGGAACAGGTTCGCCAGCCAATCTTCCGTGATGGCTTGGACCAGTGGACAAAATACGAGCCCTGGCTGGATCCACTGAAGGAAGCCCTCGGCGATGCGCTGGTGCGCTATCGCTGACTCATGGTTGATAGAGCGTTGGCATGGGAATGCGAAACGCCGAGTCCGCGACCGAAGCGGAGCGATATGAGCTTAGCGTCGACCGCCGCAAGCCGCGCCAAAATCAACGTTGTCATCTGCAACTGCAAACATGTTTGCAGTTGCAGAATAGCCTGCGCCACGAGAGGTCCGTGGACAGTTCAAGCACTGACTACCGGGATACTTGATGAAACCTCGTTTATTGGCACTGGCAGGCTTGGCTGCACTTATATCCCTGGCCGCTTGCGTTGGCGCACATACCTCGATAAACCATGTGAACTACCGCGTGAGCGGTGTTGCGGGCAGCGATGCGCTGCTGGTCGGCGTGCCAGTGACAGCCACGGACAGTACAGGAAATCACACGCAATCGAGCGTGACGGACGCGCATGGCCATTTCACGATCGTATTGAAGGGCGCGGGGCCCTTTGTGCTGACCGCGCCGTTCAACGACAGCGATGGGACCCCGGCCACGTTGTCAGCTGTACTTGTTCCATCGCCTGACAGTGCGATGTCACCCGTCGTGGCGAATCTGAATCCGCTGACCACGTTGCTGACCCAGCGCGTGATGGGCGTGGTGCTTCATGATGCACCGAGTGCGGCACAAATAACCGCGGCCGGCATTTCTGCCAGACGAGTGGCCCAGGTGAACAAGGACGTGACCGGCGTCCTGCAGCCGCTGTTCACTGCGCTCCACATACCCGTGAATGCCGTTACCGATCCGATTGGCGAGTCGTCCTACCAGGCGAATGCGCAGAATCCGCTGGGCAATCTGTTCGCGGTCACGCGCTTCCATGTGCACGACGGCACGGTTGCGGTCGGCAGCGATGCGGACCGCACGGTTGTCTCGATTCCTGCCAGCGGTGCGGTGTCTGCGGCCGTGCCGGCCAGGGCGGTGGCGTCGGCCGTGACGCTGGCCGATGGGCCGACGACCACACCCATCCAGCACGTGATCGTCATCATCGGCGAAAACCAGAGTCTCGACGGTCTGTTCGGCGGCTATGTCCCGCCGCCGGGTCAGACGATCAGGAATCTGTTGTCCGAAGGCATCATCCAGGCCGATGGCACGCCGGGGCCAAACTTCAGCTCGGCGGCGCAGGACAAGGGTGCGGTGCAAACCGAGTACACCATCGATCCCGCTCGCGCCGGCGCCTACGGCACGTTGCCGCAACCGAAGACGATCGGCGAGCTGGATCCGGTTACGTTTCAGACCGCTGGCGGGCTTCCCGACAATCGTTTTCCCGCGACACTGCCCAATGGCCCGTTTCAGATCACCCGATACGTGCCGTACAGCACGACGGGCGCGGCCGTCGTGACCGGAGATCCGGTGCACCGTTTCTTCCAGATGTGGCAGCAGACCGGCGGTGACAACCACAGCGACGGCATGTTCACCTGGGTGGCTGCCGCGACGGGGATGGGCGGCGACACCAAAGGCGTCACGCCAACCAACCCGGCCCAGGGTGGCGAGCTGATGGGTTTCATGAACATGTCGACCGGTGATGCTCCGCTGTTCCATTCGTTGGCGCAGACCTTTGCTTTGAGCGACAACTACCATCAGTCCGTGATGGGTGGCACCGGCGACAATTTCTTCTCGATGGCCACGGCAGACATGCCTTACTTCAACAAGGACGGGGTGATCGCCGTGCCACCGGCGAACCAGATCGAGAATCCGAACCCGATGCCGGGTACGGCGAACTTCTATGTCCAGGATGGGTATGAAGGCGGCTCTTACGTGAAGTGTTCCGACCCCGGGCAACCCGGTGTGGGCAGCATCCTCGCGTTCCTGCGCGCGAAGCACATCGAGAGCAAATGTGCGCCCGGCACGTATTACCTGGTGAACAATTACGATCCCGGCTATGACATCGATGGCAAGATCCAGCCGATCGGTCCGAACAACTACACCTATCCACCGCAGACCGTGCCCACCATTGCGCAAGCGCTGGCACGCAAAGGCGTGACATGGAAATGGTATACCGGTGGCCGCGATCCGGCGGATCTCGCGGCCGACGCTGCTGTCATGCATCTGCCGCCGGCGAAGGCGCAGATGCAGCACTACAACAACATCGGCGATCCGCTAGTGGGATCCACTAACGTGATGGCGAACGCGGCCCTGAAGGCCAGGCTTGCCGAACTGACCACGTTCTTTGACGACATCGCGAATCACGCCTTGCCGGCGGTTTCGTTCGTGGTACCGAAGAATCTCGATAGCGGACACCCCGGCTACTCGGCGCCGGCAAGCTACGAGGCCTTCCTGCGAACGATCTTGGCCAAAGTGCAGGCAGACCCGGCGCTATGGGCGCATACGGCGATCCTGGTAACCACGGACGAAGGCGGCGGCCACTTCGATACCGGTTATATCCAGACTCTGGATTTCTTTGGCGACGGCCCGCGCATTCCCATGTTGGTGGTGTCGCCTTATGCCCGCCGCGGTACGGTCGAACATACCTATTACGATCATGCTTCGGTGCTGAAATTCATCGAACGCAACTGGCGCCTGCCGCCGCTGTCGACACGCAGCCGCGACACCTTGCCGAACCCGGTGACCCTGGCGGGACATCCGTATCAGCCGATCAATACGCCGGCCGTGGGTGACCTGATGTCGATGTTCGACTTCTGAACGCATCGGAGGCGCATGATGGCAAGCTTCCATTCAATCCCTGGCTGAGCAGCGCGATGCATGCTGGATGGATGAAACGGCGCGGTATCGGGCCGGCAACCTGCGCGGTCTGCGTGCTGTTTGCGATGATCATCCTGTGGCTTTCGCTGCCGGTCGAAGCTTGGCCAATGTCTGCAACCCAGCCGACCGCAGCCGCGAATGCATCGCTGCAGATGTGGGTGCGCTATCCGCCGGTGCCGGCACACTTGAGCACATCAGCCGCCCTGGGCAAAAAGATTTTCTTCGACGCATCACTGTCAGCATCGGGGCAGATGTCGTGTGCGAGCTGCCATAGCCCGGAGCATGCCTACGGACCACCGAATGGTCTTGCAGTACAGCGCGGCGGAGCGGACTTGCACCAGGCGGGAACGCGTTCGGTGCCGTCGCTGCGTTATCTGACGTTTACGCCGCTCTTCAGCCGGCACTTCTACACACCCGCCTCCGAAGACAGCGAGGACGAAGGTCCGACCGGTGGCTTTACCCGTGATGGCGCGGCGGCCTCGTTGCATCAACAGGCCGCCATACCCTTGCTGCATGCGAACGAGATGGCGAACCCCAATGAAGAGGTTGTTATCGCGAAAATGCAGCACGGGGCGTACGCGCAGGAGTTCGCGCAGGTATTCGGAGCGAGCATCTTCAGCCATCCCGAGCAGGCCTTCAAAGACATCGGTCTGGCACTCGAGGCATTCCAGACCGAGGACGCCAGTTTCCATCCGTATACCAGCAAATTCGATGCCGTGATGTCAGGCCATGACAAGCTCACACTGCAGGAGATGCGTGGCTATGCGCTGTTCAACAATCCGCAGAAAGGCAATTGTGCGAAGTGCCACACGGACACGCCGGGCCCGAGTGGGCGACCAGCCGCGTTCACCGATTATTCGTTTGCCGCGCTGGGTGTGCCACGTAACTCCGAGATACTGGCCAATCGCGATCCCGCTTATTTCGATCTTGGCCTGTGCGGGCCCTATCGTCACGATCTGGCGCGCGAGACTGGGTATTGCGGCATGTTCAAGACGCCGACCTTGCGCAATGTGGCGACACGCGCAGTGTTCTTCCACAACGGCCGGTTCCATCGTCTGGAAGATGTGATGCATTTCTATGTCGGGCGCGATACCCATCCGCGGAAGTGGTATCCGACCTTGGCAGGCACGCTCGATGAATTTAACGATTTGCCGACGCCATACCGCGACAACATCGATCGCACTGATGCGCCCCTGGATCGCCCCTATGCGGGGAAACCCGCTTTGAACGAAGCCGAGATCCATGACCTGATCGCTTTTCTGAAAACCTTGAACGATGGCTATTCAGCAACTGCCGGCGGTGCCAAGGTTGGCGGCGAGTAGCGGGACGGTCAAGCCGATCGTGCACTGCCGCTCGATGACATCATCGAAATCGAAACCACTCTGACCGAAATTAACGAACAGATTGTTGGAAAAGTGAAGTGCTCAAGCATCTTCGCGACAGCTTGCGGACACTGCATCGAGTGGTATCGGCAGACGGAGAAGGAATCGATGTCTCTCCCGCCGCGCAAAGGTTTAGGGATCTATCTAAGGGTGTCGATATTTTCTTATGCAACGACGGTATGTACTGTGGGTAATACGTGGTTCGAATGCCCGGGTACCGTTGTTCCTGCTGTCACCCAAGACGGATATTCGCGTGACCAAATGCATAGATTCGTCGAGCCATGCCAGTTGAGGCTCGGCTTCTACTTGGTTTCAACGCGCTCACTCGCCATACCTGAAATCAAAATATCAATAAGTCGATATGCACGCGAAACCCATTCGGTTTGGTCGGTGGTTTTGGAAAATCCGAACACGGCATAGAGCAGATCGAGCGCGAGAACATCGCTATGAATGTCGCCGTTTTCGATAGCGCGAGCGACCAATTGATTGGCGGACGCGATGATTTGCGTTGACGAGTATTCAAACAGCGCGGTGCTATCGCTCGTTGCCACGTCGAGTGCAGGGATGATGAGCTTTTTCGTTCCGATGTATTCGACGAATAAACGCAGCCACGTACGTAGCGCGTTCAACGGCTTCATCGTTTCGAGCAAGCTCGTGGCGTCGTCGGCGAGTTGCTCCACTTCATGGCGATAGACCGCTTGCAGCATCGCATCGCGTGTGGGGAAGTGGCGATAAAGCGTGCCGATGCCTACGCCGGCACGCTTGGCGATTTCGTCTAGCGTGACGTCGCTCCCGCGTTCCGCGAACGCCTCCTTCGCCACTTCCGTCAGGCGATGACGGTTGCGTTCGGCGTCGGCGCGAGGTTTGCGCGGGGTCACCGATTTTTTCTTTGCGGCGACCATGGGCACCTCTTGAAAACGGAGGGATCCTCCATATAACTATACGGAGCCATCCTCCGGTTTGTCGTCATCATAGCGGAACCTACCTCAATAGGTGCCGACGACGGCCGATTCCCCTGCAATGTTCAGTAAAAAAACGAGGCAATTATGACCAAGTCATTCGGTGCAACATCGACCACCGACCAGGTGCTGGAAGGCATCAATCTCAGCGGTAAACGCGTGCTGGTGACGGGCGTTTCGGCCGGTATTGGCATCGAGACGGCGCGTTCTTTGGCCGCTCATGGTGCCCATGTTGTCGGCACAGCGCGCGATCTGGCCAAAGCTGATGCGGCTACCTCACAGGTGCGCGCTGACGCAGCGGCTAACGGCGGTAGCTTCGAACTGGTCGCACTCGACTTGGCAGATTTGAAGAGTGTGCGTGCGGGTGCGGATGACCTGCTGGCAAAAGGGAAGGGCTTTGATCTTGTCATTGCCAATGCGGGTGTGATGGCGACACCCTTCGGCCATACAGCCGATGGCTTCGAGACACAGTTCGGCACGAATCATCTCGGGCACTTCGTGTTGGTGAATCGCATTGCGCCGCTGATGGGTGCCGGAGCCCGGTTGGTCAATCTCGCCTCTTCGGGTCATCGTTTTTCGAACGTCGATCTAGACGATCCGAATTTTGCGCAGACACCTTACGATCCCTTTCTTGCTTATGGTCGTTCGAAGACCGCCAATATTCTCTTTGCGGTGGCGTTCGATCTGCGTCATCGGCACCGCGGCGTGCGCGCTACCGCGATTCATCCGGGCGGCATTCAAACGGAACTTGGACGGCATATGGACCATAGCCAAGTGGACGGCATGATCGAAAAGATGAATGAGCAACTCGCGGCGGAGGGCAAAGCGCCTTTTCAGTGGAAGACCATCCCGCAAGGCGCAGCGACGTCGGTTTGGGCCGGTGTGGTTGCTTCGGCAGAAGCGGTTGGCGGTCGGTACTGCGAGAACTGCCACGTCGGTGACGTCGTGGCCGATGACGTCGCGATCAGCGCCATTAGCGAAGGCGTTCGCGGCTATGCACTCGACCATGCCAACGCCATTGCGCTTTGGAAAAAGAGCGAAGAAATGGTCGGTGAATCTTTTCCGGCGTGAGGTAACAACGCATTTCAATGGCTGGTGGGTTTGTATAGCGCACACCGCTCATGAACCCACCCATCGCAGCCACAATGTGGGATGGTTAATGAAAAGCTACCCTGCAACCGTGGCACGTTCTCTCACCCCGGCACCGTCTTGAACTGAATGCCCTGGCTGACGTCGACGCGCTCCCACAGGTCCAGCTCGCGCACGGCCCGGCTGCCAACTTTATCCCTTACCAGAAACCCCGAAACGCCAGCGCGCCGGTCTCGCTATTGAGCGTCGCCGTTCCGTGTAGCAGCCAGCTGGCATGAACGTCCTACGGCTCTAGCGGCGTGGTGACCGCTAATCAGTCGGCCAGCAGGTCGAAGGAAAAAGATTCGGCGCGTTTAGGATGTCGGGGCATGACTGCAGGATAGGTGCCTGCAGTCTCAGAATCTGAGCTAGCCGGCTGCGTATGCCGACGGCATGCACTCGGATTTTCCCGAGTGCTCGGGCGTTCGTTTGAGCAATTGGACAATTAACGCAACGACAAGCCAAACCCAAGGGTTAGCGATGGGCCCGCATGTAGGCCTCGATCGCCGTCACCGCAGCGCGCACGTGCGGCTGCTTGCGTAAATCGCGGTGATAGACCAGATAGAACGGCTGGGTGGGTCCCGGGACATCCGTTTCGACGCGAATCAGGTCGATGTTGCGCGGATCTTTCTCAAGGAATGCCGCAAGGCCTGTCCCTTGACGAACTGCCTCTACGATGGCGTCCATAGAGCTTGAACGGAAAGCGAACCGCGTCGCTCCAAGCGTGCGCGTCCATTGCTCATGCGGCAGACCCTTCCAGCGTTCGTCGAGTCCGACAAACGGATGCGCCGATGCCTCGCCCTTATCAAGCCGCCGTGTGGGCAGATGGCGCCGAACATAATCTGCGGATGCGAACAAGGCAAATCGAAAACTGGCCAGATGCTTTTCCACGAGCACATTCGAAGTGGAGCGTGTGAGACGAACAGCGATGTCTGCCTCACGCGCAGCCACGTCTGCCATCCGGTTCTCTCCGACCAGCTCAAGATCGACAAAAGGGTACGCCTCGCGGAACGCCTGCAGCGAGCGGGTGAGCGTTAGGGCCATTCCGTCTGGCACGCTGACCCGCAGCGTGCCGGCCAGCAGGGTTTGATCGCGGCGCAGGGCATCGAGACCGTGCGCCAGCCCTTCGGCCAGCCGCACCATCCGCAGCGCTTCCGGCTTCAACTCAGTGCCCGACTGGCTGCGGTACACCAACTGGCATCCCATCGCAGCTTCCAGCGCATCGAGCCGGCGCGCGGTCGTGGATGTCGAAAGGCCCAGTGCCTTGCCTGCGGCAAGCAAGCTCCCGGCTCGATGCACGGCCAGAAGAATGCGCAGATCGTCCCAGGAAAGTGTTTCCATATATGGAAAGTAGATTACCCCAAGATTCCGTATACAGGAACATAGGCGATGCGCAAACATGGATCCATGAAAATCATCCTGATTGGTGCGGGGCGGATCGGCAGCGCCGTGGCCTTTTGTCTCGCCAAAGCCGACCACGACGTCACCGTCGTGGCGCGAGGTGCGCGCCTCGACACGCTCAATCGCGATGGCGCAATCGTCACTGTTGACGGGCAACGCATGCCGGTTAAGGTCGTGTCGACGCTTGATCCGGCCACGCCCCACGATCTGGCGATCGTCACCGTGCCCGAACACCAGGTCGCGCCGCTGCTGCCCGCGTTAGCGGCAAGCCGCGCTAACACGATCCTGCTGATGTTCAATACGTTTCAAGGCACCGAACCCTATCGAACTATCGTCGGCACTGAACGCTTCGCTTTTGGGTTTCCGAATATGTCGGCCCACCTAGTGGACCAGCGGCTACGCTTTCGCGTGGACGGCCCCGGCATGGTGACGACGATGTCGAGCCCCATTCTGGCGAAACTGTTCAAGGAAGCCGCTATGCCAAGCGAGGTGGAGGAAGATATGGATGCCTTCCTCCGAAGTCACGTCGCGCTCGTGGTGCCCCTCTTTCTCGCCGCGCTGCTTACGTGGCGGCGAGCGACAGAGCTCACCTGGTCAGAGGCAAGACAACTCGATGCTGCCTGGACGGAAGGTTTTGACCTGGTCCGTAGTCTGGGCCACACGCCGAAGCCTCGTCTGCTCGCGACGCTGTTACGCATGCCGTCATTTGTGCGCACCGGTCTGCTGTGGCTGCTGAGTCGGTCACGGCCCGTCAAGGATCTCGGTGAGTTCGGCCCAGCGGAGACGCGTGCGCTGATCGATGGGATGGCAACAGCGGCGCCTGGCAAAACGCCGCACCTGTTAGCGCTTCGGCCTTAGCCTGCGAAAGGCCAGTGTCGATTCGTAAGAAGCCCTTGATGAGAGGACATCGCGACAGTCCTTTCTGGGTCGGAATCGGACATTTAATTGGCAACAGCGGACTGCACAACGTCAACCGGCACAGGCGTTCAGCCGAACTAGAATCCGCGGTTCGGCTTCCAGCGGAGTGCTGACCCCAATGTCGAACGGGTTGCTCAAGAGCTGGCGTCGTCACGACCCAAAACTCCAAAGTTTGTAAGCAGCCCGCTCTCCATAGTTTGTATTTGACCTACAAACTATGGAGTTCTGTCCACGGAATGGCCGCTTCCAGCGGGCCTGTAGCCAAGCGCAATTGCACCAACCCAACGCATTGCCCATCATGGTGCAATGAATCAAGCAGCTTGGCAGGTGTGGGCGGAGCAGATGACGACCGGGCTGGTGCTGGTCGACGCGGACTTGCGCCTGATCTGGATTAACCCAGCGCTGGCGGAGTGGATCGAGCTGGGGCCGCGCAGCGCGGTGGGTCAGCCGCTGGCATTGTTGTTGCGCGAGCCGGAGACGCTGGCGCTGGCCGTGCGGGTGTTGGAATCACAACGACCGCTGCAGCTGCGTGGCCTCACGTTGAGCACGCCGGCTGGTCGGGAAACCCTGGTCGACATCGCGATGCGGCCGTTCGAATCGGGCGTGTTGCTGGAAGTGCATGCGCTGGCCGAGCTGGCGGCCAGCGGCTCGCCGTTATCGGCCACGCTGCGCGGTTTTGCGCACGAGGTAAAAAATCCGCTGGCCGGCCTGCGCGGTGCGGCTCAGCTGCTGCAACGTCGCGTCGGCACGGAGGATCTGCAGTCACTGGCGGGCTTGATCATCGACGAGGCGGATCGGCTGGCCGCGCTGGCCAATCGCCTGCTGCATCACGATGGTGCACCGAAGCTCGCGGCGGTGAATATCCATCATCTGCTGGAACGCCTTGCCGATTTGCTGCAGGCCGAGCCGCAGGCCATGAAGCTGAAACACGACTATGACCCGAGCGTGCCGGATCTGCTCGGTGATGCCGACCGACTGCAGCAGATTCTCTTGAATCTAGCGCGTAACGCGCAGGAGGCGGGCGCACACACGCTGACGCTGCGTACGCGTGTCGAGCATGGCCTGCGCTGGGGTGATCGGGTGTTGCGCATGGCGTTGCGCCTGGACGTGATCGATGACGGCCCGGGTGTGCCCGCATCGCTGCGCGATACCTTGTTTCACCCTTTGGTGTCCGGTCACGCGGATGGCAGCGGCCTGGGTCTGGCGCTGTCGCGCGAGATCGCGCGCGAGCACGGCGGCGAGTTGCGTTATGCAAGCCGGCCGGGCGAAACGGTGTTTTCTTTGTACCTGCCGCTGGAGCGCGCACATGACTGACGAAATCTGGATCGCCGATGACGATCGTGGTGTGCGCTTTGTGCTGGCCGAGGCCTTGCGTGATGCCGGCCTCGCCGTGCGTGAATTCGGCGAGGTCGGTGCGGTGCGTGAAGCGTTGCTCGAATCCCGGCCCGCCTTGCTGGTGACCGACGTGCGGATGCCGGGTGAAGACGGTTTGCACCTGCTCGACGACATGCAGAAGCAGGGCCTGGGGCCAGTGATCGTGATGAGTGCCTATACCGATGTTGCTACCACGGCAGCGGCGTATCGCGCGGGTGCGGTGGATTATCTGGCCAAGCCGTTTGATCTGGATCAGGCGGTGGCTGCCGTGCAGCGTGCGCTGGAAAGCGTGCAGTCGCCCACGGCGCAGCAGGCTGTTCCGAGCGTGGTCAGCCATGCGCTGATTGGCGAGAGCGCGGCAATGCGCGAAGTGTTTCGCCTGATCGGTCGGGTCGCAGCCAGCGATCTCAACGTGCTGATTACCGGCGAAACCGGCACGGGCAAAGAGCTGGTCGCGCGCGCGCTGCATGAGGAAAGCGCGCGCCGAGGCAAGCCCTTCGTGGCCTTGAATACGGCGGCGATTCCCAGCGAGCTGCTTGAAAGTGAGCTGTTCGGCCACGAAGCCGGCGCCTTCACTGGCGCAGTTCGTCGCGTGTCCGGACGCTTCGAACAGGCTGAGAGCGGCACGCTGTTTCTCGATGAGATCGGCGACATGCCGCTGGTGTTGCAGACGCGCCTGCTGCGTGTGCTGGCCGGCGGCGAGTTCTATCGCGTCGGTGGCCGCGAGCTGATCCGATGCAACGTGCGCATTGTCGCCGCGACGCATCAGGACCTGGCCATGCGTGTGGCTGCCGGCCAGTTTCGCGCTGACCTGATGCACCGGCTGGACGTAGTGCGCATTGAGCTGCCGCCGCTGCGTGCGCGGCGCGCGGACATTCCGATACTGGCCCAGCATTTCCTTGCCACCGCAGCGCAGGAGCTGAAGCTGGCGCCCAAGCGCTTCTCCAAAGCCGCGCTGAAAGCGGTGGCGCAGCGCGACTATCCGGGCAACGTGCGCGAGCTGGAAAACCTGTGCCGGCGCATGGCGGTGATTGCGCGGGGTGTGGAAATTCTTCCGGTCGACCTGGGCGAGGTCATCGGCCAGTCCGTCAGCGGTGAAT